>Ga0137412_10000304_pt1 | contig 33758 bp, 28 predicted proteins | sample CZODoug2_1_16fun_FD_122160 | JGI IMG/M metagenome (GOLD analysis project Ga0137412, IMG submission 122160) | Vadose zone soil fungal communities from Angelo Coast Range Reserve, California, USA - CZODoug2_1_16fungal (Hybrid Assembly) | ecosystem: Environmental > Terrestrial > Soil > Vadose zone...
AGCTTATTGTTTGAGCATGATCTTTTCGGAAAACCGGTACCCACTTTTCCGGATCATGCTTCAACGGGCATCCGAATTTTCGTGGCTAACGTTGAGGTCGCCTACATGATGATACACCTTGAGGCATCGATACCATCAAGGTCGATCACTCGTATTTCGTATTCCCGATCCGGAACCAGGTTGATCTGAGCCAAATTCGCGTTCCAGTTCAGACGCACATCGACTTGCATAGTATGCCAGTCAGCTCGACCATCAATCAATCCGTTATTTGACCCAGCGGCCTTACCGTTTCCGAGAGAGACCATCACGTGCGACAGAATGCGGTTCCCGCCGCCAACGAGATTGTTGCCGCAAAACGCGATGAAACAGCCGGGAGGGATTTGCAGAAAGTCCACTGAGCCGGCGACGACCTGCGCGCCGGCTCCGATAGGTGCGAAGGTGTCGGCATTGCCGCCGCTGGCCTTCGTTTTCAGTCTGGCCTCAGCATCCGCAGAAATCGCGCCGGACATTTTGGCGCACTCGATAGCCGAAGTCCAACATATCTTGCCCGACAGCAAATCGTAGTCCGAGCTTCCAACTCTTGTAGCCTTCTCGGCGCGGTCGGCAAATTTCCTGCCCCTGTCGCGAGATGGGCTGAACTTCAGCATCGAATAGGTACTCCCGTCGAGATCTGACTTAAGGCGTCCATCTGAGTTATGTCATATCGCTGACCATGTCGAATATCCTGGTCGAATATCTTGCATCGCATCGCCAAACAGAATCGCAAAGGAGTGTGGCGCAAATATTGTGTCACGACGCATTGCGGTTACGGCTGCGACCGCCGAGGCCGTTCGATATCTGCGATGATGGTCCATGAACCGGCTCCGGTGTAACGATGATCATCGTCGCCGCCATCTTTGCTTGAGGCAAACGACTCTTGCGCCGCTCCGTATGTCAGCAGTTCGACCCGAACAGTCGCACTTTTTTGTGTAATGCGGTCGGCGCTGCGTCTGAGCGGTCACGAGGAAGGCAGAAGGCCGCATTCCATCACCAGTATCCTGGGATACTCCGCATATTCCCCTCTCAGAACGGGCGCCTTCAGCTCCGGCTCGGGCTTGGGATCGTCAGCAACGAACGGAAGAGTCCCGCATGAACGAATTGCGTGCCCTCAAAATACCAAGATGAGCAAGCTCCGCCGAAGTTCAGCCACGGCCAATTACAATCGTAAGACAATTCGCCGACGCTGACATCAATCGGTAACTTGCATCTGGCGGTGTAGACCACCAGAGCTTGGAGCGTCCAGGAGTGGACTGCGTCATCAAGAGTGGACCGCGCATGTTGCATCGCTGGCGCTGGGCGATTGTGGTTCACGCCGTTTGCTGGGCTGTGTCTGCTACCTCCGCAAGCGCGGCGAGTGACGTGGTGCTGAAGCGATTCGGCAGAGGGGCAGGGCCCGAGGCGGTCGGTATAGTGGGTGCGAGCGAGGACGCCGAACTGGATGGCCCGCAGGCATTGTATGCGGGCGACAACGGAGAATTGCTTCTGCTCGATCAGGTCAATGGTCGCATCTTGCGGTTCGATCCGAAACAGCCAGCGGCTACGGTACACTCATTCGCGTTGCCGCCCGTCCTGCAGCCGAGCGACATGATCGTCCATGAGGGCAATATCGTGGTCTGGGATGGCGCGGCCCACACGCTGCAATCGACCGGGCAGGACGATGCTCCGATGCGTGGTCTGGAGGAGGTGTCGACCCGCGCGGCGGATGACGATACGATCCACTCTGCCTTCGCCCAGATGGGGTCACAGGCCGCCGACAGCGGTCAGGACTTGGTCGACGGGAGCAGCCGGAGTGTGGCGGACACGACCAACGCGCCTGCTCGCCAATTCGTCGCGTCGCGCGGTCGTGGCGCGGTCGTCGCTACGGTCGTTCGCGACAAGGGCGGCAATGGGGCCACGATCGGGGTGCGGCCTCGCGATCACGCGGACGCAATCGCGGTCCTGCATCTTGAGGTGCGTGAACGTCTCGGTGCAGTCGAGTTTCTCGACATCGACAACCAAGGTCGTATGTTCGTCCTGGTGGAAGACATTCCGCAAAGCTCTCGTCATGGCGCTTCGGCGTTCATCGCCCGCTTCACCCCGGCCGGAACGATGGAGGGCGTCTACGAGCTGCCGTTGGCCGAGAGCGTCGCGCTGTCACGCCGATTCGTAACCGTCTCGGCGGACGGCGATGTCTACTTTCTGCGGACGCGCGCAGCGGATGTTGACGTTCTCGGCGTCGGTTTTCGGCCGCTGCGTGACGACCGGGTGATCGAAGCGGTCGGGGGGCGGGCGGAGACGCACGCCGCCCGGGTGACGAAGCTTAAAGGCAAGCCTGCAGCCGGTGGCGCTGCATCGGTGCGGCCGGTGACCAGGGAGCGCGTCATTGCGACGGCATTCGCGTTCGAGAGCGCCCGCTGGCGCCTTACGTCGAGTGCTTATGGGGGCGACCCGGAGGCGGCCTGCGCCGATGCTCGCCTGAGGACCCGCCGCCCGACCTATCTCAACGGCCGTCTTGACCAGGAGATTCGCGGTATTCCCTATTGTTGGGGGTGTTCCGGTTCGCTCGACAAAGTTCGAGCCGAGCTTGATCGTGGTGTGCTCGCGGGGAATGTCTGCACCCACAATGCGCCGCGCCCCGACGTTGCCGGCGTGGACTGCTCCGCCTTCGTGAGCGCGGCCTGGGGGCTCGATAGCCATTTTACCACTGCGGCAATCCCGTCGATCAGCACGCAACTCGCGAATGCTTGGGAGTTGTTGCCGGGCGACGCGCTCAACAAGCCGGGCTCGCATGTCATGCTGTTCCTGCGCTTCACGCCCGATCGCAAAGCGGAGGTCATGGAGGCGGCGCCGGCCGCCTGCAATGGCAGGGTTTGCCGCAACATCTATCCGTTGGCTTCGCTCCTCGCCCGCGGTTTCGAGCCGGTGCGCTACCGAGCGATCGCCGGCGACGATACGATCAGAGTTTCCGAAACGGCCGAGCCGGAGCCGAAGTTGCCGAAGCGAAGACACGAGCGACGTGTCCGACACGGAGGAGCCCATGCCAAAAAATCGCTTCGAGCAAGTCGATGAGGTCCAGTCCGACGCCATAACACTGGGGCTGTCGCATCGTGACGGCGAGCCTTGCGGAACAGTCACTTGGCCGGCGGGGTTGACCGGCGGGCAAGAGGCCGCTGCCTTGGCCGATGTCTTGGCCGATGTCTTGGCAACTGATCGGATGCCCGCCAAGGATGCGTTTCGCGCAGCGATCCGTCTTGCCAACGAGATCAAGGCCGCGATCGTGGTCGTTGACCCCGATGCGCTGTGGCAGCCCGAATGGGGCGATCTATATCGTGCGGTGTAGAAAATGTTGAACAGTGAGTTTGCGTTCCCGCTGCCAGCCGTTTCGCTCATGCGGGCGCGACTGGCCGCAAGCGCCCGACGGATCGCAACAGTTTCTGCGATCGTCGCATGGCTCGTCGGGGCGGCATGGACGCCGGAGGCCAAGGCGGCCGCCGCCACCGAATCCTACCTGCGTGCGCCGCACAGCGGCGGGCGGGTGCGCGCCCTCGTCATCGGCATCGACGCCTATCGGAATGTCAGACCCCTCAGAGGTGCGGCCGCCGACGCCAGGGATGTCGAGCAAGCGTTGCTCCGTATGGGCGTCGCCGATCTCACCACCTTGATCGACGATCAGGCCGATCGCGTCACGGTGATGCAGGCGATCGCGGGGTTGGTGGAGCGCAGCGGTCCCGGGGATCTCGTCATCCTGTCGATTGCCGGCCACGGCGCCCAGGAGCCGGAGCGGGTGAAGGGATCGGAGCCCGACGGCAAAGACGACGTCTTCCTGCTGGCAGGTTTCGAGACCAGTCGCGCCGGGTCCGAGCAGCGGATCATCGGCACCGAATTCAATCACGTCATCAAGCAGCTGGAACAGCGCGGCGCACAGGTTCTTTTCGTTGCGGATACCTGCCATGGCGGCGGATTGGTGCGCGAGATTGATCCTCGCGCCGACGAATTGAGCTACCGTCAGGTTTCCGGCTATCAGATCGCCGATGACGGTCTAAAGCCGATCTCTACGTCGTCAGATGCCTTCCTGAGCGAACTCGATTTCGCGCGAACCACGGTCCTGGCTGCGGTCAACCGTGAAACAAAGTCGCCGGAGATCCGCATCCCCGGCATTCCGGGATTTCGTGGCGCGCTCAGCTACGCCGCCGCGCGCGCACTGGAAGGTCTGGCGGACGCTGATAACGACGGCAAGGTGACGCTAAAAGAGCTGTTCGGCTACGTGCGACAGGTCGTCTATCAGCTTTCGGACCAGCGCCAGAGTCCGGTTACCCTCAATCCTCCCGGCCAAGACATCGACCGCGAGGAGGCATTCGAAGTGGTCCGGTCGGTGACCTTGCTGGACGGCGGTGCTGCTGCCAAGGCTGCTGCTGCCAAGGCTGCTGCTGCCAAGTCAGGCGCGGCCAATCAGGTGCCGACGCTGACCGTGATCGATGCAGCGCCGTCCCTTTCGGCGCCTCCGCCGCTTCAACCCGTGAGGATCGCGGTCCTCGACGGCAAGGCGGACCGCTTGTTGGACCTGACACAGCGCGTGGCTCATTTCGAGGTCGTGCCTCCGTCTCAGGAACCTGATCTGGTGTGGGATCCGACCTCCGGCGACGTGCTGGCGGGGCCCGATGTCGTAGCCCGCGGGATCGGCGCAGGCGATCTGCCCGGCATCGTCGATCGCGTGGCTGCGCTGCGCACCATTAAGCAACTTGCCGCGCAAGCGCCACAGCCGATACGCGCCCTCCCGGACGATCGACTTCACCGTGATGGTGCCAAGATCAGCGTGGAGATTGCCGACGTGGGCAGTCGCGCGCTGATCCTGTTCGATATCGCCGATGACGGATCGGTTCAGGCGCTCTATCCGACCGGGCGCGATCCGACAATGGTTACGACGGCGCAACTGGTGGTGCCGGTGCGCGTGCGCGAGCCGTTCGGTGCCGACGAGATCGTAGCGATCACCTCGGCTCAGCCCATGCCGGCCCTGCAAGAGGCGTTGAAGCAGCTCGATCAGCGGCGGGCTGCCATGCAGATCGTCGACGCGATCGTCCGCTTCGGGCCGGCCAACGCGCGTATCGGCGCGACAGGGATATTCACTAGTCGCTGATGTGTGGGGGCCGTGCTTCGAGACGTCCAATGCGCCGCCGCCGTCTGCTGAAAGAAAAGATACGCGTCAACCAATTCGTGTTCGCCGAGTACCGTGTTCCAATTGAGAGTGGGTTTGTCGATGCTTAATCGCATAGTGCTCCTGGTCAGTCTGCTCGCCGCAATGGTGCTGGCCACGACGGATGCTAGCGCCGAACGCCGCGTCGCTCTGGTTGTTGGCAACTCGGACTACGCGCAGGTGGCCATGTTGAACAATCCGCGCAACGACGCGATCGATCTGGCTGCGGCCCTGAAGAAACTCGGCTTCGAGGTCCTGCTGGGCATCGACCTCGATCAGGAGCGGTTCGCCGGCACCATCGACAAGTTCGCGCGGCTGCTCGACGGCGCGGACGTCGGCCTGTTCTTCTACGCCGGGCACGGGCTGCAATTGGACGATAAGAATTATCTCGTTTCCATCGATGCCAAGCTCAACAGCGAGTTTTTTGTCTCGGCCGAGACGGTCGAACTCGACGCGATCGTCCGGCTGATGGAATCCAAGGTGCCGGTCAATTTGGTGTTCCTCGACGCCTGCCGGAACAACCCGTTAGCTGAGAATCTCAAGCGCAACGTCGCTTCGCTCAAGCGCGGCACTTCGCTCGGACGCGGGCTGGCACGGATTGAGCCGAGCGGCCACGACACCCTGGTGGCGTTCGCGGCGGCGCCCGGCCAGGAAGCGGTTGACGGCAGCGACCGCAACAGCCCGTTCACGGCGGCGTTGCTCAAGTATATCCCGCAGTCCGGGCTCGAGGTTTCGGTCATGCTAAAGCAGGTTGCTGCGGACGTGCGCCTCGCCACCCGCAATGAGCAGAGGCCCCAGCAGGTGAGCGACATGTCGCGCACGTTCTACTTCGCCAATGTCGAGCCGAAGCCCGAGGCGGCCGCCGTGGCTAAAGTCGATGCCGCGCGGTCCAGCAATGGCGATGCGGCGAACCGCGATCTGGACATTGCGTTCTGGAGTTCAGCCCAGTCGCAGGGCGATTGCGATGCGATCCGCGCATATCTTCAGCACTTCCCGCAGGGCAATTTTGTCGAGCTCGCCCGGTTGTCGGAGCGGCGCTTGTGCAAATCCCCACCGCTCGCTCCGATGCCCGAGGCCGGGCCGGCCACGCAGGCATCGGCGCCTGCCGTGGCCGCCCCGCCGCCGGTCGTCGTGCTGCCGCCGCAGTCCGTTGCCCAGCAAGTTGTCGCCGCGCCACCGTCGTTGGGGAAGTCCGACGCCGCGGCGGAGCCTCCTGCGACCGTCCCGGTCAAGCCCACGCCTTTGAACGTCGCGGTACCGGCCAAGGACGCCAAGGATCCAGGTCATTCAGCTTCCGATCCAAGCACCGGCCCGAATTCGACGCTCACGGTTACGGCGCTGACCACGCCGCATGATGCGGAACCTTCGACGGCCGCTCCAGAACCGCTCGCGTCGGGGCCTGATCTCGCGCGCAACATTCAGGTCGAGCTCGCACGGGTCGGCTGTGGCGACATCCCGGCCGATGGCAAGTGGCGATCAGCGACACGGCAAGCGGTGCGCCGCTTCAATGCCGAGGCGAAGACCTCATTCGATGTCCATGAGCCTAGCCCGGCCCTGATAGCCGCATTGCGCGCGCACGACCAACGTGTCTGCCCGGTCCAATGCGAACGCGGCTTCGACGCCCATGGCGGCGCCTGCGTGGCCAACGACGCAGCAGCGCCCAGGCGGAGGCGACGCCCCGCCGGCGACACCTGGGCAGAACGCCGTACCACCAACCAGTGGTCGACGCTCCGCTGGCAGGGGTTCGACCCTAATGGAGGCTGGAATAGGGGAAGGCCCAATCGGCCGTGTCGAATCAATCCGGGCTTTGGCCAATGCTGATCGAGGCTGACGCACTGCAATCGGGATCAGTTCCAATCGATGTTCTGCAGCGACGGACGAACCGTAGCCGGCGCCGGATCAAGGTTTCGAACTACGCAGGGGCATGAATGAGTTCGGATATCACCCAAGACACGCGCATCGGCTCGCTTCAAACGCCGCTCGGTAAGGATGTGCTCGTCCTGGTGAGTTTCGAGGGGCGCGAAGGTCTCAGCGAGCTGTTCGAGTGGCGCATCGAGGCGGTCAGCGAGCAGGAGAACATCGACTTTGACGCAGCGCTCGGGCGCGCGTGCACCGTGGTGCTGAAGACCTATGGGGAAGAGCGCGATTTTAGCGGGACTCTGGTCGAGGCGCATTGGCTCGGCGTCAGGGGTGTGCACTATGCCTATCGTCTGGTGTTACGTCCTTGGCTGTGGCTCTTGTCACGTACGAGCGATTGTCGGATTTTCTCCGACAAGACCGCTCCCGACATCATCAAGGAGGTGTTCTCGGATCGCGGATTCAACGACTTCCGTCTGAGTCTCACCGAAAGCTACCCAACACTCAAATATTGCGTGCAATACCGCGAGACAGATCTGGTGTTCGTGTCGCGCTTGATGGAGCAGCACGGCATTTACTATTTTTTCGAGCATGGTTCCGACAAGCATACGCTGGTGCTCGCGGATTCCAAATCATCGCACAAGCCGATCCCAGGGCGAGAGTCAGTACCGTTCATTCGCCTTGGTGGCGATGATCGCAGGGAGCAGGAGCATCTCCATGAATGGGCGGTTGGTCGCCGCTTTTGCACGGGCAAGGTGGAGTTGAACGATTATGACTACGAAAAGCCGAACGCTAACCTTCTGAGCGACGCGTCCGCCTCCAGCCGCTACGAGAAATCCTCGATGGAGCTGTACGATTATCCGGGCAAGTATCGGGAAAAGAGTGACGGCGAGAGATACGCCAAGATACGTCTGGAGGCCGAGCAGGCGCTGGACGGTCGCCGCCAGGCTGACGGTGATGCTGCCAGCCTGTTTCCCGGCGGGCTCGTCCGTTTGGACAAACACCCTACAACAGCAGAGAACCATCAATACCTGGTGGTGCGCAGCACCCATCGCTTCGTGACCGAGTTATATCGTTCAGGCCCGGGGCCGTCAGGCGAAATATATCAGGGCAACTACGAATTCCTGCGCAGCGAGCAGCCATTCCGCAGCCCAATAACGACCCCGAAGCCGTTGATACATGGCATTCAGACCGCCAAGGTGGTCGGCAAGTCCGGTGAGGAAATCGACGTCGACGAACTCGGGCGGATTCTGGTGCAGTTCTTCTGGGATCGAAAGAAGAGCCAGTCGTGCCGGCTGCGTGTCGGACAGGTCTGGGCAGGCCGCAAATGGGGCGGTCAGATCATTCCACGCATCGGCATGGAAGTCATCGTGGAGTTTCTCGAGGGCGACCCTGATCGGCCGCTGATCACCGGTGCCGTTTATAACAACGACTACAAGCTTCCCTATGATCTGCCTGCCAACAAGACGATTGCGGGTGTCAAATCGGATTCGTCGAAGGGAGGCGGCGGCTACAACGAATTCATGTTTGAGGACCATAAAGGCCAGGAGCAGATCGGCCTTCACGCCCAGAAGGATTACAAGGTTGTCGTACGTGACACGGAGGTGTGCGAAATCGGCGAGCGCTTCACCTCGCATCTGGGGTCGGCGGCGCGTAACACCACGGTGAAGCTCGGCGACGATCATCTGACCGTGTCCACCGGAAGCCAAGTGGTCAGGATTGCGTTGAGTCAGACAACAACGGTGACCGGGCCGGTCACGACCCAATCGATGGCCTCCATGATGTTCGAGGTCGGCGCGAGCTCGATCAACATGACTCCAGCGAGCATCACACTGACGTCGCCTTCCATCTCTCTGATGTCTGTCGCGGGTGTCGTGGCCTTGCCGATGACCGAGACCATTATCGTGCCGCCGGTGTGAGCTTGAACAATGCCAGGACTTCGCTTCATTACCGCGCGAGATCTCTTCGCGGCGTTTCCGACGGCACGCTGCGAGATCACAGCGAAGGCGACGGACCAGGATTCGTGTGGCTTTGCGACGGCTCTGGTGGCCGATGGCGCGTGGAGGGATGCTGTCGGTTTCTGTGCCTACCTGTTGCCGCGGCGCGAAGCGGTCTTCTGGGCCTGTCAGTGCCTCCGCGCGTTGGCGAAGGACCGCGGGATCGCGGGAGAGTCGATTCTGCGTACTGCGGAGGTCTGGTGCATGGAGCCGGGCGAGCGGGCGCGGAGGGCGGCGCTTGAGGCCGGTCAGAGTGGCGAGCGCGAATGGGCCACCACTTGGGCGGCGCTCGCCGCAGGCTGGTCGGGGGGCACGTGGAGAGAGGGCGTCGACGGACCCATCGCATGTACGCCGTCGCAGACGGCTCAGGGCGTGCGCGCTGCGGTTCTGGTTGCTCTGTGCCAGGTCCCGGCGGCTGACCGAAAGAGTGAAATGACGTGGTTGATCGGGGAGGCCATCCGCGTCGCGGAGGGGCAGGTCAGAGTGCCTTACGAGGTTTTCTCGATGTGTCCTGGCCCGCCCCGCGCGGAGACCGTAGCCCATGCCCGCCAACGCCGAACGGGAGCGCCATGAACATAACGTCGGGACTGCAGCTTCGGCTGACGATCGAGAATGAGACATGCCTTCCGGACGGTGGGCCGATCAGCATCGCGGTGTCGGGACAGCGTGGACTCGACATCGGACGCGACCAGCATCTGGACTGGACGCTGCCGGATCCCAGTCGGCACATCTCCAGCAAACACTGCGAGATTCGCTTTCGGGACGGAGGATATTGGCTTTACGACGTGTCGACCAATGGCACGTTCCTGAACGGACGCGAGGGCCGGTTGCAGGCGCCCCACCGGCTCCATGACGGTGACCGAGTGCAAGTCGGTCATTACATCATTGCGGTCGCAGTCGATGGCGATGATGCAGAAGCGCCTCCGCAGACTACCACTCGTCCTGCGGCGCCTTACGACCTGTGGCGCGCTGCGGATGATGCCGCACCGCCTCTCGACCCGGCCGAGCGCAGGGCCGCGGCCGATCGTCGGCCGTTGCATGCAGATTTTCTCGACTGGTCGATCGACGTCGCGGCCCCAGACTGGGCGAGCGACGCCGCTCCTGCGCACCAGGATACACGGCACGAAGCCGACGATCTGAGTTGGGCACGCGGTGCATCGAGCGCTCTTCCGCCGGATGAACCGACACCGGCAGTTCCGGCGCCGCGACGGCCGATCTGGGTCTCGAGCGAGCCGGCGGGTCTATGGGGCGCACCGCAGCCGGCTGTCGACGGAGCAAGGCCGGGCGAACCTCTCGGGACCGCGGCGTCCGCATCATCGACCAACGATACCGCGACCAACGATACCGCTCTGCCGGCAGCGGCGTCGCGCGACGACGTACCGCAACCGTCGGACGTCGTGGTGCCGATCGCTGCGGACTTCGTGCGATTGGTCGCCCAAGGCGCGCGGGTGCCCGAAACCGTTTTCACGCAGGACGCCGGCGAGTTGGCGCAGCAACTCGGCGGCCTCGTCCGCCTCGTGGTCGACAATGTGACGCAGCTCCTCAACGCCCGTTTGCAGGCAAAGCGTCTGGCGCGCACATCGAGCCACACCATGATCCAGGCACTGGACAACAATCCGTTGAAGTTCTCCCCGACCGTGGATGACGCGCTGCGACTCATGTTCGGGTCTGCCTCCACCGCCTATCTCAGTCCGCTTGCCGCGCTCCAACAGAGCTTCGAGGATCTGAAGGTCCATCAGGTCTCCACCTACACGGCAATGCAGCAGGCGCTGTCCAAGATGATCGCGGACCTCGACCCGGACGTGATCGACAAGGAAACGGAGGTCGAGAATGGCATAGCCGGCGTCATCAGATCGCGAAAAGCGCAGTTGTGGGATGCCTACCTCTCAAGATGGCGAGCAAAGACCCACGGGCAGACGACGGGGATGGTCGATCTCTTCATGCTGCACTTCGGCGAATGCTACGACCAAAGCGGGAGTCGCAAATGACAGAAGGTGCGGCCGTTGTCGATCAATCGTTGAAGCAGAATCGGAGCGGCGATGTCGTGGCATAGCAAGGTGCTGTGGTCGGAAGGCCTGTTCCTGCGCCCCCACCATTTCCAACAGGGAGACCGGTATGTCGAGTATCTGGTCCAGAGCCGTACGCGACATGCCACGCCATATCCCTGGGGCTTCTCGTATCTGGAGATCGATCTCGACCTTGCGCAGCAGAGCAGGTTCTCGGTGGGTCGTGCCGCCGTAATAAAACCAGACGGGACGCCCTTCGACATCCCGGGAGACTGTCCGCTGCCGGAGCCGCTCCTCGTTCCGGATTCGGCGGCGGCCCAGCTTGCATGGCTGTCGATGCCGGTGGGGGCACCCAACACGCGCGAGGTTGAGGAACTCAACGCAGACAGTGCCAGCCGTTACTGGCCGGGTGCCGAGACCTTAATTGATTCGACCTCGCCGCTGCGGATCGAGGAAGCCATCGACTTGGCCTATCCGCGGTTCAGCTTCGAGCTGCGCAAAACCCCCAAGCCGGGTTACGTCAGCCTCGCCGTGGCGCGGATCGTGGAGATCCGGGACAAGGCCATCGTGTTCGATGAGAAATTCGCGGCCCCAGTCCTGGTCTGCGTGGCACATCCAGTGGTCGAAGGCTGGATCGATCGCGTGATCGGCTGGATTGACAACAAGCTTGAGGAGCTGGCACGGTTCGCTGCTGATCCGACGGCCGGCGGCGGATTGCAAAGTGTCGACTATCTGGTTCTCCAATTGTTGAACCGGTACATCCCGGTATTCCTGCATTTGCGCAGCTCGCGCTACGTGCATCCGGAACGGCTCTACCAAGAGCTGTTGCGGCTGGCCGGCGAGCTTGCGACGTTCGCCACGGCCGAGCGCCGCGCCCGTTCCTATGCGAACTACGATCATGACGATCTCGAGGGCGTGTTCACGCCCTTGCTTCGCGATGTCCAGGATTTCCTCAGCGCCCGACTCGGCCGTCGTGCGATCCGTCTTGAGATCACCGACCGGGCGCAGAACGCGTTTGTCTCGACCATTCGCGATCGCGCCCTATTCCGCAATGCCAATCTGGTGCTTGAGGTCGCAGCACGCCGTTCGCTGACGGAGATCCAGAGCCAGTTTCCGAACCTGTTCAAAGTCGGGCCCAATACCAAGATGAACGAGATCGTTCACGCCAACCTTCCGGGAGTTCCGCTCGTCCATTTGCCGACGCCGCCGCCCCAGATCAGGGCGATCACCGATCACGTGTACTTCTATCTCGATCGCAAATCGCCGCTGTGGCCGGAGTTCAGTACGGCCAGCTCGATCGGTATGCATTTCTCCGGCGACTGGCCTGATCTGGAATTGGAACTCTGGGCCGTTTTGGAAGACCGGAGATGAGCGAAAACGATCTTCCAGCCGGCACGCCGGGTCGCCGCGATCGGACCATCATCCGCCCAAACCCGGGCGCGCGGCGGCGCCCAGCACCGCCTCCACCGGCGCCGTCATCTGCGTCGCTGTCATATCCGTCGGCGCTTCCGGCTCAGGCCGAGGACGAATGGATTTCGAGCCCGGAGCGCGCTCCGCAGGTCATGGAGCCGGCGGCGCCGAGCGCGCCGAGCCTCCAAGTCGAGGAACTGGCCGCCGCGAACGAGAACCCGATCATGCGGGCGGCGGGGCCGCTGCTCCTGCTGCTCGGTCGGCTGCGAGTGGCGCTGTTGCGCGCGCCTCTTGCGAGCCTGATGGAGCAGGTCGCGAACGCGATCGGGTTCTTCGAAAAGGACATTCGCTCGGCGGGTATCCCGGAGGCGCAGGCCAACGTCGCCAAATACATTCTATGTGCCACAGCCGACGATATCGTTCAGAACATCCCAACCGAGGATCGGCACGTCTGGACCCAATACAGCATGTTGACTCGCTTCTTCGGAGAGCGCATCGGCGGCGTGCGGTTCTTTGATGAGCTTGACCGCGCGAAGGTCGACCCGCTGGTCAACTATCCGGTGCTTGAGCTGCTGCACGCCTGCCTGGCGCTGGGATTCCAGGGCATTCATCGAACCTCGGCGGGCGCGGCGACGACGCTCCAGCAGATTCAGCGCAATCTTTACGAAACGCTGCGACGCGTCCGGCCGAAGGTCAGTCGCGACTTGTCGCCGCGATGGCGAGGCCAAAAACTTCCGACCCGGGCGTCGGTGATCCGCATTCCGACCTGGTCGGTTGCCGGTCTCGCCGCCCTGCTGCTGTTCGCTTTGTATATCACTTTGCGCACGCTGCTCGGCGGCGGCAGCGAGGCGGTGGCCGAGTCTTTGGTAACGTTGCATGGGTCTGGTCGCATCGAGATCGCGCGTCGAGCACCGGCACCACCACCTCCACCACCACCACCACCACCCCCCGAGCCCGCCCAGGTCAGCCAGGCGGATCGCATCAGCGCACAGCTCGCGCCCGAAATTGGCAGCGGCAAGATATCGGTGACCCAGACCGGCAATCAGATCATCATCCGGGTCGGCGACCTGATCCTGTTCGCGCCCGGCCAGGCCCGGGTTCTCGATCAGTTCAAGCCGATTGCGCCACGGATCGCGGCGATCCTGGAGACCGAGAACGGTTCCATAAGGGTCGTCGGCCACACCGACAGTACACCGATCAAGAGCGTGCGCTTTCCGTCGAACTTCGACCTTTCGGTGGAGCGAGCGAAGGCGGTGGCTGTCCTGCTCAAGCAGGGACTGTCGGACCCGGAACGCGTCGTCGTCGAGGGCAAAGGCGCAGATGCACCGGTGGCCTCCAACGACACGGCCGATGGGCGCGCTAAGAACCGGCGCGTCGAAGTTCTAGTGAAACGGGCGGACTGACGGCGCGTCGCCGCCAGGCCCGGCTGGGAAAGCCATTGTGATGCAGAACTTCTTTGGTTCGCAGCTCGGCAAGGATATCACCCGAGTCTGCCTCTACGGTATAGGTTTCACGTCGGTGGCGTCGGTAATCTGGCTCGCCGGCCCATTGATCGTGATCGGCGACTACCGGCCGCTTGATTCCTATGTCACGAGAGAAATCCTGATTCTGCTTATCGGTGCCGTCCTGGCGGGGGTTGCCGGCACAACTCTTTATCGACGCAGGGCGGGCTCCGAGGACATCGCTCGTGGTATCAGCCAAGACGGCAAGCACGACAGCGACGAGCCCGTTCTCAAGGAACGGATGAGGGATGCGCTGGCGACCCTCAAGAACGCCGCGCGCGGTAGGGGCGGGTATCTCTACGATTTGCCGTGGTACCTGCTCATTGGTCCGCCGGGTTCTGGCAAGACGACGGCGCTGGTGAATTCCGGATTGAAGTTCCCGCTGTCGCGCGGCGCGACGCCGGCCGCCATCGCCGGCGTCGGCGGCACGCGTTATTGCGACTGGTGGTTCACCGAGGAGGCCGTGCTGATCGACACGGCCGGGCGTTACACGACGCAGGATTCCGATACGGCGGCGGATCGCCAGAGCTGGCTGGGATTTCTCGATCTCCTGAAGAAGAACCGGCCGAAGCAGCCGATCAACGGCGTCCTGGTGGCGATCAGCCTTGAAGATCTGATCACGTTGAGCCCCGCTGAGATCAACGCTCATGCGACCGCAGTCCGCAGCAGGTTGTTGGAGCTGCATGACCGCCTCAAGGTCGATTTTCCCGTTTATGCGCTGTTCACGAAATCCGATCTGGTCGCCGGATTCGTGGAGTTTTTTGGTCATCTCGACGATCCGGCGCGCCGGCAGGTCTGGGGTGCGACGTTCCAAACGAGCGACAAGACGCGCAACATGGTCGGGGAGGTTCCAGTCGAGTTTGACATGCTGATCGAGCGCCTGAACTTCGATATGACCGATCGCCTGCAGGATGAGCCTGTGCCAGGCACACGCGTGTCCCTGTTCGGCTTCCCGGCCCAGCTCGCGGCGTTGAAGCGGCCGATTTTCGATTTCCTCAACCAGATTTTCGAACCAACTCGGTATCATGCGAATGCCAACCTGCGTGGCTTCTATTTTACGTCTGGAACCCAGCAGGGGACACCGATCGACCAGTTGATCGGAGCGCTGGTGAAAAGCTTTGGTGCCGAGGAAGTCGCGGGCGCCGCCTATTCGGGAGTGGGGAAAAGCTTCTTCCTGACGGATCTCGTCCGGAAGGTCATTATTGGGGAGGCCGCGTGGGTGTCGACCGACCGGGCGGCCGTGCGGCGCGACCGCATTATCAGGGGCGCCGCATATGGGATGCTCGCGCTCGTCGCGCTCGGCCTGAGCACAGCCTGGTGGATGAGCTATGCGCGCAACCGTAACTTGATCGCCCAGACCGATGTTGCCGTGAACCAATATCGTGCGCTCGCCGGGCCGCTTGCGCGCGCCGCCGTGGTCGAGGATCGCGCGCTCGACAAGGTCTTGCCGCTGTTGCATGCGCTGCGCGACTTCCCGGCCGGCTACGCCACCCGCGAGCGTCCGACAGCGCTCGCCGCCGGCTTCGGGCTAAGCCAGCGTGAACGGTTGCAATCGTCGTCGGAGAGTTCCTATCACGTCGCGCTCGAACGCTTGTTCCGACCACGATTGATCTATCGGCTGGAAGAGCAGCTTGAGGCAAACCGGGACAATACAAGCTTCCTGTATGAGGCGTTGAAAGTCTATCTGATGATCGGCGGCGTCCAACGCGAGGATCGCGAGCTGATCGTCGCATGGATGCGACGCGACTGGACTGATAATCTTTACCCAGGTGCGGGCAATGAGGCAGGGCGCAAGGAGCTCGAGGAGCATCTGCTGGCAATGCTTGCGCTGGATGGCGCACAGGAGCCCCTGGTCAGCATCAATGGTCCGCTCATCGAGGACGCTCAGCGGACCCTCGCCCGCCTGAGCGTCGCGCAGCGCGCCTACGAGCTGCTCAAGTCACAGGCGTCGGCGTCATCCTTGGACTGGGTCGCGGCGCGCCATGGTGGGCCGGACTTCCCGTTGGTGTTCGAAGCGGTGGGCGGCCCGCAGGATCTCGACAATGTCCGGGTGCCGGCATTCTTTACGTATGCGGGTTTTCGCCGCCTGTTTCTCGATCGTCTGGGTGGTATCGCCGAGCAGCTGAAGCGCGATAGCTGGCTGCTTGGGGCGGCTGGCGCGCAACCGGCCGTCGCGGTGCAATACGATACCCTCGGCGCCGATCTGCTCGATCTTTATACCAAGGATTTCATCGATGCTTGGCGGCAGGCGCTCGGAAAGCTTCAGATGCGTCCGTTGACCGCCGACCGGCCGAAATACATCGCGCTCGCGGCGGCCGGCGCTGCAACATCGCCGCTCAAGCAGCTTCTGGAATCGATCCGCGACGAGACCGCGCTCACGCGCGAGCGGCCCGAGTTCGCTAAAAACGTCGGCGCCAAAGGCAACCAAGATTTGCCCACGCTATTGAAGCAACAGGGCGAGGCTCCGGGGGCGGCGATTGAGGCGGCGTTCAAGCCCATCCACGTCCTGGTGGACGGCGACGCCACCAGGCGGCCGATCGATGAGATCGTCGGCGACCTGCATGAGATCGATCGGAACCTGACGCTCGTTGCAACCGATCCGACCCAGGCAGCTTCGGGCGCGGCCGCACTGCAGAACGACGTGGCGAGCCTGCGCACGAACGCTAATCGGATGCCGTCACCGTTCTCCGACATGTTGTTGAAGGTGGCGAGTTCGTTCGAGGGCGATCTGACGAATTCATCCCATGATCAACTGGCGCGCGAGCTTGGCAATCAGGTCACCGGCACATGCGAGCAGATCGTCGCCAACCGCTACCCGTTTACTCGCGGCAGTGATCGCGAAGTTCCCTTGGCGGATTTCGGTCGATTGTTTGGTCCCAACGGCACCATCGACCGGTTCTTCACGCAAAATCTGGCGGCACTCGTCGACATGTCGAAGAGCGACTGGACTTGGCGGCAGGACAGCGGGCTCGCCCGGACATTGGCGCCGGCGGCCCTGGCGGAATTCCGCCGCGCGGCACAGATCCGTGACGCGTTCTTCGCCACCGGCGGCACGATGCCGTCGATCGTCCTTTCGGTGACGCCTCCGGTGCTTGCTGGCAGCGGGGCGACGGCGAGGCTCGAGGCCAACGGTAGCGTGGTCGAGAGCAAGCAGGCCGCTGCGGCGGGAAGCCCCGGCGGTTCCGCGACTGCGACCATTCAATGGCCGGGAGCCGGTCCTAACAGAACCGCGATCTCCGTCAGTCAGGACGCTGGAGGTGCCTTGGCACTGGCCTCGACTCAATTCCCCTCGCAACCATCGACGCTCGAGCGCAACGGCGCGTGGTCGCTGTTCCGGATGATCGATGCGGGCTCTCCAGCGAAGCGCGGAGATCGCGTCGTGGCGACCTTCTTGGTCGGTGGCCGCGAGCTGCAGTACCAGTTCAGCGCAGGCTCGGTGCAAAATCCGTTGAGTCTGCCGGCGCTGAGGGATTTCCGCTGCCCCAATAGGATATAGGGCCCAGGATGCGATGCGGACTTTATGGCAAGCTGCCGACCAAGCGCGATTTCATCGCGCTCAATGCGCCGCGGGATTTCCTGGCGGTGTGGGAGCCATGGATCCAGTCTGCCATGGCGGCGAGCCGGGAGAGCCTTGGCGACACGTGGATCCCGGCGTTTCTCACAGCGCCGATCTGGCGATTTTGGCTCGGTGCCGATCTCTGCGAAACGACCGTCGTGGGTGCGTTCATGCCGTCGCTGGACGGCATCGGGCGGTATTTCCCTCTCACCCTGTTCGCGTGCGCTGATGAGAGCAACGCGATGCCGCCACCCGAGATTGATCCGCAGGACGATTGGTTCGCTGCAGCGGAGCATTTTCTGCTGTCGATCCTCGATGACCCGATATCGTTCGAGGAGACACAGAGCGCGCTCGACGATTTGAGCTTGCCTGCGAGCCGACATGTCGACCGCCGTCCGGACCAACCGGCAGGGGTCTTTGGCAATTCCATTGCGAAAGTCGGCCAGCGTGCGTTGCCTGAGACGTTCGCTGCCATGCGGCTCACGGATCACGCAGCCATCTATTCCGCCGCAACCTTCTGGTGGACCATGGGCGGAGAGGGCTACGAGCCGATGGCTCTCGGCGGCCGGCGCATGCCGTCGCCGTACCTGTTCTCCGCCATGCTGAGCGGCCGTTTCGAGTCCGGATGTGCATGACGTGTGGATGCCCAGTATCGAGCCAGGTAGCCGTGTGATGTTCGACACAGGTGCTGCGACACATGCCGGCAAAGTTCGCGTTCGCAACGAAGACAGCTTCCTGGTTCGTCCGGATGCGGGAGTCTGGGCGGTCGCCGACGGAATGGGAGGGCACGAAGCCGGCGACCTCGCAAGTCGCACAGTCGTTGAGGCGTTGGGTTCGGTCGAGCGGCAACCACTCGCGTCGGCGCTGCTGTCGGCGTGTGAGAATTGCCTGGCTCGCGCCAACGCCCGGCTCAACCGCATCGGACGCGACCGCGGCGGCGCCATAATCGGTACAACGGTCGCGATGCTGCTGATCCATGGCGGTCACTTTGCCTGCGTCTGGTGTGGCGATAGCCGGGTCTATCTGCTGCGCGCGGGAGATATCCGTCCGTTGTCGCGTGACCACACCGCACTGCAGGAACTGGTCGGAGCGGGCGCGCTCAGAGCGGACGAAACCTGGTCATGGGCCGGAAGACACGTCATCACGCGGGCGATCGGTGTAGGCGAGACGCTGGAGCTCGAAATGGTGGACGGGGTTCTCAAGGCCAACGACGCATTCGTGCTGTGCAGTGATGGGCTGACCGAGCACGTGACGGACCGCGAGATCCTCAGCCATGTAAAGGCCCACGAGGCCCAGGCCGCCTGCGACGCGCTGATCGCGCTCGCGCTTGAGCGCGGAGGTGTCGACAACGTGACGGCGATCGTGGTGCGGCATGAACCTTCCGGATCCGCCATCTCCTCGCAACGTCCCTCCGCGCCCTGATATTGCATTCGTAACGTAAATTCTCCGTACTGAAATCGAGCCGCAACATCTTCCATATGGAATTGGAACCGTGCCTTGTGGGCTGTTCTCGGTCCTGGATTGTCCACCGCCCTGTTGACCGGCAGTCGCAGGGATTTGTGGAAGAATCGATCGAGGGCTTTTCCGACATCGAGATGGGGCTCGCGTGGTCGTGCCATTCGGCTTAGCGCTCAGCGCATCAGCGTCGTACAGTTGCGTGGGGGTTGCTTCCACGAACGAAAGGACTGCGCCGGGCTGTACCACTACCCGGCGGCGCGTACCCAGGAAACAGAACCGATGGTTTCCGCGGTAATGAAGATGATGACCGAGGACATTCGTCCCGTGCGGATACTGACTCCGGCGCCGAGTCCGATGCCAAGCGTGGGAACGCGCGACGACGACATCGATAAGCTCGAGGCTTTTCTCAGGACGAACTGCTCCGAAGCCACGGTCAGCCCAGCCGTTTCGGTCCCTGGAACAAAGAAACGATTGAATTCAACGTTACGTCGGACGTCGCCGGCCACGAAATCATGCCGTTGCTCGGCGCGCCGGGGCACGGGGCGCGATTATGTTCGCAGGAAGCGGAGTATCGGTCGTGCCGTCGTGTACGGGCAGAGCCTTTAAGCTACTTAAGATTGTGGCGTCCGCGTCGAGAGTGTGCGGATGACGGATGTTTCATCGTCGCTGTTGCTGCGAGGTCGAATCTCGCCGGGCACGGTTTTGAACGGCATCTACGAGATCGATCATCCGCTGGCGTCCGGTGGGATGGGCGAGGTTTACAAGGGCCATACCATCCCGGGCGGAGATCCGGTCGCCATCAAGGTCATGCTTCCGGATCTGGCGCAGAACGACGCGGCGCTGGCGCTGTTTCGCAAGGAAGCGTCCGCACTCCACAATTTGCACCATCCGGTGATCGTCCGATACTACGTCTTTGCGATCGACCCCGACCTGAGACGCCCTTATCTGGCCATGGAATTTGTCGAAGGGCAGTCGCTCTCCGAGCTTCTACGGCATGGCCCGTTGACGCTTGAGGCGACGGGCCTGCTGATGCGGCGCGTAGCAACGGGCCTCCAGGCGGCCCATGAACACGGGATCATTCATCGCGATGTCTCTCCGGACAACATCATCATTCCGCTCGGCGATGTTGGCCGCGCCAGGATCATCGATTTCGGCATAGCCCGATCGACCAGGCCGGGTGACGGAACGATCATCGACGGCGGCTTCGCCGGCAAGTACAATTACGTATCGCCGGAACAGATCGGCCTGTTTGGCGGCGAGGTGAGCGGAAAATCCGACATCTATAGTCTCGGGCTGGTGCTGATCGAGACGTTGACCGGTCAGGCGATCGACATGGGGGGCAGTCAGGCAGCGATCGTCGAGAAACGTCGTAAGCTTCCCGATCTTGGAGCCATTGATCTTCGAATCAGGCCACTGCTGGCGAGGATGTTGCAGCCAGATCCGGCCGATCGGCCCGATACCATGGCGGATGTCGCCGAGTGGATGCTCGGTCGGGCGGGTGGCGTTGAAAAAAGTTCGGCTGGCGACGTCGGCAAGCCCGTGCGCTCCCGCGACGTCGGTCGCTTACGCTTCGGCCGCCTCGGATCCCCTCGGCTGGTGGTGGGAGCTCTGCTCGGCGCTGCCATCATAGCTGGCGTCGTCGTCGGAGCCTCGCTGCGGCTTCAGCCCGAAGAGCTGCCCTCTGAGGCCCCGGCACCGACACTCAAAGGCGGGACGGACTTGGCACAAGCCTTGGGGCCCGGATCGTCGTCTCGGCTTCGGCCAGCCGCGCCCGAGGCCGCTGGTGCCGAGGTCAATTCCGCGGCCGCCAAAAATCCGGCCCGTCTTGAGCCATCGGTGCCAGCCGCGAGCCTCGTTCCAGTCGGCGACATCGAGCGCTACGTCGATGAGTACGACGGTGGAGATTGCTTCTTCGCGGCACGGACCGTCGTCACGAGCGTCGCGGCGCGGATTGAAGGCTACGGGGCCGATTCTGCGCCGTTCCAAGCGCTTGACGGCGCGTTCAAGCGGGCCATCGGCTTCGAGGCCGATATCGGAATCAAGCAAGTGACGGCGGCACAATGCCCTGCGATCACGTTCCTGAGCCGAGTGCGCAGCGGGGGCGAGTTGGCGCCGCGGCTGCAAATCGAGTCGACCAGCCTGAAGAGCGGCGACGTGTTGAGCGGCACTGTCGGTGGCTACGGGGAGCGCCATGTCGAGCTATTGCTCGTGTCCGACCAGGGCATCGTGCAGAATGTATCGAGCCTCCTTAAACCGGCACCGGACGGCATGCGTTTCGATATGCGAGTGCAACGAAGCGGCGACGTGGTTGCCCAACCCGAACTGCTGCTCGTGGTCGCAGGCCCGCAGACGCTGCAAGCCCTTCGAGTCGTGAACGGGGCCATGGCCAATCAGGTCTTTGCGCCAGCGCTGGAAGAATTGCGCCGGACAGGCCAAGTCATTGGCGCGACTGTGCAGTATTTCAAGGTGGGTGGGTAGCGACCGGGGTCCGCCGCGCTGGTGTTTATTGCCTCGCGGAGCGCGCTTGCGGCCTCTAGGAGCGAGGATCCGCGTCCTCAGGCTGGATCGTCTGGAGCAGTCGACTTATTACCTGTGGGTTTCGGAACACGGAAGCGCTCGCGAAGCCTAGCTTTGCTCACGGTACAGCAGTTGAGCGGAGCATGATACCGTTCGCTATGCACCCTTGTCAGCAAATGGACATATTCTCAACGTGCAATCTGCAGGTCGCCGTTGGCTGAGCGGAAGGGTCAGGCCTGCCTGCCCAGCGGATCGAGAGAGACCGAGGGCAAGATCGACGGCGCGATGGAAGGAGCTGCAGTGTTTCGAACAGTCGCCCTCGTCGTGATTGTGGTTGCCCCGATGCATGCTGCGTCCGCAGCCCCTTGCATGACCGAATCCGAAGCGCGGCGTGCCTATTCGACTGCTCACCTTTATTGGCACGGCGCCGATCATTGTTGGGATGCGTCACCTGGTCGACTTCGCAGTTCCGGTAAGCCTCGCCATCACTTCGTTCGGCAACATCGTGATGAAGATGAGGTGGTCAAGGCCCAGCCAAAGCCGGTCCTGCAGGCGCAGCCTCAGCCGGTTGCGCAGGCTCAGTTGGTCGCACAGCCTGACCCGCAGTCCGCAAAAGAATCAACGCCATTGCCCATGTTGACGAGCGCCGATCTCATTCGCGCGGGACACACCAGGATGATCGAGGAACTGGAGTCGAAGCTCAGGGATCGCTGGTCCGACACCCATATGGAGTTTCAAGCCAAGCCGTCTCTCATCGAAGTCGCAACCGCTGATGCACCGTCGACCGTGTCCGTGGGGCTGGTGATCCTGAGCATTGGCGGTATCCTTGTGATCTGGACCATGTTGGTATCGTTCGGTGCAAAGGTGGAGCAGCGGCGTCAGGCGTGACCATCGTCGTTGCGCTGCGCGAGCCAAGCGAGGAATGCCCGGGCCTGCTCGGCCATCTCGCCGACAAGACGAACCAGCTCGGAAGCCGTCCGTATTGGCCTCTAAACGGCTTGCCTGACAATCTGCGACATCGAGAGCGGACCAGTGCCGCGCTGAAGCGCTTCGACTGGTGAAGACCAAAATCACGGCCTGTCGGCTTTCGCAGGCGGTGAGTGGATGAACGCGCGTTCGCGGTCACCACGCGGAACATCAGGCGACAAATAGCTTCGGAATGGGACGAGGTTCCACGCCAGCGGCACGGACAGCAATAAACTATTAACCCTGTATGCCCATGATCGAAACCGATTTCAGGTGGGCAATCGCAAAAGGTATCGCGAGAACGATCCATCAACGATTTCTTCCGTGTTTCATCTATTCGAGGCGAACACAGATGGCTGAAACACTCGACAAAGCACCACAAGCAGAAGCACCGAATAACGACGCGCAACTCGACCAACAGTCTGTCGCATTGAATGGGCCATCCGGCCGCCGGCTGGCGATCGTTGGGGTCTCATTCGCCTTGGTCGTCATTGGTGCGACGGCCCTATGCTATTTGTCGAAGTTCGATGTTGCGCTGCCAAATTTCCCTAGCTTCGGTGAATTGTCTCCCCGCGAGACCGCTTCAGCTCCTATACCTGATCCCGCCGTCGGCGCCACGCTGAAGGAAATTCAGTCGGCCCAACAACAAAATGCGGCTGCGGTGCAAGAAAGCGCAGCTGTTCTCAAGCAAAACACAGCCATGTTGCAGCAAGGCGCGGCGACTCTGGACTCTCTAAAACAAGGATTCATAGCTCAACAGACGACTCTGAAGACAATATCGAATCAAGTCTCCTCGCTGGTCGCGCGCGTGGATTCCCTCCAAAATGTGGCGGAGCCACTGACGACGTCCTCCATCCCGCGGCCAAATACTCGCGCCCGGTCGGTTGGAACGTCGCGTAAAAAATCATCTCGACTGCCTGAACCTGCGGGACCCGTTTCGGTTGGAGGCGCCCCGTTGGCTGCCGCACCGGGCGCGGGATAGTTTTCTATCGCGACGGATGCGCGGCCCGCTATGGGTCATAATTGGCCCGCAGTGCTGTCGCCACTCAATGGCGGCGTCGATCAACTTGAAACGTTTGATGGGATTTGTAAAAAAGCCGACCTTTTGGTCGCACGCGTTTAGCGTCTCCGCCGACTTTGCGACCGGCTGCTCAGTACTATGCGCGTTGACGCGCCTCCCTAAAGAGCGGTCTCAGCGGGCCAGCCAACAGGCGATATCTCGCCGAAATCTGCGACGTCGCTTCGTGCCGCGGCTATCGCAACAGCGGACCGACAAAATACCAAACAGTTTCAACGATACAATAGAACCAGCCAGCCGTGGCGATCACCACCGCAACAGCCCAACCAATCGTGAAGAGCCTGGTCGGCGTCGGTCGTTTCGATAAGGCGGCGTCACTTTGGCGTCGGGATAGACGCGATTTGAACAAGATCGATTGTCCCAAATAATATCGCAGCTCAATCAAAGGACTTGGCTTTGCTAAGTTCGGCTCTCTTCAGTCGTTCAAAATTGCGCCTGATAGCGCCGACGTCCAGTTTAGTCCTGCAATGCGACAACATTGTAGCAGTACAGAACGTCGCGCCCGCCGCCAGTTACCATCAAGTTGGATGTCGATGCAGACATTGGCCAGGTCCGTGAATGGTGTTGTGCGGAGGACGTGACCATTTTGAGCTTTGCGGCAAGGAGGTCGATTGGAACTCAAAAGCACCGAAGGCGCACCACGTGGTCCATGGTCAGAGCGAGTCGGCTCATCATCCCGACGCACAAGGCAAGTGCGATGTGGTTGCGCACGAGACCGACGGTACGACGACATGTTTGGATCACGCTCCGGATAAATTGAATGAGGACGCAGGCGGCGAGACAGGCGAAGCCGCAAAAGGAAATCGCGGCGCGCCATCGGGAATGCCGGGCCTATCTGGATTTTTTTGAGTCGGATTAACTCCGCGATGGCGCACGAGCGACTTCGAGCACAAGGGGGCTTGGGATGCGGTGCCGCCGGCGACGTCGAGAACGAACGCTAGCCCACCTTGCGCAAGCCAAGCCATGATGCAAGGCGTCGCGGCCGGTCAGCCTGCTCAAGCAAGCCGTGGACGTGCCGCAACTCTTCGACCGCGTGGTCGATGTCCAGGTCCATCGTTTTGATGCGCGCGATGAAGACGGCAACCAGGCTAGCGTTCAGCTTCGCGCGCTTTTTTCCGTCCCGGCTGATCTTGCGGTCGAGCTGCTCGACACGCGCGCGTTCCTGCGCGACCGCCACGGTGCAGTCGAGCATTCCGGCCAATTCTTCGTAAGTCATCCAGATTTGAGGCAAGCGAGTCCCTCGCGCGGATAGCGGCCGATCAACGGCTTCCCGAAGTCGATGTGAGGCGTTGTCCCACAAAGACTTTAACTTTGCGTGAGTGGGATTCTGGTGCGCAATTCGCGGCAATTGGAAGCGATGGGAGACACGATGGTGCGACAGGGGCCCGGCAACCCGCCCCGGTTAAGCGGGGCAGATAGGCCTTATCTCCGCCGTCGACGGAACGTTGCGGTTCACGGCAAGAGCGAGCCGACGAAGTACCAGATAATTCGAAAGATGAAATAGAACCAACCGGCTGTCGCAACGACGACCGCCGAGGCCCAACTGATCGCGAATAGCCGTCCCTGCAATCGCCTCAACCAAGCAGACCATCGGCCTATGTTGACCGCCTCATCGGATGGATCGGAATGCATGGTAGTCGACATGAATGAACCAATTACAAGATTTCGTGGATGGGACAAGGCCTGAGCACGGGCTCAACAATGAACCGTTTCAAGGCGCAGGGCTTGTGAAGCTCTTCACAGGAAACGCGCTGCTCTGTTGCGAATGCAAGTATGGATGGTTCAACATGCGCTCAGAAATTTAAAATTGTCCTGCACGAGAGGCGCCGTTTGAAAAACGTAGGCCAATGTGCGCGCGTATCGCCATCTGCACAGCGCGCTAGTCGGCGCATTCACGGATAGATCAGCAGCATGGAATAGCGGTACAAAGGTAAGCGATCCGATGTTTCAAAATTGGGAGAGCATCACCGGCGCAGCGGTCTAGCCGCATCCTTATTCTGAGTGGCCATCAACGGCAGATAGAGTAGGCCGTCATTACCCGGTCAAACATCGGCTAATAGGCGTTCTTGGTGAAGAGAACAGACGGAATGGTGACGATGATGATCTTGCTGTCGAGCGAAAGGGACCACTTGCGCGCATAGTAAGCGTCGCAGGATACGCGTGTTTCGTAGGACGTGGTACCGCGACCGGTGACTTGCCAAAGCCCCGTAATTCCTGGCCTGCAGGCCGTATAGGCCTTTACCGAGGCGCCATACCTTGAAAGTTCGTCCTCGGTCACAGGACGTGGACCAACAATGCTCATGCTGCCCATCAGCACGTTGAAAAGCTGAGGCAATTCATCGAGGCTCGATTCGCGCAAGATGGCGCCGATCCGCGTCACGCGCGGATCATTGCGCAATTTCTGACATTGCGCCCATTCGGCAGCCGCGGCGGCATCCGTCTCGAGGAGCTTGCGAAGCCGCTCGGGCGCGTCACCGAGCATGGTTCGGAACTTGAGACAGTCGAACGGCTTGCCGTTAAATCCGACGCGCTTGTGGCGGAAGAGAACCGTCTCCCGTGAACTTGCCCACGTCAGCACAAAACATAGGATCAGCAAGGGTGACAGCAGAATGATTCCGCTTAGCGCCAACACGATGTCGACAATTCGCTTTGACGTCCGGCCAACCGGCGACGCCGAAGCTCCAGGACCAAAATCGAGATCGATGTGAAGATCAGAAAGGCTGCCCATCAGAAATGCCTTTCGGTTCGAGAAAAGCCGAGATGGATTCATCTTTGTTCCGCCACGCTATTAACGCATTCTTAACGGCTCAATTCGCAGTGCACAAATTGCTATTGCGCCAATTCGCAAATTTTATGGTGAGTTTCACTTGGATTGAGACCGCGGTGCGGCATTTGGGTGACATGAATTGGCCGACACTGATGAAAATTTGGCGTTGATTTGGCGCTTTACTCTTCGACCTTCGGTATCATTTTGCCGTGTTTCCAAAATCTCTGGGCGATACCGCTGACAATCTGAGATCGATATTGCGAGTCTAGGTTCGCCCACGACCCGCGATCGATCGTGCGACAAGTCCCAGAAAATAGCATCCTTGGGCAATAACTTGAGCGCCGAAAATGGTTAGTATGGAGGTGAGGATGTCGAAGTGCTGGGCAACGGCGTAGCCGATGGAAAGAAAAAGAAGAAACACAAGGATGACAATCAGGACATTCAAGCGAAACACCAGACCTGCCGCAAATCCTAGAAGCGCGATTGCAACGAGCGCGATTTTCACGCTGGGTCCTTTTCAAAGTAGGTGTTCGCTAGACAACACATCTCTCACAACAGGCGTCGCAAAACTCTTATCGCTTCAATACACGGGCCGAATCGAAAATCTCAAGGGATAGGCAGAACATGGCTATGAGGCAAAATCTGCCCGGCAGAGCGTCGCGGCCTGGAAATAGTCAATTTCCCGGTGCAAAAATAATTCTTCGGTGCTGATCTATGGAGCGCCGCGCCCGGCCCATATGGTGTGAATCAATAGCACGCTCATGTTAAATGGTATTTTTCTGGGGTAGGAACGTATTTGCCACCGCCAACGCGCCGAACTCATTAGTCTCGAGCGCAATCTTCTGAGCAAGCATGACGTCGCCTGCCACAAGATGGCCGGTGGGCACGAAACACCAACCAGCTACGGGGTGTCCGTCGGCGTCGATCTGATTCACGTTCATCGAAACGGCATGGTGGATACGGTAACGCTTCCCGCTGTCGCAGCCGATAGCGTCGAAATATCGTGTGGCGTCAAACTGAGCGCGCTGCTCAGGAGACAGCCAGCTTTTTAGGAGGCGCAGGCCACGCGCCTCGCTGCTGTTCCTGCGCGAAAACAATCTGCCGAGCCCGCGCGTCCGAAGGCGTACGCGCGCCCCAAGCCGAGGCCTGCGAAACAAGAGCATCACGGTGAGCCCATCAACCGCCGACAAGCCGCGGGAGGAACAACGTTTCTTCTTTGGTTGGGTCGAATGACCGGATTTGGGAAGCTTCACCAGCGGCGGTGCGGACGGCTGCGGTAAATCCTTTGCCGGTCAGTTCCTCGAACCGTTCCTCGGCTTCACGAAGTGCTCGTTCGTCGTTCGCATCAAAGTAGTGCCGGGTATCTCCGGTATGGTCCATCACGATTTGCGTTGCCATTGCCAGAACTCCAGAAGTTTCCAGCCACCCGGCATAATGTTAAGCAAACATCATGCCGGGTCTCTGGATGCACCCCAGGCGCGTGCTCCAGAAAAAGCGGAAAAAAGCTTGTGGCTCAATCCCTTTTCCCGACCGCCGATTTAGGCTCCGTCGTCCGCAGCACCGCGCTTCACAACCTCGTCGCCGTTTCCTCATGGCGTTTCTGCCAATTCACGGCGAGCGGCGGAATACTGCCAATTGGCACACGTCAGCAAAAAAGGCCCCAGCGCGGGACTTCAGTCTGATCCGCGGGTCCATGATAGGAACGTCCGCTTTTGCCGGTACAAATCGAGCATGGGCTTCAGCGGTCACCCCGATAGTCCCACTAGCGTGCATAAGCGCTCGTTTTCCGTCACGTCGACGCGTGCTAATTGATGCATCCAGCATTTTGATGATGATGTGGTCGATTGCCACGAACCACGCAGCTTTGGTGCGGCGGCGTTGGCATTCATCCTTGGCGAGGGATGCGGTTTGCGATTGTAAGAGTTCAGGATTTTGGGGCAGTTCGATGAAGTTTTTGAATGTGATCATGGGGCTCGTTCTGGCCCATAGCTGCATATGGCGGGCCGACCAGGCAAAGGCGGGCAGCTTGGATTTAACCGAGCGGAGCGCCAAAACGACAGCCGCGCGCATCCATTTCAATCCGCTTGCCATCGTCTCCGATCCGCGCGGGCGGCCGCTCAACAACGTCGAACTGAGCTTGAGGGTTCGCGAGGTTTTGATATCCGACAAATCGGGATTGCAGCCAGTGATCGCGGCCCTGGCGCCAGCCACGACCGGGGAAAAAACGGCGATTGGAACGGGTATTGGGCAAGCGATGCTGGCAGTCGTCAGCAGCGATCCATCCTATGCGAACGATATTCTCTATGCGCTTGCCACAAAAGCGGACCGGATTGCGATTGCGGCATTTGTTGCCGTTGCTGGCGAGCGGATGCACGAACGAAAAATCAAGGACGCCGGTGCCGAAAGTGCCGGTGCGGGCGATCGTGGCATCGGAGATGGCGGACCCGGCGACAGGGCCGTCAGCAACAGCTTCGGGGTGGCTGCGGTAACGACCGCCATTGCCCGCGGCAACGCCATAAATCCCGCGCTGACTTCATCTCAGCCCGACACCCAGCCGACAGCGCCTGAAGGAGGCCTCACACAGAATCACTCTGCAGCGGTCGTCGGACCTGTTGACACCCTTCAGCCGACCGTGTTGGCGCAGCACGCGGAGGCCATCAAGCCCACCGAGAGCAGTCAAACGGCGGAAGTCGCCAGACCGGCGGAACCCGCTCTGCCGGCCGAAGAGTCCAAGCTAGCCGGGACGGTTCATTCGAGAGAAGCCGTGAGCTCGGCAGACATGGCTTGGCCGATGGATGCAATCAGGCCGATTGAGGCGTCCCGGCCGCTCGAGGTCGCCAAACCGATGGCGATGGCTCGGCCGGTGGAAGCCGATCGATCAAGCGCCACAACTCATGCGAAGACCGAGGAGACCAAGTGGATCGTAAGTGAAACAACCTCGCCCGTCGATTACAGTCCGCTGATCGGGGCGACCATCTGGCCGAGGCAACAAGTGAATAGCGGGCTCAGTGGTCTCACCATCAGTTGCCGGGCCAAGCGCATCGCACTTTCGCTGCGTCTCATGGGCGACCTGGATGTACCAAGATGGGGCGAGATCTGGATCGATTCTCAGATCGACGACCAACGACGAGTCAAGCAAAGATGGATATGGGACGAGCAACAGGGTACAATTCTCTTCTATGAGGGTGATGCCGTCGCGCTTTTGCAGTCAATCCCAGACGGGACCACGTTGAGACTTGGGGTCGGCGACAGTAGGGGTGCCCGGCATATGGCAACCTACCAGCTCTTCGGGCTGGATGCCGTCCGCAAGAAGGTTGCGAGCGCCTGCGTGCGGTCTCCCTCTTTAGCTCAAGCATCTTCTGAAAAGCGATAAAATCGTGACGGCGGCTCTCGTCGGGCGCGGAAATTCTTTAGGAGCGGGGAAATCAAGACAGGGCGTTCGATGGCGGCTAGGCATGAGAGGATCTCGTTGCTTGGGGCGCGCGCCCCGCCAGTCAGATCCGGCCACCATGATCGACAGCAACGTATTTAATTTTCCATGGAGCTCGCGTTTTGGCATCGAAGGACCGGGGACCAACTAGCCCTGCCACAACGAGGACACCTTGCAACATCGAATGGCGGCAAAGGTCGGATCCCAATCAAGTAAGTCGCGTTGTTCGAACGCTAGAGGGCATCTCCCTCGTCCTCAAGTCCACTGAAGCCTCGAATGGCGATGGATCCCCGCATTCGCGAGAGGATTCTGAAGCCGTCCAGCGATCCCAAATGGCGAATGCCAATTTCCGTGCACGCCTGCGCTCTCGACGTTGCACCCGACAACGATGGTTGGAACTGTAGATCATCAATGGACCTCTCGCCGGCCTCGCCAGAGATTCGATTTAGGACCGCCCATCGCTTGATCTGGCGCAAAGAATGATAACCGTAATGTGGAGGCCAGTGCCAACCTACATTCAGGTCGTCTGACGCAAATCTGTGCACAACCCTCGCGTTTGCCGACCGCTCGCTATGAACGGTATCAAACTTAACTCATAAGTCGTCATGCACTGGTCCGGCAGGAACGGCCGCGGCTCGGCGAGATGCTTGTAGCTGTCGTGCCACTAGGGCGCGTTCTCCCAATAGGTCAGGCCGATCTAAGCACCGGCAGCCGTGGTGATGTCGGGCGCGCCCGCGCACCGATGATTCACCTCGTGGCGCAACCGATGCTGCTATATGCATGACCGGCCCCTTCGCCCACCTGGACGGTGAGGCTACCCTTGGCCGTCCCAAGCGCCAGTCAGGCCGAGCTTGAAGATTTGAAAATGATCTGTGTCTCTCGAACGACCGGCTTTCGTAACATCATACCGTGTCGTGACGCGCGCTTGTCAGCCTCGACTGTACTTTTAGTTCGACTCAGCGCCATTCATTGTACGAATTCATATTTTGCGGGGGCGACTTTGAATCCTGTCATCCGAACCGCGTTCGTTCTTTCGTTGTTGACCGTCCCGGCTTTCGCGCAGAAGCTCGTTGATCCCACGACAGTTGCGCCTGAGTATCGAGAAGTCGCGGAAAAGCGGCGAGCCGAGCAACTCAAACAGCAAGCGTGTGCGCACAGGGCCGTCGACGAGAAGGTGATGCCGCGTGATCGCACGGCATTCCTCCTGCGATGTGAGGAAGTGGGCGCTCGGAAATAGGTCGTTTTGCGACGTGGTCGCCTCAGACGAGCGGGGCGGAAACAAGAATCACGTATCCGTCGCCTCAGCCAGGCTGCCGGCCGCCACGCTATCGTTGATCCCATTCTGCGATCGCCATCTCTGCAATACTGACACTGTCGACGACGAATCTCTGAAAGGTCGCGGCACATCGGGCGAATTGGTCGGGATCGAGACGCTCGGAACGGCGGCCAAACTGCGCGCTGCAACTGCTTGATAATGGATTTGAGGATTTCGCTGTCGCGATGTTCGATCCTGGCGGCGATGCAGCACTTTCCTCGCTCGGCCAAACTTCCATCTACAAGGCGATCAGGGAAGGGCGCTTGCAAATTCGCAAGTATGGCACGCGCACCATCATCAAGCGCTCTGATCTGGCGTCCTTCTTGGAAAATCTGCCGGACGAGAGATGACATGCCCGCCCTTGCCAGATGGACGACCCGAACTTTCAGGCGGCCTTCATCGGCGTCACGTTGTTCTTCGGTGGCCGTGTCGCGAAGTCGGCGAATGCCTGCATCACGATACGTCGTTTCCTTAAAGCCTCGCCGCGCTTGTGGGCCCTTTCGGCATCATCCCCTGTGATGTGGTGCAGGCAATGTTCGACGATCGCCACGCCAACTGGGCAAGGCAGATGCCCCGCGACGTCGCCGCTCTTTGGGCCTTCGTGGCTGAACTTGATCATGACAGTCGCATGGCCTTTCGCCCACTGCGTTGCCCTGACGGTCAATGCGGTCAAGCTGCCGTGGGAGCGCAGGTCGCGCCGTCCTCTGCTGTGCATCGGGCGCGACCTCGGCTCGCAACCGGGCGCGAAGGTCTCGATCACGATCATGCGACCGCCGCTCGGTCTGTTCGAGCGGACGACATGGCCGGTCGTATCGGCCGACACCGCGCTCGCACGGCCAGCCAAGGGGCCAAAGCTGGATATCAGTGCCCGCATGCGGGGGATGTAGCGATAGAACCTACCGCAGCCTGAACCGACGCACCGCGTCGAGCAGGCATTAAACTGCTTGTCAAGCTATCGAAATAACGCAGAGCCAGAATAGATAGGGACCGGTGTCCGGCGGCACATCGCGCGTCCTCACCCTTCACCCTCCCGAATGAATGTCATGACCGAACAAACCCTGACGGAGCCGATCGATAAGCGGCAAGAGCTATCCCGCGGCTTTTCGCGCTACCAGTCGATCCTCGTTGCGCTGCTGGCCCTTGTCCAGTTCACGATCATCATCGATTTCATGATCATGTCGCCACTCGGCGCCATCATCATGCCGGCGCTCAATATTTCTGCCGCACAGTTCGGGGTAGCGGTCTCGGCCTACGCATTCAGCGCGGGAATTTCCGGCATCCTGGCGGCCGGCTTTGCCGATCAGTTCGATCGCAAGTGGCTGCTTTTGTTTTTTTATGTCGGCTTTACCCTTGGAACGGCGCTTTGCGCGATCGCTCCCAACTATCATGTGCTGCTGCTGGGGCGGATCGTTACCGGCTTGTTCGGCGGTGTGATCGGCTCCGTTGTGCTCGCCATCGTTACCGATCTCTTTGCGCTGCAATTGCGCGGCCGCGTCATGGGCTTCGTGCAAACCGCCTTCGCCGCAAGCCAAGTGCTTGGCATCCCAGCCGGTCTTTTTCTCTCCAACCATTGGAACTGGCACGTCGCGTTCGGCGCATTGGTCGGCCTGTCGATCGCCGGGATGGCCGCCGTGCTGTTTTTGATGAAACCGGTGAACGGCCATCTCTTGCTGAAGCAGGACAAAAACGCGTTCCGGCATCTGATCGCAACGGTCGCACAGCCACGCTATTGGATGGCATTCGCGGTGACGACGCTGCTGGCGACCGGCGGCTACATGCTGATGCCGTTCGGCAGCGCCTACACCGTGCACAATCTCGGCATCGATATCGTTCATCTGCCGACGATCTATCTCGTCTCCGGCCTGTTTAGCATTTTCATCGGACCGCTAGTGGGACGCGCGAGCGATGCTTTTGGCAAATTCCCCACCTTTGCCTTCGGCAGCGCCATGTCCATCGTCATGGTGCTGATCTACACGCATCTCGGTCAGGTGAGTCTGACGGTCGCGATCCTGGTCAACGTCATGATGTTCGTCGGCATCTTTTCACGCATGATCCCGTCGCAGGCGTTGATTTCCGCAATCCCCGAGCCCGCACAACGCGGCTCCTTCAGCGCGGTCGGCGCTTCCCTGCAACAACTCTCCGGCGGGCTCGGCTCCGTGCTCGCCGCCGCGCTCATCGCACAAGATGCCGACGGTTCGCTCCGGCATTTCGACCGGCTGGGATACGTCGTCGTTACAACGGCGGTGATTTCCCTTATCGTGATGTATTTTGTGCAGAGGCCGATCGCGGCCCAGGCTGGCAAACGCGTTGTTTAAAGGCTTCGGTTCCGACGCCTAGATAGAAGCCAATTTGGCGACCGAGCGCTCAAACGCGTTCGGACGCGGCTTATAAGGCCGCGGCGCCTTCGCCGGTGCCGCGTGAAATTTCCGAACCTGGGTTGTATGAACTCAAGAGACACTCATGCCCGGTCTCGGCCATCGGGATTGAATCCAAGTATGGCGTTGCGCCAGCGCATCGACGCCCTGGTTAATAGACCTCACCGCCGTATTGTCGGATGTCCGCTTCTTGGCAAAGGACTAAACTGCTCGCGCGGTAGAGTTCCGCCCGAGGCCTAGCAAACACGCCGGCCTACGGGCGTTCGCGTCATCGCCGGAAGAAGATCGAGATGCTGTTCGCCCATCTCAAGCGCA
>Ga0137412_10000305_pt1 | contig 33748 bp, 32 predicted proteins | sample CZODoug2_1_16fun_FD_122160 | JGI IMG/M metagenome (GOLD analysis project Ga0137412, IMG submission 122160) | Vadose zone soil fungal communities from Angelo Coast Range Reserve, California, USA - CZODoug2_1_16fungal (Hybrid Assembly) | ecosystem: Environmental > Terrestrial > Soil > Vadose zone...
GAGGTCGGCCGCGACGCACACCGCGAGGTCGCGGTTCTCGCTCGGCGGCAACACCGCGGCGGCGCGGACGCCCGGGATGTCCATGGTCGCCGCCTCGATCTCGACCGTGCTCATCCGCACGCCGCGGCGCTTGAACATGTCGTCGCGCCGGCCCTCGTAGTAGAGAAATCCGTCCGCGTCCACCCGTCCGTAGTCGCCGGTGTGCAGTCGCCGATTTCCGGTGAGCGGATCCACCCGGAAGGTCCGCGCGGTCACTTCCGGCTGCCGCCAATACCCAGGCATCACGTGCGGGCCCTCGACCACGATCTCGCCCGTCTCGCCGGTAGGCACCTCGACGCCTTCCTCGTCCAGAACGAACACCCTGGTGCCCGGCAGCGGGCGACCGACCGAGTCCGGCTTGGCGTCTTCGAACTCCGGCGGAAGCACGGAAATGCGCTTGCACTCGGTCTGGCCGAACTGCCGGATCACCTCGGCACCTGGAAACGCCGCGCGCAGCGCGTCGACTGTCGTCTTGGGCAGCGCGGCACCGGTATTGGTGAACATCCGGACCCTCGGCTCCCGCACCGGCTCCCGTTCGGCCAGCGTGCAGATCATCGAGGCCAGCGAGGGCACGATAGGCACGATCGTGGCCCCGGACTCGCGGATCCGCCGCAGCAGCACCAGATCCGAGTCACCGTCGGCAAGCACCAGTTCCGAGCGGCCGAGAGCGGCGAGCAGAATCTTGTACAGCCCGTAGTCCCAGGAGATCGGGAAACGGCAGAACACCACGTCATCTGGCCGGTAACCGAGCTCCAGGTTGATCGCCTTGGCCGCGAAGGTCATCTGGCCGTGCGGGCAGATCACCGCCTTCGGTGCGGCGGTGCTGCCCGAGGTGTACACGAGCGCCGCCACGTCTTCGTCACTGACCTGCGCCGCCCTGGCGCGCGCGGCTATCCCGTGCAGGGCAGTCACCGAATTCCAAACCTCGCCCAGCCCGAAAACCGGAACCGGGGAGAACTCGGTGATACGGGATACCGCGGCGTCGGCCACGATCACCAACCACGGCTCGGCATTGGCAAGTACCGAACGCAGGTGGTAGCGCTTCATTTCCGGGTTCACCGGCACAAACACCGCCCCGCGCCGGGCTACCCCGTAGAACAGCGCAACCAGCTCACGCGTGCTGGGCAACTGCACGAGTACCCGGTCGCCGCGGCGGACCCCGTGGGATTCCAGCCACGCGTCCACCGCATGGCTGTACGCGCTGAGCTCCTGGTAGGTCCATCGGCCGCCCCGGTCACCGACCGCCACGGCCTCGGGGTGGGAGTCCCCCGTCGCCTCGTCCAGCACCGCATGTATCAGCACCGCCCGTATCACCTTTCGTCAAAGTCCTCGAACAGGAGCCGGATAACCAGGTCACGCGGCCGCTGTCGCGGCCTCGTGGGCGAGCCTCTTCCGATCGATCTTTCGATTCGAGTTGAGCGGGAACTCGGCGAGGTGCTGGTACTTCTTCGGAATCGTCGCGGCCGGCAGCAGGTCCCGCAGAGCCCGCACCATCTGCACGGGCGGCACAAATGTGCCGGTGTAGAACACCATCAGTTCGACGGACTCCTGCGCCGGGATAGCCACGGCCACCGCGTCCTGCACGCCCTCGCAGTCCCGCACCGCGGCTTCCACCTCGGCCAGCTCGACGCGCACCCCGTGCACCTGCACTTGCGCGTCATTGCGTCCCAGGTACAGCAGTGTGCCGTCGTCGCCACACCGAACGCGGTCGCCGGTGCGGTACCAACGCTCGCCATGCAAATAGAAGAATCGGCCGGCATTGTCCGCGGGGTCGAGATATCCACGGGTGAGCTGGCGGCCGGCGATGCAGAGCTCCCCCTCATTCCGGCATGGCGCGCCCGCCGGATCGAGCAGCATGAAGTAGTGCCCGGAGTGCACCGAACCGATCGGCACGATGCCGTTGAGAGTGCGCTCGCCGGACCAGCGGTGGCCGGTGACAGTGATCGTCAGCTCGGTCGGCCCGTACAGGTTCTCCAGCGCCGCGTACGGCGCGGCGCGGCGCCAGTCTTCGGCGTCGTGGCAGCTCAAGGCCTCGCCGGCAAAGAAGCTCCAGCGCAGCGAGGGCATCGACGCCGGGCTCAGGCCGCCGGTACGCCGGATCACCCCGATCGCGCTGGGAGTGGAGAACCACACGGTCATGTCGTGCGCGGCCACGAAACCCGGCATGTCCCGGTAAGCCTGCAGCGGCGGGACCGCCAACGTGGCGCCCGCCCCCCAGGCACAGAACAGATCGAACATCGCGCAGTCGAAATTCAGATCAAAGCTCTGCGAGAAAACATCGTCCGGTCCGAAGTCGTACCGGTCGTCCAGCAGGCCGAAATAATGGCGGGTATTGGCATGCGTGACCGGAACACCTTTCGGCCGTCCGGTCGACCCCGAGGTGAAGAGGACGTAGGCAATATCCTCCGCCCGCGCCAGGATCGGTGCCGACAATGCGCTCGCCGGGTCGACGGACACCGCCGGCATCGGTTGACCGGTCGGGGGAAACAGCACCGGCAGGTCCACCCCGAGGTCTCGGAGCTGGTTGAGCACCGGCAGCGACTCGTCGTCAGCAATCAGCACGCCGACCCGGCTGGCCTCGATCATCTGCTTGGTCCGGATCACCGGGAAGGAAGGCTGCAGGGGCACCGTCGTGATCCCGGTGTACATGCTGGCGAGGATCGCGACGTAGGCCGACGTGTGTTTGCCCGCCAGTACACCAATTGCCGACGGCGGCGTCGGCATCCCTGCCAGTAGTGAACCCGCCAGCACCAGCGCGCGTTCATGCAGCTCTCCGTAGCTCAGGGTGAGCGAGCCGGACCGGACCGCTGGCCGGTCCGCGGATTTGGCCAGCCCACGCAGGAAACGTTCGGGCAGCGCAACTTCTGATGTGTCTTCCACGGTGATGTCCAGTTATCCGGCCGCGGACGGCAGCAGGCTCCCGACGGCCTTCCAGAGCACGCTGGGGCTCTGGAAGGTCTCCATGGTCAGCGCATCGTCGAGAAACCTCACCTGGTAGGTGTCCTCTAGGTTTCCGAGCAGCTCGACCATTCCCATCGAGTCCAGACCCAGGTCACGAAGCTGAGCGTCGCTCTCCAGTGGCTCTGTCGGTGACAGGAACGTGAGGTATCCGCGCAGCAGCATTTCGAACTTTTCGTCCCACATGAATTACTCCAAATCGTCGAAGGTGGTCATGCGGCTTTCGACCGGCGCCGTGGTGTCATCGCAATCCGCGGGTTGGCCGGAATGACAGCGAATTTGCGAGTCGTAGCACCAACCCGACCGAACAGGCTGTCCGGTCCGGCGACACAGACCCGCTCGACTCCGAACCGCTCGAGCGCCGCCACAACATCGGGCCAGCGCAGCGGACGAACGAAGCTGTCGAGCAGCATCGTGTGGATGCCGGCTGACGTGCGCAGGAGCGTGCCGTCCTGGTCGGCAACGACAGGTAGCTTCGGGTCGGCGAACCGCAGGGTGGACAAGACTTCCCGCTCGACTTCGTCCCGCAGCCCGGCGAACGCGGCCGAGTGCATGGGTGGGCGCATGGTGTACAGCGACAACCCGCCGATGGCGCGGAGCCGGCTTTCCAGCCACGCCACGCGAGTCTCACTCAGGGAAAGCATGTAGAAGCCGTCGTCGATGTAGCAGGAGATGTCGTGCCACTCACCCTGTTCGTCCAGCTCCGCGAGGATTTCGGCGAGTTTGTCCTCGGGAGTGCGAACGAAAGAATGGGTGACGATGTCGGTATGCTCGCGGCTGAAGTAGTCGTCCATGCAGCGGGCGAGTTCCGCGGTCATGCGCACCGCTTCGTGCACCGGCAACGCCTCCGCGAAGGCAATCGCGGCCTTCTCGCCGAAGCTCGGACCCACGCAGACGTCGGGTTCGATGCCGAGGTGCTCCCGTGCCCAGTGGGCGCTGGCCAGACAGTTCACCAGGAACGCGACCTGCGCGGCTTCCGAATAGTCCCCCTCGGCCTCGCGGAAGGCGTCGACCAGCGAGTAGCCGAGGACATCGTCGGCGACGGCGACCAGGTTCCGTGCGAATGGGTTCACCAGCATGAACCTGCCGACGTCGGCGAACGCCGACGGGCCCATGCCGGGAAACACAATCGCAGTCTGGTTCTCCATAGTTGCCGTCACCTCCCGCTACAGACTCGTCAGGAAATCGACCATCACCTCGGTGAACCGTTCCGGCTCTTCGAGGTGTGGAACATGGCTGGAATTCTCGAAGATTTCCCACCGAACGTCCGGGATACGGTCAAAATATGGCTGCATCGTCACCGGGGTCGCCTCGTCGTAACGGCCGCCGAGCAATAGAGTTCGCGCCTGGATCAGGTCCAGCTCGTCGATGATCGACCAATCCTTCAACGTACCGATCACGTGGAACTCGTTCGGTCCATTCATCGTGTAGTACACGGTCGGATCGTTGTAGATTTCCATGAAAGAGGTCAGAAAATCGCGCGGCCACGGCAGTGTCCGACATACGTGGCGGTCGTAGAAGACGCGCATGGCGGCCAGATACTCGTCGGTATCGTATGTTCCGGCGGCCTCGTGCCGCAGTAAGGTTTCCTGCACGGTCGGCGGAAGTCCCGCTCGAAGTACCGCCATCTCGGAGAGCCACAACGGATACGACGCCGGTGAGTTGGCGATCACAAGTCCGCGGAGCCCGCTCGGTCGGGCCGCCGCATACTTGGCGGAGAGCAGTCCGCCCCACGACTGTCCGAACAGCACGTAGCTCTCCTCGATGCCGAGCTTTTTGAGCAGGTTCTCCAGCTCGGCAAGAAATAGATCAGCGGTCCAGAAATCGGCACCCCGATCGGGCAGGTGGGTCGACCCCCCATTGCCGATCTGGTCGTAATGCACCACTGCCCAGCCATGCTCGGCGAGCGCGGCCATGGGCAGCAGGTAGTCGTGAGTGCTTCCCGGGCCGCCGTGCACGGCCACCACGGCCGGCCTTTCTGAGTCGAGGTCACCAGTGACTCGGTACCAAGTCTCGAACGTCCCAAATGGGACTAGTCCCTTCGAACTGGGGGTTAGCGGCACAGGTAATCACCTCACTCGAAAATAGGTACCGTGTCGTTGTCGGATCTGACACTAACCCGGCGCCACCGCCAAACTGGACCCCCTAGGTGCCCCTAAACCACGCGGCACACGCCACGTTCCTCTCGCGCGAGGAACGTAGGGGCCGCTAGGGGTGTAGCGCGGGTATACCGCTGCTTAGCGTGAGGCTGACAGCCGAGTAGGGCGCCACACTCATCGCAGTTTAGCGGCGCCTGCACGACGGGCCATTTAGAGGTTGGGAGAACATGATGACCAAGCCTGCCGATCAGGACCGCGTGGCGGCGGAACCCCGTACTTTTCCAATGAAGCGCACGTGCCCATTCAGCCCGCCAGAAGAATACGCGGTGCTTCGCGAGACCGAGCCGATCTCCCGTGCGACCCTCAAGGTGAACGGCAAACCAACCTGGCTCATTACCAAGCACGAGCACGTCAAGCAGGTGCTCGGTGATCCTCGGGTTAGCTCTAATTTGAAGCTGCCCGGCTACCCACTCCAGGTCACGGTGCCCGATGAGATGCTGCAGTCGATCCCGCTTACCTTCGTGTCGATGGACCCTCCGGATCACACCGCCCAGCGCCGAATGCTCGCTCCCGAATTTACTCTCCGGCGGATGCGGATGCTGCGCCCCCGGATCCAGGAGATCGTGGACGCCCGCATCGAAGCCATGCTCGCCGAGGGTGGCCCGGTAGACCTGGTCACGATGCTCGCGCTGCCGGTTCCCTCACTGGTCATCTGTGAGCTGCTGGGCGTGCCCTACGAGGCCCACCAGAAGTTCGAGGAGTGGTCAATGTTGATCATGAATCGGGATGTCAGCGAGGAGGAGCGAGGCCGGGCGCACTACGAGGTCGACGCCTTCGTCGACCGGCTGGTGACCATTAAGGAAACCACCCCGGGCGACGACCTGATCAGCCACCTGATCGCCAAGAATCGCGCGGAGCCAACCGTTGAACACTCCGACATCGCGGGCATGGCCAGGTTGATGCTCGTGGCTGGGCACGAGACCACCGCCAACATGATCGGCCTCGGTACGCTCGCGCTGCTCGAACATCCCGACCAACTCAATGCAATCAAGAACGACCCAACCCTCCTGCCCAAGGCGGTCGAAGAGCTCCTCCGCTACTTCAGCATCTCCGACTCCGGCGGTGCCCGTGTGGCTCTCGAAGACATCGAAATCGACGGAGTAACCATCCGCGCCGGCGACGGACTCATCGCACTCAACAACGCCGCCAACCACGACCACGCTGTCTTCCCTGGCCCCGACACGCTCGACATTCACCGCGAAGCCCGAGGCCACCTCGCCTTCGGCTACGGAATTCACCAATGCATCGGACAGAGTCTTGCCCGAATCGAACTCGAAATCGTCTACGCCACCCTCTTCAACCGCATCCCTCAACTGCGACTCGCCGCCTCTGTCGACGAACTGGAATTCAAGGACGCCATGGTCTTCGGGCTCCGCGCACTACCCGTTACCTGGTAACTGATCAGCGGCACGAAAAGAACCGGCCTGGGAAGTACTCCAGGCCGGTTCTATTTTTGGACCGGTCAGCTCGGCGCGGTAACCGCGGTCAGCCGCTCAACCAGGAGCCGGTTCACCGCCTCGCGATGGTCGTTGAGGTAGAAATGGCCACCGCGGTAGACGCGTAGATCGAACCGGCCTGAGGTGTGCGAGCGCCAGCCCTCGGCTTCAGCTTGATTCACCTTGGGGTCGTCGTCCCCGATCATCGCCAGCACAGGAGAGCAGACGTCGGGACCCGGGACGTAGCGGTACGTTTCGATGGCCTTGTAGTCATTGCGGACCACCGGCAGAACCATGCGCACGAAGTCGTCGTCCTCGAGCAGCTGGGACTCGGTACCACTCAGCTTTTTCATCTCGGCCAGCACCGCGGCATCGTCAGACAAGTGCACTCGGTGCCCGCGACGCGGCATCGAGGGCGCGGGACGTCCGGAAACGAAGAGGATGGCCAACCGCACCCCTCGGGACTCGAGCCGCCGGGCAACCTCGAACGCAATGGTCGCGCCCATGCTGTGGCCGAAGAACGCCAACGGACGGTCGGTCCAATCGGTAAATACGGCCGACAACTTGTCCGCTACCACCATGAGGTCATCGATCAATGGTTCACCGCGACGGTCCTGGCGACCCGGGTACTGGACGGCGACCACGTCCACTGTCGAGCAAAGAGCGGCGGACAGAGCATGATAATATGTCGCGGCGCCGCCAGCATGCGGGAAACATACTAACCGAACTCCCGCGTCGCTGGCCGGATGATACCTCCTGAGCCAGAGATCATTCTCAGTGGAAGAGGGCACAGATGTTCTCCAAAGTTCTTCAGCCTAGATAGGAGTGAACCGGTTAACCTACGTGCCGCGATCAGCCCACGCGCGGTGCGCCGGAGAACTGTTCGACTGTACCGACTGCGCAGTCGAACACCGCCAGATGCGCGCTGTGGGGTTGCCCGATCGGACGCCGCCTCGGGTCAATCAAGATCAGGCGTGTAGCCCGTGACCGTGCCGATCTCCTCGAGCTCGAGTGGCCGCTTGAGCACATCCTCAGGTGCGGTGGTGTAGCCGAAGTAGTTCTGTTCCCCGATCAGCCGACCTTCGTCATCGAACGGCCACATCACCACGTGGCGGCTTTCGGAGAAGTAGAACTTGGCCGGGTCGGCGTCCAGGCCCGCCTCGGTGAGCACCGACCCGCGCAGAGCGACCTTGAGATTCCCCTCGGTGATCACGATGCCGTCGTCGACCACGACCCGGTCGACCTCCCATTGGAAGTCGTGGTGGATAAACTTGAGCAGGTTCTCCTCGTAGAAGGTCTTTCGGATCTCGTCGACCCCAGTGAGGATGACGGTCGAGTTGGCGTTGTCATAAAGCCGGTACTCAGCGTGCGGCGAGAGGCGCTGAAGAGCCCGCTCGACGTTCAGTTCTGCCTCGACTCGGATGTGGAATATGACCTCCTCGAGCTGGCGTCGGAAGGTCGGGTTTGTCTCTTTCTCGAGTCGCTTCTCCAGCGTATTCCAGTTCTGACTGGGGTCGATGACGAGCACGTGGATACCCTCCTCGATCATTACCTGGTTCCTCCGTCAGGTGGTCCTGAGCGGCAGGTTGGGGCACGGTGAGTCCCGAATGCGGTATATCCTGCGCCGCTGCGCGCGCGAACCCGGGTATGAGCGCCGCTGCTTTCCGGCTCTCACGTTAAGGAGCCGAACCCTCCCGCTACACCCCTAGCCGCCCCTAGTTCTTCGGAAGCCACGGAGGGTCAGTCGCGCGCGCTCCAGTGGGTGGCTGGCCGCGACCCGTACGGTGAGCCGGACGACCGCGCCAGGCCAGCCGGTGCGGGACAGGGACGACGCCACCCGGCCGATGCACTTCCACCGGGAGCTGGCCGCGGCGTCCGGCAACCGCGCGCTGTTCGAGGTGATCGACTCGCTGCTCGCGGCCCGGCGCGACGAGCAGCGTGCGGTCCGGCAGCTGATCGATGATCGACGCCGCGACCACGCCGAACACCTCGCGATCTTCGCCGCGGTCCGCGACCGGGACCCGGCCGCCGCCGAACGGCTGACCCGGGAGCACCTCGCCCAGCTGCGCGACGCAGTGGCCGACCGGGGCGATGCCGCGACCGGGGCTGCCGCCGGCATCCCGACCGACCCCGCCCCCCTGGGCCAACCGAGAGAAGGCTGACCGAATGACCAGGACGAAGGCCGTGGCGGTAGTCGCCACGGCGGTGGCAGCGCTGATCGCCCTCACCGGCTGCGCCTCGGCGACGCCCTCGGCGGACGCCTCGCTGAGCACCCGGGCCCGGCCGGCCGCCGTGAGCGCGGGCTGCCAGCGCCAACCCAACGTCCCGACCGGGAGCACGTCGGAGCAGACCGTCGAGTCCGGCGGCCAGGCGCGCAGGTACCTGATCCACCTGCCCGCCGGGTTCCAACCGAACCGGCCGACCCCGCTCGTGCTGGCCTTCCACGGCCGCAAAGGCACCGGCAACGACATCGAGGCGTTCTCCGGGATCGACGCGCTGAACGCCATCGCCGTGTACCCGCGCGGACTGGCCGGCCCGGACGGGGAGACCGCCTGGCAGGGCGCGCCGCGGAACTCCGGGGCCGACGACGTGCGGTTCGTCAACACACTGCTGGACCGGCTGGAGTCCACGCTGTGTGTGGACCAGTCCCGCATCTACGCCACCGGCAAGTCCGAGGGCGGTGGCTTCACCGCGCTGCTGGCCTGCCGGCTGCCGGACCGGATCGCCGCCTTCGCCACCGTGTCCGGCGCGTTCTACCCCGGCACCGACGCCGGCTGCGCGACCAGCCCGCCGGTGCCGCTCGTCGACTTCCACGGCACCGGCGACCAGGTGATCTCCTACGACGGCGGGGTCAGCCACGGCGAGCACTACCCGTCGATGACCGACTGGCTTCGGCGCTGGGCCGGCCACGACCGGTGCACCGCCCCGGCCGACCCGACCAGCACGGCGATCGGCGACGTCACCGAGCTGAGCTGGCAGGGCTGCGCGGCCGGCTCCGCCCTGACGCACTACCGGATCGCCGGCGGCGGGCACACCTGGCCGGGCGCGCCGGCCGCCAGCGGCCCCGGCCCGGTCAGCCACACCGTCTCGGCGACCATGGTGATGTGGGCGTTCTTCCAGGCCCACCCGCTGAGCCGGGCCTGACGGCGGGCACCGGATGCGGGCCACGCCGACATTCTCCGGGAGCAAATCGACGGCTCCACCGGCCGCTGACACACGCCAATGGCGCGGATTGCTTCGATGCCCGTTAGCCAGGGTGGATGGATTTGCTGAAGTAGACGCGTCGGTATCCGTCCTGGGTGCCGCGGTGGGTCTCGAGGTAGCCCTTGCGGGGGTAGTAGTCGAGGTTCTCCGTCATCGCTTCGTTGGTGTAGAGGCGAATCTCGCGGTGGCCTCGACGCCTGGCCTCGTCCTCGGCCAGGCTTAAGAGCGCTGAGCCGATGCCGCAGCCTTGCGCGCGAGGGTCGACCGCGACGTTGTCGAGGAGAAGGTAGCCCTCGCCCTCGAGTAGAACGATGAAGCCGAGCAGGTGGTGATCTGATTCGGCGACCCAGGTGGTTCCGCGGGCGACGAGGTCGGTGTAGTCCGCGTTCACCGGTGCTGGTGGCTGCCCGATTCGGGGCGTGTAGTGCTGGTAGGCGTTCTCAGCGAGGGCACGCAGCGCATCGACGTCTTTGTCACGAGCAGACCGGGTGGTCACCATCAACCTACGGTAACCAGTCACCCACCGCCGGCGCCGTTGGGTTTTCGCTGGCGACACCGGGGTCATCAGCGCCAGCCTTGAGGGCCGCTGATCAGGCCCAGGTGTGGGTTAGCGTATTCGGGTGCCCGACTATGCCGATGTTGACGCTCTCCTGCGGTCGCTTGGCCAGTCGGTGCGCGACCGTCGGACGACCCTCGGTTTCACGATCACCGAACTGGGTGCGCTGAGTGGTCTGAGTCGGCCGTTCATCAGTCAGGTGGAGCGCGGGTTGGCGCGGCCGAGCATGCGCTCGTTGACGTCGTTGGCCACCGCCCTGGGTACGACCGCGCACATGCTGATGGCCTTGCCCGAGGACGCGGCGGTGGGAGTCGTTCGTCGGGACGCGCCGGACAACGTCCGGGTGGAGCACGGAGGTGGGTTGGCCCGAGGGCTGGTCCGGGGCAACCGGGCGATGCTGCCGGTGGAGTTCCGCTCCGGGCCGTCCGAGTTCGAGGAGTACTACGTCCACGACGGCGAAGAGTTCATGTACGTCTTCCAGGGCGAGTTCGAGATGGACGTCGAGGACAGCGGGATCTACCAGCTCGGCGAGGGCGACACCCTCTACTACGCGGGTGGGTTGCGGCACCGCTGGCGGGTCACGAGCGGCGGTCCGATGTGCATGTTGCTGGTGCAGCACAACCCCTCCCCCTGACGTCGAGGCGTTTACCCACCAGTTACAAGACAAGACATGCCACGCCATAAAACTGCATAACGTTGACTGGGTGAACGCGCCAGGGCGCCGCCGCTCAGCAGGTGTTTCGGAGTGTTCGCCGGGATCTGATTGATCCCGAGGTGCCGTCACCTTCTTGTTCGCGCGGGGGATGGCGCAGGTAGCCCATCAGCCGGTCGTCTCGCGGTCGAACCACCCGTAGCGGTGTATTTGTGCTGCCCGCGACCGGTCCGTCCGGGAGCGGGGATCGCCATGCTGGATCTGGTAGTGCGCGGGGCCCGCCTGTCGGGTACCGGCCCGCGATCGGTCGACATCGGCATCGCGGCCGGGCGGGTGGTCGCCGTCGCCGACCGTATCGACACCGACTGCCCGGAGCTGCACGCACAGGATCGCCTGGTGTTGCCCGGGCTCGTCGACACCCACCTGCACCTGGACAAGTCGCGCACCGCGGACCGCTGCGTGCAGACCGAGGGCACCCTCGCCGAGGCGATCCGGGAGACCGCGCGGATCAAGGCCGAGTTCACCGAGCAGGACGTGTACGGGCGTGCCCGCGAGACCCTGCAGGCCTGCGTCCTGCAGGGCACCACCCGGATCCGGACCCACGTGGAGGTCGATCCGGCGGTCGGCCTGCGGGGTCTGGACGCGGTGCAACGCCTCGCCGCCGATCTGGCTTGGGCCGTCGACGTGCAGATCTGCGTCTTCGCCCAGGAGGGGCTCACGAACTGCCCTGGCACCGACGCGCTGCTCGTCGAGGCGCTCGAGCGGGGAGTCCCGGTGGTCGGGGGCGCGCCGTACGCCGACGTCGACCCGCCGGGGCAGCTGGACCGGGTGTTCGAGCTGGCCCGCCGCTTCGATGTCGACATCGACCTGCATCTCGACCTCGCCGACACCACCGACGGGATGCAGCTGGCGGAGGTTTGCAAGCGGACCGTCGCGCTGGGCTGGGAGGGGCGAGTCACCGTCGGGCACGTCACGCAGCTGTCGTTGCTGCCGCCCGAGGAGTACGACGCACTGTGCAATCTCGTGGCCACATCCGGGGTGGCGATGACGGTGTTGCCCGCGACCGACCTGTTCCTGATGGGCCGCGCGACGCAGGCCGCCAAGCCACGCGGGGTGGTGCCGCTCACCGGGTTGCTGCAGCGCGGCGCGGCCTGCTCGGTGGCCACCAACAACGTGCTCAACGCCTTCACGCCCTACGGTGACTGCTCGCTCATCCGGATGGCGAACCTCTACGCCAACGTCACCCACGCCGGCAGCCGCGCTCAACTTCACGAGTGCCTTGACCTGGTCACGACCGGCGCCGCCCGGGTCATCCGGACGCCGGACTACGGCATCGCGCCGGGAGCCCCCGCCGACCTGGTCTGCGTCGACGCGACCGACGAAGCCGATGCCGTCGCCCGGATCGCGCCGACCTGCTGGGGCCTCAAGCGGGGCCGCCGCACCTTCACCCGAGAACTCCCCGTCCTTCACCAACCAGGAGCCCTCGTATGACCCTGCTGTCCGTCCCTGTGATCGATATTGAGCCCTTCAGCCAGGGTGGGGCGCCCGGCCGCGCCGCGGTGGCCGCCGCGGTCGACGCCGCGTGCCGCGACATCGGGTTTCTCGTGGTGTCCGGTCACGGCATCCCGGAGCGGATGCTGACCGAGGTCGGCGAGGTGACCCGCGGGTTCTTCGACCTCTCGCTCGAGGAGAAGATGCGGGTCCGGCGCCCGGCGCCGGACGTGTCTCGCGGTTACGTGGCCATCGAGGGCGAGTCGGTCGGGCGGTCGAGGGACGCCACGGCCACCGCCGGCGACCTCAACGAGAGCTTCATGATCGGCCCGGTCGATGCTCCGGCCCCGGCCTATGCCTCGGCCCCCTCGGCGGGACGACACTTCGCCCCGAACCTCTGGCCGGACGCCCCGCCGACACTGCGGGGGACCTACTCCGACTACTACCGGGCCATGGGCGACCTCGCGGCCCTGCTGATGAGGATCTTCGCCACTGCTCTGGAGCTGCCGGAGGACTTCTTCGCCGACAAGATCGACAAGCACATCAGCCGGCTCCGGGTGCGCAACTATCCCGAGCCGGAGGTGGCGCCGCTGCCCGGACAGCTACGGGCGGGCGCCCACTCCGACTACGGCAGCCTGACGATCCTGGCCACTGAGGATCGACCCGGTGGGCTGCAGGTGTGTAACGCGGCCGGCGAGTGGGTCGACGTCCCGATCGTCCCTGGCGCTTTCATCATCAACATCGGCGACCTGCTGGCCCGCTGGACCAACGACCGGTGGGTCTCCACGCTGCACCGCGTCATCAACCCCGACGAGGGCGAGGTCGCGGGGAGCAGGCGGCAGTCGCTGATCTTTTTCCACAACCCGAACTACGACGCCGAGATCCGCTGCATCCCGACCTGCCTACAGCCAGGAGCCCAGCCACGGTACGAGCCGATCACCTCCGGGGCACATCTGCGCCGGCTGTTCGTCACGACCCAGAACGTCACCTGAGCCGTATCCGCACCGAACAGGAAGATCCGCCATGACCCTGCTATCCGTCCCCGTCATCGACATCGCCCCGTTCCGCGCCGGCACGCCGGGGCAGCGCGCCGCCGTGGCCGCCGAGGTCGCCCGGGCGTGCACCGACATCGGCTTCCTGGTGATCTCCGGACACGGCGTCCCGGACGACCTGGTCGAGCAGATGTACCGCACGAGCAAGACGTTCTTCGAGTCCCCGCTGCAGACCAAGCTCGCCGTTGCCCGCCCGGAAGCCGGCCAGATCCGCGGCTACAGCGGCGTGGAGCAGGAGGGACTCGGATTGTTGGAGGACGAGCCGGTGCCGGCCGATCTCAAGGAGTCGTTCGACATCGGTCCGCTCGACGTTCCCACCGGGGACCCGTACTACACCTGCGAGGCGGCCGGTGCGCATTTCGCGCCGAACCTGTGGCCCTCCGAGCACACGGACCTCGAGCAGATCTCCCGCCGCTACTACCGGGCCATGGAAGCGCTGACCCTGGAGATGTTTCAGATCTTCGCGACCGCTCTGGACCTGCCTCGGGACTACTTCGTTGACAAGGTCGACCGTCACATCAGTCTGCTGCGCTCGAACTACTACCCGACCCAGCCGGACGAGCCCAAGCCGAACCAGCTGCGCGGCGGCGCGCACAGCGACTACACCGCGATGACCATCCTCTGGCAGGAGGACGTGCCCGGCGGCGGACTGCAGGTGCAGAACAAGGCGGGGAACTGGGTCGACGTCCCCGCCGTGCCGGGCACATTCGTGGTCAACCTCGGCGACTCGCTGGAACGCTGGACCAACGACAAATGGGTGTCGACCATGCACCGCGTGGTGAACCCGCCCCGCGACGTCGCGGCGACGCTGTCCCGGGTCTCGATCCCGTACTTCGTCCAGCCCAACTACGACGCCGTCATCGAATGCATCGACAGCTGTATCGACGCCGATCACCCGGCCAAGTACGGACCCGTCCGCAACGGCGAGTACCTCTACCTGAAGTTCACCCAGCAGAACACCCTGGCGAGCGTCGACTGATGCGCGCCGCGACCCTCACCAAGCCGGGCGATCATTCTGTCGAGTTGGAGCCATCAGCACTTCTTCGCCCAATGCCCATTCGGTTCAACTCTTCGACGACGAACCCCAAGCCGATGCCCAGCATCCAGGCGTTCTGTGCCAGCGCCAGCCCCTCCTCGGTCGGGCGCAGGCTGCCTTGTCGCCGCATCCCCGGCGTACGCAGGTACAACCCCAGTAGGCCGGCCGAGAAAGCGGCCAAACCCACTCCGGCAACGCCGGCAGGCACTAGCGGCAACAGCAGTCCCGCGCCGAGCGTGATCTCCCCCCAGGCGAGCAGCTTCGTGAACGTTCGCGCGTCCAGGCGTTTCATCACCGGGAAGGCGCCGCTGGCGAAGCTGTGCAGCGCCGCCGCGGCCTGCTCGTCGGCGGCTCGCTTGGTCAACCCGGCGTCGAGGATGAACGCGCCCACGACGAGGCGACTAGGCCAGTGGTGGGCCTTGAGCCTCAGTGCCATAGCTTCTCCAAACTCGATCTTGTGTGAACCCCGGCGCGGCATGCCCCGCCGCCTAGAGCCCACAATCGCGCCTAGCGCTGACCTGGTCTGCCTGGCAGGCCGCCAATCCCGTTACCGGCTAGCCGGAACCACCGCGGTCCTGGTAGACCGCTGGCTAGCTCGACCGTTGTCCGGCTGGTGCGGGTACGTGCAGCAGCGGAACCAGGTAGGCGCGGGCGAACGTGCGCAGGTCGTCCTCGCTGTCCAGCGGGATGTGGCCGCGCGGCGCAAGCATGATCGACGTGGCCAGCCGGAAGATCAGCTCGGCGGCGGCGTCCGGGTCGCCCTTGATCGGCGGGCCCGGGGAGCGGCGCAGCTGCTCGGCGAGGAAGCCCCGGCCGACGCCGAGCGCGATGTCCGAGTGCGTGGTGAAGTACGGCAGCACCGTCTCCGGCTCGGCCTCCAGCAACCGGAGCAGCAGCCCGTCGGTGCGTGCCCTGGTGATGCCCAGGACGAACGCCTCGACCAGTCGGTCCTCCACCGTGGGCAACTTCTCGACCGCCCGGACCAGCTCGGTCAGGTGCGCGCGGGATTGGCGTAGCGCGACCGCGCGGGCCAGCTCCCGCTTGTTGCTGAAGCGGCGATACAGCGTGGAGCGGGCCAGCCCGGCGCGCTCGGCCACGTTCTCCATGCTGGTTCGGCGCAGTCCGTACGCGCTGAACTCCGCCAATGCCGCGTCCAGCAGCCGCGCGGTGATCCGCTCCTCCTCCTCGGCGGAGTCCTCGCCGTCGGGCTGGGGCACGGGATCGGCTGGTGGCGACATGGTGGCGGTCAGCTTAGGCGGCTTGGTCGGCGCCCCGATTGAGCCTTGCGCTTGAGACACAGATAGAAGATTATGTCTCTATGTCCTCACCGTTGCCCAGTGCCGGCTCGGCCAGCGCACGCACCCACGCCGTCCAGCCCTTCGGCCCGGACTCGCTGATCTGGCGTTACCTCGGCGACCTGCGCAACGCCTTGGGTGGCCGCGCGGCGACCACCCTTCAGGTGATGCACCCGGCCATCGGCGCCGCCGTGTCCGACCCGGAGCTGTCGGTGTTCTTCACCGAGCCGATCGCCCGGCTCCGCAGGTCCGGCCCGCTGATCATGGGCGTGGTCTACAACGGACCCGGTGCGCACCACAGCGCCGACACACTGCGCGACATGCACCTGCAGATCAAGGGCACGATCACCGGTGGCACCAAGGACGGGCAGCACTTCCACGCGCTGGACCCGGAGATCTTCTACTGGGCACACGCCACGTTCGTCTACGCGCTGTTCGCCACCATCGACGCCTTCCACGACCCACTGACCGCCGCGCAGCGCGACCAGCTCTACGCCGAGTGCCGGCACTGGTACCGGCTCTACGGGCTCAGCGAACGGCCGATGCCGCCGGACTACCCGAGCTTCGTCGCCTACGTGGACCGGATGTGCGCCACCGAGCTGGAGCCCACCGAGACCGCCCTGCGCGGCAAGGCCATGTTCGGCGACCCGAAGACCATCCCGCAGGACGAGATACCGGGCTGGCTGTGGCGGCTGCTCACCCCGCTGCCGATCCGGTTCCACACCTTCCTGTCCCGTGGCCTGAGGCCGCCGCTCATCCGGGAGAAGATGAACTACTCCTGGACGGCCACCGACGAACGCCGGTTCCGCGTGGTGGCGCGGGTGATCCGGACCGTGCTGCCCCGACTGCCCGCCCGGCTCCGGTACAACCCGGTGGCGTTTGCCGCGTTCGAGCGTGCGGGATGGCCGACCTCGTGACAGGCTCGGAGATCGACCGGGTGGCGCGCGCCGACCCGAACGGACCCGGTATCGGACACCTCGCGTTCTGGGCGCAACCCGAGGAGCAGCGGGCCGACGAGTTCGCCCGGCTGCGTGCGCTACCCGGGCTCCAGTTCGTCCCGTTCGGGCGGCCGGTGCCGTTCCAGCGCGGCCAGGCCGGCATCCACGCCGTGGTCCGGCATGCCGACGTGGTCGAGGCCAGCCGCAAGCCGAAGCTGTTCAGCAGCGAGCCGGCGGCCAACATGGTGATCGACATGCCGCCCTGGCTGGCGCCCTACTTCGACTCCATGATCAACATGGACGACCCCCGGCACAGCACCATCCGCAAAGTGGTAGCCCGCGCGTTCTCCCCCAAGCTGCTGGCCAAGCTGGAGGACGATCTCGCGGCCAGCGCCCGGCGCATCGTCGACGACGTGATCTCCAGCGGCGGCGGCGACTTCATCGCACAGGTCGCGGCCCGGCTGCCCATCGAAGTCATCTGCGACATGATGGGCATCCCGGCCCGGCACCACGACATGGTGCAGCGCCACACCAACACCATCCTCGGCTTCAACGACCCGGAATTCACCGGGATCAGCCGCAACTACCTGCTGCGCCACGGCGCGCCCGCTCCCTGGCACATCGCGAAGATCACCCTGCGGCTGCTGGCCGCCGGCCGCGAGCTGACCGGACTCGTCCGCAAGCTGGGCCAGGAACGCATCCAGCACCCCGGGTCGGACCTGATCTCCGCACTGGTCAACGCCAACCCCGACGGCGAACGACTCAGCCCGCGCGAGGTCGGCACCTTCTTCATCCTGCTCGTGGTGGCCGGCAACGAGACCACCCGCACCGTGCTCGCCCACGCGTTGCGGCTGTTCACCGAACACCCCGACCAGCGGGCACAGCTGCTGGCCGACTTCGAAGGGCGCATCGCCGGCACCATCGAGGAGATCGTCCGCCACGTCAGCCCGGTCGTACAGTTCCGCCGGACAGTCACCCAGGACTGCGAGCTGGGCGGCCAGCCCCTGCACATCGGGGACAAGCTGCTGCTGTTCTACAACTCGGCCAACCGCGACGAGACGGTGTTCGCCGACCCGGACCGGTTCGACATCAGCCGCTCCCCCAACCCGCACGTCGGCTTCGGCGGCCCCGGCCCGCACTACTGCCTGGGCGCCAACCTGGCCCGCCGGGAGATCACCGTCATGCTGCGCGAAATGTTCACCCGGCTGCCGGAGATCCGCACGGCCGGTGAGCCCGAACCCCTGCTCTCCTTCTTCCTCAACGGCATCAAACGCATGCCGTTCACCGTTTAGGAGGGTCCTGAGCAATGCCGCTCGTCGCGAGCGGTGATCCAGTTGGTGCGTCGCAAGGTCGCGTCTTCTTCGGAGTGGCCGATACCGGGGTTGTATCGGCCACTCCGACAACTGCGTAGCGCGGCCGCGATCGGCCGCACAGACCCCCTACACGCGGCACAGACTCTGCGCGGTCTGTACCGCGTGCACTGGGTCTGCGCCGCCACCCAGCACGCCTGCCCGGCCCCACCACACAGCCCAACGGCCCTGCCTGTCCCGCCACCCAGCAATACGATGATCAACCCAACCTGGTTCGGGTTTTTCGAGCCGGAAACCCGAACCGTGTTGAGTTGATCACGAAAGAGCCCCGCCGACCGAGCCCCGCCAACCGAGCCCCGCCGACCGAGCGGCGCCGACCGAGCGGACCTAGCCGGGCGGCGCTTACCGGGCGGCGCTTACCGGGCGGCGCTAGCCGGGTGAACGGCTGGCCGGGCGGACTGCGCCGAGGTCGACGTGAGTCTCGTTCTGATCGCGGGAATCCCGACTGGCGTCGATCTCGATACGCCCGCCGCTGACCATTGGCGGCCGCACAGACCCCCACAGGCGGCACAGACCCTGCGCGGTCTGTGCCGCGTGCACTCCGTCTGTGCCACCCTGACGCCAACGCCACCCTGACGCCAACGCCACCCTGACGCCAACGCGACCACGGCGGCGGGCACCTGGCCCACGCCGGCCGGGCAGGTCGGCCACCCCAGCCGCGCACTGCGGCCGCGGTCACTGCCGGATGTCCGCCCGCACGCCGTTGATGGCCACCTGCGCGACATAGTCAGCCATCTCCTCGATCGACAGTCCCGCGCCCGCGTCGAACCAGCGCACCACCTCGGTGCTCATACCGATGATCAGCCTGGCGAGCGCGCTCGACGGCATCTGCATGACGGAACCGTCCTGTTGGCCCGCCGCGATCACGTCCGCGACGCGTTGCATGTAGGCCTCTTGCTCCTTGCGCAGCGCTTCGCCTCGGGCACTCTGCAGCTTGGGCACCTCGTCGAGCTGGACACGGAAGATATCGGCGTCGCTGAGCGTCTCGCGCACATGCACCTTGATCAGTTCCCGCAGCTTGTCCAGCGGTGCCAGGCTGCTGTCCAGGAGCTCTTGCGCGCTGTCGACCGCCCTGCCGGCCCGGGTGACCAGCTCGATGAGGATGTCTTCCTTCGAGGAGAAGTAGTAGTAGAACGCCTGCCGGCGGATGCCGAGGAGCTCGGCCACGTCGTTGAGGTTCGTCTCGCGGAAGCCCTGTTCGGCGAAAAGCCGCTTGGCTGCCTGGAGGATCTCCTCCCTACGGCCGCCGGCTGCGTCTTCTGACGGTTTCACGCGCACATCCTACGATTGCCCCGCTCCGCGGCCAGTGGTTGATCTCCGCCCGGGATCATCCGGACGAGGCTCCCTGGGCAGGCCAAGCACATGCTCACCCAAGGTGTTGAGCTGGATGTCGTCGGTTCCGCCGCCGATGGCGAAGCCCGGGCACATCAGCACAGCCCCAGCGACAGTGCCGTCCCGCTCGCCGGTGCTCCACGCCGTGGCACGGTTCCCCAGAAGCTCGACCGCCAACTCCGCACTCTCCCGGATGACCGCCGCTTCGACGACCTTGGCCGCGGAGCCGAGCAACGGGTTCCCGACACCGCGCTCCATCTCCTGGGACAGCCGCGCGCCGAGCAGTTCCGCGGCGCGCTGTCGTATGTGCAGCTCAACCAACCGGTGTCGCACCGCCGGCTCGCTGGCTCGGCCCGACCGCTCGGCCACCTCCCGCACATCGGCCCATGACAAGGTGTTGGCGGTGCGCATGCCGAGGCCGACGGACACCCGTTCCCGGCTCATCATCCAGGTGGTGATCTGCCATCCCTGACCGGCTCGACCCAGCAGCGACCCGGCCGGCAGCCGAACGTCGTCCAGGAACACCTCGTTGAAATGTTCCTCACCGGTCATCTGGCGGAGCGGACGAACCGTCACGCCGGGCAGTCGCATGTCGACGATCAGCATGCTCAGGCCGCTGTGCTTCGCCGCCGACGGATCGGTGCGGCACAGCAGCAGGCCGAAGTCCGCGTAGTGCGCGCCCGAGGTCCAGACCTTCTGGCCGCGTACCAGCCATCCGCCGTCAGGGGTGGGCGCGGCGCTGGTGCGCACCCCGGCGAGATCGGAACCGGCCTCGGGTTCGGACCACAGCTGGCACCACACGTGGTCGCCGCGCAGCGTGGCCGCGAGATGGCGTGCCTTCTGCTCTTCGTCCCCGAACTCCATCACGGCGGGGCCGCACACCCGAAGACTCAGGGTCAGGTCCGCGACCGGGACCGGGTAGGCCGCGGTGACCGTGTCGAAGACCCGCTGGGTCTCCGAGGGCAATCCGGCCCCGCCGTACTGGGCCGGCCAGGACGGGCCCGCCAGCCCCGCTTCGAACAGCCCACGCTGGAAGGCTCGGCCCTGATCGACTGTGGGTGCCGAGGTCGTCGCGTTCCGCGCGAGGTACTCATTGAGGAACGCGCTGAGGTCCGCGCCGTACTCGTCCGCCGTCATAGCGGAAGCAACGAGGCGGCGAGCGCATCGCGTCGAGAAATCTGGGTGCCCAGCAGAGCCGAGGAAGCCCTCGCGCGGCGGTAGTAGAGGTGCGCCTCGTGTTCCCAGGTGAATCCGACGCCGCCGAGTACCCGGATGAGATCCGCGGTGACCTGGACAGCGGTATCCGCCGCGAACCACAGCGCCTCCAGCGAAGCCGCGTGCGGGTCCTGGCCGCCACGGTCTTCCTGGGAGGCATCCAGGCACCAGGCGGCGTTGCGCACCAGCGACCGGGTCTGTTCGATCAGGATGAGCATCCGCGCGCAACGGTGTTTCACCGCCTGGTACGAGCCGATCACCCGACCGAACTGAACGCGTTGGCCGGCGTGCTCCACCGCGAGGTCCAGGGCCTTACCGCTGACGCCGAGCAGGTCCGCCGCCACGACAACCCGTGCGACGTCCAGAGCCTGGTCGATCGCCTGACCGACCGCACCCAGCGAGATCGCCGGCGCCCTCTCCAGCCGCACCTCCGCGTAGCTACGCGCCCGGTCGAGCGCCTCCAGCCGCCGCGATCGAACTCCGGGGCCGTCGAGACCGACCGCGAAGAGCGTCGGACGGCCCTCGTCCTCGGCCACCAGGAGCAGTTGCTCGGCCTCGCACGCGTCCGCGACCAGGTGCAGGGTCCCGGTCAGGGCCGGTTCGCCGTGCCCGCCAGGAGCAAGCCGTACGTCGTTGTCGGAGTGCGCGACGGCGACCGCGAGGCCCTCGGCGGCGATGCGCGCGAGCAGCGCACACCTGTCCGGGTGCCGCTGATCCGCGGCGAGCAGCGGCACCGCCAACCCGAGGGTGCCCAGCAGCGGCGACGGATACAGCGCCCGTCCCAACTGCTCTGCCACTACGGCGAGTTCGGCGACTCCGGCACCGGCTCCGCCCTGATCCGTCGGAACCGTCATGCCCGCGATTCCCAGATGGCCGTCAAGCTCCCGCCACAGAGCGCGGATCCGCTCGCCGCTCGGCCGAGGGTCGGCCAGCAGGCCCCGCACCTGCCAGTGCTCAACGGTGAAGCGACCCAGCGCGTGCCCGAGTTCCCGCTGCTCGGGTGACAGCAGCAGCTGAGGGGCCGCCGCGGGCGGTGGGGGCATTACCAAGTCCACCGCGGCCACTTTACCGGCACTTTGCTTGCGCGCAAGCAGAATCAGGTACAGGCTGTTGAGCATGCGGCACCTGGACGGACGAGTTGTTGTGGTCACCGGAGCGGGAAGGGGCCTCGGCAGGGAGCACGCACTGTTGCTCGCCCGCGAGGGGGCCAGGGTGGTGGTCAACGATCTGCTCGACGGCGAGATCGACCCCGCGCGGGAGGTCGTCGACGAGATCAGCGGGTTCGGCGGGGACGCGGTCGCCGACCACCACTCGGTGGCGGCCTGGGACTCCGCGGCACAGATCATCGGCACCGCCGTCTCGTCGTACGGCCGCCTGGACGGGTTGGTGTGCAACGCGGGCTTTCTGCGCGACCGCATGCTCGTCAACATGACTGAGGCGGAGTGGGACGACATCGTCAAGGTGCACCTGTACGGCACCTTCCACCTGCTCCGCCACGCCGCCGAGCACTGGCGCGACCGGCACAAGGCCGGCGAGACCGTGACCGCCGCCGCGATCGTGACCACGGCGGCGTCCGGACTGCACAGCAACGTCGGCCAGGCCAACTACGGGGCGGCCAAAGCGGCTATCGCGCTGCTGGCCCTGGAGACCTCGCGCGAGCTCGGCCGCTACGGGGTCCGGGTGAATGCGATCTCCCCGCTCGCCCGCACTCGGTTGACCTCGGACCCGAGGGCGACAACGCCGGGCGACGGCTTCCGGGACAAGGACCCCGCCCAGGTCTCTCCCCTGGTGGCGTGGCTGCTGGCCGAGGACTGCCCGGTCACCGGGCAGGTCTACGCGGTCCACGGACGGGAGGTGCACCGCTACACCGGGTGGACCGCGGCGGAAAACGCCCATGCCGACGCCGACTGGACCGTCGATTCCGTCGCCAAGGCGATCCAGGACTGGCCGACCAGGTACGTACCCGGGTACATGCCCGGCCTCTCCGACTAGGCCGCCAAAGGAGGCAGCATGTCGCAGGCCCCAATCACCCGGTGGACGACCCACTGGGCGACGGTGAAGCCGCTGGACACCGCGCTGATCTTCGAAGAACGCCGATACTCCTGGCGGGAACTCGCGGACACCATGACGGGGTGGGCGGGCCGCCTCGCCGCCGTGGGGGTCCGGAAAGGCGACCGCGTGGCGTGCCTGCTGAGCAACCGGCCGGAGTTCTACTTCACCTTCCTGGCGGTGGCCCGGCTCGGCGCCGTGTTCGTGCCGGTGAACGGGCGGCTCGCCGCGGCCGAGGCACAGCACGTGATCACGGACTCCGGCGCAGGTGTGCTGGTCACCGAATCCGCGCACGGGAAGGTCGCCACTGCGCTCCAGGCCGCAACGGATCTCACCCTGCTTGACGTCGACGCCCTCCCCGACAAGGCCGGCTCGGACGCGTCGGACCTGCCCGAGCCCGTCTTCGAGGACATCGTGGCCATCCTCTACACCTCGGGAACGACGGGCCGACCGAAGGGCGCCACCTTCACCCACGCCAACGTGTTCTTCGCCGCCGAATCGATGTGCCGGGCCTACGACTACGGCCAGTCCGACCTGCATCTGGTCAATGCCCCGCTGTACTTCACCGGCGGCCTGCTCACGCTGTCGCAGCCGGTGCTGCTCAGCGGCGGCACGCTGGTACTCCAACACACCTTCGATCCCGAGCTTGTCCTGCGGGATCTGGAGCGGCACCGCATCACCGTCTGGCTGGGGGTGCCGGCGGCACTGGGGCTGTTGCGCCAGCACAAGGGGTTCCGCCGGGAGGCCTTCGCCTCGGTACGGGTCCTGGGATCCGGATCCGCCCCCTTGCCGCTGTCACTGATCGAGTTCTACGAGGGGATCGGCGTGCCACTCTGCCAGGGCTACGCGCTCACCGAGGGCGGCGGGGTCGCCACGATCCTCGACCCGGCCGACGCACGGCGCAAAGCGGGGACGGCTGGACTGCCGATGATGTTCACCGACATCGCGATCGTTACCGAGACCGGGGAGCCGGCCCAGACCGGGCAGGCCGGGGAGATCCTGCAGCGGGGCCCGAGCGTGTCCGCCGGGTACTGGGGCAACCCCGAGGCCACCGTGGCCCTGCACGAAGGTCCCTGGATCCGGACCGGGGACATCGGGTCCCTGGACGAGGACGGCTACCTGAGCGTCCTCGGCCGGTTGAAGGATCTCGTCATCACCGGCGGCATGAACGTCTACCCCGCCGAAGTGGAGTCGGTGCTGACCCGACACCCACAGGTGGCCGACGCGGCCGTGGTCGGCGTGCCGCACCAGATCTACGGCGAGACGGTGACCGCGTTTGTGGTACCCGTCAACGGATGCGAACCGACGCTGGACGAGATTCGCGCCTTCTGCGGCGACCATCTGGCGGACTACAAGCTGCCCCGGCTGCTGCGAGTGGTGCCGGAGCTGCCCCGCACCGGCTCCGGAAAGGTTCGTAAAAACGTACTTCGCGATGCGCTTTCCGCCGAACTCGAGAGAAGGGTCCCGTGACCAGGCCACTGCCCGAACCCACCCCCGAGACCCAACGTTTCTGGGACGGCGCCGCCGCCCACGAGCTCTGGATCCAGCGGTGCGTCAAAACCGGCAGGTACTTCTTCTACCCTCGCCGCTACTCCCCCTTCGTCACCGGCGGCCCGGTCGAGTGGGTTCAGGCCTCCGGCAACGCCATCCTCTACTCCTACAACATCCTGCACCGACCGGCCCCCGGGTTCGCCGACCGCGGCCCCTACGCGCTCGCGGTCGTCGAACTCGCTGAGGGCCCTCGGATGATGACGAACATCGTCGGCATCGCCAACACACCGGAGAACCTCGTACTGGACATGCCGCTGCGCGTCGCCTTCGAGGACGTCGGCTCCTTCGTCCTCCCGGTGTTCACACCCGCGGCGGTGGCCGGGTGAAGCCGGGACAGGTCGCCGTCGTCGGTGCGTCGGAAAGCGAACGGCTCGGCGTCATGCCGGACATGTCCGCGCTGCAGCTGAACATCGACGCCTCGGTCCGTGCCCTCGCCGACGCGGGGCTGACCGCCGACGACGTGGACGGTGTCGCCAGCACCGGCGGATTCGCCACCGAGATCTCCCACACGCTGGGCCTGCGGCCGCGCTGGATCGACACCACCAGCGTGGGGGGCTGCTCGTACTTCCTGCACCTGCGGCATGCGGCCGCCGCCATCGTCGCCGGCATGGCGAGCACGGTGCTCATTTCGCACGGTGAGTCGGGGCGATCGCGGGTGGGTATGGAGCCACTCGTCTTCCCGGCGAGCGGCGCGCACGGCCAGTTCGAGGCGCCCTACGGCGTAGCGGGGTTCGCGTCGATGTTCACCGTGACGGCCCTGCGGTTCATGAAGGACAAGGGGATCACCCACGAGCAGCTGGCGTCGGTCGCGGTCGCGCAGCGGAAGTGGGCCGCCGGCAATCCGAGGGCGCTCAAGCGGGAGTCGCTCACGGTCGACGACGTGCTGGGGTCGAGGTTGATCGCCTATCCGTTCCACCGCGACGAGTGCTGCCTGGTGACCGACGGCGGCGGCGCCCTGGTGGTCACCTCGGCAGAGCGGGCGCTGGACCTGGACGCCCGGCCCGTCTACGTCCTCGGCAGCGGGGAGAGCACGGAACACACCATCGTGTCGCAGATGGCGGACTTCTCCAGCTCGCGGGCCTTCCGGGACTCCGGCGCGATGGCCTTCGCCGAGGCCGGCCTGACACCTCGCGACATCAACCACCTCATGGTCTACGACGCCTTCGCCCACGTGCCCCTCTACGGCCTGGAGGATCTGGGATTCGTCGAGCCCGGCGAGTCCGGGGCATTCGTCGAGGAGGGGCACACCTCTCCCGGCGGGAGCCTTCCGATGAACACCAACGGCGGCGGTCTGTCCTACACCCACACCGGGATGTACGGGATGTTCGCCCTGCAGGAGTCCATCCGCCAGGTCCGCGGCGAGGCGGCCGCGCAGGTACCCGGCGTCGAGGTCGCATTCGCCCAGGGAGTCGGCGGCATGTTCCAGAACGCCGGCTCGGTCATCTTCGGCCGGACCGCATGAAGATCACCCGGGACATCGTCGGTACCAAGCTGAGGCCGCTGCACGGAACCTGGACCGGCCGCGACTGCGCCTTGTACGCGTTGGGCATCGGCGCGGGTCAGGCGGACGCCCTGGACGAACTCGAGTTCACCACGGACGGCACGGCGTCCCGGGACCAGGCCGTGTACCCGACCTTCGGGGTGATTCCCGGAACCGAGGTCGGGGTGAAACACCTCCTCGAGGAACTCGGCGATGCCGTCGATTTCTCCCAGATGCTGCACGGGGAGCAGACAATCGAGCAGCTGACCCCCCTGCCCGCACACGCCCACGTACTGACCCAGGGCACGATCACGGCGGCATGGGACAAGCGGAACTCGACCGTCATCGAAACGGTCGCGGAGACCAGCGACTCCGAGACGGGTGCCCGGTACTGCCGCAGCACCCAGTCGCTGTTCTTCCGCGGGGTCGGAGGGTGGGGAGGCGAACGCGGCCCGTCGACCACCGCCCCGACCGGCCCGCACAGGGAACCGGACCTCGTGCTGACCGTGCCTACCCGTCAGGATCAGGCGCTGCTGTACCGGCTCTGCGGCGACGACAACCCGCTCCACCTTGACCCGGAGGCCGCCGCCCGAGCCGGATTCGACCGCCCGATCCTGCACGGCCTGTGCGCCTACGGCATCGTGGGCAGGGTTCTCCTGGCGGCCTACGCCGCTTCGGTCCCGGCACGATTCCACTCGTTGGCGGCCCGGTTCCGCAGGCCGGTGTTTCCCGGCGACACCCTGGCGGTCGAGACGTGGCACAGCGGCGACACCGTGCGGTTCCTGGTGAAAACCCAGCACGGCGAGACAGTGCTCACCAACGGGACCTTCCTACTGCGCGAATGAAGACGAGCTCCGGCTGCTCAGGTAGTCAGGCGTTGGCCGCCGATGACCGATATCGCCGACACCCTGACCGACACCACCACCAACAGCACCGGCAAGCGCTGAACCACCTCCTGGTGATCAGCTCCCGAGTTGGCCGTACACCATGTCGACCCAGGTGGCGATGAACGCCTCGTCCTCGACCGGGATCGGGTCGGTGCCGAGCAGCAGACGTAACAGGCGGCTGGAGAACAGGGCTCCGAGCCCGACGACGGCGAGGGTTTCGGCCCGCTCGGGTGTGAGCTGCGCGCGCTGCTCGAGCCAGCGAGCGAATCCGGTGAAGGTGGCGTGGATGAGCTGGTTGACCGCCGTGTTGACCAGTTCGGGGCGCGTGCGGGCCTCGGCGAGAACGATACGCAGCAGGTCGGCTTCGTTGTCGAGTTCGACCAGCGCATAGCGGGCCAGCACGGTCAGTTCGGCGCGCAGGTCTCCGAGCCCGGTCAGGATTCGTTGGATGTCACGCAATGCGTCGAGTCGGCCGAGGTGGCGCTCGATGCCAGCTTCCAGCAGCGCCTGCTTGGTGCGGAAGTGGTGGTAGATACCGCCCGATCCTTGGGCCAGCCCGGCGGCCTTTTCGATCTGCACGATGCTGGTGGCTTTGAAGCCGTGTTGGCCGAACAGCTCCATCGCCGCATCGAGGATCCGCTCCCGGGTTGACGTCGCCATGTCTTAAGTAAACACTTAGGGAAGCAGAGAGGCTACTTTCGGGGGTGTTCGGTCATGGTCGAGCCGGCGGAGCCACCGCAGCAGCCCCGTATCGCGGGAGGCCGCGCAGGCCGGGTCGCGCCCCTGCTCGGGTTGGCCGGCCGCACCGCCGGCGAGGCGGTGGTCGCCTCGTTGCGCAACCGGCGACGCGGGGCCACCGACGACCAGGGCGGCCTGGAGTTCCACAACCGCACCGCGGCTCGCTACGCCGACCGGTTGGGCCGCTCGCGGGGGGTGTTGATGAAGGCCGGGCAGATCCTGTCGGTGGCGTTGCCCGAGTCGGCGGTCCACACCGACTATCGGGGGATCTACCAGGCGGCGTTCGCGAAGCTGCAGGACGACGCCCCACCTATGCCCGCCGAGCTGGCCATCGAGGTCCTCACCGCCGAGCTGGGCAGGCCGCCTTCGGAGGTGTTCGCCAAGTTCGACCCGCACCCATTGGCGGCGGCTTCGATCGGGCAGGTGCACGCCGCCACGCTGCCGGGCGGACGACGCGTGGCCGTCAAAGTGCAGTACCCAGGCGTTGACAAGGCCATCCGGGCCGACCTGGCCAACACCGAGCTGCTGGCCACGTTCCTTCGATTGTTGTTCGCCGTCGTGCCCAACCTGACCCGCACCGATGTGCGGGAATTGGCCCGTGAGGTTTCCGACCGGATCGGCGAAGAGATTGACTACCGCGTCGAGGCCGCTAACCAACAGGCGTTCGCTGACGCGTATCGCGGGCATCCCTTCATCCGCATCCCGGAGATCCTGCCCGAGTTGTCCACCCGCCGGGTACTGAGCATGGAGCTGGTCGATGGGCTGCGCTACTCGAAGGCGGCGCGGGCGGAGCAGCAGCTTCGGGACAGCTGGGGCGAGGTGGTCTTTCGGTTCTTCGGCGACAGCTTGTATCGCCTGGGGCTGATGAATACTGATCCGCACCCGGGTAACTATCTGTTCCATCCCGACGGCACGGTCAGCTTCCTGGACTTCGGCTGCGTCAAACGGTTCACCGACGCGCAGGCGCGAACCATGTCCGGCTTCCTGCAACGAACCGTGGATCAAGACCCGCACCGGCTGTACGAGTGGGGGATCGAGTCGGGGTGGATAGCTCCTCCGGACGCACCGACCCCAGCCGAATTGCTCGATTATTGGAGCGCCGGTTGCCGCTATCTGCTGCCGCCGCAGCCGTTCACCTTCACCGGCGAGTACGCCGTAGAGGTCATGCGCAGCAGGCTGTCCAGCCAGGTGGTCCACAAGCTCGCGGTTCCCGGCGACTACACCTTCGTCGTCCGCATGGACGCCGGCCTGGCGGCCATCCTGGGCGGGTTACGCGCCACCGGGCACTGGCAGGCGATCCGCGAGGAATGGGACCGCGCCACCCATCCGGCCACACCTCTCGGCGAGCTGGACTTCGCGTTCTGGGCGGCCCCGCGATGACCACCGTGGGGACCGCCACCAGGCCAGCGAGCTGGGACGACGAGACCGGCGCCTTCCGAATCACCGGGTACAGCGAGGCCTCGGCGGTGCTGCGCGGCGACGGCTGGAGTAGCGATCCGCGGCTCAGTCCGCTGGTCGCACCACAGGCCCGAGACATGCCACCCGGCGCACTGCTGTTCACCGACCCACCCGAACACACCCGGCTGCGCCAGCTAGTCAGCCCCGCCTTCACGCCAAAATCCATCGAGCAGCTGCGCCCACGGGTCACCTCGATCGTGGACGCCGCATTGGACGGACTCGCCGAGCTCGACCCGGAGATCGACATCCTGGCCGATGTCGCCTACCCGGTGACGCTCGCGGTCATCGCCGAGTTGCTCGACGTGGGAACCGACGGCGCACAACAATTCGCCGAGCAGACTCCGAACCTGGTTCGCATGCTGGAAATCGACGCCAGCCCCGAGGACCTGATGGCCAGCGCCATCGCCTCGACTGAGCTGATGCTGTTCCTCACGCCGATCCTGGCCGAACGCGCACGCCACCCCGGCGACGACTTCATCAGCGGCCTGCTCGCGCTCCAGGGCGAACCCGATGGGCTAGACCTGGCCGAGATCATGGCGACCTGCATCTTGCTACTCGCCGCCGGCCACGAAACCACCGCCAACCTCATCACCAACTCCACCCTGGCCCTGCTCGATCACCCCAACCAGCTCCCGCACCTGTTCGCCAACCCCGAGCGGGCAGTCGAGGAGCTGCTGCGGTTGGAGGGCCCGGTGAAGGTCGCCGGCCGCACCGCGCTGGTCGATCACCACGTGGGCGGAGAGCACATCCGCCCTGGCCAGGCGGCGCTCGTGCACATCCAGCAAGCCAACCGGGATCCGCTGAGATTTGTCGCCCCGCTACGACTGGACCTGACCCGTAAGCCAACCGGGCACCTGGCCTTCGGCGCCGGCCCACACTTCTGCCTCGGCGCCGCCCTCGCCCGACTCGAAACCGCGGAAACACTCACCAGACTGTTCGCCCGGTACCCGACCCTGGCATCCGCGCATACAACGACACGATGGCGCCACTCAACGACCTTCCACGCGCTGGAACGACTGCACGTTCAGCTGGGAGCCGACACACTCCGTCGATAGGCATACCCGTCTCGCCTCACACAGCGTGCGTCGTGTCGGCACAGCAGCCCAGGCCGCTGTGTCGAGCCACGGGAGCTGTGTGAGCGGTAATCAACGTCGACGAATCGCACCATCGGCAATTATCGGGATTGTTTCGGACAGCCCGAATACCGGCCGCGCCGCGTGGCCGCCGATTAAATCAGCGCTTATTAAAATAGCGACGAGCCTCCGCCGAGACCCTTGGAAAGGATATGGTTACTGGGCAGCTATTCGACGGAGGTGCGCACTCGTGGACGATTCCACGGCGAAACTTGGATTCGCCACTAGGCTCGTCCACAGTGGTGAAGAGCGCCATCCGTTCGGCTCGATCACCACCCCCGTCTTCGATACCGCATCATTTGTGATGCCCGACTTCGCGGCCCACTCGCGCGCGGTCCGCGACATGTCCGGCCTGCCGTACTACACCCGCGGCTACAACCCCACCGTCGAGGCATTGGAGGGCAAGCTCGCGTCGATCGAGTCCGCCGAGGCCGCGCTCGCGTTCAGCAGCGGCATGGGGGCGATCACCACGACGTTGCTCACGCTGCTGCGCGGCGGCGGGCACGTCGTCGCGTCCGACGAGCTCTTCGTGGCCACCGCGACGTGGCTGGCCGAGGACGTCGGTGCCTTCGGCGGGGCGTGCACGTTCGTCGACTTCACCGACCTCGCCGCGGTCGAACGGGCGATCCGGGCGGACACCAGGGCGCTGTTCTTCGAGGAGCTGACGAACCCGACGCTGCAGGTGCTCGACCTGGCGAAGCTGGTGGCCCTCGGCCACGCCCGCGGGGTCGCGGTGGTGGTGGACAACACGTTCGCCTCGCCCGCGTTGCTGCGGCCCGCCGAGTTCGGCGCCGATCTCGTCGTGCACAGCGCGACGAAGTACCTCTCCGGGCACGGCCGGGTGCTCGCCGGTACCGTCGCCGGCCGGGTCGAGCAGCTCGCGGAGATCCGGGAGATGCGTCGGCGGATCGGTACCGGGGCCACGCCGCATAACGCCGCCGCCGTGCTCGATGGCATGAAGACGCTGCAGCTGCGGGTCGAGCGGCAGTGCGGCTCCGCGCTGCACCTGGCCGCCGTCGCCGATGCCCACCCGGCGACGGGGCTGGTGCACTATCCGGGCCTGCCGAACCATCCGGGTCACGCCCTCGCCGCCCGGCTCACCGGCGGCCGGTTCGGTGGCATGTTCTCGTTCACCCTCCGCCGCCCGGAGCGCAAGTCCTCGGTGTACGACGCGTTCGCGGTGATCACGCGCGCCACCAGCCTCGGCGACGTGGCCAGCCTGGTCGACTCCTTCGACAGTCCCGATCTGCTCCGGGTGTCCGTCGGGATCGAGGATGTGGCCGACCTGACGGCGGACCTGACAGCGGCCCTGGACCAAGCCCGGTAGGCGCGCCGCCCCGGTCACAGGGTCGGGGGTGCCATCAGCGTCGCCACGTCCACCGCGCCGCCGGCCGCGTCGAACTCTGCCCGCACGGCCGCGCGGAGCTCGGGGTCGGCCAGGAAGTCCGATGCGGTCAATGCCAGCGCCACCGCTCCGTCCACGACCGCCGCATCGGCCGGGGCGGCCGCGGCGTGCGACGCGAACTCGGCCGTGTGCAGCGCCACGCCGGCCGGCGCGATACCGACCTTGGGGTGAATGGACGGCACCCGCATGCTGATGTTGCCCAGGTCCGTGGAACCCAGCGACTCCCCGTGCCCGACAACCGGGTGGCCGAGGCCGGCGTAGTGAGCGCCGAACCGCGCGGCCAGACGTGCGTTGCCGCGCACCGGCAGGCACGGCGGCACCTGGTCCCAGGTGGCTTCCAGGCGCGTCTCGGTGATGAGCGCGGCGCCCTCGAGGATCTTGTGCACCCGGCGGCTCAGCAGGGCGAGCGCCTGCTCGTCCGGCGAGCGCAGCAGGAACCGCGCCCGTGCACGCGCCGGCACGACGTTCGCCGCCTGGCCGCCCTCGATGATGATCCCGTGCACCCGCTCGCGGGAGTCGATGTGCTGGCGCAGCGCCGCGATGCCCTGGTACGCGGCCACTACGGCGTCGAGTGCGTTGCGCCCCACTTCCGGGGAGGCGGAGGCGTGCGCGGCCACCCCATGATAGGTGACCTCCACCGATCGCAGGCCCAGCGCCCTGACGTCGGCCACCGTCTCCCCCGCCGCCGGGTGCAGCATCACCACAGCGTCGATGTTGTCGAACGCGCCGGCCCGAGCCATGATCTCCTTGCCGGAGCCGTTCTCCTCGGCGGGGGTGCCGTAGAGCACCACCGAGCCGCCCAGCTCAGCGATGCTCCCCGCTACGCCGAGGAAAGCGCCGACCGCCGTCGCGCAGATGATGTTGTGCCCGCAGCCGTGCCCGATGTCGGGCAGCGCGTCGTACTCGGCAAACACCCCCACGCTCGGCCCGTCTGTGCCGGCCGTCGCCCGCAGCGCCGTCGGCAAGCCATAGCCACCCACATCCGCCACGTACCCGTGTGCGCTCAACAGCTCCGCCACCGCGGCGACCGACGTCTTCTCGGCGAAACCCAACTCGGCGGCCGCGTGCACCTGATGGCTCAGTGCCACCAGCTCCGGCCCCAGCGTCGACACGCGGGCCTCGATACGCGCTCGGACGTCCATCACCGCACCCTCCCCAGGAACGTTTTCGTGCGCTCATCGCGGGGCTGCGTGATGACCTGGTGCGGGTCGCCCTGTTCCACAATCCGGCCGTCGTGCATAAATGCCGCGGCGGTCGCCACCTCGCGGGCGAATCCCATCTCGTGCGTGACCACCACCATCGTCATCCCGGACGCGGCGAGATCGCGCATCACGTCGAGCACCTCGCCCACCAACTCGGGGTCGAGCGCGGAGGTCGGCTCGTCGAAGAGCATGAGCGTCGGCTCCATTGCCAGGGCCCTGGCGATAGCCACCCGCTGCTGCTGGCCGCCGGATAGGTGCCCGGGATAGTGGTCCTTCCGGTCGTGCAGGCCGACCCGGTCGAGCAGCCGGTGCGCTCGTTCCAGCGCGGTGCCTCGGTTCTCATTCCGCACCTTCATCGGCGCGAGCAGAACGTTCTCCAGCGCGGTCAGGTGGCCGAACAGGTTGAACTGCTGGAACACCATGCCGATCCGGGACCGCCGGGCGGCGATGTCGGCGGGTGCCGCCTCGTGCACACGGCCGTTCACCACGGTGCCGCCGACGAGTTGTCCGTCAACCACGATGACGCCGCGGTCGATGGTCTCCAGGTGGTTGATGCAGCGCAGGAACGTCGATTTGCCCGATCCGGATGCCCCGACGAGGCACAGCACCTCGCCGCGGTGGACATCGATGTCGATGCCCTTGAGCACCTCGGTGGGTCCAAAGCTCTTGTGCACGTTGCGCGCGACCATGATCGGCAGCTCGGCGTCAGGCATCCTGGGGGCTCCGTATCGGGCTGACGCTGCGCCCGAGCCGCCGCTCGAGGCGGGACTGCAGGTAGGTCAGGATCGAAGTCATCACCAGATACCAGATGCACGCCACGATGAGCAGCGCGATCTGGCGGTAGTTGCGGGAGTAGATCTCGGTGACCGAGCCGAGCAGGTCGCGCACCCCGATCACCAGCACCACCGAGGTCATCTTGAGCATCGAGATCACCTGGTTGCCCACCGGCGGGATGATCACCCGTAGGGCCTGCGGCAACACCACGTGGCGCAACGTCTGCATGCGGGTCAGGCCCAGCGCGCCGGCCGCCTCCGCTTGGCCGTGCGACACGCTGATCAACCCGCCGCGGACGATCTCGGCCATGTAGGCGGCCTCGTTGAGCCCGAGGCCGA
>Ga0137412_10000306_pt1 | contig 33659 bp, 30 predicted proteins | sample CZODoug2_1_16fun_FD_122160 | JGI IMG/M metagenome (GOLD analysis project Ga0137412, IMG submission 122160) | Vadose zone soil fungal communities from Angelo Coast Range Reserve, California, USA - CZODoug2_1_16fungal (Hybrid Assembly) | ecosystem: Environmental > Terrestrial > Soil > Vadose zone...
ACGGGGGGATGCGCGCAATGCCGCACGGGCCTATCGCAACGCGCTCGCGACCCTCCCACCTGGGGTGACGCCGTCGGAAGCGGTGACTGATGCGGTCCAGCGCGCGCGCGATGCGGTGCGCGCCGATGAGGCCGCGCTCGCGGCCGCCATCGAGGAGCGCGTGGCAGGAATTCGCGAGCGCCATGGTGGCGGTACGTTCCAGCGCGCGGAACGCTGCATTGACCTGATGACGGGCAAGCGCCGCCGCTACCTGCCGGACCCGACCTTCACGTACTTCCCGCAGATTCCGGCCGTGGAGTTCTTTGACCGTGCCGAATTCCCCTGGCTGGATGCTATCGAAGCGGCCACCGCGGAGATCCGCGCCGAGGTGACCGCCGTCCTGATCTCGGATCGCGCGGGTCTTGAACCGTATATCGACTACCCAGGAGGGGTACCGCTTGATCAGTGGAAGGAGTTGAACAAGTCGCGACGCTGGAGTGCCTACTTCCTGTGGAACCAGGGCGTGGCACAGCCGGCGCATCTGGCTCGCTGCCCGCGCACCGTGCAGGCGCTGCAGGGCGCACCGCGGTGCGAAGTGGCCGGCCACGCACCGACCACTTTCTTCTCCGTCCTCGATGCGGGCACGCACATCCCCGCGCACACCGGGGTGACCAACACCCGGCTGACCGTGCACTTGCCGCTGATCGTGCCGCCCGATTGCGGCTTTCGGGTCGGCAGCGAGACGCGCGAATGGATTCCCGGTAAGGCCTGGGTGTTCGACGACACGATCGAGCACGAAGCCTGGAACCGCTCGGACAGCCCCCGGGCCGTGCTCATTTTCGACATCTGGAACCCTTTCTTGAGCGTTGCCGAGCGCGACCTCGTGCGCGCGGCAACCGAGGCCTACGGTGCGTACTACGCAGCAGCTCCGGAGGGTCCCGGAGGGTGAGACTGCTGCGCAAAGGGCTGCGGGCTCTGCCCTGGGGCTGGCTGGGGCTTTCGGCTTCCCTCATGGCCCAGGGGAGCGATGCCCCGGTGCCGGCAAGCCCACTTAAGGCCTGTGCCGCCATCGCCGCGTCTGCCCCGCGCCTGGCCTGCTACGATGAGCTCGCCGGACGCCCCGCGGCGCCGACCGAGGCGCCCGCAGCCGTCCTGGCGCCCGCCGCCAGTGCCGCGCCGCCCCTGCAATCCTTCGGCCTTTATGCCGCCGAGCACCCCGCGCCCGCAACGGGCACATCGCTCAGCGCTAAAGTCCTCGCGCTCGGCGCGAGCGCAAACGGTCATCTTACCGTTGCGCTCGAGGGCGGGCAGCTGTGGGAACTCGATGGCCCGGACGCGCTCCTGGCCGGCGGGGACGCGGTCACCATTACGCGTGCTGCACTCGGCGCCTTTCTGATGACGACCCCGCAGGGTCGCACGCACCGCGTACGGCGCCTGCGCTAGCTTGCGCCTCCCTCACTTGCCACGCCAAAAAAACGGCGGGCTTTACGCCCGCCGTCTTTTAGGTCTGCCTTCCTTATTTACTTAGAACTGCGCCGTCACGTGGGCGAACAGGTAGCGGCCCAGCGGGTCGTAGACACCCGGCCAGGTGTTTCCGTTACAGGAACTGTTGCCGCCGATTCCGGAGATGGTTGGGCAGTCCGATGTGAACCCACCGCTGCCGGACTGCACGATCGGCGGATCCTTGTCGGCGATGTTGTTCACGCCGACCTGCAGACGCACCACCTTCGTGATGGCAAACGACGCGGTCAGATCGACGTAGCTATACGCCGGGATATGCGAGGTCAGCGGCAGCGCTTTGCCGGTCAGCTGCGGATTCGAGCTCGTTGACTCCGAATCCGCCGAGCCGAGGTAGCGCCACCGCAGCCCGACGTCCATCCCAGCCCATGGCGTTGACCAGGTACCGTTGAACACGTGCCGCCAAGAGGGACTCGGCGCTCCGCACTTTGCGCCGAAGAACGCCGTGCAGCTGTAGGAGGGCCCGTTGGTCAGCGGCTGTACCGTCAGGTCGTTCTGCTTCGTGCCCTCGACCGAGAGCGCCAGCGATCCGAGGGTCGCCATCGAGACGCGATAGCTCGCCTTGATGTCGATGCCCTTGGTCGACAGCGAGCCGAAGTTCACGTTCGTGTCGAACACGAATCCCTGCGGTGTCTTCTGCAGGCTGCCGCTCGCATCGCGATGGATCGCTGAGCAATAGACCGGGTCGTGACTGGCGATGCAGTTCGCCAGGATGGTGTCCGCACCGATCGGTCCGATCGTGTCCTTGACCTTGATGTTGAAGTAGTCCACCGAGAGCGACAGATTCGGCACGAAGCGCGGCTGGAAGATGACGCCCGCTGAGTAGGTGTCGGAGGTCTCCGGCTTCAGGTTCGGGTTGCCGCCCAGGAACCCGTTGTACTGGCTCGCCGCGTTGGGCGCGACGAGGCCGTACTGCGCCGCACTGACCCCGGCGAATACGCACTGCGCCTGGGTGGCAGAGGGCTGCTGACCGGCAGCGATAATACCTGCGCACGGGTCCGTGCTCCCATCGAGCACCACCGCGGCCGGGGTGAACAGTTCGAGGATGTTCGGGGCACGCACCGCACGCTGGTAGCTGCCGCGCACGCGCAAGTCACGAACCGGAGCCCACTCGAGACCCAGCTTGTAGGTGTTGGTATTGAAGCCTTCGCTGTACTTCGAGTAGCGGTAGCCGCCCTCGAAGGCCAAGTCGTCCGCGAATGCCAGATGCTGCGCCAGTGGCACGCGCACCTCGGTAAAGAACTCCTTGACGTTGAAGCCGCCCGTTACCGGCGTGGTCGGACCACCCGAGCCCGCAGCATCACCCAGCTGGCTCGCCAGGTCCGGACGGAAATCTGCGGCCTCCGAGCGCCACTCGGCGCCGACGGCGACCTGCACCCCGTCATCAGCCGTGGGCAGTTTCACGTTGTACTTGCCCAGATCTCCCGTCAGCGAGCCGGACACGATCTGCTCGGTCACCTCGGCCTCGATGAGCAGCGGAATCGACAGATAATCGGTCGCCGCCTTCGTCACGCCGTTCGGCACCCAGATGTTCCAGGGCACGCAGGGCGGACCGACGGCGCACTGCGGTCCGGTCGGACCTGGGATGACGTTTAAGGCGTTGCCGATGTTGGCGTTCGAGAAGTAGTTCTTGTTGCCATTGTTGTTATCCACCGTGCCGCGCTGCCCGTAGAGATCGAATCTCCAGGCGTCGCCGATCTCGCCCTTGATTCCCACCACGGTGCGGAACGTGTTGGTGGCAAAGGTCGCGACGCGCCCACCGCCCTCGGCGTTGCGGCGGGCGATGAAGAGGTTGGCGCCCGTGCCCACACCGGTGACGGGATTGACCGGATTGCCCTGCGCCGCGGCAGCCGCGCAGACGTCCGCCCTTTCAGCCGCCGTCAACAGCGGGTCGTTGCAGGGAATGAACGAATTCTGGAAGAAATCGCCGCTCGGTGCGATCTGCGCCTGTGAGGTATTGCGCGTGACCATGACTTCCCCGTACGCGTTCACGTGCGGATTCACGTCGTAGTTCACGAAGGTGCCGCCGGTCCAGCGGACGTTCGGCGTCCGGTAGAAGTTCAGCGGACCGAAGTTGTAGCGGTCGATGGCGGCGTTGTAAGGCCGCCAGGCGCCCGTCAACCCGTCCACGGTATTGGTAAAGAGCGCCGGCGGCAGACCCGTGGCGTTGTAGGCCTGGAAGTAACCGCCGGCCCCGTTCCTGGCCGACGTATCCGAGCCACCGCACTTGAGCGTGCCGTTGGTCCGTGCCTGCAGATTACACGCCGAGTAGTCGAACTTGCCCTGCAGTACGGCGGCCTGCGTATCCCACGTCGCGAAGAAGGTCGCGTTGCCCTTGTTGTCGGCGAAATTCGAGCCGATGAGTACGTCGACGTTCTTGCCGAAGCCGGTGTTCACGTCGCTCTCGGGCAGGGGATAGCCCGCCCCCGAAACAATGCTCGCGACTGAATTGGAATTGTGATGCTTGTAGAAGTTGTACCCGGCATCGATCCTCACGCCCTGGAACTTGGTGTTGAGAATGAAGTTCACGACACCCGCCACGGCATCCGCGCCGTACACCGCCGAGGCACCGCCGGTGAGGATGTCGACGCGCTCGATCAGCGCCGCTGGAATCTCATTGATATCTGAAAAGCTGCGGCCGTCGCCAGCGCCAGGACCCAGGCGGCGGCCATTGACGAGCACCACGGTGCGCTGCGGGCCGAGGCCGCGCAGGTCGATCGTCGCGGTGCCGTCGGAACCATTGGAGACCGTCGAGTTCTGGCCGGCAAACACCATCGGCAGGTTATTGAGCACGTCCTCGACGCGCGTCAGACCCGTTGCCTGAAGGTCGGTTGCCGAGACCGAGGTGATCGGGCTGATCGACGTCGCATTGGGTGTCGACAGGCGCGATCCGGTGACCACCACCTCTTCAACCGGCGCTGCGGCCGGGGCCGGCGCTTCCTGGGCGTAGAGCACGGAAACGCCAGCTGCGGCCGTCGCCGTCGCCAGCGCGAAGCGCACCGCCTGTTGCAAGCTGCGACTTTTCGCCATGTGTTGATTCCTCTGAATAAGCGAATTGTGAGACAGACGTCCCGGGCGCCCCTGCATTTCCCCGCGTAAGCCCCTCCCTGGGGTTCGCCTTCAGGACTTGGGGGCGCATTAGAGCATGCCGGTGTAGTGTTGCCAACCTGCCTCGTACCCAGGAACGGCACTGACGCAGGGCTTCTCACACCGGGGGAACTAGCGAGTGTCGTGATGTTGCATATTCGCAACATCGGGCCGGTGGGATCGCACTCGGCGCGCCCGAGGCGCTGGCCCCGGGCAGCTGGGGATCAGACGAACCAGCAGTTGGTGGCGACGGTGATGCGCGTGTCCGCGCCGTAGAAGGGAGTCACTTCGTGGAAGACATAAGAGGGGAACACGACCACTTGGCCCTCCTCGAGGCGCATTTCACGAGGCTTGAGTGCATATGGCGCGCGCATGCGGCGGTTGGCGGCATCGAGGTAGGAATCGGCGCCGGGGCGGGTGTCCAGGAAGCGCAGGATGCCGCTGTCGGGGCGGTCCGGGAGGCGCTCTCCGGCGCGCACACAGTACACCGCCGACCAGGAGGCGAGCGGGTGATGGTGGGCCACGAAGGAGCCCGCGTAGCGGGAGACGTGATACCAGGTGTGATTGTGCATCGTGAGCTTCGCGAGCTCCTCCGGTTGCACGTTCGAAGCCTGGATGACTGTCTGCGCGACGCAGTCGAGCACGAAAGCCCGCAGCTCCCGCACACAGGCGTCCGGCCACCGGAACAGATTGAAGCGGCTTTCGAACGTTTCGACTTGTGGGGTATGGCTGGGCGTGGGATTGCGGTGCTCGTCGGTCTCCCGCGCGAGAAACAGCGCTTCAAGCTGGCGGTTCAGGTGCCCGCAGGCCCCGAGGCGCGCCTCTCCGAAGGGCACTGCGAACGCGGAGCTGATGCGAATCGGCACGTTTACCATGGCGGCACCTCCATGCCTGGACTGGCAAAGCGCACCCGGGCCGCCACAAGCATCAAGTCGCCATCGGCACGGTTCAGGGCGACTTCGTGCAGCATTGAGGCGGGAAATACCGCCATCTGGCCGGCAACAGGCCGCCAGAGATGGTGCCCCGGGCTAAACGGCGGCCGCAGACGCCAGTTCGAGGCGTCCAGGAACATCCCTCCCATCCGTGCCTCGTACAGGCGCACGGCCCCGCTGTCGGCTCGGGCCGGCGGGGGCGCAGGTGCTGCGACGCAGTACAGGGCGCACCAGGAGGCGAGCGGCAGATTCAAGGCCGCAATACACCCGTCTCGATGCACGATGCTGAAGCGGGCGCGCGCCTGTACTCCGAGGGCATCGAATTCCGCCTCCGTATAGAGGTTGGCCGCCATGACCACTGCGCACAGTCCCCCGAGCATTTCGCGCTTCAGGCGCGCCACTGCTTCGTTGTCCCACTCGAACAGGTCCTCGCGGCTGCGGAAGCACAACGGATCGGCCCCCATCGCGGGGTCGCGATGCGCTTCCGTGGCGCGCAGCGAAAAGAGGGAGACCAGCGCCGGATTGAGCTCTGCGCTTTCCGCAAGCGAGACCGAGCCAAACGGCGCGGCGAAAATCGGCACCAGGGTCGTCGTGGACGTCGTCATTGGTATTCGATCACCTTCAATTACATCAGCGCGGCCGCCCGCACGGCAACAGGCTCCAGGCGGGCGGCGCTGCCATCAGGCAAACCACAGTTGCACGCGCGGGCACCGCTGTACGGCGCGCCAGGCGGTCGATTTCACATCCTGCGCCGCGAGGGCCTGGATGGCATCGTGCTTGCCGCCGCCGGCGACCACGAACAGCGGGTCCTCCACGTGCGCGAGGAGCTCCGGCGTCACGCTCACCGCCGACATTCCATCCGGCCGCTGCACGGGGATCGCCAGGTGGCCGCGCGCGCGCTCCAGGTCCGCCGCACCAAACAGTGACGCCGCGTGACCGTCGGCGCCGAGCCCGAGGAGTCCCAATCCGATGCGCACGCCGGAATTCAACAGCGCCGCGAGCTGCCGTTCATAGTCCGCCGCCGCCTCATCGAGCGGCAGCTCGGTGCGCACGCGCGCCACCGAGCTCGCAGGCAGCGCGAGCGCATCCAGGAGTGCTCGCGCCTGGTGATAGTTACTGGCGTCCGCCTCGGACGGTACATAGCGATCGTCGGAGAACAGCACGTGCAGCCCGTCATCGTGAGGCAGCGGATTGCGCGCCAGCGACCGATACGCCGGGAGCGGTGTGGTGCCGCCGGAGAGCATGATGGCCGAGGCGCCGTTTGCCGAGATCGCCTGCCCGAGGCGCTGCTCGAGGGCCGCGTCGAGCGCGGCGCGCGATGGGAAGCGGCGCGAGACGAGTCTGGTCATGGGCACTTTCTAACCGCTGCGCGGGCGCTCGCCCACCTGTGCCCGCACTTCGAACACGCGCCGGCCGCGCTGCCCGCGCAGCGCGACGCTGCTACCGGGCTTGTGGCCGGCGATGCGCCCGAGCGCATCCTGCGCGCTGCTCGGCGCCACCCCGTCGATCGCGAGCAGCAGGTCGCCCGGCTGCAGCCCCGCCTGCTGAGCAGGACTGCCCACGTACAGGTTGTCGATGAGCACGGCGGCCTGGGCGAGCCCCCACTCCTGTGCCTGCTCCTGCGAGAGGTCCTGCGGAACGATCCCGATCCAGCCACGGATCACCCGGCCGTGCGCGATGATGTCGGCCATCACGCCGCGCACCATGTTCACGGGAATGGCGAAGCCGATGCCCTCGACGCCGATGTTCTTGGCAACGATGGCGGTGTTGATGCCGACCAGCGCGCCGCTGGAGTCGATGAGCGCGCCGCCCGAGTTGCCGAAGTTGATCGGTGCATCCGTCTGGATGAAGTCCTCGAGAGGGGCGATCCCGAGCTGCTGGCGGCTGGTGGCGCTCACGATTCCGTGCGTGACCGTATGCTGCAGGCCGATGGGATTGCCGATGGCGAGTACGACGTCCCCGACCCGAAGCTGATCGGAGCGCCCGAAGACAGCCACCGGCAGGGGCGTGAGATCGATCTTCAGCACCGCGAGGTCCGTGTCCGGATCGCGGCCCACGATGCGCGCCTCCGCCACCCGGCCGTCCTCCAGCTGCACGCGGATCGAGTCGGCGTTGGCGATGACGTGGTGATTGGTGACGATGTGACCGGCCTCATCGACGATCACTCCGGAGCCGAGGCTGCGCTCGATGCGCTGGCGGTAGCGCGGCATGTAGTCCCCGAACAGCTCCCCGAGCGAGGGCGCCACGCGCTCGGTCACCAGGCGCGCGGTGTAGATGTTGACCACGGCCGGCGCGGCGCGCTGCACGGCGGCCGCGTAGCTGGCTCTATCCGGCGGCGGCAGCACGCGGTCCGCGGCCGGCACGGCGGCCCCCGGCGAGCGGCCCGGCCCGTGAATCAGATCCGGGCGCAGGGCGACGATCAGGAAGGCGAGGGCCAGTCCTCCCACGACCGATCCGGCCACGAAGATCAATGCGCTTCCCAAGCGCTTGAGCATGACAAACTCCGGGAAAACCCTCGCTGCGCACCGGCGCTGGCGCACCCGGGAGGGGGTGTTCGTTTGTGTATAATGCGCCGCCCCCCGCAAGGTACGAAATCGCGCCACGCGCTTCAGTCGTCCGCGCGGCGGTGCGACGCGAACGAGAGTGGAGAGCGGTTGGATGGCGGATCACGCAGTCGTCGCCGAGGATGAAGTCGACCTGAGCCGACGCAAGTTCCTCACCCGAGCGACGATCGCCACCGGCGCGGTCGGCACGGTGCTCGCCGCGGTGCCATTCATCGAGTCGTGGAGCCCTTCCGAGCGTGCCCGGGCCCAGGGCGCGCCCACGGAGCTAGACCTCTCCAAGCTCGAGCCGGGCCAGATGGCGACCACCGTGTGGCGCAAGTCCCCGATCTACGTGCTGCGACGCACCCCCGACATGGTCGCGCGCATCGCCGGTCATGATGGGTTGCTGAAGGACCCGAAGTCCGAGAAGTCCGACCAGCCCCCGTATGCCCACAACGCGCTGCGCTCGCGCAACGCGGACTTTCTGGTGCTGATCGGCACCTGCACCCACCTGGGGTGCCTGCCGAAGCAGCGCTTCAGCGCGGGCGAGCTGTATCCGGACTGGCCGGGCGGCTTCTTCTGCCCCTGCCACGGGTCGCGGTTCGATCTCGCCGGCCGGGTGTTCGACGGCTCCCCGGCCTCGACCAACCTGCGGGTCCCGCCGTACTCCTATGCAAACGCGCGCACCCTGGTGATCGGTGCGGACGAGAAAGGAGTCGCCTGATGACGGTGAAGACCGCAACGGGCGCGCCAGCCCGGCTGCCGGGGGGCGCGGCGCCGAAGCAGGGCCTGTGGGCCTGGCTCAACAAGCGCCTGCCGGTCGATGAGTTCATTCACGAGCAGCTGACCGGCTACTACGCGCCGAAGAATTTCAACATCTGGTACTTCTTCGGGTCGCTGGCCCTTTTCGTGCTGGTCATGCAGCTCGTGACCGGCATCTTCCTGACCATGTTCTACAAGCCCGGCGAGCTCACCGCGTTCGATTCGGTCGAATACATCATGCGCGAGGTGGACTTCGGCTGGCTCATCCGCTACCTGCACTCCACCGGCGCTTCCGCGTTCTTCATCGTCGTCTATCTGCACATGTTCAGGGCGTTCCTGTACGGCTCGTACCGGGCGCCGCGCGAGCTGCTGTGGCTCATCGGCATGCTGGTGTACCTGGCGCTCATGGCCGAGGCCTTCATGGGTTACGTGCTGCCGTGGGGCAACATGTCATTCTGGGGCGCGCAGGTGATCGTGAACCTGTTCGGCACCATCCCCGGGATCGGCACCCCGCTGGTGCAATGGATCCGCGGCGATTACGGCATTGCCGATGCGACGCTGAACCGCTTCTTTGCGCTGCATGTCGCAGCGATCCCGCTCGCGCTGCTGTTGCTGGTGATGCTGCACCTGGTGGCGCTGCACCAGAGCGGCTCGAACAACCCCGACGGCATCGAGATCAAGGAGAAGCTGGGCCCTGACGGCAAGCCGCTCGACGGCATTCCGTTCCACCCCTACTACACGGTCAAGGACCTGGTCGGGGTGGGGGTGTTCCTGCTGCTGTTCGCGTTGGTGGTGTTCTTCAAACCGACTCTCGGCGGCCTGTTCCTCGAGGCGCCGAACTTCGAGCCCGCCAATCCCCTGTCCACACCCGAGCACATCGCGCCGGTGTGGTACTTCACGCCTTACTACGCGATCCTGCGCGCGGTGCCGGATCAGCGCATGGGGGCGCTCCTCATGCTGCTGGCGGTGGTGTCGTTCCTGTTCCTGCCATGGCTCGACCGCTCGCCGGTCAAGTCCATGCGCTATCGCGGCTGGATCTCGCGCACGGCGCTGGCATTGTTCGCGGGATCGTTCGTGGCGCTCGGCTACCTCGGCCTGCAGCCGGCGGAAGGCCTGTACGTGGTGCTGGCGCGCATTTTCGCGGCCATCTACTTCGCCTTCTTCCTGCTCATGCCGTTCTACAGCCGCATCGACGCGGTGAAGCCCGTGCCCGACAGAGTGGTCTACCATGCGCACTGAAGCCGGGCGCGGCCGGCGCGCATTACTGACCGCGGCGCTGCTGGCGGCGGCAGCGCCAGCCACACACGGCGCGTGGGCGGCCGAGGAGGCGGCTGGCGCCCCGGAGGTGGCGTCCGGGTTCGGCGCCGACTGGCAGAGCTGGCGCGCCGCCAACGACGTATCTGACATGCCCTCGGTGCAGCGCGGCGCGCGCAACTTCGTCAGCTACTGCCTCGGGTGCCATTCGCTCAAGTACGAGCGCTGGTCGCGCCTGGCGCAGGACCTGGGCGTTCCGCCGCGGCTGCTGGAGCAGGATCTGCTGCCGCCCGGAGACAAGCCGGCGCAGTACATCCTCACCAGCATGCCGGCGGCGGATGCGCAGGCCTGGTTCGGCAAGACCCCGCCGGACCTGTCACTCATGGCCCGGGCCCGCAGTCAGGACTACCTCTACCAGTTCCTGAGGACCTTCTACGTGGATCCCGCGAGTCAGACGGGCGCCAACAACCTGCGGCTGCCGGCGACGGCCATGCCGCACGTGCTCTCGGAGCTCGAGGGACTCAAACGCGCCGTATACCGGCAAGCGGCCGGCACGGCGGAAGGGGGGCAGGTCACCGGCAAGCCGGTGTTCGACCATTTCGAGCAGATCGCGCCCGGACGCCTCAGCGCCGCGGAGTACGACGGCTTCGTGCGCGATACCGTGAACTTCCTCGACTACGTCAGCGAACCGACACAGACGGCGCGCCGCGCACTGGGCGTCTGGGTAGTGCTGTTTCTGCTGGTGTTCACCTGGCTCGCCTGGCTGGTGAAGCGCGAGTACTGGAAGGACGTGCACTGAGCGTCGCGCTTGGGCGCCGGCCTCACCGGGCGCTTCCAACGGACGGGTCGCAGGAGCGGAAACTTGTCGAGCAGACGATCCATCATGACACTGTTTTCCGCGCCCAATGACCCGTGGAGTCATCGCACGCGCATCGTGCTGGCCGAAAAGGGCATCAGCATCGATATCGTCAGCGTCGAAGCCGGGCGCTTTCCGGAGGATCTGCTCGATCTGAACCCCTACCACAGCGTGCCCACGCTGGTGGACCGGGATCTGGTGCTGTACGACTCGCGTGTCATCATCGAATATCTCGACGAGCGCTTCCCGCATCCGCCCCTGATGCCGGTCGATCCGGTGAGCCGCGCGCAGTTCCGGCTGGCGCTCTACCGCATCGAGCGCGACTGGTACACGCTCGCGCGCCAGATCGATCAGGAGCCGGATAAGAAACAGAGTGTCAAGCTGAAGAAGATCCTGCGCGACACGATTCTGCAGAGCACCGATCTGTTCAAGGTGAAGCCGTACTTTCTGTCCGATGAGTTCTCGCTGGTCGATGCCACCATTGCGCCGGTGCTGTGGCGGCTGCCTCACTACGAGATCGATCTGCCGCCACAGGCCCAGCCGATCGAGAAGTACGCACAGCTGGTGTTCTCGCGCCCGGCGTTCCGCGAGGGCCTGTCGGAGCGCGAGCAGGAGATGCGGCTGTGAGCGCCACGGGCAAGGTGTTGCCCAAACGCCCCTACCTGCTGCGCGCCATGCATCAATGGATCACCGACTGCGGCAACACCCCGCACGTGATCGTCGATGCGGGGCGGCAAGGGGCCGAGGTGCCGCGTGCCTACGTCAAGGACGGCAAGATCGTGCTCAACCTGAGCGAGGGCGCCACCCAGCGCCTGCGCCTCGGCAACGAGGAGGTGGAGTTCGACGCGCGCTTCGCCGGTGTGATCCACCACGTCAGGTTTCCGATGAGCGCGGTGCTCGGCATCTACGCGCGCGAGACCGGCGAGGGAATGGTGTTCTCCGAGCAGGACCTGGGTCCGGAGCCGCCGTCGCGGCCCAAGACCGCGGAGGAGGGCGGTGCGCGCCGCCCGCAACTGAAAGTCGTCAAGTAGGCCGCGGCTCTCTGATCTTCTCTTCCCGGCGCCCCGCCGGATTCACGGACGGGGTTCGTTGCTGCGAACCCCGTAGATTCTGCGCGCAGCGCATAGAAAGAGTCGGCCTGTAAGCCGGGTTCTGTCGAGGGCAATCATTCCTCTGGGGTCCCCGTCACCGAGGGCCTCTAGCGGCCTACCCGGAAGCGCGCGCGGATCAGCGCTGCGTCCACCTTATGAGGGGCGGAAGCGGCTTCCCTATTTGGCCTTGCTCCAGGTGGGGTTTACCGTGCCGTCGTGTGTTGCCACCGACGCGGTGCGCTCTTACCGCACCGTTTCACCCTTGCCGGTCCCGTGAGGGACTTGGGCGGTCTGCTCTCTGTTGCACTTTCCGTGGGCTCGCGCCCCCCAGGCGTTACCTGGCACCCGATCCGCCGGAGCCCGGACTTTCCTCCACCCGCGCCATTGCTGGCAAAGGCAGCGACTGCCCGGCCGACTCTCGCGGGTCACGATACGTAGGCGCGCGCCGAAGTCAAATCGTGGATCGGGCTCGATTCGAGGGCTCCACGGGGCCTAAGGCGCCTCTTCTTCGTTCGAGCCCAGCTCGGTGCCACCGCGCCTCAGGAGCGCGTACGCCGCGGCGCGGGTGGCCCCGGTCAGCTGCGCGGCGATCGCCGCGACTCTGCCGGGCGGCAGCTCCGGCGCGAGCAGCTCCACGGTGCGCCGTAACAGCTGTCGGTCGACGGCGCTCGCGGCCGCGGCGGCGCCGTGCACGACGATGGTGATCTCGCCGCGCTGGAAGTTCGCTTCCGCCTGCGCGCGTGCGAGCAGCTCCTGCAGCGTGCCGCGGTAGACGGTCTCGTGCAGCTTGGTGAGCTCGCGCGCCACGGCCGCAGGGCGCTCGGCGCCGAACTCCGCCGCCATATCGGCGAGCGTGCGCAGGATGCGGTGAGGCGCCTCGAAGAACACCAGCGTGCGCGGTTCGTGCGCGAGAGCGGCGAGCGCCGCACGCCGCTCGCGCTCGCGCGACGGCAGGAAGCCCTCGAAGCAGAAGCGGCCGGTCGGCAGCCCCGCGACCGCGAGCGCGCTGGTGATCGCCGACGGCCCGGGAATGGCGTGCACCTCGAAGCCTGCGTGCGCGGCACGCTGCACCAGCTCCAATCCCGGATCGGACAGGAGCGGGGTGCCCGCATCGCTCACCAGCGCGATGGTCTCACCGGCCGCGAGCCGGGCGAGGAGCTCGGGCGTGCGCTGCGACTCGTTGTGCTCGTGGAGCGACACCAGGGGCTTGGCGATGCCGATGGCCGTGAGCAGCACGCGGGTATGACGCGTGTCCTCGGCGGCAATCACCTCGGCGCTGAGCAATGCCTCGCGCGCCCGCGCGCTCAGGTCCGCGAGGTTGCCGATCGGCGTGGCTACGACCAGCAGCCGCCCGCGCATAGGTGTTCTCCAGGGAGGGGAAGATCCCGCTGGCCTGAGCTGTTACACGCAGCTGGATTCGAGGCGTTACCCACAAGGCGTCCCGCGGCTGATGTTGAAGTGCGCGACACCGCCCGTAAAGCACTTGATATACGAAGACACCCTTAAATCTCTCCGTTGGTCAGATGGCGGCAGGATATAATTTTCAAATCAGAACCGTCACTCGCATCATCCGTTTCGCGCTGGTGGTGGCGGCCGCACTGCTGCTGAGTGCCTGTCCGAGTCTCACCGAGCGCGCGGGGCTTCCGCCCTCCCTCGAGCGTGCCGAGGCGCTCGAGCGTGCCGGCGAGGCCGCGGGCGCGGCGCGCGTGTACGAGGAACTGGCGGCCCAGAACAGCGGTGCAGAGCGCAACGCGCTGCTGTTGCGCGCCGCGCGCGGCTATCTTGCGGCCCACCGTGCGGAGGACGCGGCGCGCGTCCTGGCGCTGCCCGAAGGCCCGCTGTCCGCGGAGCAGAGCACCGAGCGCGCGCTTTCCAACGCGGAGCTCGCCATCGAGCGCGGCCAGGGGAGGGACGCCTTGCAGCAGCTCGCCGCAATCCCCGAACCGCGCAGCGCTGCGCAGGCGGCGCGCTATCACGAACTGCAGACGCGCGCGGCGCTCGCGACCGGGCGCCCCGCGGGCGGGCTCGCCGGCGCAGCACCGGAGGAGGTCGGGCCGCACATCGCGCTGCTGCTGCCGATCACCGGCCGCGCGGCAGCTGCCGCCATCAGCGTGCGCGAGGGTTTCATGACGGGGTATTACCAGACCCCGGCGGCTGAGCGACCGCGGGTGCGCGTCTACGACACCGGCACGCACAGCGTGGCGGAGGCACTGGCGCAGGCGACGAATGCGGGCGCCGACTTCATCGTCGGTCCGCTGACGCGCGAAGAGGTGGTGGCGGCCGCCGAGTTTTCCGCGCCCCGTGCCCCGCTCCTGGCGCTCAACTTCCTGCCCGCGGAAAAGCCGCCGCCCGCGCAGTTCTATCAGTACGCGCTGTCGCCCGAGGACGAGGCGCGCCTCGCGGCGCGGCGTATCCTGGACGATCATCACCGCCGCGGGGTGGCGCTGGTGCCGGCGGGGGACTGGGGCGAGCGGGTGCTCAGCGCGTTCAAGCAGGAGCTGCAGGGCGGGGGGGGCGAGCTCCTCGGCACCGCGCTGATCGATGCGTCACGCACCGACTACACCGCTTCGATCACCGAGGTGCTGCGCATCAGCGACAGCACGGCGCGCTACCGGCGCCTGGAGTCCGCACTGGGTACCAAGCTGCAGTTCGAGCCGCGGCGTCGCGGCGACATCGAGTTCATCTTCGCTGCGGCACAGGCCAACACCGAACGCTTGCTGCGGCCGCAGCTGCGCTTTCACTACGCCGGCGACCTTCCCACCTACGCGACCTCCGATGCCTTCGAACCGGACGTGCGCGCCAACGAGGAACTCGATGGTCTGATGTTTCCGGACATGCCGTGGATGTTGGGCGGGGATCTGGCCGATGCGGTGCGCGCCGCCACCCGCGAGGCGTGGCCCAGCGGCGGCCCGCAACGCGGCCGGCTGTTTGCCTTCGGCTTCGATGCGTTCCGTCTGGCGCAGGCACTGCGCCAGCGCGGCGCCCCGGGCAACATCAGCCTCCAGGGCCTGACCGGCCGCCTGAGTGTCGATGCCGAACGGCGCGTGCACCGCGAGATGGACTGGGCGCAGTTGCACAACGGCGAGCTGCGGTTGTTGCCGGCGCCGGGGCCCTAACATCAGCTGACCGGTGCGATGCTCACCGCGCGACAGCAAAGCGGACGACGCGCCGAGGAGCTGGCCGCCGAATTCCTGCGCGCGCACGGTTTCGAGATCCTGCACCGCAACTACCTGCGCCGGCTCGGCGAGCTCGATCTCATCGCGCGGCGCGCGCAGCTGCTGGTCATCGCCGAGGTGCGCACCCGCTCGAGCGCCGCGTTCGGCGGCGCGGCGGCGAGCGTCGATCGGCGCAAACAGCGGCGTATCACCCGCGCCGCGAGCCAGCTCCTGCAGCAGCGTGCGGATCTCGCGCGGCTGCCGGTGCGGTTCGACGTCATCGTGGTGCGCGATCCGCACGGCGAGGCGCCGCGCATCGAGTGGATTCAGTATGCCTTCGAGGCGTGAAGCCCTCGCACAGGGGGGCTTTCCGGCAGGCACTGTATAGAGTTCGTCGGGCAAACCGCTGATTGTTAACAATGAATGCGCCTCGGGGCCCCGCGACACTGTGTTTTTCACATAAGTGCTTTCCACATAAGTCTTTGTGAATGCGACGAATTTCTCACTATTTGAATTGACATAGCTCGCCCCCGATTCCTATAGTGGCGCCCGGTGGGAGAAAGTGGGGGGAAATGGGGCAACTCTGGCCCCGACGGCCATGTTTCGCGGTGCAACAAAGATCACCCTGGACGACAAGGGGCGGATGGTCATGCCCAACCGCTACCGGGAGCAGATCGCTCAACTTGCCCAGGGGAAATTGGTCGTCACCGTCGACAAGGATCAGTGCCTCCTCATCTATCCCCTGCCCGAATGGGAGCAGATCGAACGCAAGCTCATGAGCCTGCCCAGCCTGAACGCAACCGCGCGCCGGCTGCAACGGCTGATGGTGGGCCACGCGACCGATCTGCCCCTCGACGGGCACGGCAGGGTCCTGCTGCCGCCTGAGCTGCGCGAGTTCGCGAAGCTCGGGCGGCACGGAATGCTGATCGGTCAGGGCAATCGTTTCGAGCTGTGGGACGAGGCGCGCTGGAGCGAGCGCCGCGATGCCTGGCTTGCGAACGAGGACACCCCGACCGATCTGCCCTCCGAGCTCGAGTCACTGTCGCTGTAAGGGGTTTCGACAGGCTGGTTGGGCGTAGCCCGTGGCAAGCGCACTCATGGGGGCGGGGCCGTTCCGCTTCGCGGGTGGATGAGCACACACCGGTGCTCGCCGCCGAGGCGCTTGCAGGACTCGCCCTGGAGGCGGGCGGTTACTATGTCGATGCGACGTTCGGGCGTGGCGGTCATACGTCACTGCTACTCCAGGCCCTGGGTCGGGAAGGCCGCGTGCTCGCGCTCGACCGCGATCCGCAAGCCATCGCGGCCGGCCGGCAGCGTTTTGCCGACGAAATGCGGCTTACGCTCGTGCACGCGTCGTTTGCCGACCTCGGCACGCTCGTGCCGGCACACGCGCACGATCGTGCTTGCCGCGGTGTGCTCTTCGACCTCGGCGTGTCCTCGCCGCAGCTCGATGATCCGCAGCGCGGTTTCAGCTTCCGAGCTGACGGCCCGCTCGACATGCGCATGGACCCGACGCGCGGCGAACCCGTTTCTGCCTGGCTCGCTCGTGCGGGCCTTGACGAGATCCGCCAGGTGATCGCCACCCTCGGTGAGGAGCGTTTCGCGCGTCGCGTGGCGCAGGCCATCGTAGCGGCACGGCGCGAGCGTACGCTGACCCGCACCGGCGAGCTCGCCGGCCTGGTCGCCGCCGCCGTGCGCACGCGCGAGCCCGGCAAGCATCCCGCAACCCGCACTTTCCAGGCGCTGCGCATGTTCATCAACGACGAGACGGGTCAGCTCGAGCGCGGCCTGAAGGGCGCTCTCGGGGTCCTCGCCCCCGGCGGGCGCCTTGCGGTCATCAGCTTCCACTCCCTCGAGGATCGAGTGGTCAAGCGCTTCATGCAGCGCGAGTCGCAGATCGACCCGGCCCTGAAGGATCTGCCGCTCGTGCCCGCCGCGGCGCAACCGCGCCTCAAGCTCATCGGCCGCAAGACCCGGCCGGCGCCGGCCGAGCTAAAGAAGAATCCGCGCGCCCGCAGCGCGCTGTTGCGCGTGGCGGAGCGACTCGCATGAGCGGGCGTGCTGCATTCATCATCGCCATGCCGCTGCTGTGGCTGGCGGCGCTCGGCTCGGCGGCGGGCGACATCTACTGCAAGCACCGCGCACGGCAGATGTTCGTGGAGCTCGAGGCTCTGAACGCGCGCCGCGACAATCTGGAAATCGAATGGGGCCAGCTGCAGCTCGAGCAGAGCGCCTGGGCTACCCATGCCTTCGTCGAGCGCGTCGCCAGCGCCAGACTCCACATGGCGATGCCGCCTGCGAAGGACATCGAGATCGTCGCCCCATGAAACTGCGCAGCGCACGCGACGCAGCACCCGCCTCGTTCCGCTGGCGGGCGCACCTGTTGCAGGGCCTCTTGGGCGTGAGCGCGCTGGCGCTGGCCTGGCGCGCGGTGAACCTGCAACTCGTCGATCACGGCTTTCTCGCCCGCGAGGGCGATGCGCGCTTCTCGCGCGTGCTCGACATCGCCGCGCACCGCGGCACCATCACCGACCGCTACGGCGAGCCGCTCGCGGTCAGCACCCCGGTGGACTCGGTGTGGGTGAATCCGCGCGAGCTGGCGCTTGCCACCGACCAGATTCCGCGACTCGCCAGCGCGCTGAAGCTCGACCGCCAGGAGCTCGCGCGCCGTGTCACCAGCAATCTCGAGCGCGAATTCCTGTACCTCGCCCGCCACCGCGAGCCCGCGGAAGCTGCGCAGATCAAGGCGCTCGGGATCCCTGGCGTGTACACCTCGCGCGAGTACCGCCGCTATTACCCCGCCAGCGAGGTGACCGGGCACCTGCTCGGGTTCACCAACGTCGACGATGCCGGGCAGGAGGGCCTGGAGCTCGCCTTCGATCACTGGCTCGCCGGCGAGGATGGCGCGAAGCGCGTCATTCAGGACCGCTACGGCCGCATCGTCCAGAACGTGGAGAGCATCCGGCCGGCACGTCCGGGGCGCGACCTGGTGCTGTCGATCGACCTGCGCATCCAGTACCTCGCGTACCGTGAGCTGAAGGCGGCGATCCGCGACCAGCGCGCCCGCGCCGGCTCCGCGGTGGTGCTCGATGTCGCCAGCGGCGAGGTGCTCGCCATGGTGAACCAGCCGGCCTACAACCCCAACGACCGCGATCAGATCCAGAGCGGCGTCTATCGCAACCGCGCGGCCACCGATATCTTCGAGCCCGGCTCATCCATCAAGCCGTTCTTCGTCGCCGCCGGGCTCGCCTCGGGCAAATACGACCACCGCAGCGTCATCGACACCTCGCCGGGGTTCTTCAAGGTCGGCGTGAAGATCTTCGAGGACGAGCACAACTACGGCGCGATCGACATTGCCACCGTGCTCGCCAAGAGCTCCAACGTCGGCATGGCGCACATCGCCCTCACACTGCCGCCGGAAGAGATCTGGACCACGCTGAACCATCTGGGTTTCGGTCAGGTCACCACCAGCGGCTATCCGGGGGAGTCAGCCGGTCTGCTGCCTGCCTACGCGCAGTGGCGTCCCATCGGCATCGTCACCATGTCCCATGGCTACGGGTTGTCGGTCACGCCGCTGCAGCTGGCGCACGCCTACGCAACCGTCGGCGCGTTCGGCATGGCCCGGCCGGTGTCCTTCCTGCGCGTCGAGGGAGCGGCGCCCGGGGACCGGGCGCTCGGAGCCCAGGTGTGCCGCGAGCTGGTCAGCATGCTCGAGTCGGTGGTGGCCGCGGAAGGCACCGGCAAGCTCGCGGCCATTCCGGGCTACCGCGTGTCGGGCAAGACCGGCACCGCGTGGAAAGCCACCGCCGGCGGCTATTCGACCGATCGCTACATGGCGGTGTTCGGCGGGGTGGCTCCCGCGAGCGAGCCACGCCTGGCCGCGGTAGTGGTGATCGACGAACCGGGCGCCGGACAGCACATGGGCGGACAGGTCGCAGCTCCAGTATTCTCCCGGGTGATCGGCGGGGCGCTGCGCCTGCTCGCGGTGGCGCCCGACCAGCCCGTCAAGGCGCCCGAGGAACTGCCGGCCAGCCCGGCCCTCGGCGGTACGCGCACGGCGGCACTGCCATGAGCGGAGCCGCGCACACGGGCACCCCGGCGGCGACGCACTCCCTCGCGCAGCTCACCGCCGACTTTGCCGCCGTGCCTGCGGAGGTGATGGTGAGCGATGTGACGCTCGACAGCCGCGCCGTGCTTCCCGGCGCGCTGTTTCTCGCCTGCCGGGGACGCAGGCATCACGGGCTCGAATTCGCCCGCGACGCCGTGGCGCGCGGCGCACGCGCCGTGCTCTACGAGCGCGACGGCGACACCGGCGAGGCGGCCCCGCAACTGCCCGCCGGCACGTTCATCGCCGCGGTGCCGCGCTTGAGTGAGCGCGCCGGCATTATCGCCGACCGTTTCTTCGGGGCGCCTTCACAGCGACTCACGGTCGCGGGCATCACCGGAACCAACGGCAAGACCACCTGTGCGTGGCTGCTGGCGCAGGCGCTGCAGCATTGCCACCGGCCAGCCGCGTACATCGGCACTCTCGGTGTAGGCCTGCCCGCGCAGCTCACTCCCACGCTGCACACCACTTCGGATGCGGTGAGCATTCACCGCCAGCTCGCGGCGCTGCGGGCCCTCGGGGCCGAGTGCGTGAGCATGGAGGTGTCCTCGCACGCCCTCGATCAGGGGCGCGTCAACGGCGTGCGCTTCAACACCGCCGCCTTCACCAACCTGACCCGCGATCATCTTGATTATCACGGCACCATGGAGGCCTATGGCGCCGCCAAGGAGCGCCTGTTCTCCTGGCCGGGGCTCGCACACCGGGTCATCAATATCGATGATCCGTTCGGGGCACGCCTGGCCGCCGAGGGCTCCACGGCAAGCCTCACCCTCACCACGCGCGCGGCGGCGGCGCTGCCGCGCGGCGTGCAGTTCGTGCGCGCCGCACGTATAACACCCGAGCCGGGCGGGCTCTCCATCGCGGTGGAGTCGAGTTACGGAAGCGCGCAGCTGCCGGTGCGCCTGATGGGCGAGTTCAACGCCGACAACGCTCTCACGGTGCTCGCGGTGCTGCTGGCCTGGAACATCCCGCTCGCCGAAGCCGCGCGCGCGCTGTCGCTGAGCCGCGCGGCGCGCGGGCGCATGGAGATGTTCGGCGGGCGCGGGCGCACGCCGCTCGCCATCGTGGACTACGCGCATACCCCAGATGCGCTCGCCAACGCGCTGCGCGCGGCGCGCCTGCACTGCCGCGGACAGCTGCGGGTGGTATTCGGCTGCGGCGGCGACCGCGACGCCGGCAAGCGTCCGCTCATGGGAAAGATCGCGGCCGAGCTCGCCGACGACATCATCGTGACCGACGACAACCCGCGCAGCGAAGATCCGGCCCGGATCGTGGCGGACATCGTCGCCGGTGTGGATCCGCGCACGCCGCTCGTGATCGAGCATGACCGCTCGCTCGCCATCCGCCTCGCCCTGCAGCGCTCGGGCCCCGAGGACGTGGTGCTGATCGCCGGCAAGGGCCACGAGGACTATCAGATCCACGGCAGCGTGCGGCGCGCGTTCCGCGACCAGGCGGTGGTCAGCGCCGAGCTCGCGAGGCTGCCGGCATGAAGCGCACGCTGGCGGAGTTTGCGCGCGCCTGCGGTGGCCGACTCTCCGGCGGCGATGCCGCGTACACCGACGTGGTGAGCGACTCGCGCACGCTTAGCCCCCAACAGCTGTTCGTCGCGCTCAGGGGGCCGAGGTTCGACGGCCACGACTTCGTCGGCGCGGCGCTCGCGCTTGGGGCCGCCGGCGCGCTGGTCGATGCCGAGCAGCCCCACGGGCTGGCGCAGATCATCGTGCCCGATACCCAGGCGGCGCTCGAGCGCGCTGCGCGCCACTGGCGCGCACACTTTCGCGGCCCACTGGTGGGCGTCGCGGGCAGCAACGGCAAGACCACCGCCAAGGAGATGACGGCCGCGATCCTCGGGCAGGCCGGTAACTGTCTGGCCACCCGCGGCAATCTCAACAACCACATCGGCGTGCCGCTGACGCTGCTGCGGCTGACGCCCGCGCATCGCTTTGCCGTGGTGGAAATGGGAGCCAACCGGGCCGGCGAGGTCGCCGCCCTGGTCGCCATCGCTCGCCCCACCATCGGCATGATCACCAATGCCGGAGCCGAGCACCTCGAGGGCTTCGGCAGCCTCGAGGGGGTGGCGCGCGCCGAGGGCGAAATGGTCGCGGGACTCACCGCCGATGACACCGCCGTCATCAACGCGGACGATGAGTTCGCGGGCCTGTGGCGTGCGCTCACGCCTGCGCGCGTGGTCAGCTTCGGGGTGCGCGAGCTGGCGGATTTCAGCGCCACCGAGCTGCGCAGCGTGGTCGGATCAACGGGGTTCCGCACCCACTTCCGGCTCAGCGCCCCGGGAGGCAGCGCCGCGATTCAACTCGCGGTCGGCGGCATCCACAACGTCGCCAACGCACTCGCCGCCGCCGCCGCCGCGGCCAATGCCGGCGCCAGCCTCGAGCACATCGCCGCGGGTCTGGCCGCGGTGCGCGCGGTCCCGGGGCGGCTGCAGTTCAAGCAGGCGGTGGGCGGAGCCTGGCTCATCGACGACTCATACAACGCCAATCCCAGCTCGGTGCGCGCCGCCATCGAAGTGCTCGGCTCGCTCGCCGGCCGCAGGTGGCTGGTGCTGGGCGACATGGCGGAGCTGGGCGAGTTCGCTCAAGCCGCGCACAGCGAGATCGGCGAATTCGCGCGCGGGCACGGCGTCGAGCGCCTGTATGCAACCGGCTCGCTCGCGGCGCGGGCGGTCGACAGCTTCGGTGCGGGCGCGCAGTGGTTCCCCGACGCCGCGGCCCTCACCGCGACGCTGAGCGCGGCGCTCGGGGAGGCCGGCGCGGATGTGCGGCTGCTCATCAAGGGCTCGCGCATGAACCGCCTCGAGCGCGTGGTGGATGCGCTCGCCGCTGACTCCACTGTCAAGACGGGCGGGCATTGAGTGCTCTACTGGATCACACAGCAGTTCGTCAGCCGCATCGGCGGCCTGCACGTCTTCTCGTACCTGACGTTCCGCGCGATCCTCGCCACCGCCTCCGCGCTGGGATTGTCGTTGCTGGTGGGACCGCCCCTGATCTCGCGCCTGTCGCGCTATCAGATCGGGCAGGTGGTGCGCGACGACGGTCCGCCCACCCACCTGCTGAAGGCCGGCACGCCCACCATGGGCGGCACGCTGATCCTCGTGACCACTCTCGTCAGCACGCTGTTGTGGGCCGAACCGGCCAATCGCCTCGTGTGGACGGTGCTCGGCGTCACCTTCGCTTTCGGTCTCATCGGCTTCTACGACGACTACCTGAAGCTCGTGGTGCGCAACCCCAAGGGCCTGGTGCCGCGCTGGAAGTATTTCTGGCAATCGGTAGCCGGGCTCGCCACCGCCGCGACGCTCTATTACACCGCCACCGACCCGGCCGAGACCACGCTGTTTCTGCCGTTCTTCAAGACCTTTCACGCGCCGCTCTCGGCCTTCGGCTTCATCGTGATCTCCTATCTGATGATCGTCGGCATGAGTAATGCCGTGAATCTCACCGACGGGCTCGACGGACTCGCCATCATGCCGGCGGCGCTGGTGGCCTCCGCGCTCGGGATCTTCGCTTATGCGAGCGGCAACGCGGTGTTCGCGCACTACCTGCAGATTCCCGACATCCGCGGCGCGGGGGAACTGCTGATCTTCTGCGCCTCGCTCGCCGGGGCGGGCCTGGGGTTCCTGTGGTTCAACTCCTATCCCGCCCAGGTATTCATGGGCGACGTCGGGGCACTGGCGATCGGCGCTGCCATCGGGGTGCTGGCGGTGATCGTGCGCCAGGAGCTGGTCGTGCTGTTGATGGGCGGGGTGTTCGTGCTCGAGACCGCCTCGGTGATCCTGCAGGTCGCCTCCTTCAAGCTGACGGGCCGGCGCCTCTTCAGGATGGCGCCGATCCACCACCACTTCGAGCTCAAGGGCTGGGCGGAGCCGAAGGTGATCGTGCGCTTCTGGATCATCTCGCTCCTGCTGGTGCTCGCCGGGCTTGCGACGCTGAAACTGCGATGAGTACCGAGACCACCAACGCACCGTACGCCGTGATCGTGGGCTTAGGCAGCACCGGGCTGTCGTGCGCGCGGCATCTGCACTCGCGCGGCTGGCGGCTGGCGGTGACCGATACGCGCGCGGCGCCTCCGCAGCTTGCGGCACTGCGCGCGCTCGATGCGGGCATCAGTGTACGTACCGGCGGGCTCGATGCGGCCCTCCTCGAGGGCGCGCTGTGCGTGGTGGCATCGCCGGGGGTGTCGCTCGAGGAGCCATTCTTTGCCGAGGCGCGGCGCCGCGGGCTCACGATCGTGGGCGATATCGAGCTGTTCGCGCGCGCGGTCGATGCGCCGGTGGTCGGCATCACCGGCACCAACGGCAAGAGCACCGTCACGACGCTCGTGGCGCGCATGGCGCAGCGTGCCGGGGTGCGCGTGCGCGCCGGCGGGAACCTGGGGGAACCGGCGCTCGATCTGCTCGGCCAGGGCGCCGAGCTGTACGTGCTGGAGCTGTCGAGCTTTCAGCTCGAGAGCACGGCGACACTCTCCTGCCGCGCCGCCACGGTGCTGAACGTCAGCCCCGATCACCTCGACCGCTACGCGAGCGTGGCGAGTTATGCCGCCGCCAAGGCGCGTATTTTCGCCCGCTGCGACACCGCGGTGATCAATCTCGATGATCCGCTGGTGATGGCCATGCCGCGCGCGGCGGCGCGCACCCTGAGCTTCTCGCTGCGCGCCGCCATCGGCGCCGACTACGCGGTGGCCATGCACGAGCGCGAATGGTGGCTGACGCGCCTTGGTGCGCCCCTCATGCCGGTGTCGGCCCTGAAGATCAGGGGGCTTCACAATGCCGCCAACGCGCTCGCGTCGTTGGCGTTGGGCGAGGCGCTCGCGCTCCCCCTGCCACTGATGCTGGCCGAGCTCGCCGCATTTGCGGGACTGCCGCACCGCTCGCAATGGGTGGCCGACGTGCACGGTGTCACCTACATCAATGACTCCAAGGGGACCAACGTCGGCGCTACGCTCGCCGCGGTCGCCGGCATGCCCGGGCCGCTGGTGATGATCGCCGGTGGCGAGGGCAAGAATCAGGACTTCGCGCCGCTGGCGGCGGCCTTTCGCGACAAGGTGCGCCATGCAGTGCTCATCGGCCGCGACGCCGCGCTCATCGCGCGCGCGCTCGCGGGCGTGTGCACGCTTCAGATCTGCGCAACGCTTCCCGAGGCGGTGCGGGCGGCCGCGGGCGCCGCGCTTCCCGGGGACACGGTGCTGCTGTCGCCGGCGTGCGCGAGCCTCGATATGTTCCGCGACTACGGCCATCGCGGCGCGGTGTTCACTCAGGCGGTGCAGGAGCTCGCGGCATGAGCGCGCCGGCCAACTCCGCGCTGCTGGGGTTCGCGCGTTCCAGCGCCAGGAGCGGCGGCGTGCACCTCGATGCGGTGACCATAGCGCTCGTTCTCGGCATCGTGCTGCTCGGGTTGGTGATGGTGACCTCCGCCTCGGTGTCGATCGCCAGCCAGGACACCGGGCAGCCGTTCTACTACCTCGAGCGCCAGCTGCTGCTGACGCTCATCGGCGCATCCTGTGCCGCGCTCATGTTCTCGATCCCCACGGCGCTGCTGGAGCGCGCCGGCGCGGCGCTGCTGGTGCTCGCGGTCGGCCTGCTGCTCATCGTGCTCGTTCCCGGGCTCGGGCACGCGGTGAACGGCAGCCGCCGCTGGCTGCACCTCGCCGGTATGAACTTCCAGGTCTCGGAACTGGCGCGCGTACTGGTACTGGTGTACCTCGCCAGCTACGCCGTGCGCCGCGAGACGCAACTGCGCGAGTCCCTCGCCGGACTCGGCAAGCCGCTCGCACTGCTGTGCGGTGTGAGCGCCCTGCTGCTGCTCGAGCCGGACTTCGGCGCGGCCACCGTACTCTTCGCGACCGGCTTTGCCCTGTTGTTTCTGGCTGGCGCCCGGCTGCGCCACGTGATCGTCATGACCGCGATCGCGGCGGGGGGCTTTGCCGTGCTGGCGGTCAGTGCCAGCTATCGGCTGCGCCGCCTGACCGCGTTTCTGGATCCGTGGGCGGACCCCTACAACAGCGGCTTCCAGCTGACCCAGTCACTGATCGCCATCGGCCGCGGCCAGTGGCTCGGCGTGGGACTCGGCGACAGTGTGCAGAAGCTGTTCTATCTGCCGGAAGCGCACACCGACTTCCTGTTCGCGGTGCTGGCCGAGGAGCTGGGGCTCCTTGGGGTGCTGCTGACGCTGGCCCTGTTCCTGGGCCTCGTGTGGCGCAGCTTCTACATTGCGCGACTGGCCTCGCAGGCGGGACTGAAGTTCCCGAGCCTGCTGGCGGTGGGTTTTGGCCTGTGGGTGGGCATCCAGGCCTTCATCAACATCGGCGTCAACATGGGCGTGTTGCCGACCAAGGGCCTGACGCTGCCGCTGATGAGCTACGGGCGCTCGAGCCTGATCGTAGGTCTCGCGTGGGTGGGACTCGTGTTGCGGGTGTATCACGAGGCGCTGCGCGAGCAACGCGGATCGGCCACCGTGCGGGGCGCGGCATGAACCGCCCGATCCTCATCATGGCCGGCGGCACCGGTGGACACGTATTCCCGGCGCTGGCGCTGGCGCGCCTGCTGCGCGAGCAGTCGCTCCCGGTCGTCTGGCTCGGCACGGCGCGCGGACTGGAGTCGCGCGTCATTCCGGCCGAGGGCATTCCGATCGAGCGGCTGTCGGTCGGCGGGTTGCGCGGCAAGGGCGTACTCAGCTGGCTGGCCGCGCCGTTTCGCCTGACGCTCGCCCTCATCCAGGCGCTGCGCGTCATGTGGCGTCATCGGCCGGTGGTCGTGGTCGGCCTGGGAGGCTTCGTGACCGGTCCGGGCGGTGTCGCCGCATGGCTCACGCGCCGGCCGCTGCTCATTCATGAGCAGAACGCCATCGCCGGCTTCACCAACCGCATGCTTGCGCACCTGGCGCGCCAGGTGCTGGAAGCCTTTCCGGGCAGCTTCGGACACGACGTGCACGCACGCGTCATCGGCAACCCGGTGCGCCGCGACATCAGCGCCGTGGCGCCGCCCGCGGAGCGCTTCGCGGGGCGCACCGGGCCGGTGCGCATCCTCGTAATCGGCGGCAGCCAGGGTGCGACGCGGCTGAATGCCGTCGTGCCCTTTGCGCTGAAGCGCGTGGCGGCGTGGCTCGCCTTCGATGTGCGCCACCAGGCGGGGGAGCGCTGGATCGACGCCGGGCGCGCCAGCTATGCCCAGGCGGGGGTGCGCGCGGACGTGCGTCCGTTCATCGAGGACATGAGCGAGGCTTACGGCTGGGCGGACGTGGTGATCTGCCGCGCCGGCGCGCTCACCGTGTCGGAGCTCGCCGCGGTCGGCGTGGCCTCGATCCTGGTGCCCTTCCCCGGAAGCGTAGACGACCACCAGGCGTACAACGCGCAGTACCTGGTGCGCGAGGGCGCCGCGGTGCTGATCGCCGACCGCGAGCTCACCGCCGAGCGCCTCGCCGAGGAGCTGCAGCGCCTGTGCGCCGGCCGCGGCAAGCTCCTCGGCATGGCCGAGCGGGCGCGCCTGCTCGCCAAGCCGCGCGCCGCGGATGAGCTCGCCGCCTCGTGCCTGGAGCTCGCGCGGAGGGCTGCATGAGCGGCGAGCGGCGCACCTTGCCCGAGCGCGTGAGCGTGGAGCGTCGCGTCACGCCCGACCGGCGCGACCGCATGCGCCGCATCAACACCATCCACTTCGTCGGCATCGGCGGCAGCGGCATGAGCGGCATCGCCGAGGTGCTGCTGAACCTCGGCTACCGCGTGCAGGGCTCGGACCTGCGCGCCAGCACCGTGACGCAATGGCTCGTGGGGCTGGGCGCACGCGTGAGCATCGGTCACGCGGCCGCCAACATCGCCGGTGCCGATGTGGTGGTCGCCTCGGGCGCGGTGCCGCGCGACAACCCGGAGGTGCGGGCGGCCGTCGCGGCGCGCATCCCGGTGGTGGCGCGCGCCGAGATGCTCGGTGAGCTGATGCGCTTCCGCTATTCCATCGCCGTCGCCGGCACGCACGGCAAGACCACCACGACCAGCCTCATCGCCAGCATCCTCTCCGAGGGCGGCGAGGACCCGACCTACGTCATCGGCGGGCGCCTGAAGAGCGCCGCCAGCAACGCGCGCCTGGGTGCCGGGCGCTACCTGGTCGCCGAGGCCGACGAGAGCGACGCCTCGTTCACGCATCTGCAGCCCCTCATCGCGATCGTCACCAACATCGACACCGATCACCTCAGCACGCACGGCGGGGACTTCGGGCTCCTCAAGCAGAGCTTCGTCGACTTTCTGCACAATCTGCCCTTCTACGGCCTCGCGGTACTGTGCGCGGACGACGAGCACCTGCGCAGCATCCTGCAGGAAGTCAGCCGCCCGATCCTGTCCTACGGGCTGGAGTCGGGGGCGGACGTGCGCGGCGAGAACCTGCGCCCGGCGGGCCTGCAGACGCACTTCGACGTCAGGCGCCCCGGAGCGGCGGCGGTGCTCGCCGTGACGGTAAATCTGGCGGGCGTTCACAACGTGCGTAACGCGCTCGCGGCGATCGCGGTGGCCACCGAGCTCGATATCGACGATCGGGCGATCCTGCGCGCGCTTACCGCATTCCAGGGCATCGACCGGCGGCTGCAGCACATCGGCGACGTGCTCACCGCCGTGGGCCGTATCAGCATCGTCGATGACTACGCCCATCACCCCACGGAGGTGGCCGTGACGCTGGCGGCGGTGCGCCAGGGCTACCCCGGGCGGCGGGTGCTGCTCGCCTTTCAGCCGCACCGCTACACGCGCACCCGCGACCTGATCGACGATTTCGGCAAGGCGCTGTCGGGCGCAGACGCCCTGTGCGTGACCGAGGTGTACGCCGCGGGCGAGACCGCGATCCCCGGCGCCGACGGCCGCGCCATCTGCCGCGCGGTGCGCAGCCGCGGACAGCTCGAGCCGTTGTTTGTCGAGAAGGTCGAGGAGCTCGCCCAGGCGCTCAAGGACGTGATCCGCGACGGCGACGTCATCCTCGCCATGGGCGCGGGCAACATCAGCGCCGTGGCGCACGCGCTCCCGGATGCGCTCGCGGCACTGCTGCCGCCGGGGAGGGCGTCGTGACGCTCGCCGTAGCCCCGCAGTTCCTGGTGCGCGTGCGCCGCGATGAGCCCCTCAGCCGGCACACCTCCTGGCACGTCGGGGGACCTGCGGAGGTGTTCTTCAATCCGCGCGACCGCACCGAGCTGGCGGCGTTCCTGCGCACCGTGCCCACCGGGGTGCCGATCCACTTCATCGGCCTCGGCAGCAACCTGCTGGTGCGTGACGGGGGAGTCAAGGGGATCGTCATCAGCACCCACGGCACGCTCGATGCCCTCACGCGCGTCAGCGAGACCACGGTGCAGGCGGAGGCCGGTGTCGCCTGCGCACGCATCGCCCGGCAGTGCATCAAGTGGGGCCTCGGGCCGGCGGAGTTCTTCGCCGGCATTCCCGGGACCCTCGGCGGCGCGCTCGCGATGAACGCCGGCGCCTTCGGCGGGGAAACCTGGCGCCACGTGCTGAGTGTTGAAACCATCGACCGCGGCGGCCACACGCACAGCCGCGCGGCCGGCGAGTACCGCGTCAGCTACCGCCAGGTCATCGCGCCCGCGCCCGAGGAATGGTTCATCGCCGCGCACTTGAGCTTCGAGCGTCGCGCGGGCGCGCACGAGGGCGAGGTGCGCGCGCTGCTCGAGCAGCGCCGGGCGTCGCAGCCGATCGGAGAGTGGAGCTGCGGCTCGGTGTTCACCAACCCGCCCGGAGATCACGCCGCGCGCCTCATCGAGGTCGCGGGGCTGAAGGGATTTCGCATCGGTGATGCCTCGGTGTCGCAGAAGCACGCGAATTTCATCATCAATCACGGCCAGGCGAGCGCCGCGGACCTGGAGCGCCTGATCGCACACGTGCGCGACACGGTGCAGCGCGTGCACGGCGTCGCGCTGCAGCCCGAGGTGCGCATCGTGGGAGTGCCGTAAGCCATGCGCCTCAGCTACCAACCACGCCAGCTGCGCCGCGTCACCGCGGCGGGCGAGTTCGGCCGCGTGGCGGTGCTGTTCGGCGGCGACTCCAGCGAGCGCGAGATCTCACTCCTCTCCGGCAACGCGGTGCTGGAGGCGCTCAAGCGCCGCGGCGTGGACGCGCACGCCTTCGATCCGCGCGATGCGGCGCTCTCGGAGCTGCTCGCCCGGCGCTTCGACCGAGTCTGGATTGCGCTGCACGGTCCGGGGGGCGAGGACGGCACGCTGCAGGGCGCGCTCGAATACCTGGGCGTCCCCTACACCGGGAGCGGTGTGATGGGCTCGGCCATCGGCATGGACAAGCTGCGTACCAAGCGCCTGGCGCGGGCCGTCGGGGTCGCGACCGCGGACTTCGTGGTGCTCACCGGCGCGCAGGATTTCGAGGCCGCGCTCGAGCGCCTCAAGCTGCCGCTGATCGTGAAGCCCGCCACCCAGGGCTCGAGCGTCGGCATGAGCAAGGTCGAGCGCGCCGCGGATCTGCCGGCCGCCTATGCGCTCGCCGCGCAGCTCGAGACGCTGGTGTTTGCAGAGGCGTGGATCGCGGGACCTGAGTACACCGTGGCGATCCTGCAGGAGCGCTCGCTCCCCTCGATCCGCATCGAGACGCCGCGGACTTTCTACGACTACGAGGCCAAGTACTTCCGCGACGACACCCGCTACTTCTGCCCGTCGGGCCTCTCGCACAGCGCCGAGGAGCATCTCGCGAGTCTCGCGCTCGCCGCATTCGAGGCGGCCGGCGCCTCGGGCTGGGGGCGGGTGGACTTCATGATGGACGGCGCCGCAAGGCCGCTGCTGCTGGAGATCAACACCGTTCCGGGCATGACCAGTCACAGCCTGGTGCCCATGGCCGCGCGCGCGATCGGGGTCGATTTCGATGAGCTCGTGTGGCGCGTGCTCGAGACCAGTTTCACCCGCCGGCCCGCCTCGGGCCCTCAGTCCCCGGCGTAGCTCATGTTCGCCCGCCCCAAGAACCGCCGCAAACCCTCGGAAGCGCGCCCGCGGCTGCCGCTGATCAACTGGCGCTACCTCGGACTGTGGGTGGGCGCGCTCGCGGGGATCGCGGCGGCGGTGTGCGTGGTGTCGTGGGCATTCGATCAACCCATCGAGGCGGTAGCGGTGGCAGGGCGCTTCCAGCGCGTGGCGCCGGTGGACGTCGAGCGGGTCGTGAAGGAGAAGGTGCAAGGCGCGGGCCTGCTGTCGGTGGACCTCGCCGCGGTGCGCCGCGCCATCCACACGCTGCCGTGGGTGGATGCGGTGAGCGTGCAGCGCGCCTGGCCCCGCGGCCTGAACGTGCTGGTCATCGAGCAGACCGCCGCGGCACGCTGGGGCGAGCGCGGACTCCTCAACACCCGCGGCGAGCTGTTTGCCTCCGACGAGCGCCACATTCCACCGGAGCTGGCGCAGCTCGCCGGCCCCGACGGCAAGGAGTCACTGGTGGCGCAGCGCTATCTGGCCGCCGAAGGACGCCTGTCGCAGGCGGGGCTGCGCCTCACCGCCCTGCGCCTGGATGCACGCGGCGCCTGGGAATTCGATCTTGCCAACGGCGTCACCGTGCGTCTGGGAAGGCGCCAGGTGGACGAGCGCTTCGAGAAATTCATGAACACCGCGCTGAAGCTCATCACCCAGCGCGGCGAGGACATTGCCTACGTGGATATGCGTTACACAAACGGGTTTGCCATCGGCTGGCGCGGCAATGCCGCCCGCGCCGCCGGCCGGGACGGTGGCCACGATGCTTAAGCGTACCGACAGAAATCTGATCGTGGGCCTCGACATCGGCACCTCCAAGGTCGTGGCGCTGGTGGGAGAAGTGGGGCTCGACGGCTCGATCGAGCTTCTGGGCCTGGGCTCGCAGCCCTCGCGCGGACTGAAGAAGGGCGTGGTGGTCAACATCGAGTCCACGGTGCAGTCCATCCAGCGGGCGGTGGAGGAAGCCGAGCTCATGGCCGGCTGCGAGATCCACTCGGTGTTCGCCGGCATCGCCGGCAGCCACGTACGGAGCCTGAACTCCCACGGCGTGGTGGGCGTGCGCGACAAGGAGGTCACGCAAGGGGACGTCGAGCACGTGATCGATGCCGCCAAGGCCGTGGCCATTCCCGCCGACCAGAAGATCCTGCACGTGCTGCCGCAGGAGTTCCTGGTCGACGGCCAGGAGGGCATTCGCGACCCGATCGGCATGTCGGGTGTGCGCCTCGAGGCCAAGGTGCACATCGTCACCGGCGCCGACAGTGCCGCGCAGAACATCGAGAAGTGCATCCAGCGCTGCGGGCTGGTCGTGGACGACGTCGTTCTCGAGCAGCTCGCCTCGAGCTTCGCGGTCCTCACCGAGGACGAGAAGGAGCTCGGCGTGTGCCTGGTCGACATCGGCGGCGGCACCACCGACCTGGCGGTGTTTGCCAACGGGGCGATCCGCCACACGGCGGTCATTCCGATCGCCGGCGACCAGGTCACCAACGACATCGCAGTCTCGATGCGCACGCCAACCCAGTACGCCGAGGACATCAAGATCCGCTACGCCTGCGCGCTGTCGCAACTCGCCAACCCCGACGAGAGCATCGAGGTGCCGAGCGTCGGCGAGCGCCCGGCACGCCGCCTCGCGCGCCAGACGCTCGCCGAGATCGTCGAGCCGCGCTACGAGGAGCTGTTCGGTCTGGTGCGCGAGGAGCTGCGGCGCAGCGGCTTCGAGGAAGTGATCGCCGCCGGCATCGTGCTCACCGGCGGCAGCGCCAAGATGGAAGGCGCGATCGAGCTCGCCGAGGAAGTGTTCCACGTGCCGGTGCGCCTGGGCATCCCGCAGGCGGTGCGGGGCCTCACCGACGTGGTGCGCAACCCGATTTATTCCACCGGCGTGGGGCTGCTGCTCTACGCGCGTGACAACGTCAGGCCCGCGCATCGCGGGCACTCCCTGGGCGGGAACGCCAAGTCGGTGTTCGAGCGCATGCGCTCCTGGTTCCAGGGCAACTTTTGAAGCTGACAGAGCGATGAGCGACTACCAACCAACCGTTTGTATTCCCGTAAGGAGCGATAGCCATGTTTGAACTGATGGACGCATACAGCCAGAGCGCCGTCATCAAGGTGATCGGCGTGGGTGGCGGCGGCGGCAACGCCGTGGCCCACATGGTCTTAGCCGGTATCGACGGCGTGGAGTTCATGTGTATCAACACCGACTCGCAGGCCCTCAAGCACGCCAAAGTGAAGACCGCGCTGCAGATCGGCTGCAACATCACCAAGGGACTGGGTGCGGGCGCCGACCCGGAAATCGGCCGCTCGGCAGCGATGGAGGACCGCGACCGCATCGTCGAGCTGGTCGAGGGGTGCGACATGTTGTTCATCACCGCGGGCATGGGCGGCGGCACGGGCACCGGCGCCGCCCCGGTGGTCGCACAGGTGGCGCGTGAGCTGGGCATACTCACCGTCGCGGTCGTGACCAGGCCGTTCGAGATGGAGGGCAACAAGCGCAGCTCCGTCGCCGACCATGGTATAGCTGAGCTGACCAAGTTCTGCGATTCGCTCATTACAATTCCTAACCAGAAGCTGTTGACGGTGTTGGGTCCGCAGACGACGCTCCTGGACGCCTTCAAGGCGGCGAACCAGGTGTTGCAAGGGGCGGTGCAGGGCATCGCCGAGCTCATCACGCGCCCCGGCCTCATCAATGTCGACTTCGCCGACGTGCGCACGGTGATGGCGGAGACCGGCATGGCGATGATGGGATCGGGCGCGGCGAGCGGCGAGGGTCGGGCACGCGCGGCGGCGGAGGCGGCGGTGTCTTCACCGTTGCTCGAGGACATCAACATCGCCGGGGCGCACGGCATCCTGGTCAACGTCAGCGCGGGCATGGACCTCTCGATCGGTGAATTCCAGGAGGTCGGACAGATCGTGAAGCAGTTCGCGTCCGATGACGCGACGGTGGTGATCGGTACGGTCATCGATCCGGAGCTCGACAACCAGGTGCGCGTCACGGTGGTGGCGACCGGCTTAGGTCGGCCCACTGCTGCAGTGCGCTCGCCCCTCACTTCACCGCGCGAGCGCGAGGCCGCGGGCCGCGATCACCGCGAGGTACGCGCCGAGCCGGCGATGCGCATGGTGCGCCGCCCACTCTCCAGCAGCGACTACGCGGCGCTCGACAAGCCCACCGTCCAGCGGCAACGGGCGGTCGGGGATGGGTTGCGAGCGCCGGCCGAGTCGGAGGATCTGCTGGACATCCCGGCATTCCTGCGGCGGCAGGCCGATTGATGTGATACGGTAGCGCGCCTTACTCAGGCGCCCAAGGGAGGGTCTGGCGCGGCCGGGTCCTTCCTGACGGCGCGCGCGATGAGCCAAGCAGTACGCATGGTCGGACAACGGACGCTCAAAAACTCGATTCGCGCCACTGGTGTCGGCCTGCACACGGGCAAGAAGGT
>Ga0137412_10000307_pt1 | contig 33568 bp, 28 predicted proteins | sample CZODoug2_1_16fun_FD_122160 | JGI IMG/M metagenome (GOLD analysis project Ga0137412, IMG submission 122160) | Vadose zone soil fungal communities from Angelo Coast Range Reserve, California, USA - CZODoug2_1_16fungal (Hybrid Assembly) | ecosystem: Environmental > Terrestrial > Soil > Vadose zone...
CGAGCAGGCCAGCACCGCGATCAGGTGTCCGGGATCTCTCCGGAACGGAGTGTCCGGGATCTACCCGGCACGCACAGACCACCGATGGTCCCTGGAACAGAGATGATCAGGCCCGGACGACCGCAAGTAACAGCGTCAATCCGCGATGGTTCGGCGGACGGCCCGGTCGTGGGCCCGTCCGAAGGCGCTGACCAGACCCTGCACGGCCAGCGGCCGCAGCCGCGAGACGACGGCAGCCAGCTGGTCACGGTCGGTGGTCTCGCTGCGCCGGAACGGTTCCCAGATGCCGCGGCGGAACACCTCGGCCAAGCCTTCGGCGACAGCGGTCGCGTGCTCGTCGATCACCGCTGCCGCCTCGCGCAGCACGGCGGCCGGCACCGGCAGGTCGATCATCTCCAGCCCCATGCCCAGCGTGGACGACGTGGTGCGGAAGCGATCAGCGTCGACCCGCTCGACGACGCCGAGCGCGATCAGCAGGTCGAGTTCGTCGCGGGACAGCCGCCGCCCGGCCCGCCGCTCGAGCGCCGCCCGATCGAGCTCCTCGGCGCGTTCGGGAGTCCACGGGGCGAGCATCGCCGCCTGCATCGCGAAGTCGGCGGCCGACGCGTCCAGCGGGATGCGAGCGAGGACGCGCTCGATCGCCGCCAGCGTGTAGCCGTGATCCTGCAGCTCGCGGATCAGGTCCAGGCGCATGCGGTGCTGGGCGCCGTAGTAGGCGATGCGGCCGCGTCGCTCGGGCGCCGGCAGCAACCCTTCGCCCGCATAGAAGCGGACCGTGCGCACGGTCATGCCGGTACGCGCGGCGAGCTCGTCGACCGTCAGTTCCTCGACGGTGGGCTCGGCTGCGGTGGTCACGATCACAATCCTATCCGCGCTACTGTGCCAGTGATACTGTCACGGACGAGATATTCGTCCCACGTCGCTCCCCCGAGGACGGTCATCAATGGCAACAGAAGCCTTCGTCTACGACGCAATCCGCACCCCGCGCGGCAAGGGCAAGCAGAACGGCTCGCTGCACGAATCCAAGCCGATCACCCTGCTGGTCGGGCTGATCGACGAGCTCCGCAAGCGCAATCCCAACCTGGATCCTGACCGCATCGAGGACCTCATCCTCGGCGTCGTCTCGCCGATCGGCGACCAGGGCTCCGACATCGCGCGCACGGCCGCGCTGGCTGCCGGCCTGGAGAAGTCCGGGCCCGGATTCCAGCTGAACCGGTTCTGCGCGTCGGGCCTCGAGGCGGTGAACACCGCGGCGCAGAAGATCCGTTCCGGCTGGGAGGATCTGCTGCTCGCCGGGGGCGTCGAGTCGATGTCGCGCGTGCCGATGGCCTCCGACGGCGGCGCCTGGGCGATGGATCCCGAGACCTCCTACGCGACGAGCTTCGTGCCGCAGGGCATCAGCGCGGACCTGATCGCCACCCTCGAAGGTTTCAACCGTGACGACGTCGACCTGTTCGCCGTCGAGTCGCAGACGCGGGCCGGCAAGGCCATCGCCGACGGCGCGTTCGGCCGCTCCGTGATCCCAGTGGTCGACCGCAACGGCATCGCGATCCTCGACCACGACGAGTTCCCCCGTCCCGGAACGACCCTCGAGTCGCTGGCCAGCCTCAAGCCGTCCTTCCAAGCAATCGGCGACATGGGCGGATTCGACGCGGTGGCCCAGCAGAAGTACCACTGGGTCGAGAAGATCAATCACGTGCATCACGCCGGCAACTCGTCGGGCATCGTCGACGGCGCCGCGCTGACGATCATCGGCAGCGAGCAGGCCGGCCGCGACAACGGCCTCACCCCACGAGCTCGCATCGTGGCCACCGGCGTCGTCGCCCAGGAGCCGACGATCATGCTCACCGGGCCGGCGCCGTCAGCGCGCAAGGCGCTGGGCAAGGCCGGGCTGACCGCCGACCAGATCGACCTGTACGAGGTCAACGAGGCGTTCGCCGCTGTCGTTATGAAGTTCCTACGCGATATGGACGTCCCGCACGACAAGGTCAACGTCAACGGCGGGGCGATCGCGCTGGGCCACCCGCTCGGCGCGACGGGAGCCATGATCCTCGGCACCCTCATCGATGAACTGGAGCGGCGCGACCTGCGGCGCGGGCTGGCGACGCTCTGCGTGGGCGGCGGTATGGGCGTGTCGACGATTGTGGAGCGTGTCTGATGACCGAGACGATCAGGTGGGACAAGGACTCCGAGGGCATCGTCACGCTGACGCTGGATGATCCCGACCAGCGCGCCAACACGATGAACCAGGCGTTCCAGACCTCGTTCGCCTCGACCGTGCAGCGCCTGCTGAGCGAGAAGGACTCGATCACCGGCGTGATCGTCACGTCCGGCAAGGACACGTTCTTCGCCGGCGGCGACCTGCGCCTGCTGAGCCAGATCAACGACGACAACGTCGCCCAGTTCCGCGACAGCGTCGAGAAGATGAAGGCCGACCTGCGCGCCCTCGAGACGCTGGGCAAGCCGGTCGTCGCGGCCCTCAACGGCGCGGCGCTCGGCGGCGGCCTCGAGATCGCGCTCGCCTGTCACCACCGCATCGCGCTGGACAACCCCAAGGCCCAGTTCGGCTTCCCCGAGGTCACGCTCGGGCTGCTGCCCGGAGCCGGCGGCGTGGTGCGCACGGTTCGGCTGCTCGGCATCGCCGATGCGCTGATGAAGGTGCTGCTGCAGGGCCAGCGGCTCAAGCCGGCCGCGGCGGTCGAGACCGGCATCGTGCACGAGCTGGCCGCGACGCCGGACGAGCTCATCGCCAAGGCCCGCGACTGGATCAAGGCCAACCCCGAGGCCACCCAGCCGTACGACCAACCCAAATACAAGATCCCGGGCGGCACGCCGTCGAACCCGGCGTTCGCCGCCATGCTGCCGGCGTTCCCGGCCAACCTGCGCAAGCAGCTCAAGGGCGCGCCGATGCCGGCCCCGCACCACATCATGTGCGCCGCCGTCGAGGGCAGCCAGGTCGACATCGACACGGCGCTGCGCATCGAGGGGCGTTACTTCGTCGACCTCGCTCGGGGCCAGGTCGCCAAGAACATGATCAAGGCGTTCTGGTTCGACCTGAACTCGATCAACGCCGGCGGCTCTCGTCCGGACGGCCACCCGAAGCGCGAGGCGACGAAGGTCGCGGTGCTCGGCGCCGGCATGATGGGCGCCGGAATCGCCTACGTCACCGCCCGAAACGGCATCGACGTCGTCCTCAAGGACGTCTCACTCGAGGCGGCCGAGAAGGGCAAGGACTACTCGCGCAAGCTGCTCGACAAGGCCGTCTCGCGCGGGAAGACCACCGAGGCGAAACGCGACGAGGTGCTCGCGCGCATCACGCCCACGGCCGACCCGGCCGACGTCGCCGGTTGCGACCTGGTCGTCGAGGCCGTGTTCGAGAAGACCGAGCTCAAGCACCAGGTATTCGGCGAGATCGAGTCGATCGTCGCACCGGACGCCCTGCTCGGCTCCAACACCTCGACGCTGCCGATCACCGGTCTCGCCGAGGGCGTCGCGCGCAAGAAGGACTTCATCGGTCTGCACTTCTTCTCCCCCGTCGACAAGATGCCGCTGCTCGAGATCATCCGCGGCGACGAAACCTCCGACGAGGCACTGGCCCGCGCGCTCGACTATGCCGCGCAGATCAAGAAGACCCCGATCGTCGTCAACGACAGCCGCGGCTTCTTCACCAGCCGGGTGATCGGCACGTTCGTCAACGAGGCGTTGGCCTTCCTGGGCGAGGGCGTGCACCCGGCAACGATCGAGCAGGCGACGACCCAGGCCGGCTACCCGGTCGGCGCGCTGCAGCTCACCGACGAGCTGAACATGGAGCTGTTCGTCAAGATCCGCAACGAGTCTCGTGACGCCATCGAAGCGGCCGGCGGGGTGTTCCCGGCGCATCCCGGGGAGAAGGTCGTCGACCGCATGGTCGAGCTCGGCCGGCCCGGACGCCTGCGCGGTAAGGGTTTCTTCGACTACGGCGACGACGGCAAGCGCACGGGACTGTGGTCCGGGCTCGCGACCGAGTTCCCGGTCCAGGGCGATCCGGCCGACGTCGATCTGCACGAACTTCAGGAGCGGATGCTGTTCGCGGAGGCGGTCGAGTCGGTGCGGTGCCTGGAGGAGAACGTCCTCATCACGGTGGCCGACGCGAACATCGGCTCGATCATGGGCATCGGCTTCCCGCCGTGGACGGGCGGCGTGCTGCAGTACATCAACGGCTACCCGGGCGGGGTCGCAGCTTTCGTCGCCCGCGCCGACCAGTTCGCCGAGCGCTACGGCGAGCGGTTCACGCCGAGCCCGCTGCTACGCAAGAAGGCCGAGAACGGCGAGAAGTTCGAGTAGGCATGCCTCTACAGAGGACGCTGTTCGCGGACGAGCACAACGCGTTCCGCGAGACGTGCCGCACGTACTTCGCCAAGCACGCCGTCCCGAACAACGAGCGGTGGGCGAAGGAAGGCATCGTCGACCGTGAGGCGTGGCGCGAGGCCGGGCGACAGGGGCTGCTCGGCTTCGCGGTCGACGAGAAGTACGGCGGCGGCGGGGTGCGCGACTTCCGGTTCAACGTTGTGCTCGGCGAGGAGCAGATCCGGGCGCAGGCGACGGGACTCGGCTTCCCCGTCCACGTCGATCTGATCCTGCCCTACCTCGAACGCCTGGCCACCGAGGAGCAGAAGGAACGCTGGCTGCCCGGCTACTGCACCGGCGACATCATCACCGCGATCGCGATGACCGAGCCGGGTACCGGCAGCGACCTGCAGTCGATCAAGACGACGGCGATCCGCGACGGTGGCTACTACGTGCTGAACGGGCAGAAGACGTTCATCACCAACGGCATCCACTCCGACCTGGTGATCGTCGCCGCGAAGACGGATCCGGCTCAGGGCGCCGGCGGGTTGTCGTTGATCGCCGTCGAGCGCGACACCCCGGGTTTCGAACGGGGTCGCAACCTCGACAAAATCGGCCTCAAGGCCCAAGACACAGCCGAGCTGTACTTCAGCGACGCCCGAGTGCCGGCCGAGAACCTGCTCGGCGAAGAGGGACAGGGCTTCGTCTACCTGATGCAGAACCTGGTTCGCGAGCGGATGACGATCGCCGTCGCCGCGGTGGCGGCCGCCGAGGCGGTGCTCGACCTGACGATGGAGTACTGCAAGTCGCGCACGGCGTTCGGGCGGCCCATCGGCAAGTTCCAGCACAACCGCTTCCTGCTCGCCGAGCTCGCGACCGAGGTGACCATCGCCCGGACGTTCATCGACCGGTGCATCGAGGACCACAACGCCGAGGCGCTCGACATCCCGACCGCGGCGATGGCCAAGTGGTGGACCACCGAGCTGCAGACCAAGGTCGTCGACCGCTGCCTGCAACTGCACGGCGGCTACGGTTACATGAGCGAATACCCGATAGCGCAGGCGTTCATCGACAGCCGCGTCCAGACGATCTACGGCGGTACCACGGAAATCATGAAAGAGATCGTCGGCCGCAGCCTGGGATTCTGATGGCCGGTCCTCTGAACGGCGTGCGTGTCCTCGAACTGCCGGCGATCGGGCCGGTGCCGTTCCTCGGCATGCTGCTCGCCGATCTCGGCGCCGACGTGGTGCGGATCGACAAGCTCCTCCCGGATGCGATGGACGCGCTGACGGCCGGCGCCCCCGGGCGGGGTCGTCGTTCCATCGGCCTCGACCTGCGCCGCCCGGGTGGCGCCGAGGTGCTGCTGCGGCTGGCGGAACGGTCCGACGTGCTGATCGAAGGATTCCGTCCTGGCGTGGCCGAGCGACTGGGCGTCGGCCCGGACGCGGTGCTCGGCCGTAACCCCAAGCTCGTCTACGGCCGGATGACCGGATGGGGCCAGGACGGCCCGCTCGCGAGCACGGCCGGCCACGACATCACCTACCTCGCCATTTCCGGGATGCTGCACGGCATCGGCCCGGCCGACGGACCGCCCATCCCGCCGGTCAACTACCTCGCCGACTACGGCGGCGGCGCGATGTCCCTCGCGGTCGGCGTGCTGGCCGGCCTGACGCACGCGCGGGCCACCGGCGAGGGCCAGGTCGTCGACGCGGCCATGACCGAGGGCGCCGCCTACCTCGGCACGATCACCCGCAGCCTGTTCGCGGTCGGAGGCTGGCAGGACGTCCGTGGCGCCAATCTGCTCGACGGCGGCTCGCCGAACTACCGCTGCTACACCTGCGCGGACGGACGGTACGTCGCGGTCGGGGCGCTCGAGCCCAAGTTCTGGCAGGTCGTCGTGCACACCCTCGGCCTGGACGCCGAGACCACCCCGTCGCCCTACGACAGCCGCGAGTGGCCGGCCCTGACCAAGCTGCTCACCGACGCGTTCGCGACGAAGACCCGCGACGAGTGGGCCGAGATCTTCGCGCCGCTGGACGGCTGTGTCGCGCCGGTGCTCACCCTGGCCGAGGCGCCCGGCCATCCCCACAACGTGGCCCGGAACTCCTATGTCGACGTCGCCGGGGCCACGGTGGCCGCGCCGACACCGCGCTTCTCGGCGACGGCGACCACCGCGGGGGCGGCGTCCGAGCGGGGCGCCGAGACCGAAGCGCTGCTCGGCGAACTGGGCTACGACGCGGACGCGACGCGGCAGCTGCGCGATGCGGGTGCGATCGCGTGAACGGCGTTACCCGGACGGGGTAGCGGGCCGGCGTAGCGGCCGCAACATGCGCCGCGTGCCGGCGACAACCGGGTGCCGCCGCGGCGGCAGCGGTGGCGCCGGTGATGGCGCCACCTCGATCTGGGGCCGGCGAGCGTGGTCGATGTCTTGCAGCTGACGAAGGACCCACGCGGCGGCGTCCTCCAGCCTTCGGGTGCGCAACACGTGCTCGCGGCCGGCCGCGCCGCGGCGGCGAGCCTCGGCCGGCTGGTCGGCGACTGCCCGCATGGCCTCGGCCGCGGCGTCGAGGTCCGGGTCGGCCCAGTGGCCGCCGGCCGGATACGGCGTCCAACCGGGACCGACCTCGACCGTCCGGTACGGGATCGGCCAGCCCGCCTCCGGGACGAAGAACTCCGTGGTCGCCGAGTAGTCGGTCGCGATCACCGGCAGCCCGCGCACCATCGCCTCCGCGACGGTCAGCCCGAAACCCTCGCTGCGGTGCAGGGACACGTACGCGTCACTCGCCGCGTACAGGCCGTCGAGTTCGCCCACCGTGAGGTAAGTGTCCAGCACCTCGATCCGCGGGTCGTCGCCGACGTCGCGGTACAACCGCTCCAACGCGGGAACGTGCAGGTGCCCATTGGTCGCCTTCACGGTCAGGCGCACATCGTTGCGGCCTTCGAATGCACGCCGGAACGCGGTGACCGCTCCCCCGGGGTTCTTGCGGCCGGCGGTGCTGTTGAAGTCGAAGAGGAACAGGAACCGCACCGGGTCGCCGTCGGCCCGGTGCGGCCGGGACAGCGGGCCGGGATCGAGTACCGGGACCGGGATCGTCTTCACCGGCACCGGCGAGAACGCAGCGATCGACCGGGTGGCGAACTCGCTCGGCGTCCACACCTCGTCGACCAGGGCGAAACCCTCATGCATGAAGGCCGGGAAGTCCTCCAGCTCCCACGCCCACAGCCCGATGCGATGCCGCTCGGGTCCTACCTCGGGATGGTGGTCGAGCAGCAGCTGGGTGAAGTCGGCATTGACGGCCAGCAGGCTGATGCCGAACCGCGGGTGGCCGACGGTGTCCGGGACGCCGAGCCCGGTGCGCACGGCGTGCGACAACGAATGCTCCTCGACGACCGACGTCATCGGGATGCCCGCGGCCGCGATCGTTCGCTGGACGATGCGGCCCATCTCGCCGAGCCCCAGCTCGGCGGTGAGGTAACCCGCGACGTTCACGCCGAACTCGTCGACCGGCGGCGCCGGGGGCGGTGGATCGTGCGGCAGCGCCCAGTCCGGCATTGGCCCCTCCTCGACCCCGTGGGTGGCACACCACCGGCGGTAGCCCGGCCCGTCCTGACCGGTCGGGCGAGGGAAGGCCGCCTGGAGATCGCCCCGGCCGTGCCACACGCCGACGGCCAGTCGGGTGAGGCCGCTCGCGGCGGCATCCGGCGAGGGCGGTTCGGCCAGCCACTGCCGAAACGCCAGGCCACCGTCATCGCCGAAAGGGTGCGGGGGCAGCTTCTGCGCGGGGCGGCCGAACGGGTCCGGACGGTCGGCCCGCACCACGGCTTCGTGGTAGAGCTGGCGCATGTGCATGGTCACTGGCTCACCACCGGGCAACGTTGCGTAGCCCTCTGTGGTGGAGTCGGTGGAGTCGGCGGAATCGGCCTCGTCCAGCCGAGCGGCGTAGTCGTCGGTGAGCCGCCGCAGGACGGCGTCCGCCGATAGGCGCACCCGCGGCCGCACGGCACAGAACGAGCTGAGCAGCCACGGCGTCTGCGGTGCATACCCGCGGAATCCGGCGAAGCGCAGGGATTCCCCGGCCACGCTCGGCCCGTGCTCACCGTCGCCGAGAGGCCGTTCGTGCAGGTTCCAGAACCCGACGGAAAGTCCCGGATCGCGGACCACCAGGGCGGTGAACAGGCCAGGCACCAGATCGGGCCACGTGTAGGTGCCGCCGGTCGATCGCGGCGGACGCTGCCGGGCCCGCTCGGCCCAGTACTCGAGGAATGGCCGCGCCGCCGCGCCGACCGCGAGGAAACCGTCGTACACACCGGGCACCTCGACCGGTTCGTCACCGTCGAACGGCAGCGGCGTCAACACCGAGGGCGTGATGACCAGACCGTGCTCGACGGCGAGGCTCGTCACATCGGCGAACGGCGCGTACACCTCGGTCTCCGGCGCGAGCAGCACCGCGACGTCGTACTCGTCGAGCAGGCGGGCCAGCAGCAGCGGAGCGAGCGCGTCGGCCAGGTCGTCCCCGCCGTGGTGGATCGCCAGCCGGTGGAACTCGTCGCGGTCCAGCCCGAGCCGGTCGGGGGTCTGCGCGTCGGGCGACAGCACGACGAACTCGTGGTCGGGATGGTGCACCCGATAGGTCTCGGCCAGCCGACGGGCGGCCGCGGCATTGCCCTGGCTGACGACCGTGCAGGCAGCGACCGACGGCCCCGGCCGGCGAAGGTCCTCCTGCCCGGGCAACGCGGCTCCCTTGCTCTCAGCACTGCTGGACGCATTGCGAACTCGCCGGAGGTCGTACGGCGCTGATCAACAGTGTGCACGCCGCGCGGGAACGCCACCCGGTCACGGTCCGTTCCCCGGACTCTGGCCCGAACGCCCTAGTGGTCGGTCGAGGATTCTGACGATTCCAGGCCGGTGAGCATGGACGTCAGTGCCTCCAGCGCCGGGGTGAACGCGTGATCGGCCGACGCGGCGAATCCGACGACGATGCCGCCCGGACGCCCAGCGGGGTCGATCCAGTTCGGGGTCAACAGCCCGATCGCCAACGAGTGCCGCTTGGCCGCCCGGATGATCGTCGCGTCGTCCGGGCCGCCCGGCGGGAACTGCAGGACGAGGTGCAATCCGGCCGCGATCCCGACCGGTCGCACGAGGCCCGGGTCCACGGCGGCCAGCACCCGATCGCGGCGGCGACGGTAGGAGGCCCGCATCCGCCGCACGTGCCGGTCATAGGCACCGGTCTCGATCAGGTCGGCGAGGACCAGCTGGTCGATGGCGGACGGGTGCCGTTCGCCCAGCGCCGGCGCGGCGTCCCGGAACTCGCGCACCAGCCGCTGTGGCAGGACCAGCCAGGCCAGCCGCAGTCCGGGCGCCAGCGTCTTGCTGGTCGTCCCGGCGTAGGCGACGTGCTCGGGCGCCATCGCCTGCAGCGCACCGACGGGGCGGCGGTCGAAGCGGAACTCCCCGTCGTAGTCGTCCTCCAGCACGAGCAGGCCGCTCTCGACCGCGCGCCGCACCAGCGCCGCCCGCCGGGCCGGCCCGAGCGTCACGCCGAGCGGGTACTGGTGCGCCGGTGTGATCACCACGGCGGGGGCGTCGATCTCGGACACCCGCATGCCCTCGTCGTCGACGTCCACCCCGGCGATGCGCAGCCCTGATCCGGCGGCGATGGCCCGCAGCGAGTCGAGGGACGGATTCTCGAACGCCACCGTGCGGACTCCGCGAGCCCGGACGACGTGCGCCCACCACGCCAGCAGATGCGCGAAGCCGGCACCGACGACGACCTGCTCCGGCTCGGCGAGAACGCCGCGGCTTCGGCGCAGGTACCCGGCGAGCGTCCGGCGCAGCTCGGGATCGCCGAGCGGATCGACGTAGCCGAGCGATTCGGTGGCGGCGCTCGTCATGACCCGGCGCGTTGCCGCGAGCCAGGCCGCTCGCGGGAACGCGCTCATGTCGGGCTGACCCGGCGAGAGGTTCCACCGCGGCGGCGCCTCGTGGCTGATGACCGCAGCCGGCAGGGTTCGACGCGGGCGCGGATGCAGGCCGGTCGCCACCCGGGTCGGCGCACCCTGCCGGATCGTCAGGTAGCCCTCGGCCGCGAGGTCCGCGTACACGCCGGACACGGTGCCGCGCGCCAATCCCAGGTCGGCGGCCAGCGCTCGGGTGGACGGCACGATCGCCCCCGGGCGCACCCGCCCGGACCGGATCGCGGCGCGGAGGGCATCGGCCAGAGCCCGGGCCGGCCGGCCGGTTCGGCTCCAGTCCAGGTGCAGATCGACCCCGGCACTGGACCAGCCTTCCGCCACGGGACTGGACCATACCGCTGAGCCAGTATTGCCTAGCGTGAAGGTCATGACCGACACCCGCCTGCAGCCCGGCAACCTCCTTCCCAACGTCCAGCGCCACCTCATCGCCCTCGACTCAGCCGTCGAGCGGGCGGCCGCCGACGCCGGATTGCCCCCGACCCTGCTCGATCTGATCAGGCTTCGCGTCTCGCAGCTGAACGGCTGCGCCTTCTGCGTCGATCAGCACTCGACCGATGCCCGCAAGGGCGGCGAGAGCGAGCGCCGCGTGTTCCTGATCGCGGCCTGGCCGGAGAGCCGGCTCTACACCGACACCGAGCGCGCGGCGCTGGCTCTGGCCGAGGCGATGACCCGGCTGCCCGAGGTGCGCGATGTGCCCGACGACGTGTACCAGCAGGCCACGGGCGCCTTCACCGAGGAGCAGTTCGCCGTCCTCGCCTGGGCGATCACCGCGATCAACGCCTGGAACCGCCTGGGCGTGCTGGGCCACATGGAGCTACCCGCCGACCCCGAGTGACCATCGGAGTTGTCCGCGCTGCGCAGTGCTGGGGCACCGCGAAGCGCGGACAACTTGCGGAGGCTGCCTAGTAGAGGGCGATGTTGGGCTCGCCCTGCCAGTCGACGCCACCGGACGGGTAGCAGGAACCGCCGCGCACCGCGCCGTTGTTGTACGCCTGGCGCAGGCAGTTGCGCATCGCCAGCTGGCCCCAGTAGTTGGTGTGGACGTCCTCCTGCAACTGGTACGGCCCGGTGATCGTGCTGGTCGTGCGGATCTGGTTGATCCACTCGCTGTTGTCGGCCGCGCCGGGCTGCGTCCACGAGCTCAGGCCCCGTTCCTCGAGCAACCCGTCGGTGTTCTCGCACAGGCGGTGGCCGTTCACGATGCCGCTGATGTCGAGCAGCCTCGAGTTCGCGAGCCCGGCCTGGTTGAACGCGTCGCGGACCGAGCTGTTGATCGTGGCGAACGCGGTGTTGTTCGCCCAGTCGGCGTCCTTGTTCCACACGCCACAACCGCCCGTGCTCTGCCGCGTCCAGCCGGTCTCGTCGTAGCGGAACTGCGAGCCGTACGGGATCGGGTCCCAGTAGGTCTGCACGACGATCGTGTAGGACGAGTCGGCGTAGCCCGCGTTCAGCATGGCCTGGCGGACGTTGAAGATCGAGCCCTTGATGTTGGCCGTCTCGGCGGCGACGTTGCCGGGTTGGAACGTCGGGGTGATGCTGTCGTCGTCCTGGCAGTAGTCGCGCCACCAGCTCGGCGACAGGATCCAGTCCTCGACGCACGTCTGCACGATGTCGGCGAAGTGGTAGTTGTTCGCACCGATGAGCATCGTGACGGTCTTGACGTTGTGACTCGCGGCGAACTGCTGCAGCATCAGCGCCTGCCCGAGATGCCCGGCGCCGTCGTTGTAGAAGTCCAGGCCGGGCTTGAAATCACTGTCGGGGTCGTAGTTCTGGGAGTTGGTGTGCGCTCCCGAGCAGGCGAGGTTCAGCCCGTTGACTCCGCCGCCGATGTAGATCTCGGCCGACTTCGAGCGATGGCAGCCGGGGATCTGTTCGGCGTTGTTGGCGGCGTTGTCGTAGTACGCCGTCGAGCCCAGCGCGTCGATCTCGCTGGAGTCCTGGTTGGTGTTGCCGGCCCAGCGTCCGGCCTCCCCGGAGATAGCCGAATCGCCCAGGCTGACGACCCACGGCGCGCCCGAGCCTGGCCCGTCGGCATCGGCGGATCGGGCCAGAGCGACCAGCCCGGCGAACGCCATGACGGAGACGGTCAGAGTGGACGTGATCCGACGGAATCGGCCGACTATGTGCATCTCGGCCCCCTCTCCCGCAAAGCGGGTTGAGCCCCCGCCGCGAGTATGGCCAGGCCACACGTCGAGTAACAAGGCACTCACGCAAGGAACCGCAGAACCGCCCCAAAGGGCAACGGCGCCAACCGGACAACCAACGGGCGCTTCAGTTGAGTGGTGCGTTATCCGTCGAGTGGTGCGCTACAACGCACCACTCGAGCCACAACGCACCACTCAACGAGACAGTCAGCGGGCGCGGCGCAAGGCGCTGGCTATGAGCCGATCAACCAGCTCCGAATAGTCGACGCCCGTTGCCGCCCACACCTGCGGGAACATCGAGATCGGGGTGAACCCCGGCATGGTGTTGAGTTCGTTGATCACGACCGAGCCGTCCGGCCGGACGAAGAAGTCGACGCGGGCCAGGCCCGCGCAGTCCAGGGCAGTGAACGCCCGGCAGGCGAGATCGCGAACCGTCGCGGTCACCTCCGCCGGCAGATCGGCCGGGATGTCGAACTCGCAGGCGTCGTCCAGGTACTTGGCCTCGAAGTCGTACCAGTCGTGACCGCGCACCAGCCGGATCTCGGCCGGCACGCTGGCGATCGGGGCGCCCGTCTCGTCCTCCAGGACACCGCACTCGATTTCGCGGCCGGCGATCGCGGCCTCGATCAGAATCTTGTCGTCGTGCTCGAACGCGGTCGCGACGGCCTCGGCCAGGTCGGCCCACTGCTTGACCTTCGTGATGCCGATGCTCGAGCCGGCCCGGGCCGGCTTCACGAACACCGGCAGCCCGAGATGCTCCACGTCGATGGCGGACACGTCGGCGCCGCGGCGCAGCACGACGTAATCGCCGATCGGCAGCCCTTCGGCGCGCAGCAGCTTCTTGGTGAACTCCTTGTCCATGGCGGCGGCGCTGGCGAACACGCCCGGCCCGACGTAGGGGACGCCGGCCATCTCGAGCAGGCCCTGGATCGTGCCGTCCTCACCGAACCGGCCGTGCAGCACCGGGAACACGACGTCGACCGACCCGAGCACCTGAGCGCCCTCGCCCGGCTCCACCACCACCAGCCCGTGGGCGGCGGGGTCGCCGGACAGGACGACGGCGGTGCCGGTCTCGACCTCGGGCATCGTCCGACCGGTGATCTGCAGTTTCTCGGGGTCCGCGCCGGTCAGCACCCAGCCGCCGTCGCGGGTGATGCCCACCGGCACGACCTCGTAGCGGTCCGGGTCCAGGGCGGAGAGCACGCTGCCGGCCGACACGACGGAAACCCCGTGCTCGCTGCTACGCCCGCCATAGACCACAGCGACGCGAATCTTCCGCTTAGTCATGAACGCCGACCCTAGCCCGTCTCGCTTTTCATGGCCCGGCCCATCAGCAGTCCGATCATGTCGCCCGGGCTCAGGCCTCCGAAACACACCGCCTCGACGGCCTGGGTGATCGGCACGTCGACGCCGTGGCGACCGGCGAGCTCCAGCACCGAACGGCAGGACTTGACGCCTTCGGCCACCTGTCCGTGGGTTGCCGCCTGGGCCTGCTCGAGCGTCTCCCCCTGCCCGAGACGCTCACCGAACGTCCGGTTGCGCGACAGTGGCGAGGCGCAGGTGGCCACCAGATCGCCCAGCCCGGCGAGCCCGGCGAAGGTGAGCGGGTCGGCGCCCAGGGCCGCCCCGAGACGAGCCGTCTCGGCCAGCCCGCGGGTGATCAGCGAGGCCAGCGTGTTGTCGCCGAACCCCATGCCATGGGCCATGCCGCACGCCAACGCGATCACGTTCTTGACCGCCCCGCCCAGCTCGCAGCCGACGACGTCCACGTTCGTGTAGGGGCGGAAGTACGGAGCGCTGCACGCCAGCTGGACCCGCGAGGCTCGCGTGATGTCGGGGCAGGCGACGACGGTGGCCGTCGGCTGCTCCTCGGCGATCTCGCGGGCGAGGTTCGGCCCGGACACCACCGCGATCTGCTCGGTGGAACGTTGCGCAACCTCGCTGATCACCTCGCTCATGCGCTTGGTGGTGCCGAGCTCGACGCCCTTCATCAGGCTGACCAGCGTGGCGTTCTCGGGCAGCGCCGGCACCCAGTCGGCGAGGTTGGTGCGCAGCGTCTGGGACGGGATGGCGATCGCCACGACGTCGGCGCCGTCGAGGGCCGCCCGGTGGTCGTGCGTCGCCCGCAGCCCGGACGGCAGGCGCACGCCGGGCAGGTAGTCGGCGTTCTCGTGAGCGATGTTGATGCGCTCGGCGACCTCGGCCCGACGGGTCCACAACGTGGTGTCGGTGCCGGCGTCGACCAGCACCTTGGCGAACGCCGTACCCCAGGAGCCCGCCCCGAGAACCGCGACGCGTGTCGTCACGCAGCGTCCTGCGGCTGCTGCTTCTTGCCGTCGCTCGCGGCCTTCACGTAGCGGTAGAACCTGCCCGTCGGCGCCGGCTCCCCGCGCAGCTCGGCGACGAGCTCGCGCACCTCGCCCATCATCGTGTCGGTGATGGCGCGCAGCGTCTCGGCCTTCGGCGCGGCACCGGCGAACCGGCTCAGGTCGACCGGCTCGCCGGCGACGATGTGGTGCTGCTTGCGCGGGATCAGGCGGATCTTCTTGCGGTAGAGGTCCACGGCGTCCTGCACTCCCCATTGGCCGATCGGGATCACCGGGACGTCGGGCGCCAGCAGCGCGAGCCGGGCGGCACCGGTCCGCGCCGACATCGGCCACCACTGGGGGTCGCGGGTGACGGTGCCCTCTGGGTGCATCAGGATGATGCGGCCCATGCGCAGCGCGTCCACGGCGGCTGTGAGCGACTCGCCGGCGTCCGCGGTGCCGCGACGGACCGGGATGTGTCCCATCCCATACATCGCCCGGCCGACCACCGGAACCTCGAAGATGCTCCTCTTCGCCATGAACCGCGGCACGCGCGCGGCGTCGAGGATGAACCGCGCCACGAGCAGCGGGTCGACGTGCGAGACGTGGTTGACGATCACGATGGCCGGGCCGGTGCGCGGGATGCGCTCGAGGTGGTGATACCGCAGCTTGGTGAGCACTCCGAACGGCACGTAGAGCACGAACCACGTCAACCGCCACCAGAACCCGAGCTTCTCGCCGTGTCCTGGCTTGCGCAGCTTCTGCTGCCTCGGCACCCCGGACCCCTCTCACTGGTGGGTGATTGCAGTCTGCCCCATCGGGCCGGCCGGTCGTCGAAGCGTGTCACGATGCGTGCATGCCCGCTGCCGACCGATCCAGCGATCCACAGCCTACGGGGGCTGCGCTTCGATGGACGGTGCTCGTGCCGGTCAAGGCACTGCCCGGCGCCAAGTCCCGGTTGGCCGGCCTGAGCTCCGACGCGCAGGCCCACGCCCGCCTGGTGCACGCGATCCGCGGCGACACGCTGCGGGCCGCCCGCGAGGCCTCCGGCGTGGCCCGCGTCGTCCGCATCGGCGACACGGACGACGTCGAGCACGACCTGCTGCAGCAACGACCCGGCCTGAACGAGGCACTGGCCGAGGGCGCTCGGTACGCGGTGGCGCAGTGGCCGGGCGACGGCGTCGCGGCGCTCGTCGGCGACCTGCCGGCCCTGACGGCCATCGAGCTGGCCCGGACGCTCACCGTCGCGGCGCACCACGAGACGGCCTTCGTCGCCGACGCGACGGGCACCGGCACCACGCTGCTGACCGCGCGGCCGTCCGCGCGGCTCGACCCTCGCTTCGGCCCCGGTTCCGCGGCCCGGCACGGCGCCCGGGCGGCCGCCTTGCCGGCCGGGCCGGGGCTGCGTCAGGACGTCGACACGGCAGACGACCTGCGCGCCGCGCTGCTGCTCGGTGTGGGCCCGAACACGCTCGCGGTGCTGGCCGGACAGCAGTCATCCGCTGTTTACCGCCACGGGGCATCATGAAGCCATGACTGGCACCAGCACCTCGACTCCACCCCAGCCGGCGAGCGTGCCCGTCCCGGCCATCGATCCGTCCGACTCGGTGCCCGCCGGTGACCTCGGGCCGGACGAGAACATCGCCCAGATCCTCGCCGCCGACCTGCCGCCGGACCGCTACGGCAACCGCGAGCTGTCCTGGCTGGCGTTCAACGCCCGGGTGCTGGCGCTGGCCGAGGATCGCCAGCAGCCGTTGCTGGAGCGGATGAAGTTCCTCGCGATCTTCGCCAGCAACCTCGACGAGTTCTACATGGTGCGCATCGCCGGGTTGAAGCGTCGCGTCGAGATGGGCCTGCAGGTGGCCTCGGCCGACGGGCTGTCACCGAGCGAGACGCTGAAGAAACTGGCCGAACGCACCCGCGAGCTGGCCGAACGGCACGCTCGGCTCTTCCTGGACGACATCGCGCCGGCCCTGGTCGACGAAGGCATCAGCATCGTGCGCTGGGCGTCACTCGACGACGAGGAACGCCAGCGCCTGGGCAACTACTTCCGGTCCAAGGTGTTCCCGGTGCTCACGCCGCTGGCGGTCGACCCGGCGCACCCGTTCCCCTACATCTCCGGCCTGTCGCTGAACCTCGCCGTGCTGGTGCGCGGCCCGGACAGCAACGCCGAGCGGTTCGCCCGGGTCAAGGTGCCCAACAACGTCCCGCGCTTCGTGGTCGTCAAGCGCACCCCGACCGAGGCCGAGTTCCTGCCGCTCGAGGACCTGATCGCGGCGCACCTGTCGATGCTCTTCCCGGGTATGGAGGTCGTCGAGCACCACCTGTTCCGGGTCACTCGCAACGCCGACCTCGAGGTCGAGGAGGACCGCGACGAGGACCTGCTGCAGGCCCTGGAGCGCGAACTGGTGCGCCGGCGGTTCGGCCCGGCCGTCCGGCTCGAGGTCGAGGAGGACATCGACCCCGAGGTGCTCGACCTGCTGGTGAGCGAGATCGACGTGCATCCCGACGACGTCCAGCACGTGCCGGGGTTGCTCGATCTCACCTCGCTCTGGCAGGTGTACGACGTCGACCGGCCGGCGCTCAAGGAACGCCCCTACGTTCCCGCGACGCATCCGCGCTTCGCCGAGGGCGAGACGCCCAAGTCGGTGTTCGCGACCCTGCGCGAGGGCGACGTGCTCGTGCACCACCCGTACGAGTCGTTCGCCACGAGTGTGCAGCGGTTCATCGAGCAGGCGGCCAACGATCCGAATGTCCTCGCCATCAAGCAGACCCTGTACCGCACGTCCGGCGACTCCCCCATCGTCGACGCCCTGATCGACGCGGCCGAGGCCGGCAAGCAGGTCGTGGTGATCGTCGAGATCAAGGCCCGCTTCGACGAGCAGGCCAACATCAAGTGGGCCCGGGCGCTGGAGCGGGCGGGCTGCCACGTCGTGTACGGCCTGGTCGGCCTGAAGACGCACTGCAAGACGGCGCTGGTGGTACGCCAGGAAGGCGGCACGATCCGCCGCTACGCGCACGTGGGTACCGGCAACTACAACCCGAAGACCGCGCGACTGTACGAGGATCTGGGGCTGTTCACCGCCGACGAGTCGATCTGCGCCGACCTCACCGACCTGTTCAACGTGCTCACCGGGTACTCCCGCCAGACCGACTACCGTTCGCTGCTGGTCGCGCCCCAGGGCGTCCGGCTCGGCATCGTCGAACGCATCGAGCGCGAGATCCGGCACGCGCAGGAGGGCCGCGAGGCGCACATCCAGATCAAGATGAACCACCTCGTCGACGAGCAGACGATCGACGCGCTCTACCGAGCTTCGCAAGCCGGCGTGAAGGTCGAGTTGCTGGTGCGCACGTTCTGCACGATCAAGGCCGGCGTGCCGGGGCTGTCCGAGAACATCGTCACCCGCTCGATCCTCGGGCGCTTCCTTGAGCACTCGCGCATCCTGTACTTCGCCAACGCCGGCGAACCCGAGTACTGGATCGGTTCCTCGGATCTCATGCACCGCAACCTCGACCGCCGCGTCGAGGTCCTGTGCCGGGTCATCGATCCGATCGCGACCGAACATCTGCGGGCCTGCCTGGACCTCGCGTTCGCACCGGAGACGAAGGCGTGGGAGCTGCAGCCCGACGGGCACTGGGAGCGCTCCGCCGGCGAGGTCGACTACCAGGAACGGATGATGAAGCAGCTCGGCGGCCGCGGCGAGTAGGTAGTGAAATCCGGTCCGATCCGCGCCGCGGGCGGCGTCGTCTGGCGTGACGACGGGCCGCTGCGCGTCGCCGTCATCTATCGAGCCCGCTACGACGACTGGACGTTGCCCAAGGGCAAGCTCGAGGCCGGTGAACGCGAGCTGGACGCCGCCGTGCGCGAGGTTCGCGAGGAGACCGGCGCGACCGTGGCGGTAACCCGCCGCCTCATCGCGATCGAGTACACCGTCGCCGCCGGGGGCCGGGGCACGGACCGCCCGGGCAACGACATTCCCAAGACGGTGCAGTTCTGGGCGATGCGTTACCTGTCCGGCGAGTTCAGCGCGAGCGCCGAGGTGGACGACCTGGTGTGGTTGCCGCTCGACGACGCTCGCCACCGCCTGACGCACGTCATCGACCGGGCGGTGCTGGACTCGTTCACGGCGCGGCCGGTGCCGCAGTCGGTCGTCGTCCTCGTCCGGCACGCCAAGGCCGGCAAGCGTTCGCTCTGGAACGGCGATGATCAGCTGCGCCCGCTGGACAAGGCCGGACGTCGTCAGGCCCGAGGCCTCGCGACCTTCCTGCCAGCGTTCGCGCCGGCGCGGGTGGTCTCGGCCGACCGGACGCGATGTGTGCAGACCGTCGAGCCGTTCGCGAACGTCGCCGGGCTGGAGCTCGAGATCACCCCGGCGTTCACCGACGAGGCCTACGTCGAGCGCCCGGGTGTGACACGGGGCGAACTGCTCGAGATCGCGAAAGCCACGCCGGCCGCGGTGATCTGCAGCCAGGGCACCACCGTGCCGGGCCTGGTCGGCGATCTCGCCGGGCTCGACTCGGTCACGGCCCGCAAGGGCTCGGCGTGGGTGCTGTGCTTCTCCGACGGCAACCTGGTGTCCGCGGACTACTACGGCAAAGCCGCGCGGTGAACACCTCTCCGCCCGGCGTAAGGCGGGTCGGTTGAGTCACCCGCGCCGCTCGAGGACGGTGAGGTCGCGTTCGGCGTAGAGGCGATGCAGCCATTCCTCGTTGACGATCGCGCGTAGGCAGCGGCGTACCGGGTAGCTGCCCGCTGGCGGGTAGCCCGGCGGTGGCACTGGGTCGGTCTGGCCGCTGACCACCTCGTCGGTGAGCGTCGCGATGACGTCGTGAACGGTGCGCATGCGGTCGGCGCGCAGTTCGAGCATCTCGTCCAGGGATGGTCGCGCGTCCGGGTCGTTCGGCACGCTCGGGTCGGGCTCCGCCTCGTCGTGGGGGAGGCCGAGTGGGCTGTACGGTTCCGCGAGGCCGAGGATCGCGCGGCGCACCCACGCGTCGGTGGCGAACACGAGGTGGCGCAGCGTCTCGATGAACGAGTACTCGTCCTGGACCCGCTCGTGCAGAAGCTCGGGCGGCAAGCGCTTGGCCCGCTCGACGGTCGGTGGCCACACCCGTTCGATGATCGCCCACGCCTCGCGGAAGCCGTCCGCGTCGGCCGGGTCGAGCTTCGCCCGTTCCGGGTAGCGCCGGTTCAGTTCGGCCTCGATGAGCGGCGCGATGTCGACGCCGTTGATCCGGACGTTGCGGATCTCGCCGTCGATGTCGACATCCTCCAGCCACGCGCCGCGCAGCGTCGCGCCGGTGAAGTACACGTTGCGGAACCACGCGCGGCTGAAATCGACTTGCTCGAACCGCGCGCCGGACAGGTCCTGCTTCATGAACTCGGCCATGCGCACAGCCTGTCACCCGATTCCGACGTCGGGGAGCGCCGGTGCGGTCCGCCCGCGAGAATGCCCGGTGACGGTGCCATAGCTGGGGCACCCACTGCCGGTCGTTGGCCAGCTCGGACGGGCGAGACGGGCGCGCCAATGCCGGAGCGGAACCCGTCGGTTATTGCCGGGTGGTCAATGCGACTCTGCTGACAACGCAGCAGCCCGCAGCGGATTCCGCTACGGGCTGCGTACTGTCGTCGACTCTCGGTTGAACGACGAGCCGAAGAACTGGCGTTACTAGCGTGCAGTCTTCTTCGCGGCCGTCTTCTTGGCGGCCACCTTCTTCGCGGGGGCCTTCGCGGCGACCTTCTTGGCCGGAGCCTTGGCCGCGACCTTCTTGGCCGGAGCCTTGGCCGCGACCTTCTTGGCCGCCGTCGTCTTCTTGGCCGGAGCGGCCTTCTTGGCCGGAGCCTTCGCCAACTTCTTGGCGCCGCTGGTGATCGCCTTGAACTCCGCACCGGCACGGAACGCCGGAACCGAGGTCTTCTTCACCCGCACCGAAGCGCCGGTGGCGGGGTTACGCGCCATACGTGCAGCACGGTTGCGCTTCTCGAAGATGCCGAAGCCGGTCAGTGCGACCCGCTCGCCCTTCGCAATGTTGGCGTACACCGTCTCGATGACTGCATCGAGCGCGGCGCCTGCGCGCTTCTTGTCTCCGTCGAATCGCTCGGCGAGCAACTCGATGAACTGGGCCTTGTTTGGCAACGTGTCCTCCCCGGACATCTGCTCGGCCACTCTGGCCGACTCGCACGCAACGGTAAGGCGTTAAGGCCGTCCGTCAAACCCAATCCGCTTGTGTCGCAGGACATTTCTCAGGTTCTGCAATGCAGATCACGTTTCCGCGAGCGCGATTTACGCCGCTGATCGGCGAGAATCCCCTTACTACGTAGGGGAATTCACCGCAGACGCGGTCGTCGAAGGGAACCACGCCTTGCGTTGCGCCTCGTACGCCGCGATCTCGTCGGTGTGTCGCAGGGTGAGGCCTATGTCGTCGAGACCTTCGAGTAGGCGCCAGCGCGTGTAGTCGTCCAACTCGAATCCGTGCACCTCGCCGGACCATCGCACGTTTCGCTCGACGAGATCGACCGTGACCTCGGTGCTCGGGTCGTCTTCTATGTCGTCCCACAGCCGCTGGACGACCTTCTCGTCGAGCAGGACCGTCAACAGACCGGCCTTGAGCGAGTTGCCGCGGAAGATGTCCCCGAAACGAGGGGAGATCACCGCTTTGAAGCCGTAGTCGACCAGCGCCCACACCGCGTGTTCGCGTGATGACCCGGTGCCGAAGTCGGGACCGGCGACGAGGATCGACGCCCCGTCGAAGCGTGACTGGTTGAGCACGAAGTCGGGCTCGTTGGTACGCCATGCGCTGAACAGCCCGTCCTCGAAGCCGGTTCGCGCCACGCGCTTGAGGTACACCGCCGGGATGATCTGGTCGGTGTCGACGTTGCTGCGCCGCAACGGCACGGCCCGCCCCGTGTGCACAGTGAACTTCTCCATGGTCCTTCGTCCTTACAGATCGGCGGGGCTGGCGAGGTGGCCGGTGACGGCGGTGGCCGCCGCGACCAGTGGCGAGACGAGGTGCGTGCGTCCGCCTTTGCCTTGCCGTCCCTCGAAGTTGCGGTTGGACGTGGATGCGCTGCGCTCCCCCGGCGCGAGCTGGTCGGGGTTCATACCCAGGCACATCGAGCAGCCGGCCTGGCGCCACTCGGCGCCGGCCGCGGTGAAGATCGCGTCGAGGCCTTCCTGCTCGGCCTGGGCACGCACGCGCATCGAGCCCGGCACGACCAGCATCCGGACGCCGTCAGCGACTCGACGTCCCTCGATGACCTTGGCTACCGCGCGCAGATCCTCGATGCGACCGTTCGTGCATGATCCGACGAACACGGTGTCGACGGTGATGTCGCGCAGCGGCGTACCGGCCGTCAATCCCATGTAGGTCAGGGCCTTCTCGGCGGCCACCCGATCGGAGGGATCATCGAATGCTTCGGGATCGGGCACGGATTCGCTGAGCGGGGCGCCCTGTCCGGGGTTGGTACCCCAGGTGACGAACGGGGCCAGCGTGGACGCGTCGAGCGTGATCTCGGCGTCGAACTCGGCGTCGTCGTCGGTGCGCAGGCTCGTCCAGTACGCGACCGCCTCGTCCCACTGGGCGCCGCTCGGTGCGTGCGAACGCCCGGCCAGATAGGCGAATGTCGTCTCGTCGGGCGCGATCAGGCCGGCGCGGGCGCCCCATTCGATGGTCATGTTGCAGACCGTCATCCGGCCCTCCATGGACATCTGCTCGAACGTCGACCCGCGGTACTCGACCATGTAGCCCTGGCCGCCGCCGGTACCGGTCTGGGCGATCACCGCGAGGATGACGTCCTTCGGCGTGACGCCATCGGGCAGGTCGCCGCTCACGGTGACGGCCATCGTCTTGGGCCGATCCATCGGCAAGGTCTGGGTGGCGAGCACGTGCTCGACCTGCGAGGTGCCGATGCCGAACGCCAGCGCGCCGAACGCGCCGTGCGTCGAGGTATGCGAATCGCCGCAGACAATCGTCAGGCCGGGCTGGGTGATTCCCAGCTGCGGACCGATCACGTGCACGATGCCCTGCTCGGCATTACCCATCGGGTAGAGCTGCACGCCGAAGTCCGCGCAGTTCTTGCGCAATGTCTCGATCTGCGTGCGGCTGACCTCGTCCTTGATCGAGCTGACCCCGGCGAGTGGCAGGGTGTAGTCGGTCGGCGTGTTGTGATCCTCGGTGGCGAGGGTGAGGTCGGGACGACGCACCGGTCGCCCGGCCAGGCGCAGGCCCTCGAAAGCCTGCGGGCTGGTCACCTCGTGAACGAGGTGCAGGTCGATGTAGAGCACGTCGGGTTCGCCCGGCGCACTGTGTACGACGTGGTTGTCCCAGAGCTTCTCCGCGAGCGTCTTGCCCATCGTTTCTTGCCATCCCGGATTGTGAGACCATAGTATCGCGACGTGAGACAGCATAGCGGCATCGGCGTTCTTGACAAGGCAGTGGGCATCCTGGACGCCATCGCCGACTCGCCCGCGACGCTCGCCGAGCTGGTCGAGGTGACGGGCCTGCCCCGCGCGACCACGCACCGGCTCGCCGTGGCTCTCGAGGTGCATCGGCTGCTCTCCCGCGATCTGGACGGCCGCTTCGTCCTCGGGCCACGGCTGGGCGAACTGGCCGCCGCGCTACCCGATCCGCTGGTATCCGCGGCCAGTCCGGTGCTCGCCTGGGTGCGCGACGAGACGGGCGAGAGCGCTCAGCTCTACCGGCGTGACGGTGACGTCCGGGTGTGCATCGCCGCCGCCGAGCGCGTTTCGGGGCTTCGGACGACGGTGCCGTTGGGCGCGCGCCTCCCGTTGACGGCGGGATCGGGCGCGCAGGTGTTGTGCGCCTGGCTCGATGCGACGGCGCTCTCCGACGTCCTGCCGCGCGCCGAGTTCGGTGAACGAGCGCTGGCCGATGTCCGACGACGCGGCTGGGCGCAGTCGGTCGCCCAACGCGAAGCGGGCGTCGCGTCGGTGTCGGCTCCGGTGCGCTCGCCGCTGTCCGGCGATGTGATCGCTGCCGTCTCCATCTCCGGGCCGATCGAACGGTTGGGCCGCACGCCCGGGCAGCGCTACGCGCCGATCCTCGTTGCCGGGGCCCGGCGCCTCACCGCCGCTCTGGCCGCCTGAGCCAGCGCCGGACCAGCGGCTGAGCAGCGGCTGACCAGCGGCTGATCGAGCATCACTCGATCGCCGCGCAGACCAGGCGCGCCATCGTCGTGACGACGGCCGCCTGGTCCGCGTTGAATCCCTGATCGTCTGATCCGTCATTGTTGGCGTTGCCTTCGGTGAGAATCGCGACGGCGTAGCGGTCGTGGTCGACGAACCCGGTGGTGTTGACGATCGCGTCGGCCGGGTTGTCGGCCGAGCCGTCGGCCCAGCCCTGTTTGACGGCGGCGCCCGATATCGCGGCGGGTATTCCGAAGAACTGATCGGTGCCGTCCTTCGCGATCCGGCTGGCGTGCCGCATCGCGTCCCCGAGCCAGGGCCACACGGTCGGGTCGGTCCTGAGCTTCGCGTACAGCTGCACCAGGCCACGGGGCGTCACGTGCGTGTTCCCCCAGCGGCCGGGTCGCGTGTTGGGGGCGCCGAGCCTAGAGATGCCGTAGTGCGCGGCGATCCAGGGCTCCAGCGACGGCCCGCCGACCTTCCCCCACAGGACGTTGGCCGCGTCGTCGTCGGAGCGGGTGATCATCGAGTACGCCAGGTCGGCCGTCGCACCGGTCAGCTCATGGTCGATCAGCAGCCGGGCGGCGATCATCACCTTCACCACGGAGCCGGTTCCGAAGAGGCCATCCGTCTCCCCGGAGCCGTAGAACCGGCCCGAGCGTAGGTCCAGGACGGCGATGCCGGCCCGCAGATCGTGCGCAGCGGCCGTATACGCGGCCCGCGCGAGGCCGTCCCTGAGCCGGCGGCCGGCATCGGGCGACGTCGTGCGCGGCCGCGCGGATGGGGCCGGACTCACCGTGGCCGACCGCGGTGTCGTGACGGCGACTGCGCGGGACGACACGCCTTCCTCTTCGACCACGGCATCCACCACCGAGAGGTGTTGCAATACCAGCCCGACAATGACAGCGGCAATCGCCGAGGCCAGCAAGACGACGCCGAATCGTACTGACACGAGGCCTCCCCCGATGGGCTCCGTCGCGGTGTGCTCGAGATCGACGGTCGCGAATCGGTGCGGAGGATCTGTGCCGACGCAGTAGCGGAACCGACCGCAATGGCCGGCTCGGTATGGAGATCACGCTCGGGATCAGCTGAATCGGCGACAGGATCTGGACCGGTTCTCCACATTCTTCGGCGATCTTGGAGCGACGCAGACGGCCGTGGGCGACCGCGGACCGATCTAGACTCGGCGGGCCGGCCGATGCCGGACCAGGACGCCGCCGCGTGCGACCGCACCGGCGGACATCGGGAGGATCGCGTGAGCGAGCACATCCTTGTTGCGGACGACGATCCGAAGCAGGCCGCGCTCGTACGCCTCTACCTCGAGCGCGATGGCTTCGACGTGACGGTTGTCAGTGACGGTCGCGAGGCGTTGCGCTCCGCCCACCGACGCCGTCCCGCGCTGATCGTGCTCGACGTGATGATGCCCGAGGTCGACGGCCTGGAGGTCTGCCGACAGCTCGGCGGCGACGACGGCATTCCCGTCGTCCTGCTGACTGCCCGGTCGACCGAGAACGACATCCTGCTCGGGCTCTACCTCGGCGCCGACGACTACGTGACCAAGCCGTACAGCCCGCGCGAGCTGGTGGCGCGAATACGGACCGTACTGCGGCGTACGCGCACGATCCACGTCAGCGAGGACGCAGCCATCGAGCTCGGAACGCTGCGCATTGATACGGGGCGGCATGAGATCCGCCTCGCCGGCGAGCGGATCGACGTCACCCCGGTCGAGTTCGACGTGCTCGTCGCGCTCGCCGAGCGCCCCGGCCGGGTACTCAGCCGGCGCCAGTTGCTGGAGCACATTCACGGCGGGGCCGGTTTCCTGACCGAACGAACCGTCGACTCGCACATCATGAACCTGCGTCGAAAGATCGAGATCGACCCACGGCGTCCGAGCCTGCTGCTGACCGTGTACGGCGTGGGCTACAAGCTCGCCGAGCCGACGGCGCGGGAGGCCGCGGGTCATGTCGCGCCGTAGCCTGCGCACGCGGCTGGTCGTCCTGAGCGTGGCGCTGGTGACCTGCGCGATCGCCACCACCGCGACGATCGTCTCGCTGAGCACCACGGCGTCGATCCAGCAGCGCTACCGGCAAGACATCGGCAGCGACGCCGAGATCTACAACACCCTGTTGGGCTACGCCGCGACGCATCCGTCCTGGTCGACGTTGACGCCGGCGCAGTTGCAGAAGATCGGTTCCGGTGCCGGGCAGATCACGATCACCGACACGAAGCGTCATGTACTCGTGACGACCGAGCCGGATTCCCCACCGCTATCGAGAGATGCTCGGTCCGCCGCCACCGTTGACGCGCTCGCCCCGGACGCCACCCTGAGCCGGTCGCCGCAGCTGGGCGGCATCGACGACCGAGCCCAGGGACCGTTCCTGCTCAGCGCGGCCGAACGTAGGCATATCGACGAGGCGGCCGCAAAGGCAAAGGAGTGCATGACCCAGCTGGGCTCCGTCGAGATCAGCGTTTCGCGTTATGCGAATGGTCGTACCCATCTGACGGTGAACGGTGGCGCGCCTCCGATCAAAGATTCGGCTTGGCGGGACTGCCTGTACCTGTCGAAGCTCCCGCCCATCCTGGTCGGTGGGACGGGCACGACGCCGCCCGTCACGGGCGGCCTGGTCGCGCCGAGCGACGCGCTCACGATCCCGACCCGACGAGAGATAGACGCGGCCGTTCAGCTCACCAGCCTGTTCCAGTCGTGTCTGCGGACGGCGCATCAGCCGATGCTGCGCGCCTACCCGTCGATCAAGCAGATCGACTTCCTGCCGGCGCTCGTGCAACTGAAGATGAACGCCCCCGCCGAGACGTGCCTGGGCAGCGCTCGGCGGATCCAGCTCGCCACCTACGTCGCGCCACCGGCGATGCTCTTCATCTCCGGAAGCGTCGCCACCGAACTCCGTCCCGGCCTGTCGAGTTCCGACATCCAGCGGATCGTTCTTGCCGCTACGGCGATCCTGCTCATCGCGGTAGTCGCCGTACTGCTGGCGGCCAGTGGCATCAGCCGACCGCTGCGCACGCTCACCGGGGCGGTGGATCGCATGCGTCGAGGCGAACAGCAGCTGCCGGTACCCGCGACCGGCACCAAGGAGGTCGCGACGCTCACCGCCGCGTTCAACGACATGTCGGCCGAACTCGTTCGCGCCGAGGCCCGGCGCAAAGAGATGATCAGTGACGTGGCGCACGAACTGCGCACCCCGTTGGGAAACGTTCGCGGCTGGCTGGAGGCCGTGCAGGACGGCCTGGCGACGCCCGACCCGCCGCTGATCGCATCGCTGCTGGACGAGAGCCGACTGTTGCAATCGATCATCGACGACCTGCAGGTGTTGGCGCTCGCCGATACGGACCGGCTGGTCGTGCATCCGGAGCCGATCGACCTCGGTGACGTGCTCGAGCAGGTTGTCGCCGCCCAGCGCCTGAACGCGACGGCCAAGGGTCTGCGCCTGGAGCTCGTGCGCGGCGGCGACCTGAGCTGCAGCGCCGATCCCGGTCGGGTGCGCCAAGCCATCGGCAACCTCGTCACGAACGCCATCCGCTACACCGACGGCGGGACGGTGACCATCACCGCCGACGGCACGCAGAGCGACATCCTGCTAACCGTGGCCGACACCGGCCCGGGCATCAGTCCCGAGGATCTGCCGCACGTCTTCGACCGCTTCTGGCGGGCCGAGAAGTCTCGTGATCGTCGCAGCGGCGGCAGCGGGCTCGGCCTCGCGATCACCCAACACCTTGTGCTCGCGCACGGTGGCCGTATCCAGGCGCGCAGCGAACTCGGCCGGGGCACCACGATCAGCGTGCATCTCCCGCGGCAGCAATGACCAGCGTCGATTCGACGCCGACGTTGGCTCTATGCGGCGCGCAGTCAGGTTGCCGCCGATGCGATCGCCGCGGCGAAGGCCGCGGGAGCCTCGAGCGGCGTGTAGTGCCCGGTGTGGCCCAGCCGTCGGACTGTGATGTCAGTGAAGAACGCGTCCACTCGATCCGACCAGGACAGCGGGAACAGCGGATCGCTGTCCGGCCAGAGCACGGTCGTCGGGGTATGGATCCGATCGCCCGGCGTCGGCGCCACCTCGGCCATCGACCTTGCGACAGTGCCGGAGCCGGCGCGGTACCACCCAATGGACGCGATGAAGGCCCCCGGCGGCGAGTACACCTCGACGAGGTGCTCGAGGTCGGCGTCCGGAAGGGTGAACGACTCGCCCGACCAGTGCGTCCAGAAATGCGTCAGGTACGCGCGGACCGCCGTGGCGTCACCGTCGATCAACTCCTCGACGAGGTCCAGTTGATGAAAGGCCTGGTACCAGTACTCGCGGTGGGCCTCCGGGGTCAGGACGCGCTGACCCACGCCCGGCAGGGGCGGTGACAGCACCACCGCCTGGACGCGCTGTGGGGACGTCTGAGCGATGGTCTGCGCCACCCGGCTGCCGATGTCGTATCCGGCGAGCACCGCCGAGTCGATCCCGAGCTCGTCCATCAGGCCGAGCACGCTGCGGGCCTGCGCCGCCGCCGAATACGCGGTGGACGCCGGCTCGGCGTGCTTGTCCGAGGCACCGAATCCGCGCAGGTCGGGAACGATCGCCCGTACCCCGTTCGGCAACCGCGGCACGACCTCGCGGAAGTCGGAACGATCACCCGGCCAGCCGTGCAACAGCACCACCGACTTCGTGCCCGGCGTGTCGTCGTAGGCGAGCTCGAAGCCGTCGACGCTGCGTGAGCGCGGCATCCCTACTCCGATTGCACCGGTCGCATGAACGACCTCTCGTAGCGGATGACGCAGGTGATCACGCCTGGGAAGCTACGCCGTCAGTAACGGCGGCCGACGGTCTGGTCGGCGATTGCGTCAAGCCGGGCCAGGTCGTCCGGGGTCAGTTCGACCGGCAGCGCCGCCACGTTCTGCTCCAGGTACGTCCGTCGCTTCGTGCCCGGGATCGGCACGATGTCCTCGCCGCGCGAGTGGACCCATGCCAGCGCGACCTGGCCCGGCAGTACGCCGCGGTCACCGGCAATCGCGCGGACGGTGTCGACGATGCGCAGGTTGGCCGGCAGGGCGTCGGGAGCGAACCGCGGGTTGCGCCGCCGCGTGTCGTTGTCGGCCATCCCGTCGGTCGAGGTGACCGACCCGGTGAGGAAGCCACGTCCCAGCGGGGAGAACGGCACGACCCCGATGCCGAGCCGCCGCGCGGTGGGCAGCACCTCGTCCTCGATGCCGCGCGTCCACAACGAGTACTCGCTCTGCACCGCGGTGATCGGATGGACGAGGTGTGCGGCCTCGAGCTGGGCGGCGGTCACCTCGGACACGCCGAGGTAGCGGACCTTGCCGGCGTCGACCAGCTCCGCCATCGCGCCGATGCTGTCCTCGATGGGGGTCTGCGGGTCGACGCGATGGAGGTAGTACAGGTCGATGTGATCGGTCTGCAGCCGCTGCAGGGACGCCTCGCAGGCCGACCGGATGTAGTCCGGTGACGCGCCGAGCTGAAATCGGGCTGGGCCGCCGGGGAGGATGTCCTGGATCCCGCACTTGGTCGCGAGTACGTACTCGTCGCGCCGGCCGGCCAGGGTGTCGCCGAGCAGCGTCTCGTTGGCACCGAACCCGCCCGTCCCGGTGGTGCCGTACACGTCAGCGGTGTCGAGCAACGTGATGCCGAGTTCGAGCGCGCGGTTGAGCGTCGCCTTCGACTCGGTGTCGTCGGCCGGGCCGTAGGACTGGCTCATGCCCATGCATCCCAGCCCCTGCGCGGAGACGGTGAGACCTTGTTGGCCGAGCTTGGTCGTGTGCATGCGGTCCAGCCTACGAACTGGAGCTCACGCCGACGCGAGTCAGGTGGTTTCAGCGACGACGAGGTCCACGACGCAGTCCATGTCGATACACGCTGACGACGACGCCGTAGCTCTGTTCCCGTTCGGCGGCCGGTTCGAGGTTGTTCACGATGTCGTCGAGATGCGCCGCGAGCGCGGCCGCCTGGCGACGGGTCAACCTGAGCATTCGATGATTCAGCAGCGCGTGTTCGTCGTTGGCCAGCTCGCCGGTCAGGTTGTCCATCATCGCGACGAGCGCCGCGCCGTCAGCGCCGCCCTCGAACCGTATCCGCCGGGCCGGCCGGGTGTAGTACTGCTCCGTTCCGCCCCGGACGGTGCGCGTCGGACCCTTGCTGATCAGTCCGGCCTCGAGCAGAACGTTCAGGTGGTGGGCGACGTTGCCCTTGTTGATCATTAGGCGGTTGGCCAGCTGGCTGACGGTCGCCCCCGCCTCACCGAGTTCGAGCAGCAGCCGATGACGAGTGGGATGCCCCAGCGCACGGGCCCGTACCGGTCCGGTGGCATCCAGCAGATCGGGCAATGCACGCTCGCTCACGGCGCTAAGCGTCAAGAGACGTTGTCGCTTTGTCAAGGCCCGTGCTGGACTCGACGCCATGACGAATACCCAGCAACAACAGCTCATGGAACGGCTCGCTGCCCTCATCGGTGACCACTACGTCTTTCCGGACGTCGCCGACGCGATCGTCGCGGAACTCGGCGGGGTGAACTTGGACGGAGCAACGGCCGAGCAGGTCGCCGAGCGGCTGACCGAGCGGATCCAGTCCATCAACAATGATCGCCACCTGCGCGTCCGCTGTCGCCCGTCCGGAGCGCTGGAAGGGCACGAGGACTGGGAGAAGCACTACGCGGCCGAGGCGATCCAGAACGCCGGTGGTGTCAAGACCGTCACCCGGCTCGACGCCCTAACCGGTCTGCTCGCGATCGCCCCGTACACGTCGCCGGTGCATCTGGCCGAGCGGTATGTGGCCGCGGCGTTCGAGCTGCTGGCCGGCGTCGAGCGCCTCGTGATCGACCTGCGGGCCGGCCGGGGCGGTACGCCGGAGACGATTGCGCTGATCTGCGGCTACCTGCTCGGCAGCGAACCGGTTCACCTCCAGGACATCGTCGACCGCGACGGCGGTACGCGCCAGTACTGGACCAGTCCCGCCGCCGGCCGGCTCGACGACTCCGTGTGCATCGCAGTGCTGACCAGCAGCCGTACCTTCTCCGGCGGCGAGGAACTCGCCTACAACCTGCAGGCGCACCAGCGGGCGACCATCGTCGGCCAGCGCACGGGTGGAGGTGCCCATCCGGTCGAGGTGTTCGCCCTGACTGACGTACTCGAGGTCGCGGTGCCCGTTGCCCGCTCGGTGAATTCCGTGACCGGCACCAACTGGGAACAGGTCGGAGTCCTCCCCGACGTCGAATGCGATCCCGACATCGCCCTGGAGCGTGCAGTCGACCTGCTGAACGCCGACGCCTAACGCAAGTCCGCTCACGTCCGACGGTTAGTCGTCGTCCAGCGTCGACAGTTCCAACGGTTCAAGGGCCATGCCTCCCTGTCGCGGTCGCGTGGTCGTGAAGGTTCGCACCGGCTCTCCGGACAAAATCCGCACACACTTGCATCATGGTGGGTCGATTGGTGACGCACCCGTAGCGCTGGCAGCGATGTTGGTGGCGCTCAGTACTGGCGGCCTTCTCGCGGGTGTTGCCTGCGGCATGATCAAACGGCCCGGCGTCCTGTGCTCAAGCTCGCTTGCCGCGCTTGCGGCGTTCTACGCTGCGACGCTTATGTTCACCGACGCCCATAGCGTGCTTGGTGACGTTGCCGTCATCGCTGTTGCGGGCGTGCCGGTAGCGGCCGGAGCCATGTGCGGCTTCTACGTGGGCAACGCGACGCAAGGATTTACGACCCGGAGCGGCTGAGCTGCCGACGACCCTTCCCTCGTCTGCCCTTGGCAGCGGCCCGCCTTGACCGGTCGGACGGGTCAACTCCGCGCGTTGCCGTCGTCCGAACACGTCCAGGACACGACCCCTTCACTCGTGCGCCGCCCGGGCGCGTTCACGTGAACGCGATCCCGGGCGTGTCGCCGGCCGAGCGCCTAGGAGACCCGCCGCGCGCGACGAGGCCAACGGTGACGGGGGTAGAACGCTGCGACCAGCATCGCGAGGACCAGCATCGACCAGGCAATTGACACGAAGCGATTGCCGATGACCGCGACGAGCCAACCGCCGAGAAGCAGCACGCCAGCGCCAAGTGCGACGCCGAGAAGCAGCCACCAGTTGATTCGTCTTCCGAACACCTGACCAATCATGGAGCCATCCGCCGACGAGCACTAGGCCCAGCCGCGCACGTAGCCTGGGGTCATGCCCCGTTGGCCGATCACCTGGACGCCCGGTCACTGGCGGCGGACGGTCTGGCGCTGGCCTACCGCGACACCGCCGATCGTTGCGCCGAGTGCACCCCCCGAGTTCATCGACCGTCGCAACGATCGCCCGGCACCCGAGGACACCAGCGCCCCTGATCGCGCCGGCGAATAGCCCAAGGGCACGGCCGGTCAGCCGTTGCAAGCGGTATCCGGACGCTCAGGACAGGGCCTGCACGACGCTTTGGTGCCGGGTGGTGCCGTAGCGCAGGTGCAGCGCGATGGCGATGCTCGTCAGCGCGGCCAGCCCACACCACAACGAGGCGAACCCGTCGATCGTGAGCTTGGCCAGGGTCGCGACGGCGATCAGGTTGACGACACCGAACATCGCGATGTGGCGGTATCCGGAGAAGATCGCCGAACAACAGGTGGCGGCGACATAGGCCGACACGACGAGCAGCCCCGCGTGCAGATGGATGCCGTAGCTGATGTGGTGATCGCCCAGCTCCGCCGTGACCGGGCCGCGCACCATCGCCGCCAGCAACAGCACCGAGACCACGCCGCCGAGCGCGACGAACCCCGTCATCACCGCCCGGCGCCGACCGGGCGGCTCCAGCGCGCGGATCGCGAGGGGCACGTAGGTCGGCAGCACGACGAACGCGAACAGCAAGTAGATCCACATAGCGACGCGCCCGACCCCTGCGCTGACGTGCCCCTGCAGCCCCCACCACACGAACGCCTCGTCCAGCTGGTGCGCGGCCAGCAACACCGGAACGCACGTCGGGAATCTGTGGACGAACAGCGGCACCCTCCTGGCGACGGAGTATTACCCGGGAGGGGTGTTGTATTCCGAGATTGAGGCCAGCGAGGACGTTCCAACAGTGCAAAACAACAACAACCTGTCGGTGCTCGACTATCTTGACAACGCGGTGTCATACATCTTCTACCTAGTCTTCAGCAAACCCGCCACCATTACCGTCACAAGACCCTCCTTGCCCGGGTTCATCGGCATGCGTAGGGCGTTCCTGGTGATATCCTCTCGTCGGTTTGACTGGTCGCAGGAGCTGGACGTGGTTGAGTTTCACATACTCTGGATGCAAGTCGTGGCTGCGTACTCGCAGCGGGAGCTGATCATCGCGGTCAGGTCGGTGGTGCAGGTGGTCGCCCGCGCCCACGCCACGCTGGCAAGCTCGCCCGAAAGCTGCGGCCGTTTCCTCGCCGGGGCCAGCGCCGATGCGTCGTGGATCGCCGGCCTCTCGGTCGTCGGGGCGAACGGCCGCGTCATCTGCTCGTCGACCGTCAACAGCGTCGGACTGGACGTCTCGGACCGCCCCTATTTCCACGAAGCGCTGCGCGCGAAGACCTTTGTTGTCGGCGAACAGGTGGTCGGCCGCTCGCGCGGCGCGGTCGGCCTGATCGCCGCAATGCCGACCTTGAACGCGGACGGCAGTCCGAACGGCGTCATCACGGCCGGCTTCGAGCTGCCATGGATCGAACGCGTTGCCGCC
>Ga0137412_10000308_pt1 | contig 33530 bp, 33 predicted proteins | sample CZODoug2_1_16fun_FD_122160 | JGI IMG/M metagenome (GOLD analysis project Ga0137412, IMG submission 122160) | Vadose zone soil fungal communities from Angelo Coast Range Reserve, California, USA - CZODoug2_1_16fungal (Hybrid Assembly) | ecosystem: Environmental > Terrestrial > Soil > Vadose zone...
TCGTCAATGTCGAATTCCGGCTCGGCCGTGAAATCAATGAAGCCGAAGCGGCCATACTCGCTGGTGTAATTTTTCAGCGCTTTGCGAAGCTTGTCGACGTCCAGTACGTCGCCCTGCTTGAGGGGGAAGAACGATTTCAATGCGTCTACTTTAAGGGACAGTTGTTTATCGGGATCGGCGCTGACGATTTTCAACGTCCCCATCGTGTAGCGATTGCCTTCTTCAATCGGAATGGTGATGTTGACGGCCTTGCCGTTTGATTTGCCGAGAACCAGCGGAACGCCGAGGCGATTGTTGCGCGTATCGAGATTTTCGATGATCGGTCCGTTCGGCGCAACGAGCGCGCGGAAATAACCGTTATCCTGATAGAGGCCGCGGACGCCGACTTCGAGGTCTTCGTTCAATTTGTCGCGGTCATACGTCTTGGACATCACGGGAATGAAGGTGATGTAGAGAGGGATGCCGTAGGGCCGATCGTTGCGCATGGCACGAGTCAATTTGCGGTCGCTGAAGGCATGATTGCCGGTGAATTTGATCTTGCCGACTTTGACCTTGGGGCCTTCCTCGATCTTGAAAATCAGGATGACGGCGTTGCTCGATGCAATGCGTTCGTATTGCGGGGTGACTTTTGCAAATTGGTGGCCGTGTTCTCCGAGCAGTTCGCCCAACACTACTTCCGCTTTCTTGATTTTCGTCGGATCGAATTGACTCTCAACCGTGAGCCCGACCTTGCGTTCTTTGAAGCGGTCGAGAATGTCGGATTCAGATACCGAGTGGATCCCGTCATAGCGGATGCGGCGGATCACGGGCCGCTCTTTCACTTCAAAAATAATGATTTTGGAATTCGCGTGGTCGGGGGAATCTTCCACTCGCAACTTAACATCTTCGAAAAACTGGGTATTCCATAGCGCCTGAAAATCGCGGCGCAGTGTCTCTTCATTATATGTATCGTTTTCACGGCTGAAGATGCGCGCCTTCAGAGTGTCGTTACGAACGCGGCGGTTGCCAATGAATTCGATTCGCTGAATGACGAAAACATCGCCCTGCGCGTTCTGCGTTCCGGCTTGCGCCGTATTATCTTCAACCGAAGATTCGAGTGTAACCAGGTCCAGCCTTTCGGACATCAAATAGCGGTGTTTCGTTGAAGGCGCAGGCGGCTGGGGATGATTCTCGACGGGCGCTTGTGCAAGCAACGAGAAAGTGCTCGTCGCCAGCAAGATTGCCGTGACGAGCCAACGCATTCCGGCCTGTTTTGCGCGATACGAAAAACAGACTCTACTGTAAGCGGCCGATGAAGGCTTCAAGGCCGCGCCCCCGAACGCAAGTTGTTCTTCTCCTGCCGAGCCCGGTATGGGCCGGCTTTTGTGCACGCCTCCGGCAGGGCCGGGACTGCACGCGTGGTGTCAGATTCCTTAGTGGATAACCGGGGTTGCCTCAACAACAGGTCGGAACGACAGGCCATCCCCTGCGACATACATTTGCAACGTCGCTGGCCTTTGAATCCCTCCCTGAATCAGAGCCTCCGAGAGCGGGTCTTCCACATACTTTTGCAGCGCCCTTCGCAGCGGCCGCGCACCATAATTGCGGTCCGCACACGTTTTCTCGAGAATCCACTGTCGGGCTTCTGGTGACAGCACTACCTGTACCTGACGGTGGATGAGTGTATCGTTCATTTGGCCCACGAGCAAATCAATGATGCGGAGCAAATCCTCATCGCCGAGCGGACTGAAGATGATGACTTCGTCCAGGCGATTGAGGAATTCCGGATTGAACGCCTTCTTCACTTCGTTCATCACCAGTTCTTCCATGGACTTTGCGCCAGCTTCGTCGGTGCCACTTTGGAAGCCCATGCCCGTGCGCTTTTGCAAATGCCGCGCGCCCAGGTTGGAAGTCATGATGATGATTGAATTGCGGAAATCAACGGTATTGCCGAGCCCGTCGCTCAGTTGGCCGTCTTCAAACACCTGCAACAATATATTGAACACATCCGGATGAGCCTTCTCGATTTCGTCGAGAAGGATTACCGAGTACGGCGTGCGCCGAACACGTTCCGTCAGCTGTCCACCCTCTTCGTAGCCAACATAACCTGGAGGCGCGCCGATAAGTTTCGAAACGGAGTGCTTCTCCATGAATTCAGACATATCGAAGCGCACCAACGACTTTTCGGAGCCGAAGAGAAATTCCGCAAGGCGCCGGGCGACCTCAGTCTTGCCAACACCTGTCGGCCCAAGGAAGAAGAAGCATCCGACCGGACGCGCAGGAGATTTCAATCCCGCACGGCTGCGGCGAATTGCGCGAGCGAGCGCGGTAATCGCCTTGTCCTGACTGATGACGCGCTTGTGCAATTCCTGCTCGATGCGCAGAAGCTTCTGTTGTTCGTCTTCCTTGATGGAAGTGACGGCAACGCCGGTCCAGCGCGAAACAACCTCTTCGATGTCTTCGCGCGTGACTACGCCTGTGGTGGCATCGTCCAGTTTGTACCGCTCCCGGAGTTGGCGCAGATTTTCTTTTTCCTTGCGCTCTTCTTCGGAATAAAAACGCGCTTTTTCAAATTCGTGCGCGGCGATCGCGCTTTCCATCCGGTGCGTAATGAACTTCACACGCTTTTGCACTTCGCCGACTTCTTCGGGCACAGTCGCCTGGCGAAGCTTCACACGAGCGCCGGCTTCATCGATCAGATCAATTGCCTTGTCTGGAAGGAAGCGATCGGGGATATAGCGGTTCGAAAGATAGACCGAATAACGCAGAGCCTCGTCCGTATAGGTCACTGCATGGAACTTTTCATACCGCTCGCGCACGCCGTTGATGACTTGAACTGCTTCTTCCTCGTTTGGCGCAGGAACTTTCACGGCCTGGAAGCGCCGTTCGAGCGAGCGATCTTTTTCAACGGACTTACGGTACTCGGCAGGTGTTGTCGCGCCGATACATTGAATTTCACCACGCGACAGTGCCGGCTTCAAAATATTCGCGGCATCCAGCGAACCTTCGGCTGAACCCGCACCGACGAGCGTGTGCAACTCGTCGATGAACACGATGGAGTTCTGACTCTCCATCAATTCTTTCATGATCGTCTTCAGCCGCTCTTCAAACTGTCCGCGATATTTTGTTCCCGCGACGATTAAGGAAAGATCCAGCGAAAGAATGCGCTTGTCGGCAAGAAAAGGCGGCACGTCCGCATCGGCAATTCGCTGCGCCAATCCTTCGACGATGGCTGTCTTTCCAACGCCCGGCTCGCCGATCAACACAGGATTGTTTTTCGTGCGGCGGCAAAGAATTTGAATTACGCGGTCCACTTCCCCTTCGCGCCCTACCAGGGGATCGAGCGACCCTTCCGCTGCGGCGCTCGTTAAGTCGCGGCTGAATTCCGCAAGCAGCGAAGTTTCTTTCGGGCGCGACGCGGGAGTCTTTTCACCGCTAGTGCGCGCCAATTCTTCGCGCAACGAAGGAAGCCGCAGCCCGCGCTCCATCAGGATCTCGGCGCCAAAACACTTTTCTTCCCTCAGGATTCCCAGCAGTAGATGTTCGGTTCCGACATGCTTGACGCCGAGGCGTTCCGCCTCTTCCGCCGCCATATTAAGAATGCGTTTGCATTCCGCGCTCAGCGGCACTTCGACCGACGTCGAGATGCGTTCGCGAATCGTGATGCGCGCTTCGATCTCTTTGCGAATCGACTCAATCGAGCCTTGCTGCCGCAGAAAACGGTTCGCCAGCGCCTTGTCCTCGCGCATCAAGCCGAGCAACAAATGTTCCGTTTCAATATAAGGACTGCCGTACTGACTCGCTTCGTAGCGCGCAAAAAATATGACGCGCCGCGCTTTTTCCGTATAGCGTTCGAACACGTTAGCTCGTTTCTCCCCCGCTGGCCGCCCGCAAGTCCAGCTTTCCAGGGAACCCGCTCGCAAGCGTCGCCGCTTTGCGAGTTTTCAGAACGCCGTGTTCCAGCCCGAGGATTCGGTCGCATCGTTCCGCCAGTTTCAGGTTGTGCGTGGCGATGAGCGACGTCAACCCATGCGTGCGATGCAGTCGTTCCAACAGTTCAAACACGGCCCAAGCGTTCTGCTCGTCCAGATCTCCGGTGGGTTCGTCCGCTAGCAGCACGCGCGGTCCGGTGACGAGCGCCCGGGCAATCGCGACTCGCTGCTGCTCTCCTCCGGAAAGCTCTCCTGTGCGGTGGTCGGCTCGCTCTGCAAGCCCCACTTCATTGAGCCATTTCCGCCCTTTATCCAGAGCCCTCGAAATAGACTCCCCCCGCAGCAGCAACGGCATCGCTACATTTTCGGCTGCCGTGAAATCCGGCAACAACTGGTGCCGCTGCCACAAGAATCCGATGCTGCGATTCCGAAAATCCGCGAGCGCAGCCTCATTTTTGGTTTCAATATGTTTCGATTCGAAGTATATAGTACCGCTCGTTGGCATGTCTAGCGCGGCCAGGAGATGCAAAAGCGTGCTCTTGCCCGCACCAGACGGCGCTACAATCGCCACCATCTCTCCGCGCTTGAGTTCGAGATTCGCGTCTTTTAAAACGATTAAGCGCTGTTGCGGGTGATCGTAAATTTTCTGCAGTCCACGCGCTTCGAGGATAATTTCAGACGAATTTCCCCGCTCGCGGGGAGCGCTTTCTACCGTCGGGCTGGTTTCGTTAAGACTCAATTTTCCCGCGTCCTCAATACCGCTATATCGAGCAATTTCCGAGCCAAGGCTTCCCGGCCGCTCACCAAGTTAGATGCAACCGAAGCCGCTTTCCGTGACCCGGCTCACGAGTCTCTGCGCGGCTCCTGTCTTTCCTGTAGCCCAACTGGTTCCCTTTTTCGCCCGAACGTTGCCGCTCGTCCTTTGGGCGAATATTGAACCATTTTGAACCACCAGCAACTCTAGCTAATTGTGCAACTTACGGTGGGATTTTTCTACGCTCCGACGATGAGGGAGACCGTCGGGCTTGCCCACCTGCCTCTAAGCCCTACCAGGTGCAAACTTCGGGCCAAATCAGGGCCAAAAAAGGGCAGACGTACGCAGGGAGGCTATTCAAACCGCAAAATCTCTACCGGCAGCAACCTCGCCGCTGCCCTTGCCGGAACCAGCGTGGCTCCAACGGATATGAGCATTGCTGCCAATGAGATCCACAGGCCATCCAGAAGGTTCGCATGAAATGGGACAAAAGATACCGCGTATACCTGCGGGTCGAGAGGGATCCAGTGCCAGGTACCGGCACTCCAGGCAAAAAAATAGCCGAGCACGAGTCCCACTAACGTCCCACAGGCACCGATCGCAATTCCCTGCCACAAGAATATGGTCCGAATCTGCTCGCGGCGCGCACCGAGCGAAAGCAAAACGGCGACATCCTTTGCTTTATCCGTAACCGTCATCGACAGAACGGCAAGGATATTTAATCCGGCAACGAAAGTGATCAAGCCGATGAAGATTGCAGTGACCAATTTCTCCAATCGCAATGCGCGAAATAGGGGGCGGTTTTCTTCCATCCAGGTCGCGGCTGAAAAGCCGGGTCCAGCCTGGGACTTGATCCTTTCCGCGACTAGCTCCGCTTGCTCCGGATCGCTCAAGCGAAACTCGATGACGTTTACGACATCGCTCGCGCCAGCCAGTTCCTGCGCGGACTTTATATTCATAAAACACCAATTCGCGTCGTAGTCATAAAACCCGGAATCAAAAATCCCGCTAACTCGAAATCTCCTCGTCCGCGGCAAGAGACCAAACGGCGTGAGCCGGCCCTGCGGGCTGGTCATCGTCACAAAGTCGCCGGGAGAGATCCTCCACTCGTCCGCGAGTTGTTTCCCCACAACAATACCTTCGGCGCCGTCCTGATCGGCGGAAAAATCCAGTTTTCCGGCCGAGAGTTTTCTCAAAGCTGCGCCGTTGACCGCTTCGCTTCCTGCGTCGATGCCTTTTGCAACGATCCCGCGTGCCTGTCCGCCAAAGCTAAGTAACACGGTTTGATACACGGCCGGCGTCGCACTTCGAATCCCGGGAATCGTTGCCAGCTTTTTCGCCAGCGCGTCATAATCGTGGATACCGGACGAGCCCGGCCTCGTCAGCGACACGTGCGACGTGACACTGAGAAGATGCTCCTGCAGCGTTTCACGGAAGCCGGTATTCATCGCGAGCGAAATCACCAGCGTGCAGACTCCCGCCGCCACACCCAGCACGCTAAAAATTGTTACGAGGCGCAGCACTGCCGGCCGGTTCGGTGACCGCAGATACCGCTGCGCGACAAACCATTCAATCGACATGGGCTATGGACTTTATCCGGCGTGGCTCGCCGGTTCAACCTGGATTACGCGCCGTGGCCCTCGGACGCCGCTTTTTCCTGCTCTTGATTGACGGGCCGCAGGAGCGGAAAAAGAATTACGTCGCGGATCGATTGCGTGTTGGTGAGCAGCATCGTCAACCGATCAATGCCAATGCCTTCGCCCGCCGTCGGAGGCAGGCCATGCGCTAGCGCACGGATGTAGTCAACGTCCAACTGCTTTGGCACTTCGTCTCCGCCTTGCGCCATCTGTGCGAGGAATCGCCGTTCCTGCTCCGCGGGATCATTCAGCTCCGAAAAACCATTCGCAATTTCCATTCCCGCCACATAAATTTCGAACCGCTCCGTCAACGATGGATCGTCCGGCTTCTGTTTCGAAAGCGGCGAAATGTCCGTCGGAAAATCGTAAAGTATGGTCGGCTGAACGAGATGGTGTTCCGCCATCGTCTCAAACAACAATCCCGTCCATTCGCCGTCGCTCAATTGGCCCTTGCTCGCTGCGTAAGCGGCACCGGTCGTCTTTGCCCATGTGTTATAGCGCGCCGTAGCTTCGCGCGCGCCGCCAGATGCGGCAAGTTCGGCGGGTGTCGGCGCAACGCCCGCGCCCTCCGGCCAATATTTCTGAATCGCTTCGCGCATCGTCAAGCGCTGCATCTTCCCGAAGTCCAGCCCGACGTCGCCATACTTTACAACCGTGGACCCGGTAATTGACCGCGCGAGTCTCGCGAACAGCGCTTCGTTCAAATCCATCAGATCGAGGTAGTTGCTGTACGCCTCGTAAAACTCCAGCATCGTAAATTCCGGGTTGTGCTGCGTCGAAATTCCTTCATTACGGAAATTCCGATTGATCTCATACACTCGGTCGAGCCCGCCCACCACTAACCTTTTCAGATACAGTTCTGGCGCAATCCTCAGATACAAATCGACGTCCAGCGTGTTGTGATGAGTCACGAACGGCCGGGCTGCCGCGCCGCCCGCAATCGGATGCATCATCGGCGTTTCGACCTCTGTGTATCCGCGTTCGTCGAAAAACCGCCTCAACTCCTGCACAATCTTCGCGCGCGTCATGAATACCCGCCGCGAATCCTCATTTACAATTAGGTCGAGATATCTCTGCCGGTACCGCAGCTCGACGTCAGTCAACCCGTGCCATTTTTCGGGCAGCGGCAGCAATGCCTTGGACAGAACAGACAATTCCGTCACCCAAACTGAAAGCTCACCGGTCTTCGTTCGAAACAGATGGCCTGCTACGCCAATCGAATCTCCCAAATCGAGCAGATGAAAGACCTCGAAACTCTTGTCTCCGACCACATCCTTACGAACATAAACCTGTACCCGCTTTCCGTTGCCCTGCAGGTGCGCGAATCCCGCCTTTCCCATCAGCCGGTAGGAGACGATTCGCCCTGCAACTCGCACATTAACTCTCTGAGCTTCGAGCTCCGCGGCGGTGGCCTCGCCATGCTTGTTTACGAGGTCCGCGGCAGTCGCCGTCCAGCGGAATTCATGCGGGTAAGGGTTTAACCCTGCCGCCCGTAGCTGTTCCAGCTTCTTCAGCCTTTGTTCGTACTGGTCCCTCGGCTCAAATTCCAAGTCGGCTTCCTCATTCCCACTGAGTTATCAGGGAGTCTCAGCGAGTATAGCGGCCAGTCGCTGCTACCCGCAACAAAGCTCTGGTTCTATTTTGGGACTCTGCTATACTTCCCGAGCCTCAAGGGGACTAGATTGAGCGCCCGCCCTGCTTCTCGACAAGATACTACTGTGCGCGATGATTGGCGCGCATGGCTGCCGGAATCAAAATCACGTCTCAACGACCAATTCTCCAAAGAATTAGAGACTCTTTACTCCATCTTCAGCGTTTCACTCGATGAAGCACTGGCACTTCGTCGCGCGGGGTCCATAGCCAGGGCATTTGAACTAGCCCGTGTTTCGCAGGGAGTTTGCCGCCGCTTTTCACAAACCCTGGAGATGCTTCTTTCCACCTTGCATCGCCACGCTAAGCACTTCGGACTGGTGCCCAACGCAGCCCCCTTGGATGCGGGGAACTTTCGTGGACCGCGTAGCCAGCGTGCCGCCAGGATCGCCGGTTTCTTGAACCGTGTCCTTCTTTCGCAACGGTCTCAGTTCATTCACAAGGCGGCGATACTGCGTGACTTGGTCAACGACTTGAATGGCGAATTCTCCAAAGCGGCACATGACCTGACGAGTGGCGAGTATCTGGAAAACGAGGCCTTTTGGGATGCGCTGGACAAAGGCCATTTCGATCTGAATACGTGCCTCCGCGAATCGATTGTTCTCTTGAAATCTTTCCTGGTTGTTTTGCCCGATGAACAAGTTACCGCCTTCGAAGCGGCAGTTAACTTTCGCTTCGAAGGAGCGCCCTTGCCGACACTGGCGTTCCGCGATAGACGTTTCGCTGCAGTTCCGGGAAAATAGCTCTGCCCGTAGCTGACCAGACCCAGGTGCAAGGTTCTGGCATACTGCCGTAACCTTTACGTATCTGTGCGCATCGCAGTGCAGCTCAGGGACAACTCGAAAGGGGATTCGCGGCATCCGACGGTTTGGATGCGCCGCAACTGGACCGTTGGCCCGAAATCGACCAACCGAGCCCAAACAGGCAGCCGGTAAATCGCCTGTGACGCTCACGGAAGCGGAAGCCATTCGCCTGGCGCAAGCCGGGGACGGAGCCGCGTTTGACTTTCTCTATCATCTTCATAGTCGCCGCGTTTACGCCCTCTGCCTGCGCATGGTAGGCAATCCGGCGGACGCTGAGGATTTGCTGCAGGAGGCTTTCCTTCAGCTTTTTCGCAAGATCGGAACCTTCCGCGGAGAATCGGCTTTCTCGACCTGGTTGCACCGGATGACGGTCAATGTGGTTTTGATGCGGCTGCGCAAGAAGTCCCTCCCGGTTGCTTCGCTTGAGGAAACTACGGAACCGGATGAAGAGTCCGGCGGGCCCCGGAAGGACATCGGCGCTCCCGATTTGCGGCTGAGTGGCGCCGTGGACCGGGTCAATATCGAGCGGTCCGTCGAAAAATTGCCGCCCGGCTATCGAACAGTCTTCGTGCTTCACGATGTCCAGGGTTACGAGCACAACGAAATTGCGGACATCATGGGCTGTTCGGTCGGCAATTCGAAGTCGCAGTTACACAAGGCGCGCACCCGCTTGCGTGAGCTGCTGCAGGAAGAGGCCCGCGATCTGGCAAGGCAGGAACGCCAGAGTGCAAAGGCTGAAGGAGGCAACTCGGATTGAGTTACAATACTCTCAATTCGGGGTGCTGCAACGAACCAGGTGCGTGGCGTTGCTCTAATAAAAAGTTTTGTGCGAGGAACTGCCCAGAGGTTGTTCGTCGCGGAGTGAAGTGCCATGCAGTGTAAGGAAATCGAAGCGGTTCTGGAAAACGAGGGGCTTTCGCCTCTCCCCGAGTTGGTCCGCGCACATGCTGCGTCCTGCAGCGCGTGCAGCAATCTGATCGCTGACTTTTCCGCTATCATATCGGTCGCTGAAACACTCCCTGCTGAAGTTGAACCCCCAACTCGCGTTTGGGTTGCGCTCCGGAATCAACTTGAAGCCGAAGGCGTCATTAGGACTGGTGCTGAGGTAAGAGTCGCCGAGTCTGCCTCCTGGATCGAGAATCTCTCCGGTATCGTGCGGGGCCGCAGAGTCGCAGCCGTTGCCGTTGGTTTGGTGATTGTCGCTGCGGCGCTAGTTCAGATCCAACGCAATCCTCGTGGCGCCGATTCGGGCGGCGCGAAGGTCGCCGAAACGGCGCTAACTGCACCTCCGATTACCTCGACGGAGCCGTTGGGTGCGTCCGGCGAAATTCTTCATCAGGAAGAACAGAACCTTCCGATGGTGCAGCCGGCGGATTTCTCCAATCAGGATCGCGCCGAGGCGCGCGTCGATTTGTCTTTGCGCCAGAATCTGAAGTCGCTCAATCAGTTCATCGAAGAGTGCCGCCGTCGCCTCAAAGAAGATCCCAACGACGAGTTGGCCCGTGAATATCTCTCTGTTGCGTATCAACAGAAAGCGGAATTGCTGTCCGCGATGCTCGATCGCGGAAGGAGCGTCAACTAATATGGTCCCGGTCATGATCTCAACCGCAAAATGGAACCGCCACGTGCTGCCGGTGCTTGGCGCGGGAGTTTTGCTGTTTCCCGCAGCCTCGTTTGGAGCTGGTCAGAAATTCGAAAAACGCTTCACCGTCAAGGGCCGCCCGGTCGTCTCGATTCAAAACGTCGCCAATGGCCGCATCGAAGTGAAGTCTGCCAAGACCCAGGAAGTCATCGTTAGCGGATCGCAACTCTCCAACAAGATTGGCGTCGAGACGGAACAGGCAGACGATCGTATTGATGTGACTGCTTCCGTTTTGGATGCGAACGCTCCGTCTGCGGAACTCGAAGAGAATTTCTCTCTGGTCGTCCCGGAAGAGACCGAGTTACAAATTAAGACCCAGACTGGCTTGATCTACGTCGAGCAAGTCATGGGCGATATGAAGCTCGAAAGCATCGCCGGCGATATCACCCTGAAAGAAGTTTCCGGCTACATCATCGTGCGCAGTACGGGCGGTTCTTTGAAGTGCACGCTCTGCGCGGGTAAACTCGAATTTTCTTCCATCAGCGGCGACGCACAGATTCTTCAGCCCACGCTGAACAGCGTCAACATCATGACGACTTCCGGCAACATCTTGTATGACGGAGATTTCTTCCGCACCGGCATCTACTCGATGAAGAGCGGCAAGGGCGTCGTCGAAGTCCGCTTCTCCAGCACGGATTCGTTCGACCTCAACGCCAAGACAAATCTCGGCACTGTGGACAATCGCGCCGAAGCCTTTCTCAAACCGGATACACACGGTATTCGTCACGCCGCCTCCAAGTACGCGCACGGCCTTTTCGGCAGCATCGGCTCTGGCCTTGCCAAAGTCGAGCTCTCTTCCTTCAGTGGTACAATTCGCATCCTGAGGCGCGATTAATTTCGTTCGTGCCGGTATCGTGACGCAATTTCCAGATCCTCGCGGGGTCGTGTCTCGCCCCTCCATCGTTTGCCTCGCCGGATTCATGGGCTCCGGTAAGACCACAGTCGGGACGCTCCTGGCGCGTCAACTCGCGTGGCGCTTCGTCGATCTTGACGACCGCATCGAAGAATCCGCCGGCCTGCGTATCTCTGAATTCTTCGAACGACACGGCGAACCCGCATTTCGGGCGCTGGAAGCCGAGCAGCTTCGAGCCGTTCTCGGCCGCGTCGCGGAAACGAAGGAATCCGTTGTGTTAGCGCTCGGCGGCGGTACTTACGCCCAACCGGGCGCTCCCGAATTCCTTCGCGCACAAGGCATTCCTGTCATATGGCTCGATGCCTCAATCGATTCCCTCCTTGCGCGTTGTATGACGATGTCCGGCCGGCCCCTCTTCCGCGATGAAGCGAGCTTCCGCGCCCTGCATGCGCAGCGTGTTCCCTCCTATCGCCTTGCCGACCACCGGGTGGACAGTTCGGCGGATCCTGCGCTCGTTGTAGCCGAGATTCTGCGCCTGGCAATTTTCGCCGGCCCTCGTGAGAAGCATTTAGTTGTCGAGAAACCCCATCCCTGATTTTTCTTCCGACCCATTCGTTCCGTGTCATTCTCAACGGGGAAGCAAAACGCAAACCCAATCGTGCGTTCTCCGGCGCGACGCTTCCGCTTGGGGGATCTCAATGAAAGTTCTTAACGCTACCTTGTCCATTTTTATCGTCCCGATTTTGATGAGCGGGCTCGCGTCCTCTTTGCCCGCCCAGAAAAATAGCGGTGCAGGCGTGCTGCAACGCGACAAAGGGAAATTCGACATTCTGCTCGACGGCAAATCCGTCGGAAAAGAAGAGTTCGAGATTTCACCGAATGGCGCGGGTTGGCTCGCTAAAGGCACTACGCAAATCAACATGGGCGATGGACCGGAAACGCAAGTAACCGGCAACCTGACCCTGCAATCGAACGGCGTTCCCATGGCGTACGACTGGGTCTCGAAATCAGATAAGACGAATAGCGCTCACGTCATTTTTGCAAACGGGATCGCGAAGATTTCACTCGCCGTCCAGGGCGCTCGCCCGTACGAACAGGAAGTCAGCTTCAATTCCCCGCTTATCGCCGTCCTCGACAACAACATGTACCACCACTACGCTCTTCTGGCTCGCCTCTACGATTGGTCCAAGCGCGGCGCGCAAACTCTCCCCGTACTGATTCCGCAGGAAATTACGCCCGGCACAATTACAGCCGAAGCCGTCGGCTCCGCTGCCTCCGGCGGCAAAACGTACGAAGGCCTCCGTGTCACCACGTCCGATATCGAAGTCCTTCTTCTCCTCGACACGAATCATCGCCTCATGCGGCTCGAAGTGCCGGCGTCCAAAGTAGCCGTAGTCCGCGAATAATTTCCACGGTCTTCGTGTCACGAACATTTGGTCATTAAGAAGACAAAAAGGGCGTGCCGAAGCACGCCCTTTCTTAACAATTCTTAATCGCCAATCAACTGTCTGCGTTAACGAGCCAGCGGACGCTGAAACACCGGAGCACTCGGCCGCCGCAGCGGGTAGCCCTGCGGATGACCATGCGCGTGCGTATGATTCAGCGCATGCCCATTCGAATGGCTCGGCGCATGACCGATCGCTCCACCATTCGCCGTCGCGGGCTGCGGTAGCCGCGACGGATTACCGATAGGGCGCAGATTCGCCGGTGTTACGTTCACGTGATCGCTGATCGCCTGCAACCTCTTCAGGATCGACTGCCATTGTTCCCAATCCAGTTGCTGCAGGAACGGACGCAGTCCCTGGATGAACGGATCTTCCAGCAGCGCTTCGCCGTCCGATTCCGGAATGAAGAACCGGTTCAGACCGACGTTGAGCGCTTCGGAGATCTTCTCCAGCGTCCCTAGGCTTGGCGTCATCTGTCCGCTTTCAATGCGCGACAGATAGGAGCGCGAGACCTTGGACTTTGATTGCAGCTGGCTCTGCGTCATCCCGCGCGATTCACGCAACTGGCGAATGCGCTGGCCGATGTTCTCCACCGTTTTCTGGTTGGCGAACTTGTCGGTCACGGGCTCGGCCCCGGCTTGCGCCTCGGGCTCCGCCTCTGGAATCAGAAACTCCAGCCGCTGCGGCAAGGCTCGAACGCATCGCCGGCAATTGCCAGTGCGCGTCCGGTACTGCACCAAGCCGCAGGTCTTGCAGCGTATGACTTCCCGGTCCATCTCAAGTGAGTTCATCGTAGCCTTTTCTAATTGTGCGGACACCGGTACTCCTCGCTGACTTTGTCCGGCGTGCGGATAGGTGAGAGAGAACGTCGGAACGTTCCGAAGGGAAGGCAGAAACTGGCGCAACCGGAGTCTCGCTAAACCGCCAATTTATGTCAAGAGTATTTTCGTACTTTTTAAAGATTTTCTTCCACGCTTCGCCGACTTACGCCTCGTTTTCGCCTCTATTTGTGCGGTTTTTCGCCACGAGTCCGCCTTTTCCACAACTGCTTGTGCTTTCTTTTCCACAGCACCACAATCGTTGTAGTCGCCTTTCGCCGATCGGTTCGTGCAAGCACACCATTAGCGTCCCAATTCTGTTCGCAGACCGTAAGTCTGTGTTCCAAGAATTAACTTTTTGCGGGGAAAGTCGACCAACTTCGCCGAACCTGTACGACAGGCAGCCTCACCGCGGACTGCTGATACGCGCGAAATTCAGCACGCAACGCATCAATGCGCCACCCGGAATCGTTCATCATATGTTGAGAGTCTGGGGTCGTCATCGAAGCGCGCGCTTGAAACGGCCTCGCCGTTCGCCCATACGTCAGCAACGCAATCGCGACCATTGCAGCCAGCGCCACAGCGAGCGCTATGGCAAGGTAACGCCAAAGCGCAATCTCTCGTTCAGCGCTGACGCCGGCATACGATGCGACGCGAAATTCGCCTCCGCCTATACTCGCGTCACTGCCAAGCGGCGGCAAAGCCGCTCCGCGTTCAAAGCTGCGGCGAGTTTCATTCACCCGATTCACCTGCGTAACCGGGGCAAGAAATCTATAGCCTTTTCGTGGAATGGTCTCAATAAAACGGGGGCTCGCTGCCGAGTCGCCAAGCGCTTCCCTTGCCCGGCTAACTGCCTTCTTCAACGCAAGGTCGTAGTCGAGAGAAACATTCTCCGGCCAAATTGCGCTACGTAGCTCTATGCGTGTCACGACTTCTTGTGGACGCTCCAGCAATGCGACAAGTAATTGCATCGGCTGGCCAGCAAGTTTTTGCCTCATTCCATGTTTGCGAAGTTCCCCGGCTCGAGGATCAACCTCGAAAACGCCAAATTTGAGTATCTGTGACATGGTGTCTGTACCCGGTTTTCTGCCAACTTGGTTCGGGAGACGAAACGTTTGGCGCGGCTCTACCCTATATGCGCTTTCCAGCCGGCATTTGGCTCAAGGAACGTCTCAAAATTAACCCTTTTCTTTCATCGGCTTGCCGTGGAACCGACAAACAACCTCCCTGGTTCTTGACCTTCCACGCCACCCAGTGAGAAACAGCCATCGATAACGCGGCTCCAGTCTCCCCAATGGTAGGTCGCCTCAGTCCACCTTATTGGAGGTCCCATGTTCGATAGGCTTAAGTTTAGTTGGTCAAAATTACTTCGCAGAGCAGCCGCGGCGGCCGCAATCGCTGTAGGGTTGACTCTAATTCTCACAACTCTCTCGAACGCGCAGTCTTACACCGTCACCGATCTCGGTTATATCGGCGGCACCCCGAAAGCCACCAATCCGGAAGCCCTCAACAACAACGGCCAGGTTATTGGCTACAGTTACGTCAACGGTTCGTCGATTTACAACGCCTTCCTTTTCGATGGCGGCCCGCTGATTGACTTGGGTGCGCTCATTAATAATGGTTTCTCGATCGGCACCGGCATCAACGATTTTGGCGACATCTCCGGCTACGGCACGCTTGCCAACGGAAGCTCCCATGCCTTCCTGATCAGCAACGGCAACATCACCGATCTGGGCACTTTGCCGGGCGGCAGCAACAGCAATGCTTACGCTGTGAATAACCAGGGCCAAGTTGTCGGTTATAGCAGCGCGACGAACTCCGGCCAGAAGGCATTTCTCTTTGCGAACGGCACGATGACCGACATCGGCGCTTTGAACGACTTCGGCGTTCCGGGTGGAGGCATCAGCATGGCCTTCGCCATCAACAACAAGGGCCAAATCACCGGCTCCAGCTACAACTTCGACCACAGCGCGAACGGTTTTTCGACGCATGCTTTTCTCTTAAGCAATGGAACCATGAAGGATCTCGGCGGCATCAACGCCATCGGCCGAGGCATCAACGAGAATGGCACCGTCGTCGGCGGTTCCACGGTACAGGACGGCACAAGCCACGCCGTCCGTTTTGATGGAGCAGGTTCCTTCTTTGACCTTGGCAATCTCATGTGCGTCTCTGAAGATCCCATCACTCTCGGACAGTTTATTGCTATCGGTTGCCAGCACGGGACCGGAAACAGCGCTGCGTATTCCATCAACAACTTCGGCCAATTCGTCGGCTTTAGCGACACGCAAACTCCCAACCTCGAACACGCCTTCGTCGTCATCAACGGCACCATGCGCGACCTCAACTGGTACATCCCCGCAAACTCCGGGTGGGTACTGCAAACCGCTACGTCCATCAACGACGCTGGCCAGATTGTCGGCAACGGAACGCACAATGGCGTTCGCGCAGGCTACCTGCTTACCCCGAACTGCGCATCCGATGCGTCCGCCTCCGTGTCTGTCACCCGCGGCGGCTTCAGTTTCAGCCCCGTCGTTCATAAATTTGGACAGTTCATCACGATCACCAACACCAGTTCCGTTGATATCGTCGGCCCCATCAAGATCGCCGTCGATAACTTGAGCTCCGGCGCCAAAGCGGTGGCAAACACCGGCATTACGAGTTGCGACGCCCCGTTGAATAGCCCCTACTACCAGTTAAACGTGACGCTCGGTCCTGGCGGCAGCGCCACAACTTCCTTTGTCTTCGACGATCCCACAAAGGCACCTATCACTTACACAACCCGAGTTCTCGCTGGAGCTGGGCTGCCATGACAATTTTCCGTATTCACGAATTCAAGGAGACCTTCATGCACCGCAAGAATCTGATTCGCCTGCTCGTTGTTCTTGGCTTCGCTGTCTTTACGGTGGGCCAGTTGCCCGCTCTGGCAGACACGGTTGTTAGCGTCGCGGTGGATACGTCTTCCATCGCCAGCACTCCGGGCGCGGAAGTCTTCTTTATCCTCACCGACGGCAACGGAATTGGCGACGCCAACAACACTGCGACGCTCGCCAATTTTGCATTCGGTCTCGGCACGCCTGGCGCGATCGACGCGCTCAACACCACCGGCGGCGTGACAGGTAACCTCTCCGCGGGCCTCTCCCTTGTGGACAGCGCATTTCTCAACGTCTTTGGACAACTCTTCACGCCCGGGACGAGCCTCTCGTTCAATTTGGACTTGACCTCGAACGTGGACAACGGAGGCACGCCCGATCAGTTTTCGATGATCGTCCTCGACGCCAACGGCAATCTGATTCCGAACACGGACCCGAATGGCTTCGGCGATTTGTTGGTCATCAATATTAACTCGGCGAATCCCGTGATCACGAATTACGCTTCCAATCTCGTCACGGTCGGATCTGCCACAACGCCGCCTCCTCCGCCCGTCACAACTCCGGAGCCGTCCTCCATTTTGCTTCTCGGCACGGCCATCCTTACGTTCGTCGCTTTGCGCGGTCGCTTTCGTTTCAACGCCGGATCTCTTCACACCCGGTAAGCAATAACGGATAGTTGTTAGGGCGCAGAACCCGCTCGGATCGCAGAATGCCTGCATCCGAGTGGGTTCGCATTTTCGTCCGGCACCATCCACCTTCATCTGCCACGCGTTTTCTCCGGAAGCCTTCCGCGCTACACTATCGCCTTTCCTGGGAGACTCTTATGCCGACTCGAGAAGAAGCGTGGTCCCTGCTCTGCGAATTCACCCAATCGGAATCACTCCGTAAACATATGCTCGCCGTGGAAGCATGCGTTCGCGCCTACGCACGCAAAAATGGCGCCGATGAAGAAACCTGGGGCCTTGCCGCCCTCCTCCACGATTTCGATTACGAACGCTGGCCCAATAACGATCACGCCGCCGACCGCGAACATCCCGCGGAAGGCGCAAAAATTCTTCGTGAGCGCGGCTACTCCGGGGAAATCATCCGCGCCATCCTCTCCCACGCCGATTACACCGGCGTAACCCGCGATACGCCGCTGGAGAAAACGCTGTTCGCCTGCGACGAACTCGCCGGCTTCATTACCGCTTGCTCTTACGTGCGACCATCGAAAAGTGTTTTGGACCTGGAAGCCAGTTCCGTGAAAAAGCGCATGAAGGACAAAGCGTTCGCGCGCGGCGTTAGCCGCGAAGACGTCATCAAAGGCGCCGAAGAAATCGGCATCCCACTCGAAGAACATATTGCCTTCTGCATCGAAGCCATGCGCGGCCAAGCCGACGCCCTCGGCCTTCGCGGAAACATCCAGGCCCAATCCGCCACCTCTTAATTTCGTGATTCAGCAGTTGTAGTTGTAGGGGCCGTCTTCCGAGACGGCCCGGGCAAGATCTCAAGTATCTGGTCCGATGATCGCGCCACTGTCGCTGTAGCTGCCGGCTACTCCAAGTTCGGCCGGTTACGCAGCACAACGTTGCTCTTCACGCCGTCGGAGAGTTGAAGCTCCAAATTCTCCGGCACATCCTCAATCGTCGCGTCGCCGCCGCGCAAAAATCCGCGCACCTCTCCCGTTTTCGTGTCGCGCAGCATCACCACAGGATGCGTAACCGCATCCCAATGAATCTCTGCTCGCCGTCCCGGCAAATCAGACACTCGGAAAACATTCATCGCCGCTTGTGTCTGCGCGGCGCTCTTGGCCTTCTGCTTCGCAAGCTCGCTTGCGCCTTTTACGATGCGCACCATATCCACCGCGCCCATCGTCGCCGCATCCATCGGCACCACGAACGCGAAATGCTGCGGCTCATCATTCGGCAAATCCGCGACCTCGTACGTTTGGAACGGCACACTCTTCAACAGGCGTCCCTGCGCGTCTTTTGCTTGCCATGTATACGGTCCCGCTTGAACCGTCGCACCAGTCGCCGCCACGCGAAACGTTGGTTCCAAAATCATCCGTCCGCCTTCCAGCCGACCCCAAACAAGTAGACCTTCCGTCGGCCCCGAACTCGTGAGGCCGTTTGTTACATCCGCCTGAATGTCAAAGCTCGTTCCCTGTGCCGCGCGAAAACTCAGCACCGACTTGTAAACGTAGTCGGCGATCCATTGATTGCTGCAATAGCCCATGATGTCCGTGTCGGTCGTCGGCTTCAGATTCCCGCTCGTCGCAAACACATCCCAGCCCGGCACTCCGATCGTTCCGCCCGGATAAGGATAATTCGGATCCGGATTGCTTGCGCCGCCGCACGGACTGTGTTGCCGCCCAAAATTGTGCCCTTCTTCGTGCGCCAGCACCCACTCCGCACCCGCGCGGTCCCATCCAATCGCCGCCGGAGCGCCAATGTATCCAAGTCCCGCCACGCCGCTGGTATAGGTCACGCTCACAAAACCAAAGTAATTGCGATCCGTCACGCCATCTGCCGTTCGCTTTGTCAATAAATCGCTCAACACGGTATTCCAGTTTGTCCCATCGCTCCTCAGCGGCGTTGGCGACGACGAATTAAACGTAGCTCCTACCGCCACGTCCACGCTGTCCGGCACCGGATACAACCTCTTCGCCGGGTCGACCAAGTCCGCCTTTGTCCGGCTCGAATTCTCAACCGTCCCTGTCCGCCCATCCGCCGTGTGAATCGGTATCAGTGTGATCTTCCACTGATGCACGGCAGACATCGCCAGCGCGCCGTAAGAAAAATGATTGTTGCCGTTGTTCGACTCCGGAATCAGATTCGCCGGGTCCACGTCCGCGCTCACCGTCGTTCCCGCCGTGATCCACGCGGCCGGCACGGCCATGTTCCACGATGCGTTTGAAATCGACGTGTCAATGCTCGTCGGCACCGAACTGCCCGGCGCATTGATCGTCAGCGCGTTCGTCGTGCTTCCATTCACGAAACTCACTTTCACTTGTGGCGTCGCTGTATTTGTCTGGTTTGCCAGCACGAATACGCGCACCCACGCGCTCCGCCCAGCAATCAAATTCACGTCATGCGCCGGATAATTCTGCGTCGCTTGTGTGATGTACAGTCCATCAATCGTTAGGTCCAGACCGCTCGAGGAAGTCGTCACCGTAAACGAACCCGATGACGTTGCAGTACCGCCCGGTGTAACCACCGAAATTGGTCCCGTCGTCGCGCCGCTCGGCACTGAAGTCGAAATATGGCTCGCGTCCGTAATCGAAAACGTCGCGGCAGTGCCATTGAACTTAACGCTTGTTGCGCCGGTAAAATTGGTGCCGGTCAGTGTGACGCTTGTTCCCACTTGCCCGCTCGTCGGGGAGACCGCCGTAATCGTCGGCGCTGCCACGCTCACCGTGAAGTCGCTGGCCGACGTCGCCGCTCCTTGCGGCGTCACAATCGAAATCTTTCCCGTCATCGCTGCGCTCGGCACCGTCGCCGTCACGCTTGTCGCGCTCACCGCCGCAAATGTTGTCGCGGCGACTCCGCCAATCGAAACCGAAGTCGCACCGTTCAAATTTGTCCCTGTTACCGAAATGGAAGTCCCCACTGCGCCGCTCGTCGGGCTGAAGCTCGTAATGGTGGGAGTCTTTGTTGGCTGCGGCGGTGTCGTGCTGGTAGCGCCGCCACCGCATCCTGTAACCAACGTGGCAAGCGCCAGCAAAATGGCGCAGACAGAAACTTCGTATCCCCGCGGACGAAACTTGCTCGCTTCGCGCTTGCAAGCGCGCTCCCCAAACAACATGGCGCCCATCCCTTCGCGCAGGCCTCGGCAGGAGCCGAGAGGATCGCCAAGCTGCACACAGTTCTTCGATGTGCCGCACGATACCGTACGCTGCCTCGTAGGATAGCCCTCCGAAGCACGGGGAAGCACCTGCACCAAGGTACAGTTTTCGTTCAGCGCATCATGTCAGGGAAATTGGTCGCAAGCCACGCGCGGCATAGCCATACCGCTCAGCTGACTCTGCGCTCGAGTTCGATCTATCGGTGGATATACATCACAGCGGCAGCGCCGAACATCATGCCCGAAAAGATCAGCGCCACAACGCCCGCCACGAACCACTTGGAAATCCGCGACGATTCCCGCGCCACTCCGTCTGCCGTTACCCGAGCCCCAACGGACACAGCACTCTCGCTCAAGCCGCCATTAATTTCCCGCCGTGACGCCACGCTCGGCACACCGGCCGCCACTTTGCCCACAAAGCTGTAGCCCTGCCTCGGAATCGTCTCGACAAAGGCCGGCGCATCAGGGGAATCCCCCAGCGCCAGTCGCAGCTTGTTCACCGTCGTATTGACGTTCGCGTCGTAATTAACGTGCGTGCCCTCTGGCCACAGCCGTTGCCGCAAATTCTCCCGGCTAACCACCTCTCCCGGGCGAGCCAGCAATGCCAAAAGCGTTTGGTAAACCTTCCCGGGCAACTTGATTCGCGCCCCATCCTTGAACAACTCCTCGCGCTTCAAGTCGACCGTGAAGTTTCCAAAACTCAAAAACCTCGGCCCCTCTTGTACCGCTTGCGGGACAAAGCTCCGCACCACCAGCGATTGCATGCTTGTCATCTCTGTGCTCATTTGTGCCTACCTGGATCGAAGACCAGACGCACTCGCTTTGGAACCACGACGGTCGGGACCGTTTCCACAGGCAGGAAGGCCCCGGTTGACTTCCTTGGCCGATTCTTATATCTTGATTTGTATATACAAGTCAAGCGATTTATGCCCCTATCTCTTGCCGACCTCGACCTGACTGGCACTGGCTACTGCGCTTCCTTCAATTTCCGTCGCGCCGCCCGTGCCATGACCGCTCTATTTGACCGGGCCCTCAAGGATTCCGGCATCCGCTCCACTCAGTTCACAATCCTCACTGCCGTCGCCAAGAACCAGCCTGTTTCTATTGGCAAAATCTCGGAAATCCTCGTTATGGACGCCACAACCCTTACCCGGAATCTCAATTTGCTTCGTAAGCAAGGTTTGTTGACGGTTTCACCCCGAGGTGCCATGCGGCAGCGCTTTCTCCATTTGACGGTTGCCGGAGAAAAAGCTCTCGCTCTGGCCGTACCTTTGTGGCGAGAAATCCAGCAGCGATTCGTGGACCAAATTGGCGAAGACCACTGGAAAGCGCTTCGCTCGGAGCTGGAATCGCTGTCCAAATTGGCTGTCTCTCTGGAAGGAAAAAAAGAATGAAGGCCCGGGCGGCTTTCAAGCCCACAACACCTTTGCGGTGTTAAAAATCCGAAATAATTACGTCGGACGCGGCGCCTCTCCGTTTCTCTCTCACGCGCGAAACTCGTTTGCGTATTCCCTCAAAAATGCATCCATCGTCCGCGCCGGCTTTCCCAAGACTTTCTCAACTACGCCATCCACAGCCGCCGCCCGTCCGCTTACGTAGTAGTCCTGCAGCTCGATCAACGCCGTCACTTGCCATGCAGGCATTCCCAAATCCAGCATCGCTTTCTGGTGCGCCTCGCGCGGAATATTCACATGCTTCACTTCTCTCCCGGATTTCGCCGCAATCCGTTTCGCCAGGTCATCCTGTGTAATCGCTTCCGGTCCGTTCAACTCGTAAATCTTTCCCGCGTGTCCATCCGTCGTCAGCGTCTTCGCCGCCACGGCCGCAACGTCGCGCACGTCGATATAACTCGTCTTCGTATTGCCCATCGCATCGTAAAACACGCCTTGCGCCTTTATGCTCGGCGCCAGATACGTAATCGTGTTCTGCATGAATCCGTTCGGCCGTAAAATCACGAACTCGATTCCGCTCGCTTTCAATTTGTCTTCCACTTTCCTGTGCCAGCTGGGGAATGACTTGTCGTAGTCGCCCGCGCCGAGCGCCGAGTTCAACACAATCTTCTTCACGCCGGCCTTCTTGCACGCGTCAATCGCGTTCCCTTCCAGCTGCACGAGCTCTTGTACCGGTGAACACACCAGATAAACTCGATCCACTCCCTGCAATGCGCTCAACAAGCTCGCCGTGTCGCCGAAATCCGCGATCGGCGTCTTTACCCCAACTGGCGCCTTCCCTGCTTCCACTTGCGATCGGTACATCGCGCTGAACACTTGACCCGTCTTCTGCACTTCGCGAACAACTTCCCTGCCCACACTCCCGCTGGCTCCCGTAACTAAAATCATTCTGGCCCCCCTTGGATACATGCGACGTTCGATGCATGCGACTTCTGTGAATAACTCCGATCGCGCGCCCTCATTCCTTCCAGGCCATGCTATAACTCCCGTAAGGCGCCCGGAAGTACGCACAATTTTGTAAGCCCCTCTCATGGGCTCGGAGCTCGCATGAAGCAACATTACGGCTGTCCGATTAAAGCCACGCTAAACGTCATGTCCGGGAAATGGAAAGTTCTCGCGCTTTGGTATCTCTCGTTCAAGCCGCAACGCTTCGCCGAACTTCGCGACCTTCTCCCCGGCGTCACCGAAAAAGTCCTCACCACGCAACTTCGCGAACTCGAACAAGACGGCGTCATTTCCCGCAAATCCACCCATGATTCACCGCCGAGAGTCACCTACTCCCTCACTAAAGCCGGTCGCGACCTCATTCCTCTCATGGAAGAAATGTGCGGCTGGGGCACCAAACACCTCGGCATCCCGCCCAATCTCCCGCTCCTCCCTCGCCTCGCCCGCCGCTCCGCCTGAAGATTCGCTCTTCTTGCTCCGTCGCGGGCCGAGCTGTCTCTCTGACCTCTGTGCTCCGCCCTCTGTGAACTCTGTGTTAATTCTTTTCCGTGTCCTTGGCCGAGCTGTCTCTGTGACTTCTGTGCTCCGTTCTCTGTGAACTCTGTGTTAAGTCTTTTCCGTGCCTTTCGGCCTATCTCTCGCATCAAAATCGTGCATCAACTTGCTGTACCTGCTAAAGTTTGCACCGCGAATATCTCAAGATAGGAAATCGCATGACCAAAACTCTCGAAAACAAAGTAGCTCTCATCACCGGCGGCACCACCGGCATCGGCCGCGACACCGCCATCCTCTTCGCCAAACACGGCGCCAAAGTCGTCATCTCCGGCCGCCGCGAAGCCGAAGGGAAAGAAGCTATTGCGCTAGTCAAAGCTGCCGGAGGTGAAGGCGCCTTCATGCAGTCGGACGTCTCGAAAACGAGTGACGTTCAGTCATTGGTGAAAAAAACGGTAGACACCTATGGCCGCCTCGATGTCGCCTTTAACAATGCTGGAATTGAAGGCGGCTGGCTCCCCCTTCTCGATATGCCCGAAGAGGATTTCGACAAAGTCATAAACATCAACTTGAAGGGCGTGTGGCTCTGTCTAAAATACGAAATACAACAAATGCTCAAGCAGGGTGGCGGCGGGGCGATCGTAAATATGTCTTCGGTGGCAGGTTACATCGGAAACGCCGTCGCTTCGCACTATGTCGCCAGTAAACACGGCGTCCTCGGTCTCACAAAATCCGTGGCGCTCGAATTTGCAAGCAGGGGTATTCGTGTCAACGCGGTTTGCCCCGCCGTTATCGAAACACCAATGGCCGACCGTGCCTTCGGTGCCTCACCGCTGATTGACCGCTTCCGCGCGATGCATCCCCTCGGCCGTTTTGGCAAACCGATCGAAATCGCCGAAGCTGTCCTCTGGCTCTGCTCGGACAAATCTTCCTTCATGACCGGCCACGACATTGTGCTCGATGGCGGCATGCTCGCCGGCCCCAATCCAAACGCTTAGCTACCGGCGATGAACTTAACGCTCGACCACTTCGGCACCGACGAACACGCCCACCAACTCACCCACGGCTGGCGCTATTGTAGGTCTTCTCGGTGACCTCTGTGCTCCGCTCTCTGTGTCCTCTGTGTTAAGAAAAGCAGTTGTAAATTCTCGCTTCGTTTTCAGCAATTTCTAGGCACCAGTAGGGGCACGATAAATCGTGCCCTCTTCGCGAGATCACCACCCGTGCTTGCCGCCAATCGCGCCACTGGGCAAAATCGGTCCTTGTAGGGGCCGACTTCTGAGTCGGCCCTCTTTGCTGGTAAACTATTCTTTCGATGGCCTCCCTCACCCAAATCGCCGGCTCCGACGCCACCGGCTCGCGCCACCCGCGCCGCAAAACCTACGGTGTAAAGGTCGGCCACGTCCAGGTTGGCGGCGGCGCTCCCATCGTCGTCCAGTCCATGACCAACACGGACACCGCCGACGTCGAATCCACGATCAAACAAACGCTCGAACTCGCTGAAGCCGGCTCCGAAATCGTTCGTTGGACCGTCAACGTCCCCGAAGCCGCTGCCGCCGTTCCCGAAATCAAGAAGCGCCTTCTCGCCGCAGGATGCAACGTCCCCATCATCGGAGACTTCCATTACAACGGACACGTTCTCCTCACCAAATATCCCGACTGCGCCAAAGCGCTCGACAAATACCGCATCAATCCCGGCAACGTCGGTGCAGGCCAACGCCGCGACGAACAATTTTCGACAATCTGCAAAGTCGCCGTAGACAACGGCAAGCCTGTCCGCATCGGCGTAAATGGCGGCTCTCTCAATCAAGAGCTTGTCATGGCCAAAATGCAGGAGAACACCGACAAAAATCTCGGCAAGGAATCCGAAGACATCATCAACGAGTGCATGGTCCTCTCGGCGCTGCAATCCACGGAGCTCGCTCTCGAATCCGGCCTGCGCCACGATCAAATTATTATTTCCTGCAAAACTTCTCGCCCGCGCGACCTCATCACCGTCTATCGCGATCTCAGCAGCAAAACCGAGCAGCCTTTGCACCTCGGCCTAACCGAAGCCGGCATGGGCATGAAGGGCCAGATATGGTCCGCCGCTTCTCTCGGCATTCTTCTCTACGACGGCATCGGCGACACCATTCGCATTTCTCTCACGCCGCGCCCCGGCGGAGATCGCCGCGAAGAAGTGTATGCATGCTGCGAAGTTCTCCAGGCGCTCGGCTTGCGTTCTTTTTCTCCAAGCGTCACCGCCTGCCCCGGCTGCGGCCGCACCACCAGCACCACGTTTCAGGAACTCGCCGAGCGCACCCAGGCCTACATCCGCGAAATGATGCCCACCTGGAAAACGCAATACGACGGCGTCGAAACCATGACCCTCGCCGTCATGGGCTGCATCGTCAACGGCCCCGGCGAATCCAAAGCCGCCAACATCGGCATCAGCCTCCCCGGTACCGGCGAAGCCCCTCGCTGCCCCGTCTACATCGACGGCAAAAAAGACGTCACCCTCGAAGGCACCTACGACGAACTAGCCATCGCCTTCAAATCTCTCGTCGACAACTACATCTCCACCAAATACCCCCGCAAACACGCCGCTGTGATAGCGGGATGAAACAGCTGCTTCTAAAATCTCTCGTCGTCGCTGTTGTCTTCGGCTTGGCCATAGGATTTTTTGATTCCTTGGTTTGGATCAGAAATATCCATAAATACGACCCACCCATAAACACGGCAGAGGCACAAGAGCTAGCTCGTCTTCCGGTTGTAGAGATGCAGGCAAGGATGAGGCAGCGAGAAGTACATCTAACCCGAATAGAGTGGCTCGCCGACGCGATTCGCTACCCCTATTTCTGGAGGGGCGTAGCCGAGAAAAGCCTTGTCCCGGCTTTTGGAATATTCTTTGCTTGTGTTTGCCTTGGACGTTGGAGCCGCGGTTCTCAACTGGGTTTGCCGAATAAAAAGGTGTAGTCTTTCTATTGGAATATGTCGCAGAGCGAAATCATCTTCTCGGTCCAAGAATCTCCAGAAGGCGGCTACGAAGCCCGTGCCTTGGATTTTTCTATTTTCACCCAAGCGAATTCATTGGAAGAGCTAAGAACCATGATTCGGGACGCCGTTTCCTGCCACTTTGACACCGCGGAAAAACCTTCCGTGATCCGCCTTCATTTCGTCAAGGACGAGGTCATCTCTGCGTGAAGCTTCCTCGTGACGTAAGTGGTCACGACCTTGCTCGCGCCCTCGCAATTCGGCTACACAATCACGCGACAATCTGGCAGCCACATGCGCCTCACCTCTCGCTTTAAAGGCACCGAAAATCACATCACGATTCCCGCCCATGACCCGCTCCGTGTCGGGACACTTTCCCAAATCCTCAGCGACTTATCGACTTATCTCGAATTAGAAAAGGAAGCTCTACTCAAAGCACTGTTTGGCTAGCGTCGTAACACTAATTTGCGGCTGTGCTAAAATTACGGATTCCGAACCGCACCTCGTTCGGCGTTAAACATGAAAATCACCCGCGAAGACGTAATCCGCGTCGCCGACCTCGCCTACCTTGAACTCTCCGAGTCCGAGCTCGAAACCTATCGCGCCCAGATTGACGAAATCCTCGAATACATCGGCAAACTCAACGAACTCGACACCACAAACGTCGCCCCCATGACACAAGTCCTGTCCGACGACCAAACCGCCGACGCCACCCTCCGCGAAGACATTCACGTCCGCAGCACCGTCGCCGCCGACGTTCTAAAACACGCGCCCGATCCCGAGCCGCCCTTTTTCCGCGTCCCGAAAGTGATCGAGCGCTGAGGTCGAACTTTTTGTAACGCCGGCATCCTGCCGGCGGCCGTTCTTGAATTTGTAGTGGCGCAGCTTGCTGCGCGATTTTGTTCGTTGTTGTAGGGCCCGCTTTCTGAAGCGGGCCGTTCCTGGCAGAATGTACCGACGCGAAGGAGTAGGGGCACGATATATCGTGCCCAACGGTGTAAACGACAACGCAAATGTCTACAAACTGGACCATCTCCTCCGTCCGTGACGCCCTCGCCACCAAGAAACTCTCCGCGCGCGAACTCGCCGCCGACTTCTTCACCCGCATCGACGCGCAAAATCCCACGCTCAACGCCTATCTCACTCTCTCCCCCGAACGCGCCTACGCCCAAGCCGACAAAATCGACGCTCTCATCGCATCAAACAAACCGCTCCCGCCCCTCGCCGGAGTTCCCATCGCCATCAAAGACGTCCTCTCCACCCGTGGCATCCGCACCACCTGCGGTTCCAAAATCCTCGAAAATCATTTCCCCGCCTACGACGCCACCGCCGTCGAGCGCCTCGAATCCGCCGGCGCCGTCCTTCTCGGCAAAACCAATTGCGACGAATTCGCCATGGGCAGCTCCAACGAAAACTCCGCCTACGGCCCCGTCAAAAATCCCATTGCGCTCGACCGCGTTCCCGGCGGGTCCAGCGGCGGCTCCGCAGCCGTCGTTGCTGCAGGCCTTGCCGTCGCCTCTCTCGGCACCGACACCGGTGGCTCCATCCGCCAGCCCGGCGCCCTCTGCGGCATCCCCGCCATGATGGGCAGCTACGGCCGCGTCTCCCGCTACGGCCTCATCGCCTTCGCCTCTTCGCTCGACCGCATCGGCCCCTTCGCCACCAACGTTCGCGATGTCGCCGCCATCCTCCAAACAATTGCCGGCCGCGACCCTCGCGACTCCACTTCCACCACGGCGCAAGTCCCGGACTACACATCCGAAATCACGAAGCCCATCAAAGGCCTCCGCATCGGTATTCCCAAAGACTACTTCGCCGAAGGCATGCACTCCGGCGTCCGCGCCAAAGTCGAAGCCGGTATCGCGCTCCTCAAATCTCTCGGCTGCGAACTCATCGACATCCGCATGCCCCACACCGATTACGCCATCGCCACCTACTACATCATCGCCACCGCCGAAGCCTCGTCGAATCTCGCCCGCTACGACGGTGTCCGCTACGGCCTCCGCGCCGACGACCCAACCCTCCTGGGCATGTATCGCAAGACCCGCGGCGCCGGTTTCGGCCCCGAAGTCAAACGCCGCATCGTCCTCGGCACCTACGTCCTCTCCGCTGGCTATTACGATGCCTACTACCTCAAGGGCCAAAAAGTCCGCGCCCTCATCGCCCAGGATTTCCGCGACGCCTTCACCAAAGTGGACGCCATCGTCACGCCCACGTCCCCCATCCCCGCCTTCAAACTCGGCGAAAAGACCAACGACCCGCTCCAGATGTATCTCGCCGACATCTACACCGTCACCGGCTCCCTCGCCGGTGTCCCCGGCATCTCCGTCCCCTGCGGCAAAACGCCCCAGGAAAACCTCCCCGTCGGCCTCCAGATCTTCGGCGCCCCTTTCGGCGAAGCCCGCGTCCTCCAACTCGCCCACGCCTTCGAACAAGCCGGCGGCCCCTCCTTGTAGCGTAGCTTGTAGCGTAGCCTTCAGGCTGCGTTCTTCGCCTCGTAGCATCAGCCTTCACGCTAAGTTCTTCCTTTTGTAGCGTAGCCTTTAGGCTGCGTTCTTCGTTCTGTAGCGTAGCCGCGACGCTGCGTCCGTCACGCTAGCCGCTTTTACGCCTCTACTCTTTCTCTTAACATCTGTGTTAATCTTGGATCCTCTTCGGTTGTGGATCTCAAATGCCAAAGCTCGACTCCCTCCGCGCCAAACTCTTCACGGCCCAATCCCGCTTTCTCACTGCTGCCGACACCATCCCGTTTGATCTTTGGCAAACTTCTCCCTCCCCAAACGCCTGGTCCACCGCCGAAATCGTCGCTCATCTCTGCCAAATCGAATCCAGCATCATCTCCAACTCGGATCGCATCCTTCGCCATCCGCCTCGGCCAGTTCCTCTCCTGAAGCGCTTCCGACTCCCGCTTTTCCTGGCCGAATATCGCGTCCGCCCCTTCCAATCTCCGCTTCCCGTCGACCCTTCTCTCCTCGCTGAAAAAGATCCCATGCTCGCCGCCCTCTGTACTGTTCGCGAACGAACTCTCGCGTTCCTCGACGAAACAAAATCGCGAAATCTCGCGCCTTATTGCTTCCCGCATCCCTTCCTCGGCATGTTCAATCTCTACTCTTGGCTCGAACTCATCGCCTGCCACCAGCTCCGTCATGCCAAACAAGTTCATGAAATCGCCACACTTATTCCAAAACACGTAGTAACTTCGCAGAAGTAGGATATTTTTTCTCCTCGCAAAAAAAGTTGCGCCACTCTCCCGCATTACAGAAAACACCTGAAAAACAAGCAAAAATGCCCCTTTTTCGCATGCCTTCCCAAAAGTACTAGCCCTCGCGTTTATGCCCTCACAGAACGGAACGACTATTGCAAGGAAGTTTGTGCATCTTCTAAGCTCCCTTCAGCATCACACGGAGCATGAAGGACTTAAATGCCCGTCGCGACTTTAGGACGATTTAGGGGTTAGTAGTAGTAGTTCAGGAGCAAGGCCATGGTTACCGTCAAATCGAGCCAGAAAATCTTCACCGATTCGGAAGTTGCCACTTTGACCGGCATCTGCATCGACCACATTCACAAGTTTGCCAAGACGCGCCACCTCGGCTTCATCGCCCGCGCCGCCGAAGCCGCCGGCAAAGCCGATAATTGGCTCTTCACCCTGTCCGATCTAATGGTCTTGGTTACGCTCTTCCCCAAGTGCACCCACTAGGCAGGCTCACGCTCTGACGGCCAACGCGCCGCCTGGCCCTGAATCGTGGTTTTCCGGATGCTCTCACCCGTCGTGAGAGCTTTTTTGTTGCCAACATTCGTCCCCGCCTCTCCGTGTTCTCTGCGTAAGTCCTTTTTCCCTCTTGATTCCTGCGCTTCGCCTTGTGGTACATTGACCGCATGTTTACCCCGGCCAAGTCGCGGCGCCCTCTCGTCGTTGCCGCCCTTCTTTCCGCGATCCTTCTCTTGTCTGCCACCGCCGCAAACGAACCCGCCCCTCGCTTCAACGCCATCACTCTCACCGGCGAAAAATTCAACAACGCCAGCATCAAAGGCAAAGTCGTCCTACTCGAATTCTGGACCACTTGGTGCAAATACTGCGTCGCGGAAGCCGACTACGTGGACAAACTCGACAAGGAGTATCGCGACAAAGGTTTAATCGTCCTGGCCATCAACGTCGGCGAACCCAAAAAACTCGTCAAAAAATATCTCGAGGCCCATCCCCGCTCTTGCCGCATCGTGCTCATGGAAGACACCAATCTCGCCGCCATGTACGAAGCCACGGTCTATCCCATTTATGTCGTGATTGATAAAGACGGTAACATCTCCGACGAACAACGCGGTGCCGGCGGCGAAGCCGCCCTCCGCAACCTCGTCTCTCAAGCCGGCATGGAAATCACTCCGGCCGAAACCTCCGCCTCCAACTGACACTCCATCACTCTTTGTAGTGGCCGATCTTTAGATCGGCTCTTTTCGCGGCCTGCCCCAGCCGCTAGTACTCTCGCAATTCTGCCATTCCGACCGAAGTGGCCCGGCTGAAACCGCCATTCCGTCATTTCGAACGGAGCAAGCCAACGCTTTTGTACTTCCGATTCATTCCGATGAAGCGGTTGGGCTGCGCAGAGAGAAATCTCTCGGCTCTTCGATTGACAAAATTGGGATGACCCTGAGGAAAGCTACAAACCGGAGGAATCTCTCGTCGATCTTTATCCCTCACTTCTTCCTCGTCACCTTGTCGACCGACCCATCCACCCCAAAATCCCACACATACAAATTTATCCCGCCGGGCAAAATCTCCGCCAGCGCGTACTCTCCCGGCAGCAGCGGTTCCCCCAACGTATACCGGTACACATTCGGCGCCACTTCCCATCTCTGTAGCAGCACCGTATTCCGCGCTTCATCCAATTTTTCGCCAAACAATGCCTTCACCTGCTCCAGCACCCGCTTGTTCCCTTTCACCGTCGCCCGCACCAATTCCACCTCCGGCCCGGACTCTCCCGGCCGGCTGCTCTTCTGGATCGGCGATGGCTGATCCGGGTCCGGCGGCGCTTCCCGCAAATAAAACTCCAGTTGCGAGGGATCCAGCCGCGTCTTCGCATGCGCCGTCGGCAATTCGATGTTCGTCTTGCTCGGCACAATCGGTATCGGGCTCGCAATCTGCTTCAAAAACTGTTTCTTGTCGCGCTTCGCTTCCGTCTCGGCCTGCTCCAGCAACGTTGCCTTCTTCCCTTCCACGGCAAACATTCCTTCGCCTGACGGCAAGAACATGCCGGAAGCGGTCTGCAGGCTCGCATCCACGTCCAGCGCCATATCCGTTCGCGTCGCCTCTTCCTGCGTCTTCAGCTTTTCCAACTCCGCTTTATCCCGTGCCGCGGTCGCCGCTTCCACCTTCTGCGTCGCCGCCCAGTCAATCATCGACGCTGGAATCTCTTCCCAAGCCCCGCGCTCCAGGCTGAAGTACCGCACCCGCTCTCCATTCCGCGTGTACTCTCGCACCAGCTGAAAATTCCCGTCCTTCAAAATCAATTTCTTCCCGTTCGGCGCCCCACCCGGCAAACCAGCTTTGCTCTTCTCTGGCCCTGCACTCTGTTCCACCGGCTTACTCGTATCCGGCCCCGGCGGCGCCTGGGCGGAGGCCACCCATCCGAAGCTACTCATCGCACACAAAGCTGCAATCGCAATAAATCGATTTCTCATCAGAACCAACCTACCCATTCAGATGCCGTGGCGCAACCCCGGTATGCCCACTCTTCATTCCTACGTGTAGGGGCACGATATATCGTGCCCTCTTCGCGAGGCGACCGCACGAACTTGCCGCCGACCGAGCCACTCGTCTCGCTCGCCCACCAACCGCGGCGGCTTCTGCACCTATTTGTAACGCCGGCTTGTCCTGGAAGGGCTTCCAGCCGGCCCTCCGTTCCCCTCGCGCTCCCAAGTCCGCAACCACGGCTGCAACTCTTCCTACATATCATCATCTCAAGAAATCCCCGCCATTCGCCCATTCTGTGGTATAACTGTTATACCAGCATGCGCTTCCATTTCGACCCGCGGAAGAGCCGTAGTCTTCGGCGGAATCCGAAGCGCGGCATCGGATTTGAGGAAGCGCAGGAAGTTTCTTTCACCCATATTATTTGGATCAGCGTTTGGACCTACCATCGCAGCACCGCGCCATCGGCTGGGTGGGCACCCGGCTCTACACGGTCATTTTCGAAGTCCGCGAAGACGCCGAGGGAGAGCTTTATCACCTGGTGACTCTGTGGAAGGCCACGCGCGAGGAGCGAATGCTATATGAAAAATACGTCTCGTAAAAAGAAACCTGTCTCTGCCGAGTCCATTGCCCGCAGAGCCGATGCCGGCAGAGACGTTTCGCAGTTTTTTAACAATTCCGGCCGCCGTATGGAGCCCATCCGGCGCGTCAATGTGGACTTTGCTGCCCCTATGCTCCAGGAGCTGGACCTCTTCGCGAAAGAGCTGAATATCAGCAGGCAAGCCGTCATCAAAACCCTGATTCGTCAGGGCCTTGATCAGCGCCGCGTTGCTAGCAAGAAGTCCCGCTCTTCACGCTGAGCCTTCGCCCTAACAGGCTGCTGAAAGTCAGTACATTGTATGCCGCTCCATCCGTCCTCCTGCTTGCCCCTTGTCTACCATCCACCGTGGGGACGACCTCGCTTTCCGAAGCGCACCTCTCCCGGCTTCTCTCGTCGAAATCAGTAGACGCGGCTCTACTCCGCCCGTTTTTGTTCCTCTTGCCTTGCCGTTGAAGGGCCGGCTTTTTTATCCCGAGTGCAGTCGAGGGACTGAAGCCGGCCGCTCCTCGCCGCGCGATCGCTCAAACTCGCTACCCACGATCCGCTCGGCAAGATCCCACCCCAGCAACACACCTTCCTCGCTTTGCAATTTGCAGTTTGACGGATTCGTGCGGCGAAACACGATTTGGTCTCGTTTGTCCTCGGCAACGCCGGAGAACGATCGGCGAGCAAGCAAAAAATTCCTATCCCGATCTCCAAAACCAGCAAAAGCGGCGTAGCTCAGTTCTCCATGAAACGCGCCGTCCGCGTTTTGCCGAGCGGCAACCTTGAACCAATTCAGGACTAACGAAGCCCCACCCGATGTTGACACCGAACTTCCGACTCTCTAATCTGACTTTATGGAAGTGCATTTTGATCGCCAACTCGAAGAAAAGCTGGCACGCGTTGCGGCCGAAAAAGGACGGGAAAGCGAGTCCCTCGTCATCGAAGCCGTCGAGCGCATGCTGAGCTATGAGGACTGGTTTCTGCGCGAAGTCGAAAAAGGCATCTCCGCAGCCGACCGTGGCGAATTCGTTGAACATGACGAAGTGCGCAAGCTCATTGACCGCCGCTACCCCGGCTAATGCTCCTCCGCTGGACATCCCCGGCGGTCCACGACCTCACTCAAATCTGTGACTTCATCTCTGACCGAGCGGATCCGGCGACGGCCCGCCGCATCGCAATATCCATCTCCGAATCG
>Ga0137412_10000309_pt1 | contig 33506 bp, 20 predicted proteins | sample CZODoug2_1_16fun_FD_122160 | JGI IMG/M metagenome (GOLD analysis project Ga0137412, IMG submission 122160) | Vadose zone soil fungal communities from Angelo Coast Range Reserve, California, USA - CZODoug2_1_16fungal (Hybrid Assembly) | ecosystem: Environmental > Terrestrial > Soil > Vadose zone...
GGACGTCCAGCCAGAGGCCGGGCATGGAAGTGCCAAGGTACGGGATCCAACTCATCGCAGCCGCCTCAGCCATCGACCAGTATCGCTGTTCACCCGTCAGTGCGGCGGCGAGCAGCGCCGCCTTGAGCCGCTCGGTTTGCGGCCACAAACGCGCATTGGCGTCCTTGACCGAAAAGTCTCCCTCCAGCGCATTCACCGCCACGCCATCATGAATTCCGAACTCCTCACCGATCGCGATGAGGCGCAGTGCCGTGTCGCGCAGGGGTCGGGCATGCCAACGTTCGCAGCGAAGCAGCAGCCAGGCCCATTCGAACTGGTGCCCGGGTTCGACGATGCGGCCTGCGACACCCGGCGTGGGCTGCCATGTCGCCAGGTAGGACTCGCCGAGCGCACCGCTATCCTTGCGGATGAAACGCGACAGGGCCAGATCAACTATGCTTCGCACGCCGTCGGCCCAGCCCGCGTCCTGACCGATCTCGGCCCACGCCAGGTACGCCTCGAGCAAGTGCATGTGCGGATTCGACTCGCGATGGGCCGACAAATGTTCTTCTGAGTAATAAGAGCCGTCATCGGTGCCGAAACGAGCGGCGATGATTTGGCGCAGCACGAGAGCTCGTCTTTCGAATTCTCCGCGCGCGTCGAGCGCAGTGGCCGCGGCCGCGTACCCCAGCAGGGTGAAGGCTTGGTCATACAGCAGGGCGCGCTCGTCGAGCGGCGCACCGTCGGCGTTCGTCATCACGCGGAACAACCCGTCGTGACGCCGATAGTAGGTGGTGAAATAATCCATTCCGCGGCTCAGGATCCCGGTCACATCGCCCGGCCAGCCGAGGGTTCGGGCCTGCGCAAAGGCGTAGATCTGGCGCGGATGAACTCTTGCCCGCCGCGGGTGGGCGAGAGCAACGCCTTCCTGGTTCAGAACCTCGGCAAACCCGCCGTTGCGAGGATCTATGCCGCGGTCGGACCACAACGGGAACGCGGCGTCGACCAGCCATGTCACCAAGCGCGTCCGCTGTGTATGGAGCGTGCTCAAGTCGTCTGTGCTCACGCTGTCTTCAGCAGCGCAAAGCGCGTGGGCAGCAACCGGTAACTGAACGGCAGAATGGCGGCCCCGACCGCCGGTGCATCGTCGGCGGTCAGAGCGCGTGCCACCGGCGCAATAGTCGGTATTTGCGCTGCGAACATTGCCATCCGCGTATTCAGCGATGCCGCCAGCTGATCGACCAGAATGCCCGGCAACCGGCCGCCGATCAGTATGGCCTCCGGGTTGATCAGGCAATTGATGGCCACGAAGGAGCTCACCAACGCCTCGGTCGATTCATGAATCCATCGATCCACGATGACTCGCGCGGCGGGCGTCAACCGAGTCAGGCCGCGCGGCGTGGCCACCCGAAACCCGCGTTCGGCGAGGCGGCTGTACAGGCTCGACAGGGAGACGATGTTCTGCAATTGGCTGTCTTCGCCGGCGTTGTTGAGGGCGTGCAGCCAGCCGATTTCGCCGCTGCGTCCGTTGGCCCCGCGAAAGTAGCTGCCGTCCGCAACCAGGCCGCCGCCGAGCGCGGCGGTGACGAGCAAGTAGAAGAAACTGCGGTATTGATGACCGGAGCCGAACTGCATTTCGCCGATCGCCGCGGCCGCCGCGTCGTTTTCTATGAACACGGGAATCCCGAGGACATCGCGGATCAGATCATCGATGTGCACCGAGGCCCAGGCCGCGTAGTCGGCCGGCTGATCCGGCAGATGCGCCCGAGTAATGTCGTCGGGAAACGCCACACCCACGCCGACGAGGCGATTGCGCGCAATGCCGGCCTTGGCGAGGAGTTGCCCGACCGAGCGCTGATAGAAGGTGCGAACGGTCGAGGGCTTGGCGAAGTGAATTTCCCGCGACGCGCGCGCGCGCACCTTGCCGACGAAATCCAGCAGCACCATCGTGACGTGGTCGCGGTCGACGTTGAGGCCGATGGAGAAGCAGCTGTCCGGGTTGATCACGAACTTCGTCGGGGGCTGGCCGCGGGCGCCGTGCAATCGGCCGGCGCTCTGAATCAGCCGGTCCTTGATGAGCCGGTTGGTGATGTTCGCGATTGCGGCCGGTGTGAGGCCCGTCTTTAGCGCGAGTTCGGTTCGCGTAACCGGTCCGTTGACCCGTATGGCGTGCAGAGTGACGCGCTGATTGTGGTCCCCGGCGCGTGCCAGGTTGGTGCCGGACAGCTGCGGGCCGGCGCTTCGGGCCGCCTCCGCGTAGCTGTCGAGTGGGCTCTTTTTTCGCATGGGCGTGCGCAGCATATTGTATACAAAGGCCGCGATCAGACCGTGTCGGCTGCGAGCGCCAGGGCGTGCGCGCACACACGATTCGTTCCGCCCAGCTCCACGCCTCCCAAGAGCGGCCGCGAGGCCTTCATCGGCTGGGTGTTCCGGCCGCGAAATAGCTGTCGTGCGACGGTACCGCTTGAGCGGCCTGCGCGGTGGACTGCGCCATGGAACCTAAGATTTCTCGCAATTGATTCATGTTGACGACATCCATCAAGGGGTCGTAGGCGTCGGGGACTATGCCGATGCCCTCGAAGATGTAGAACCAGCTGAGGTCGGTGAACAGTTCGCCGGCCTTTACCCGAATGCGCCCGGTGCGTTTGTAGAGTTCAATGCGCTGCTCCAGGCTGTCGGGCAGTTTCATGGACTGGCAATATGACCACAGCGGCGTATCGCTGCGTCCGGTCAAGTAGTGCAGCACGATGAAATCTCGAATACGCTCGATCTCCTGAATCAGTTCAGTGTTGTAGGAATCGATGTTCGATTGCGCGAACGATGTGCGGGGGAAGTGTTCGAGCAGCTTGTATACGCCGCTCATGACCAAGTGAATGCTGGTCGACTCGAGCGGTTCGAGGAACCCCGAGGCGAGTCCGAGCGCCACGCAATTTCGATTCCAGAACAATTTGCGGCGGCCGGTCACAAAGCGCAGGAAGCGAGGGTCTGCGGACGGCTTTTCGCCGACAGCGCTCAACAACTCGTCGAGCGCCTGCGAATCGCCGATATGGGCGCTCGAGTAAACATAGCCATTGCCGGCGCGATGTTGCAGGGGAATGCGCCAGCGCCAGCCGGCACTGTGCGAAATCGCCGCGGTATAGGGCGGGCGGGCAGAAGCCAATTCGGTCGGCACCGCGACCGCGCGGTCGCAGGGCAGAACATCGCTCCAATCCAGATAGCCGGTCTGCAGCGCCCCTTCGATCAGCACGCCGCGAAAACCGCTGCAATCGATGTATAAATCCGCCTGCAGCCGGGTACCGTCGCTGAAAACGAGTTCGTCGAGAAACCCGTCTTCACGCCGCGTGGCCTGCGCCACGGTGCGCTCCAACCGCGCGACGCCCAGCCGCTCCGAGTAGGCGCGCAGATACTGGGCAACCAACCCCGCATCGAAGTGCAATGCGTGGCGCAATCCGGCGGCCGGTCCCGGCGCTGCGGGATCGACGAAGCGGAATCTGCCGGCGTCCCCGAGAGTCGCGTTCAGGCTGAAATCATTGAATCGCGGCGCGAGACCTTCCGAGCGCGCCTTGTGCCAGGCGTGATGGAAGGGGCGCAGGTTGATCATGGCGCCGAAGGTCCCGAACGGGTGCCAGTATGAATGGCCGGCCCGCGACCAATTGGTGAATTTGATGCCGAGCTTGTAAGTCGACTGCGTATGCTTGACGAAGTCGGCTTCATTGATGCTGAGAAAACGCAGCAGGTCGATGATCGGCGGTATCGTGGCTTCGCCGACCCCCACGGTTCCGATATCCGGCGACTCGATGACGGTAATGACGGTGCCGGTGCCGGGCAGGGCGCGCGCCAAGATGCTCGCGGCCATCCAGCCGGCGGTGCCCCCGCCAACGATCGCGATGCGCTTGATCTGCATGGTGTCGTTCATTGCCTGGGCCCTAAGAATCGCGAAGAGTCGCGAGGGGAGGATAGGCCGTTCCTCGCATTGCCGCCCGCCGCCGGTAAAAATTGCACCGCCACGCCAGGGGGATCGGCGTGGCGGTGCTCGGGTGCTAGAGCTTGCCTTTCACGCCGAGAAAATAACGGCGTCCGCTATCGTCATAAGTGAACGGCAGATTCGGCCACTGCAGATACGTGTGCTGTTTTGCGTCGGTCAAGTTCTGGAACGAGCAGAATATGCCCACGTGGCGGTTGAAGTCATAGCCGAGCTGGCCGTCGAGTTGCCCATACGGCGCAGAGAACACCTGATAGGTGGTCTGCACGCCGGTCGCATTCGGGAATGTGAACGTGGCGCCGACCAGAGAATCGTTGACCGCCTTATCCCGCCATGAATACGAAGTACGCGCCGAAAAGCCGAAGCGCTCGTAGTACAGCGTACCGGTGGCGGAGTTCCTGGCCACGCCCGGGATGCCGGAATCGTAGGAGAAGCTGGTGGTCGCGCTGTTGGTTTGCGAGGCCGAGTACGTATAGTTCGCCGCCGCACCGAATCCGTTGAGCCATGCGATCGAGTTGCCGAACGCGTACTGACCGCCCACTTCCGCGCCGTAGATTCGGCCCTTGCCGGCATTGATCGGCTGGGTGACATTGCCCGTATCACCGCCAAAGTCATCCTTCACGAAGGTGGGGACGGTCACGATCTCGATGAAGTTGTCCACCTGCTTGTAAAAGGTGGCAATGGTGGCGAGGCCGCCCGGTGCGAAATAGTTTTCATACGACAGTAAAAACTGCGACGCGCGGTAGGGATCCAAGTTCGCATTACCCGCGTTACCGTTGATAAAGTAAAATCCGCCCACGGTGCCGTTGGGTTGTACTCGAGTACTGTCACGGGTGAAGTTGTACGAATTACCCTTGCCCAGCTGGTACAGATCCTGGGGGGCAACCACGCGGGCCGCGCCGAACCTGACTTTCTGCGAATCCGTGACGTCGAGCACGAAGTTGAACGTCGGCAGTACGTCCGTGTAATTGCGCCTGGTGGTCACCGGAATATTGTTGTTGTTGACGCCGTTCCACGACGCCGTGCCGTAGAAGGTCGGCACGGGAGCCGACTGCGCGCCCTCGATCGTCAGATTCGTGTTGACGAGACGCAAGCCGACATTCATGTGAAAGCGGCTGGCCGGTCCGCCCAGATCTATCATGAGGTAGGGGGCCGTGACTCGTTCCTTCACGTTGAATGAACTCAGCGTGTCCTTGAAAAACTGCTCGGTGGTGTTGGGCACGCCCGCGCCCGCCCAGATCTGGTTGAGATACGTCGATGGATGGTTCATGCCGCCGGTCGACGGATTTTTCACGAGGATGTTGCCGACTGCAAAATTGGAATAGGTCGTGGCCAAGCCCGGGTTGGACAGCGCCGTGGAATAGGGGACGTTCACGTTGCCGTAGCCCGGATCTTGGTAGTACAACCAAGGCCCGGAGCCGGGGTTGGGGGTGCCGTTGGTGCCCGCCACAGTGCCATTGGCCAATGTGCCGTTGATCAGATAACGACCGAATGTCTGATCGACGTTGCGCCCTGAATAGCGAACGCCCGCCGAGACCGTCATCGGGACCTCCTTGACGAAGGCCGGATCCCACTGCGCTTCCGCCCTGACCGCAAACTGCTTGTTGTCGGTGAATTGCGCCCACGCCCAATTCGATTTGAACGTGGTGTAAGCCGGATTGTTCAGGATATTGGCGTAAGGGGCGAGATAACCGACCGACGGCAGGCCGGAAGAGCCGCCGTTGGCGTAGGTGAATTCATAGCCGTGGGTGCCGATGGGCGGATTTCCAGGTCCGCAAAACGATGAACCGTTGTTGCAGCCGGGAGCTGCCGGCGATGTCTTTACACCGGTCCCGGTGGTGTATAGACCGTGTTCGACGTCCGCTTGGGCGGCCTCGAGCTCCGAAGTGGCCTTCGCATAGGCAGCATCGAACATGCCGCGCAACGGCCCGCCGTTATCGAACTTCGTCAGCCACTGGAAATTATTGGCTTTGGATATGTTCTCCTGAAAGAGCGTGGCCGTCTCCGCGCCGTTCGCGTTGAACGTGGCATTTTGTACGACGCCGTTGCCGTCGATCGAGTAGGGTCGCGTCGGGTCGATGCCGGGCAGTGCGGTGTACGGGCTGGCCGGAGTGCCCGCCGGGGCACCCTGGCCGTTGAACCAAGCTTTATCGGTGTAGCTATAGTTCGTATCGTCTTCGCGCGAGTAGAACCAATTGAAGCTCGTCTTGATGCTGTCCGTCACCACGGCCGAGACGCCAAACGACGCACCCTTGTCCTGACGATAATCGATGATGTCCGTGAAGTACGCCAGCTGAGGGTCGATGTAACTCTGGCCGTTGGGTAGAGCGGTAACGCCGGCGGGCGTCAGAGGACCGACGTAGGGTCCCGTCGCCGCGTTGGTGATGCGCCACCCGGCACGATTCTGATCCTGGAACTCTTTCGTGTGGGTTTTTTCGTTGTCGACCGTGAAGCTGCCGGTGAAGGCCAGACGATCATTGACTTTGAACGACGCAACGATCGTTCCGTTCGGCGTCGAACTGCCGGTGTCATCGCCTTTGGATTGCCGGTAATTGCCGCCTAGACTCAAGCCCTCGGGCAGCGACAGCGGATCGCGGGTCTTGAGATCAATCGTACCGCCTAGACCTCCCTCGGTCATCGACGCCTTGGGATTCTTGATGACGTCGATGCCGCCGAGCAAATCGATGGGTATGCCTTCGAGCGAGCCATATTGAGAATTGCTGCCGGCGCCGCCGCCTGAGGCTTCGCCGGACACGTAGAATTCCCGGCCCGTCAGGAACAAATCGCCGTTGAGAGTGACCAGATTCTGCCGCAATCCGTCAATCAACACCGCAGTTCCCTCGCCCGCCGGTCCCCGATTGATTTGCACTCCGGGCAGGCGCTGCAGCGCCTCGGCCACGTTCTGGTCGGGCATTTTGCCGATGTCCTCGGCAGCCACCGACTCGATGGCAAGATCGGAGTTGCGCTTGGCGTCCAAGGCAGTTTGCAGCGACTGGCGGAATCCGGTGACCGTGATTTCCTGCAATTCGTCGGATTTCGCGGACGATTGGGACGTTGTCTGGGTCTGGTCGGCGAAGGCAGCATGCCCGGCCAGTGAAGCGTCAAATGACACCGCTGTCATTAATGCGAAACGAGCAGCTTGGCGGGCCCGTTTTTCCCTACGATGCGACATGGTAATTGGTCTCCCAGTGTTGATCAGCCAATGGCGAGGTTTGACCATTGCCGGCGTCACGCTAAGGCGTGCTTCTGCTGGTCTTCAGTCCCTCTGCTTCTTCCCCCGTCAGCGGGCCAATACCCACCATGACGTGTGGCGAAGGCTAACTCCGATCCGTCGTCGGAGTCAACGATTAAATATTTTCTTTGTCTTTAATCGCCGCACACGAGTGCCCGTCGTTCGCGGCATCACATATTGCGGCGCGAGACTTTTTGCTCGGCCGTGCGCAGTTGCTCGTTCATTCGTTGCAGTGCCGCGCCGCGCGCTTCCGGTATCGAGAAACATGCCGCGATGGATTGCATCGTCACCCTGCTCGGAAATTATTCAACGCGATTTACTCGGGAAATATCGGTGCGTCATCGACAATCCGCCGATGGCGATTGCGGCGAGGAGTCGACGCGACACGAATGCCATGACGCTTCACGCGAAAGCGCAACTCAGTGCGAAGATCACTTGGAGGAGACCGACGACTCGCGGCATGTTGCGGCTGCCGTCGCGATCGCCGGGCCCGTCGACGATGTTGCCGCGAGCAATGTGCCCCACGGCGCAACCACACCGCCGCTCCGAGAGCGGCCGGCGAGAGCGAAAAAAATTCGCATCGCGCGATCGAGAGGCCGGCAATGACGGCCGTGTCGAAGCCGAACAATATTCCGGCGAGGCTTGCGATAATGACGATGTTGAAATGCGCCGCGCCGTCAATGGAATCTCCTCGGATAGCGCGCCGGCGTAAGGTCGGCGCCTGTTAGGAATCTACAAAACAAGCTACTGTAACGTGTCAGCGATGTCATTCAGGTGCGCGAACACGAGCGCGGTGCGCGCGGGGGAGGTGAGCATGTCCAGAAGGTTTTGCCGCGGTTTCACACGCTGCGCGCTGGGGATTGCCTTTGCTGCCGCTTGGGCGGCGCTGTCACCCGCCGCGCCCACCGCGCCCACCGCGCCCGCCGTGGCGCCGACCGCACCGGCACCCACCGCAAATTTCGGCCCCTACAACGTGACCTTCCTTGAAGGCGGTGTGGGTCTTGCTCGACCTTTGTCCGAAGAGGCGGGGCCGGTCGCTTCGGGCGCGCCCTGGTCGATTACCGGTTGGCTGCGCAGCGCGCGCCGGCAATCCGGTGAAGTGATCGTGGCCGCCATCGGCGATGTCGCGGGCGGCGAATGGCGTGGGCTCGCGTTGGTGGACGGTGCCTTGACCTTCATCGTGGGACCGGCGGCGGCGGTACGCAGCGCCGCGGTGTCCGACGCGGACCGTTGGTATGCAGTGGCCGCCGTCTTTGACGGCAGGGCAGCGCACCTGTACCTCGATGGTCGAGAAGTCGGTGCGCAGCCGGCATCGACGGCGCAGGTACGTCCGACCTGGGAACTCGCACCCGCGGCGGCGGGCGTGGGTGCTCGCCCGCACTTCGGCGGCTCGCTGGCGCAGTGGACCCTCTTGCCGGCGGCGCTGGACGCGGCGGCCGTAGAGTCGCTGGCACGCGCTCCGCCGGATTTCTCGCTGGTGACATTCGACCCCATCGGCGTGGGCTGGCCCTGGCAGGAGCATGCCTGGCGTGGTCTTCAGGAGCCGCAGGATCCCTGGACCTTGCCGCAGGCAAAGAGTCCGCCGGGCAAACCCCTGGCGGAGCCCGTATCCGCCGCGAACGGCTTGGCATTGCGCGGCCCCGGCGCGTGGGCGCTCGGCTCTTGGCGGCTCCGCTCCGCCCCGGGCCTCGACGCCGGCGGCGCGCAGCTATCGCAGCCGGATTACGATGATTCGCATTGGTATCCGGCGGTGGTTCCCGGCACCGTGCTCACCACCTTGATTGCGCGCGGCGTCTATCCCGATCCAAATTACGGGCTCAACAATCTCGCAATCCCGGACTCGTTGAGCCGGCAGGACTATTGGTACCGAAGCGTGATCGATGCGCCGGCCGGCCTGCAGGGCAAAGAGCTCACTCTGACCTTCAAAGGCATCAACTACGCAGCCGAGGTTTGGCTGAACGGCGTGCGGCTGGGCGTCATCAAAGGCGCTTTCATTCGCGGCATCTTCGACGTCACGAACCAGCTGCGGCCCGGCCGCGGCAATGCGCTGGCGGTGCGAGTATCGCCGCCGCCTCATCCCGGCATCCCGCACGAGCAATCGATGGCCGCCGGGCCCGGGGAAAACGGCGGCAATCTGGCCATCGATGGTCCGACTTTCATCGCCTCCGAGGGTTGGGATTGGATTCCCGGGATTCGGGACCGCAACACCGGGATTTGGCAGGACGTCGAACTCAAGGCGACGGGCCGGTTGCGCCTGCTGGATCCGCACGTGGTGACGCGTCTGCCGCTGCCGCGCACGGATGCCGCCGATGTTTCCATCGTCGTTGCGCTCGAGAACCGCGGCTCGGCCGCGATTCAAGCCACGCTGATCGCGCGCTTCGACACGATCAGGGTTCAAAAGGCGGTGAGCCTCAATCCCGGGATCACGGCCGTGTCGCTCGATCCGCAGGAATTTCCGCAATTGCATCTGCTGCAGCCGCGCCTATGGTGGCCCAACGGCTACGGCCCGGCGAACCTTTACCGGCTCGAACTCGAGGCCGTCGCCGATGGTGCGCCGTCCGATTCGATGGAGCTCAAATTCGGCGTTCGCGAATTGACCTATGAATTGTCGCTGTTCGATGCCCGAGGCCGGTTGCGGCGCGTCGAGGTGGATCCCACGGCAGGCTCCGCCCTGGGCCGGCGCTTGGTGGACGTCCGTCACGAGGCGATCAAGCGCACGCCGCAGGGCTGGGCCGAATCACTGACGGCGGAGGGAGAGAATTCCCTGGGAGAGAATTCCCCGGCGGTGCGCGCGATCAAGAGCGAATCGCTGACTCCCTATCTGGCCATTCGCGTCAACGGCGTACGCATCGCTGCGCGCGGCGGCAGTTGGGGAATGGACGATTCGCGCAAGCGCATTTCGCGAACGCGTCTGGAACCGTATTTCCGGCTGCATCGCGCAGCGAATCTCAACATCGTTCGCAATTGGCTCGGCCAGAATACCGAAGATGTCTTTTACGATCTTGCGGACGAATACGGCCTCTTGGTCCTGAACGACTTCTGGGCGTCCACCCAGGACTTCCAGGTTGAGCCGCAGGACCCGGCGCTGTTTCTCGCGAACGCACGCGATGTCATCAGCCGCTATCGGAATCATCCATCGATTGCAGTTTGGTTCGGGCGCAACGAAGGCGTGCCGCAACCCATCATCAACGAAGGTCTTGCCGACCTGACTGCGTCTCTCGACGGCACCCGCTACTACACGGGCAGTTCGAACTCCGTGAACCTGCAGGGCAGCGGGCCCTATAACTACAGGCCGCCGGAACAGTACTTCACCGGGCTCGCGCAGGGTTTTTCGGTGGAGGTGGGAACTCCCTCCTTGTCGACACTGGAGTCGTTGCGGGCGTCGATCCCTGCGGCCGACCGTTGGCCCTTGAGCGACACCTACGCGTATCACGATTGGCATTTCGGCGGCAACGGCGATGTGGCGACGTTCATGGCGGCGCTTGCCGAACAGTATGGCGAGGCGGCGACCCTCGAGGATTTCGAGCGCAAGGCGCAACTCATGGACTACGTGTCATACCGTGCGATATTCGAGGGCTTCCAGGCGCATCTCTGGACCCGCAACAGCGGCCGTCTGCTGTGGATGACGCATCCCTCGTGGCCGAGCAACACCTGGCAGATTTACAGCTCCGATTACGATACGGCCGCGGCCTATTACGCGGTGAAGAAGGCCTGCGAACCGGTGCACGCCCAGCTCAATTTGCCGGATTTCACCGTAGGCGTAGCGAATATATCCCGCGTGGCGCAGCCTGCCTTGAGACTTCGCACGCGCGTCGTCTCGCTCGACAATCGCCTTCTCGCCGAGCGCGTCGATTCGCTCAGCGTTGCCGCGAACTCGGTCGCGACTCTGGCGCCGCTCGACTTGAAACCCCTGCTCGCGCGCGAAGCACTGGTACTCGTGAAGCTGACCTTGACGGACTCGCGGGGCGCGACGCTTTCGGACAATCTTTATTGGCAGGGGAGGGACGCGGCGAGTCAACGGCAGCTCGTCGAACTGCGCCCGCAACCGATAGGAATGACGGCGCGTGCACGCAGAGCCGGGGAGGACACGCAGGTCGAGGTGGTGCTGAAGAATCAGGGCCGCGCAGCGTCGCTCGCGGTGAAAATAACCATGCTCGACGAGCATGCCGACCGCGTGTTGCCGGTGTATTACGACGACAACTATGTGTCGCTGCTGCCGGGCGAGTCCCGCCGGATCGAGGTCCGGTGTCCGGGCGGCTCCGGACGATGCGCGAGAGTCGCCCTGCGCGGTTGGAATGCCGAGGCGCGAGAAATCTCGGTACAATGAATCGCAGTTCGACACGGAGACTGAATTGGACGCGCGCCGCTACGACATCGATTTACGCAGCGACACGGTAACGCGGCCCTCGCCGGGCATGCGTGCCGCCATGGCCGAAGCGGAAGTGGGCGACGACGTGTATGGCGACGACCCCACCGTCAATCGCCTGCAGGCGTCGGCCGCCGAGCGTTTCGGCTTCGAGAGTGCCCTGTTCTTCGCCAGCGGCACGCAAAGCAATTTGGCGGCCCTGATGTCTCATTGCGGCCGCGGCGACGAATACCTGGTGGGTCTGGAAGCTCACACCTACAGCTACGAGGGCGGCGGAGCCGCCGTTCTCGGCAGCATCCAGCCGCAGCCGCTGGAGAACGAGCCGGACGGCGGAATTGCGATCGAACGCATCGCCAAAGCCATTAAACCTCAGGACATCCATTTCGCGCCCACACGCTTGCTGGCGCTCGAAAATACCATCGGCGGCCGCGTGCTGACGCCGGCTTACCAGCGGCAGGCCACGGAGTTTGCCCACTCCCGGGGCCTTCGCACCCATCTGGACGGTGCACGCATCTTCAACGCCATCGTCAAGCTCGAGATTGACGAGCGCGCCGCCGTCGCGGGCTTCGATTCGGTGTCGGTGTGCCTCTCGAAGGGCCTGGGCGCACCCGCCGGTTCCGTGTTGCTGGGTTCCCGGGATCTCATCACGCACGCGCGGCGCTGGCGCAAGGCGCTGGGCGGCGGCATGCGGCAGGCCGGTGTGCTCGCGGCTGCGGGCCTGTATGCCCTGGAGCACCACGTGCGACGGCTGTCGGAGGATCATGCGAACGCCGGCTTTCTTGCCGACGGGCTGCGCGCCCTGGGACTGCATGCCGAGCCGACGCAAACCAATATTCTCTATGTCGACATCCCGGCGGGGCGGGTGGAGGGCCTCAAGAGCCATCTCGAAGCGCGCGGCATCCTCGCGACCGTCGCCAGACGTACGCTCCTGGTGACCCATCTGGATGTGCCGCGCCCCAAGATCGAGACGGTTCTGCAAGCTTTTCGCGATTTCCCGCGCTGGGACTAGCCGACCCGTCCTAAGGACCCCTGGCTGACGTTTACACCGCCTTTACATCGGCGGCCGCAAATACTGCCCTGTTTTTCCGTCCGTGGGCCTAACTTGCTGCTTTGGCAGAAATGCGTGCCGAGTAAGTCCCGGGAGATGCAGTGGATATCTTGTTTTTGGCATTGGTCGGCGTGTTTTTGCTGCTGACGCTGGCCTTGGTCGCCGGATGCGCGGCCCTGGAGCGCAAAAAATGACTTGGGCTTATGCACTGAGCGGAGCCATTGCGTTGGCCCTTCTCGTCTATCTGGTCATTGCACTGTTTCGAGCCGAGGACCTCTGATGTCCACCCAGGCTTGGTTTACCTTGATCCTGTTTTTGGGCGTGCTCGCCGCGCTCAGCTATCCCCTCGCCATTTATCTGGCGCGCATCGGCGATCCCGCTCCCATCGGCGGAATCGTCGGCAAGCTGGAGCGAATCATCTATCGCGCGGCCGGCGTCGATGCTGCGCAAGACATGCCTTGGACGCGATACGCCGTGGCGCTCTTGTTGTTCAACGCCTTGGGCGTGGCGGTCGTCTACCTCGCGCAACGGCTGCAGGTATGGCTCCCATGGAACCCGCAGGCCATGGCGAACGTCACGCCGGACTCGGCCTTCAACACGGCCGTGAGTTTCGTGACCAACACCAATTGGCAGGGCTATTCCGGCGAATCCACGATGAGTTATCTGACTCAAATGGTGGCGCTCGCCGTGCAAAATTTCGTCTCCGCGGCCACCGGCATCGCAGTGGCGTTTGCGCTGATCCGCGGTTTTGCGCGCCGCTCGGCGCAAGGGATCGGCAATTTTTGGGTCGATCTGACGCGCAGTACTCTGTACATCTTGTTGCCGCTGTCCCTGCTCCTGGCGGTCATCTTCATGGGCCAGGGCGTCATCCAGAATCTCGACAGCTACAAGGACGTGAACACGCTCGAAAGCTTGACCTACAGCCAACCCAAGCTCGACGCCGGCGGGCTGCCGTTGAAGGACGCCAAGGGCAATGCCATCACCGAAACTCTGACGACTCACACGCAGTCTCTTCCGATGGGTCCCGTGGCTTCGCAAGAAGCGATCAAGATGCTGGGCACGAATGGCGGTGGCTTTTTCAATGCCAATTCCGCGCATCCCTTCGAAAACCCGACGCCTCTGACCAACTTTTTGCAGATGATTGCGATGTTGCTGATTCCTGCCTCGCTGTGCTTCACGTTCGGACGGATGGTTGGCGATTCGCGCCAGGGATGGGCCGTTTTCGCGGGGATGACCGTCATTTTTGCCGTGATGGCGGTGGTCGCGATGTGGGCCGAGCAGCAGGGTAATCCGCTGTTTACACCCTTGGGTGTGGATCAAACGCAGAGCGCGCTGCAGGCCGGCGGAAATATGGAGGGTAAGGAGACCCGCATTGGCGTGGTGGCCTCCGCTCTGTTCGCGACCATTACCACGGCGGCTTCCTGCGGCGCGACGAATGCCATGCACGATTCCTTCACGCCGCTGGGCGGCATGGTGCCGATGTGGCTGATCGAACTCGGCGAGGTCGTATTCGGCGGCGTCGGGTCGGGTCTCTACGGCATGCTGATATTCGCCATCATGGCGGTGTTCGTCGCCGGATTGATGATCGGCCGCACGCCGGAATACATCGGCAAGAAAATCGAATCGTTCGAGATGAAAATGACCTCGATCGTGATACTGGTGACCCCGTTTCTGGTCTTGGTCGGTGCCGCGATCGCGGTGATGACCGAGGCGGGAAAGGCCGGTGTATTGAATCCCGGTGCGCACGGCTTCTCGGAGATTCTTTACGCGCTGTCGTCCGTGGCGAACAATAACGGCAGTGCCTTCGCCGGCCTCACGGCCAACACGCCTTTTTACAATTCATTGCTGGCGGTGGCCATGTGGTTCGGACGATTCGCCTTTATCGTCCCGGTACTTGCCATAGCCGGATCCTTGGCCAAGAAGAAACGCATTGAACCCACCGCCGGCACTCTGCCGACTCATGGACCGCTATTCGTTGCGATGCTCGTCGGCACCGTGGTGTTGGTGGGCGCATTGACCTATGTTCCTGCGCTCGCGCTGGGGCCGGTGGTCGAGCATCTGCAGCTGTACCGGGTTCATTAGCGTCACGCAATTCTCGAGGGGTTAAATGGTTCGCAAGTCTCTGACATTGTTCGACTCGGCGCTCATGGGTCCGGCCGTCGCCGATTCGTTCCGCAAGCTCTCGCCGAGGGTGCAGATACGCAACCCCGTGATGTTCGTCGTCTACATTGGGAGCATTCTGACCTCCATCTTGTTCGTGCAGGCGTTGCGCGGTCAGGGCGAGGCGCCGGCCGCTTTCATTCTTGCCGTAGCGGCCTGGCTTTGGTTCACCGTCCTGTTTGCGAATTTTGCCGAGGCGCTGGCCGAGGGGCGGAGCAAAGCCCAAGCGGCCTCCTTGCGCGGCTTGAAACAATCCGTCAGCGCCAAGAAGTTACGGTCGGCAAAGTCGCGCTCGGATTGGGCGGCGACGCCCGCCCCGCAGCTGCGCAAGGGCGATTTTTTTCTGGTGGAAACCGGCGACGTGATTCCAGCCGACGGAGTGGTGGTCGAGGGCGTTGCCTCGGTGGATGAGAGCGCCATTACCGGCGAATCGGCGCCCGTGGTTCGCGAGTCCGGAGGCGACTTCTCCGCGGTGACCGGCGGCACGCGCGTGTTGTCCGATTGGCTGGTGGTGCGCGTTTCCGTGAATCCCGGCGAGGCTTTCATCGACCGCATGATTGCCATGGTCGAAGGAGCCAAACGGCAAAAGACCCCGAACGAAATCGCCCTGACCATATTGCTCATCGCCCTGACGCTGGTCTTCCTGCTTGCCACCGCCACCTTGCTGCCGTTTTCCCTGTTCAGCGTGGCAGTGGCCAAATTCGGCGCGCCGGTCACCATCACCGTGCTGGTGGCCCTCCTGGTCTGTCTCATACCGACGACCATCGGTGGTCTGCTATCGGCCATCGGCGTCGCCGGCATGAGCCGAATGATGGCCTCCAATGTCATCGCGACGTCGGGCCGCGCGGTGGAGGCGGCGGGCGACGTCGACGTGCTGCTGCTCGACAAGACCGGCACCATCACTCTGGGCAATCGCCAAGCCGCGGCGTTCATTCCCGCGGAAGGCTATACCGAGCAGCAGCTCGCGGACAGCGCGCAGTTGAGCTCGCTCGCGGACGAGACTCCCGAAGGCCGCAGCATCGTGGTCCTGGCGAAGCAGCGTTTCAACCTGCGCGAGCGCAATCTGACTCAACTCGAGGCGACCTTCGTGCCGTTCTCCGCACACACCCGCATGAGCGGCGTCGACTTGAAGGATCGCGAGGTCCGTAAGGGCGCGGCCGAGGCGATACGTCAGCACATCGAGGCGGGAGGCTCCATCTTCCCGCCGCGTGTCTCTCAGACCGTCGATGAAGTGGCGCGCAAGGGCAGCACGCCCTTGGTGGTCTGCGACGGCGGCCGCGTGCTCGGCGTGATCGAACTCAAGGACATCGTCAAAGGCGGCATCAAGGAGCGCTTCGGCGAACTGCGCCGCATGGGCATCCGAACGGTGATGATCACCGGCGACAATCGCCTTACCGCGGCGGCGATCGCCGCCGAGGCGGGAGTCGATGATTTTCTGGCCGAAGCCACCCCCGAAGCCAAACTCAAACTGATCCGCCAATACCAGAGCGAGGGGCGCCTCGTCGCCATGACCGGCGACGGCACGAATGACGCGCCCGCCCTGGCCCAAGCCGACGTGGCGGTCGCCATGAACTCCGGCACTCAAGCCGCCAAGGAAGCCGGAAACATGGTGGACTTGGACTCCAATCCGACCAAGTTGATCGAGATCGTGGAAGTCGGCAAGCAGCTGCTGATCACGCGCGGATCGCTCACGACGTTCTCCATCGCCAACGATGTCGCCAAGTATTTCGCGATCATTCCCGCGGCGTTCGCCACCACCTACCCGCAGTTGGCGGCTCTCGACGTGATGCGGCTGACCAGTCCGAATTCTGCGATTCTGTCCGCGGTGATATTCAACGCGCTCATCATCGTCCTGTTGATTCCGCTCGCTCTCAAAGGCGTGAAATACCGCGCGCTCGGCGCCGCCTCGCTGTTGCGCCGCAATCTCCTGATCTACGGCCTGGGAGGCATCTTGGTGCCTTTCGCGGGCATCAAGCTCATCGACATGATGCTCACGGCACTGCGGCTGGTTTAGACAAGGATCCGATCATGAAGCTGATGCTGCGTCCGTTGCTGGTTTTGTTCGTGTTGCTGACCGTGCTGACCGGCCTGGTGTACCCCATCGCCGTTACCGGTATCGGCAGGGCGGTCTTCCCGAGGCAGGTGTCCGGCAGTCTGGTCATGCGTGACGGCAAGCCCGTGGGTTCTGCGCTGATAGGCCAGTCGTTCCAGGAGCCGAAGTATTTCTGGGGCCGCCTCTCGGCCACGTCGCCGATGCCTAACAATGGTACGGCCTCGGGCGGTTCGAACCTCGGGCCCACGAATCCGGCGCTGATCGACGCCGTGCGCGGACGCATCGACGCCTTGAAGGCTGCCGATCCGGACAACTCATTGCCCATTCCCGTGGATCTCGTGACCGCATCGGGGAGCGGACTCGATCCGCACGTGAGCCCGGCGGCGGCGCTGTACCAGGCCGGGCGGGTGGCACGGGCCAGACATATGGACGCGGGCCGAGTACGTCAGCTCGTGATGGATCACGTGGAGGCGCCGCAATGGGGAATTCTCGGCGAGGCGCGAGTCAACGTTTTGCTACTCAACTTGGACTTGGATCGCGCACAATAGCGGCAGATGCCGACATTGAGCGAACAACGCCCCAATCCTGATCTCCTGCTGGCGAAGGTCAAGCGTCAAGAGGCAGAGGCGCGCCGCGGCAAACTGCGCATCTATTTCGGCTCTTCAGCCGGTGTGGGCAAAACTTACGCCATGCTCGTGGCGGCGGGCAAACTCAACGCCGAGAGACGAGATGTCGTCATCGGCGTCGTCGAGACTCACGGCCGCGCCGAAACAGCGGCGCTGCTGCCCGATTTGGAGATCCTGCCGCCGAAGCCGATGTCGTATCGGGGCAAGGATCTCGGCGAATTCGATCTCGACGCGGCATTGCTGCGTCATCCTTCTTTGATCCTGGTCGACGAGCTCGCGCACTCGAATGTCCAAGGCGCGCGGCATCCGAAGCGCTGGCAAGATGTCGAAGAGCTTTTGGCGGCGGGAATCGATGTCTTCACGACGTTGAACGTGCAGCACTTGGAAAGCCTCAATGATGTCGTCGGCGGCATTACCAATGTGCGGGTATGGGAAACCGTGCCCGACACGGTGTTCGACGATGCGGACGAAGTCGTGCTGGTCGATATCCCCGCCGACGAACTGCTGGAACGGCTGAAGGCCGGCAAAGTGTACGTGCCGCTCCAGGCGGAGCGGGCGGCGAGTAATTTCTTCCGCAAGGGCAACCTGATGGCCCTGCGCGAACTGGCTCTGCGGCGCACGGCCGACCGCGTGGAGGGCGATGTCCAAGCCTATCGCGTCGACAAATCGATCGAATCCGTTTGGAAAACCGCCAACGCTCTCTTGACCTGTGTCGGCCCCGACGCCGGAGCGGAACGAGTGGTTCGGGCGGCGGCGCGGCTCGCGGGCCAGTTGAATGCCGAGTGGCATGCCGTCTATGTTGAGACTCCCGGGCTGCAGCGCCTGCCCGCCGCCCGGCGCGAGAAGATTTTGGCAACGCTGAGCTTGGCCAAGGAATTGGGCGCCACGACCGCGGTGATCGCCGAAGCCGACGTCGCGATGAGCGTGATCGCCTACGCGCGCAACCACAATTTGTCGAAGCTGGTCATCGGCCGCGATCCGGCGCGGCGGCTCTGGCCGTGGCAACGATCCAGCGGCCAGAAACTGTCATTGCTGGCGCCGGATATCGACCTCGTCGAGATCGGGCGCGCCGATGGGCTCATGCAGAACGGGAACGCGAGGACGTCCTCCTGGACGGAGGTTCCGGGCGCCGAGTCCGGTGATCGGCGAAAGTTCAAACAGCTTCGCTATCTATGGACGACCTTGGCTTGCGTCGCCGTGACGCTGCTGTCGATGCCGCTCGCCGCACATTTCGATCGGTCGAATATCGTGGCGATATTCATCCTGACCGTCGTGCTGATTGCCGTCCGTTTCGGACGCGGCGCCGCTGCTCTGGCGGCGGTGTTGAACGTGTGTTCTTTCGACTTCTTCTTCGTTCCGCCGCGATTCTCCTTTGCGGTGAGCGACGTGCAATATATTCTGACGTTCATCATCATGCTGGCGGTGGGCTTGATCACCGGACAATTGACCGCGGGCCTGCGTTTTCAGGCGCGCGTGGCCGGACATCGCGAGGAACGGGCGGGGGCGCTGTACGAGATTGCACGCGACCTGTCCGGCGCGGTGCAGATCGATCAAGTCGTGAGAATCAGCGATGCTTCCATCGAACGCACCTTTCGCGCCAGTGCGGCATTGCTGCTGCCGAACGCCACCGGTCGATTGGCCGCGACTGCGCCGCGCACCGATACGGCGCTCAACGTCGACCTCGGCATTGCGCAATGGGCGTTTGACAAGGGCCAGCCGGCGGGTTTCGGCACCGACACGCTGCCGGGCAGCGAGGTTCTCTATATTCCGCTGCGCGCGCCGACTCAGGCGCGCGGCGTGCTGGCGGTCAAGTCGCGTAATCGGCGCCTGCTGCGCATACCCGAACAGCGGCAACTGCTCGACACCTTCGCCGCGTTGATCGCCATCGCGCTCGAGCGCGTACATTACGTGGAGGTGGCGCAAGACGCCCTGGTGCGAATGGAGTCGGAACGCCTGCGAAATTCGTTGCTCGCCGCGCTGTCGCATGATTTGCGCACCCCGCTGACCGTTCTCGTGGGTCTGGCGGAATCTCTGACGCTCACCAAGCCGCCGCTATCACCGGCGCAGTTCGAGAGCGCGGAGGCCATACAGGACGAGGCGCGCCGCATGAGCACCCTGGTCAGCAATCTGCTCGACATGGCGCGCATCGAAAGCGGCGAGGTCAAGCTCAATCTCCAATGGCAGCCCTTGGAAGAGGTGGTCGGTGCCGCATTGAATGCGACGCGGGGCATGTTGAAACAACACCTCGTCGACGTGCACCTGCCGCGGGAGCTGCCGCTGGTGCGCATCGATGCGCTGCTGATCGAACGGGTCCTGGTCAACCTACTGGAGAACGCGTCGAAGTACACTCCGCCGGGCAGCAAAATCATGCTGACCGCCGAAGTCGTCGCCCATCAGCTCAGCGTGTCCGTGTCGGACAATGGCCCGGGCTTGCCCGCCGGGCGGGAGGAAGTCGTGTTTCAGAAATTCACGCGCGGCGATCGCGAATCGGCGACGCCGGGAGTGGGGCTTGGCCTCGCGATTTGCCGCGCAATCGTCGAATCGCATCAAGGCAAGATCGTCGCCGCTCACCGTCCGGGCGGCGGCGCACGCTTCACGTTTACCCTGCCGCTGGGACAGCCGCCCGCGGCCGCCGAAGAAGCGGAGGCCGCGCATGGCTGAACCGGCGCCGGTGGCGATTCTGGTCGAGGATGAGCGTCAAATTCGGCGCTTCGTACGCGCCGCCCTCGAGGCGGAAGGCTGGAGCGTGCATGAGACCGATACCTTGCGGCAGGGTCTGATCGACTCCGGCACCCGCAAGCCGGATCTGATCATTCTCGATCTTGGGATGCCGGACGGCGACGGCATGTCATTTCTGCGCGACTTGCGCGGCTGGTCGAGTGTTCCGGTGATCGTGCTGTCGGCGCGCGTCGGGGAGCAGGACAAGATCGAGGCATTGGATGCCGGCGCCGACGACTATTTGACCAAACCTTTCGGCGTCGGAGAGCTGCTGGCGCGGGTGCGGGCCGCCTCGCGCCGGCGCCGGGACGCAGGCGCGGGCTTAGGCTCGACCTTCGAGTTCGGCGCCGTCAAGATTGATTTGAGCTTGCGCACCGTCCACAAGGGCGGGGCGCCCATCCACCTGACCCCGATCGAATATCGCTTGTTGACCCTGTTGATCGCGAATTCCGGCAAGGTGCTCACGCATCGTCAAATTTTGCGCGAAGTCTGGGGACCGTCGCACACCGAAGATGGCCACTATGTGCGCGTCTATATGGGTCATCTGCGCCAGAAACTGGAAGACGATCCCGCGCAGCCCAAGCATATCTTGACCGAAACCGCCGTCGGCTATCGGCTGGTGCAGAGCGCTAGAGACTAAGTCGGCCGTCCGGCCGACTTGAACGCCCGAAGGGGCGGCCCCAAAGGGGCGAGGCGCGTCAGCGCCGAGTACTAGCCCCGACGGAGCGCCGACGACGCCGCGCCGCGCGCAAGTCCTGCGGCGTATCGACGTCCAGTGCGGCGGACGGAAGATTCAACAGCACCCGCTGCGGCGCCGGCAATCCGTTGATCAGGTCGCGCAGTCCGACGTCGCCGCTCACGGCCAGCGCCCGAGCGTAGAGCCAACGCGGCAGGATGAGCGGTACGCCGCCGCGAGCCGTCTCACCTCCCTGCCCGATGCGTCTCGCGATTACGCAGCGCCGTGCCGAACGCCAGCGCGAGATCAGCCGGGCCACGTCGCGCTGCTCGAGCGCGGCCAGATCGACCGGCAATAGCAGAAGTGCAGGGGAGTAGCGCGCCAGCGCGACCGCGCGGCGCACCGAACTCGACAGACCGTCGGCGCGGCGCGGATTGGCGGCAAACACCACGTCGAGGCCCCGGCCTTCGATCCTGTAGCGTGCGCCATGGCGCGGGATCACGACCACGATCTTCACGGGCGCGGCGCGCGCCACCACCGAAAGCGTACGGCGCAATAAGGTACAACCTCCCACGCGGGCCAGGGGCTTCGGGCGGCCCAATCGGGTGGAAAATCCGGCGGCCAGGATGAGGACGTGCAGCCTGGGCAGGGTAGCGGCAATCATTGGTATCATGCTACACATGAAAAAAGACCCTGTGAGCTTTCAACGCCGGCCGTTTCTGACGCCGATCTGGCTGACGGCGCTCGCGGCGGTCATGGTCTTGGGTTTTGCGGTTTTTGCCGCATGGGTGTGGGGAACGGCCGGCTCGACCACCGTCATCGTCATTCGCCACGGCGAAAAGGATCTCAGCGTCAGCGTCACCGATCCGCCGCTCAGCCCGGCGGGAGAGGCGCGAGCAGCGCTGCTGGCGCGAATGTTCGGCGATGCCAACGGCATCGGCCGCGTGGACGCGATTTATGTGACGCCGGCATTGCGCAATCGACTCACTGCCGCGCCCCTGGCGGCGCGCCTAGGCATCAGTGCGACCGTTGCGCCGGCCGACGATCCCCAGGGCCTCGCGCACCGGGCGCTGCGCGAGCACTCGGGCGGAAGAGTGCTGATCGTCGGGCACAGCGACACCGTGCCGCGTATCGTTGCGGCCCTGAGCGACAACCCGAAAATCCCGGAAATCGGCGATCAGGAGTACGGCACCATGTACATCATTGCGGTGCCGCGAATCGGCAACCCCAATCTGTTGCGCTTGAACTATTAGATGTTCCGCTTCAAGGCGTCGCCGTGGCGCGCAACATGATCGCCTTACGGACGAATTCCCCATGGCGGCCAATCATGAAGTCCGCCAATACGGTGTCGCGAACCCGCCGGCTCGCGTCGATCAAATACGAGGCTCGGCGTACGCCGATCCCCAAGGGACCGTTGACGCCGTACATTTTGATGACGGTCTTCTGTTCATCCGACAGCAGCACGAACGGCAGCTGGTACTTGGCCCTGAATCTGGCGTGCGAGTTCGGGCTCTGCGGGCTGATGCCGACGACCCGCAGGCCGGCACTTTCGATTTCCGTGTGCAAGTCACGCAGCACGCAGGCCTGGCGCGTACATCCGGGGGTGAAGTCTGCGGGGTAGAAATAGAGGACAATCGCTCCCGCGCTCAGGAGCTCGGTCAGAGACCGGTCTCGTCCCGTTTCATCCGGAAGGGTGAATTCCGGCGCGCGTTCGCCCGCTTTGATCATAATCGTCCCTCCTGCGCGATATCCTACCTAGGATTGACCTGCCCAGGCGCGATACTTTGGCTTACGGGGCCTTTGCTGCTAATATTCCGGGCCCTTTTTCGGGGGAGTAGCTCAGTTGGGAGAGCGTCGCGTTCGCAATGCGAAGGTCGAGGGTTCGATCCCCTTCTCCTCCACCATCCTAATAGGCCGGTTGTCCGTCTCCGGCCTCGCCTTCCTGCCTCGGTAGCTCAGTGGATAGAGCGAGTGCCTCCTAAGCGCTAGGTCGCAGGTTCGATTCCTGCCCGGGGCACTTTTGTCTTGCGTGTCCTTTCCGGGGACATAGGCAACGGTTTATACCGGCGGAATGAAGCGTTACCGATGTGTCGGTAAGCTCAGCGTTAGGCGCATCGCAGCAGTCTGCGACCGGCATGGGTCCGCGAAAGGCATGGCGTCCGCCCAGCGGTCAAGCAAACTACCGAAGATTCCTTGCGCGGAGTGTGACGTGGGCGCGAGAAACACAGCAATTCATGGGCGTGTAATGGAGGGGCTGGGGATACATCCCGTAGTGGCACGAGGGAGATCGCGGGACAGCCGCTGAGGAAGATGATTCGCATGGAAAGGCCGACTCAGGAAAATGTGGATAGGGACCTGGATGTCCTACTGATCGAGGACTCCGAGCCCGACGCGGAGTTGACCATCAGGCGATTGAACGCCGCGGGTTTTCGCTGCACCCATCGATGCGTGGTAACCGAGCTCGAGATGCGCAGCGCGCTGAAAGCCAGGCTGCCAGATCTCATACTGTCGGATTTCAGCCTGCCCGCCTTCAGCGGGATGACCGCGCTCGCCATTGCGCGCGTCGAGGCGACCGGCATTCCCTTCATTTTTCTGTCCGGCACGATCGGCGAAGAGCGCGCCATCGAGGCGCTGAAGTGCGGGGCAATCGATTACGTCCTGAAAAGCAATCTGATGAGGCTGGTGCCCGCCGTGAAGCGCGCCCTCGCGGACGCGGAACTGCGCCGCACCAGCCAACTTGCCGAGCGGCAGGTGGCCCGGCTGACCGGGGTTTTGCATATGCTGTCCGGAATCAACGCCATCCTGGTGCGTATTCAGAACCGCGACGAGTTGTTGAATGAAACGTGCCGGCTGGCGCACCGCGTCGGCGGATACGCGATCGCGATGGTGGCGCTGATCAATCCGACGACCCGCATGGCGCGCCCGATCGGCTGGGCGGGTTGGAATTTCTTCCCGGAGCCGGATCAAGAGTTCCCCGTCGCGGATCACGAGTCCGGCGACACGAGTCTCATGGGGCGCGTCATTCGCACGGGCCAGCCCGCGCTGTGCGAGGACGTCAATCTGTCCCCGTTCGTCATTGATGGAAAAGATGAGCTCATCGCAGCGGGTGTTCGTTCATTGGCCTGTCTGCCGCTGCGCGTCGACGGCACGCCGATCGGCTCATTCCTCTGCGGCACGACGGCCACCGGCGTCATCGGTCAGGAGGAATTGCTGCTGCTCGAGGAAGTGGCCGCCAATCTTTCGTTTGCGCTTCAGTACCTGGATAAGCAGGATGCGGTGAGGTTTCTGTCGTATTTCGAGCCGTTGACGGGTCTTGCCAAGCGGGCGCTTTTCTGCGAGCGCTTGAGCCGCCTGCTGACGCGCGGGACGCAGAGCTTGCCGAGGCTCGCGGTGGCGGTATTCGATATCGAACATCTCAGCGTCATCAATGATTCCTTCGGCCGCCACACGGGTGATCGACTCTTGCAGTGCGTAGCGGACCGGCTCAAGGGACAGTATCCCGATACGGAGCAGCTTGCGCATCTCGGCGGCGGGACCTTCGTCAGCATGCGCGCCTTGCCCGAGCACGCGGAGGATGAGAATCGAACTCTGCATCGCGATTTCACCCGGCTGTTCGATCGGCCCTTCAGCGTCGACGGACACGAGATCGTGGCAAAAATAAAAACCGGGCTCGCCTGCTACCCGGAGGATGGACAGGAACCGAACGAACTCGTGCAAAACGCCGAAGCCGCCCTGAAGGAGGCGAAGACCTCGGGCGAGCAATACCTGCATCACCGGATCGACATGAACTCGGGGCTCGCGCGGCGCGTTGGAATGGAACACCGGCTGCGCACGGCGCTCGATTACGAAGAGTTTGTGCTGCATTACCAGCCGAAAATCACACTGGGCACGGGCAAGATTGCCAGCGTCGAAGCGTTGCTGCGCTGGCAGGATCCCGAAGGCGAACTGATCGCGCCGGGAATATTCCTGCCGCTGCTCGAGTCCGCCGGTCTCATGGCGGCGACCGGCGCATGGGTTTTGCGGCAGGCAGCTTCCGACTGCCGCCATTGGCGCCGCATGGGCCTGCCGCCCGTGAGAATCGCGGTGAACATTTCTCCCCCCGAGCTGAGGCGCCGCAATACCGCGCGGGAAGTCCTCGACTGCATCGGCGATCTCGCCGGCGATTCCGATTGGGGCATCGATATCGAGGTCACCGAGGGCGCGCTTGCCGGCGATTCCTCAGCGTGCGTGCATGAGCTCAGATTGCTGCGAGCCGCGGGCATGCGCATTGCGATCGATGATTTCGGAACCGGCTTCTCCTCGCTGGGCCGGCTGTCCGAGTTGCCGATCGATACTCTGAAGATCGACCGCACATTCACGTCGCGTCTGCCCGCCGACCGCAAGGGCTGTACGCTCGTCTCGACCATCATCGGCCTGGCGCATGCATTCGACATGACGACCGTCGCCGAGGGCGTCGAGACGCAGGCACAGCTCGACTATCTCATTCGTGAAGGCTGCGACGAATCGCAAGGCTTTTTGCACAGCCGCCCGGTACCCAAGGCGGAATTCGAGCGCTTGCTGGGTTCGTCGCGCCCCGTGATGGGGGGCCTTACCGCCGGTAGTCCAGCTTCACGAACACGGCGCGCTTGAAGTCGGTGCGCGTCGTCACGTCGGTGAACTCGCCGTGGCCGCCGCCGAGCAGATTCTGCCCGGCGAGGGATAGATCGATATTCGGGCGCGGCCGCCAACCGAGGCGCAGGTCCAGCGCGGTGTAGCTCGGGACGGCGGGCTGCGACAGCGCACCGACATAACGCCACGTGAGGTCGAATTGGGTTCGCGGTCCGAGGTCGAGCGAGGAGCGCAGCAATCCCCAGCGCGCCGGATTGGCGCCTTCGCTGTTCTGCACCGCGCCGACATCGTTGCTGTAGGGCGAGATATGCAAGCTCTGCCGCAGGCGGTTGAACCCTCCGCTCAGGCGCCAAATCGTCGTGGCCTGGTAGCTGGCCCACAGCTCCAGACCCGAGGTCGTGCCCTGCATGCCGTTTGCGTAGACGATGTAGGTGAAACTGGGATCGATCTCCTGCGTGCGAAGTCGATCGTAGACCGTGTGGTAGACGGTGGCTGAAAAAGAGGCTGCACTGGTGATTTGCCCGCGATAGCCGAGTTCATAGTCGTTGGCGGTCTCGGCGAGCACGCCCGGTCCGCCGCGCAGCAGGTACGGCGGCTGGCCGGGGACGAACGTATCATGATCGAGACGCGAGGGAGCCCGGTCGGTGCGCGACGCGGCGCTCCACAGCATCTGGTTCGGGGCCCATGTCCATGCAAGGCGGGCGGTGGGCAGGAACCCCGTGCCGGTGTAGCCGTTGCGCTCCACGCGTCCACCCAAGGTAAGGCGCAAATCATCGCGCAGCGCGATCTCGTCCTGCGCAAACACGCTGGACCAGCTCTGGTCGAGATTGGGGGGCAGCAGAGCGATGTAGATGCTGTCGTTCACACGATCCATGCCGTATCGGTACTCCGCTCCCAACACCGCGGTATGCGCGCCGATTGGCCTCACGGAATATTGCAGCTGTAGATCGACGACGTCCTGCGAGTCGGCGAAGGTCGGCGGCACGGTGCGTTCGGTGTGATCGTAGTATTCTTGGATGGTGAGAGCGCCGCCTCCCTCGAGGCCGTGTTCCCACCGGCCGATGAGATTTGAGCCCGATAAGGAAATCTCGCCCAAGTTCAATTGCACTCCGCTGATCGAAATGCTGCCGGGCTGGGGCTGATCGTCCCGACCCGTGTAGGCATCCCCTTTGATCATGAATGTGTCGGTCCCACGGACCCAGTCGGTCCTGAATCCGACCTGGGTCTGATGGGCGGCGTCATCCTTCGCGTCGCCTGCCTGCGTTTCGGTGTGCTGCATGTCGAAGTGGGTGGCATACAGCCGGTAATGCACGTCGTCGTCGAATGTCCCGCCGTATCGAACGCTGGCACGATCCTCGCGGTTGCCGCCTCCGGCGACGACCAGGGCGCCCTGAGTCTGCGCGGCGGAGCGTGTGATCACGTTGATCACGCCGTTCACGGCATTGACGCCCCACAGAGTGCCGCCCGGGCCGCTGACCACTTCGATGCGCTCGATGTCCTCGATCATCACGTCCTGCACGTCCCAGAACACGCCGGAAAACAACGGCGAGTAGACCGAACGTCCGTCGATCAGCACCAAGAGCTTGTTGGCGGCCGTCCCGTTGAATCCGCGTGCGCTGATGGCGTACTCGTTGGCGCTGACGCGAGCCACTTGAAGATTGGGCGCGAGCCGCAAAGCCTCGGCCAGGCTGGTGACGCCCGAACGGCGGATGTCTTCGGATGTGATCACAAACAGAGAAGTCGGCGCGTCGGACAACCGCTGTTCGCGCTTCGACACCGAGATGACCTCGATGTTGCTCAGCTCCTCGATGGACAGGTCCTTGAGCGGATCACGCGCGGGCGCTGCCGCCAAAGAAGTCGCGCCCAGCAGCGTGCAGACAACCCACATCGCTGCACTCCGTATATGCGCCCGCATCCACCCTCCATGACGTTCTCGCCGCGATGCGCCGGCGGGAATCGATATTCCATTCATCCTAGGGGAGGTCGTGCATCGCGTCCAGGCAGTGGCAGGCGCAAGCGCGCCAATCATGAACGGTCGCACACTTCGCGCCGGATCTGGCGCGAAACTGTATCGGGCATTCCCTCAATGCAGGCGGCCGGCGCGCGTCACGCACGCGGCGGGCGCTATTGGCTCGAGGTGAATGCGGGAATCATTCCCGGCAGTAGGTACTGCTGAACGATGACGATGACCACCAGCATCAGCGTGAGCACGATGCTGTGCACGAACGTGCGCGCCAGCACCGCTCCTTCCTTGCCCTTGAGGTCGGTCACGGACACACCGGTGGCGATGTTCTGCGGAGAGATCATCTTGCCGAGAACACCTCCGGAGGAATTGGTGGCGGCGAACAGCAAGGGGTTGAGATGGAGCTGCCGGGCTGCGACGACCTGAAGGTTGCCGAAGAGCGCATTGCCCGAGGTATCGCTGCCGGACAGGAACACCGCAATCCATCCCAGGAAGGGTGAAAACAGGATGAACGCATGCCCGGTCGATGCGACGGCAAGTCCCAAGGTGTAGGCAAGGCCCGAGTAGTTCATCACATAGGCGAGCGCGACGATCAGCATGACGGTCGCGACGGCCTGCCATATCTGACGGATGGTGCGCACCGCGCACCGAAAGAACTCGGCAGGCGAGAGCCTGACCAGCAGGGCGGTGATGATCGCCGCCAGCAGGATGGCCGTTCCGGTGCCGAGCGGCTGGAAGTTCCAGACGGCGGCGTAGGGCTTGTCGTGGTAGAGCGTGATCGATACCGCCTTATCCAATCCCGGCCAATGAATCGCCTGCTGCCCGACGGTGGCAACCTTCAGGTAGGTCCAGACGATCACGATGGCCGTCACGATCAACCAGGGCATCCATCCCTGCCAGGCCGGGACCGGGCGCGCCACGGCGACGGAGGCTTCGTGCGGGGTGCGGGAGATCGTGAATTCCGCATCCTCCGCCGGACGCCAGACCTGAAGAAACAGCAAGGTCACGGCCAGCGAGCCGAGCGCAGCGAACACGTCAGTGAGGGTGTAATCGAGATAGTTGGAGGCGCCAAATTGCGCCAGTCCGAAGCTCAACCCCGCGACCAGCAACATCGGCCAGAGAGCGCGGATCGAGCGCCACCCACCGTACAGCGCCATGACATAGAAAGGTAAAATGGCCGCGAGCAGCGGCAGCTGGCGGCCGACCATGGCGGCCAGCGCCGGCGCGGGCAGTCCAGTCACCGCACCCAAGACCGTGACGGGTGCGCCGAGGGCGCCGAACGCCACCGGAGTCGTGTTGAAGATCAGCACGAACACCAGCGCCTCGAGCGCCGGAAATCCGCACATGATCAGCAGGGAAGCGGTAATGGCGACCGGTGCGCCGAACCCGGCTATGCCTTCGAGCAGCGCACCGAAGCAAAAACCGATGGCGATCAACACCACCCGCCGGTCATTCGGCAAGTGCCTAATCACCCAGGCGCGGAAGGCGTCGAAGCGGCCCGACGCGACGGCGACGTTGTAGAGCAGCAGTGCATTGATGACGATCCACATCACCGGCCACAGTGCGAACACCGCGCCGTTGAACGCCGAGGCGAAAGCGATGCGCGCCGGCATGCCCCACACCGCGACGGCTATGACGAGGCCGACGGCGAGACCCGCCAGGGCCGCCTGCCATGCGGGCCGCCTCAGAATTCCGAGCAGAACCAGAACGGTTGCGATGGGTAATATGGCAACCAGGAAAGACAGCGACAAACTGTCACCGACCGGTGTCAACAACTGGTGAAACATTCGTTTTCCTTCGCGTTTGCGGTCTTTTGCGCCGCTGCTGGTTGCTTTTGGCGAATCCTACTCCAGAGTTGCCGATCCTGTCATGGCGTCGTGGCGCGAGGCCGGTCCGCGACCGCTTCCCGCGGCCGCCGCGTGGCCGTGTAATGCCATAATGAGGGTATGAACACCTCACTCGGGGCAGGCAGACAGGACACGGCGCAGGGCGCGGCGGCGCCGGACAGCGCGGCGCAGGGCGCGGCAGTGCCGGACAGCGCGGTGCCGGTCGAAGTCTCGCGCCATCAGCGCCAGGCGGAACTAGTCGCCGCGCTCACCGAAGTCCTGCCCCGCGGGGCAATCCTGTTTCGCCATGAAGACACTGCGCCCTATGAGTGCGATGCCCTGACCGCCTACCGCACGTCGCCCATGGTCGTGGTGCTTCCGGAAACCGATAGTCAAGTAGCCGCCACACTCAGGCTCTGTCATCGGATGGGGGTGCCCGTCATCGCGCGCGGGGCCGGCACGGGTTTGTCCGGCGGCGCCACGCCGCACGCCAGGGGCGTCACTTTGTCGCTCGCCAAGTTCAATAAAATCCTCGAGGTCGACGCCGCCGCGTGCACCGCGGTCGTCCAATGCGGCGTGCGCAATCTGGCCATCAGCGAGGCGGCGGCGGCGTACGGCTTGTATTACGCGCCGGACCCCAGCAGCCAGATCGCCTGCACCATCGGCGGCAACGTGGCGGAGAACTCGGGCGGGGTGCACTGCCTCAAATACGGTTTGACCCTGCACAATGTGTTGCGGGTGCGCGGCTTTATGGCGGATGGCGAGCCGGTGGAGTTCGGCTCGCACGCGCCGGATGCGGCGGGCCTCGATCTGCTGTCGGTGGTCGTGGGCAGCGAGGGCATGTTGGCCGTCACCACCGAAGTCACCGTGAAGCTCATTCCAAAACCACAGCTGGCCCGCTGCATCATGGCGAGCTTCGGCGACATCGAATCGGCCGGCGCGGCCGTGGCCAGCGTGATCGCCCAGGGCATCATACCCGCCGGCCTCGAGCTCATGGACAAGGCCATGACCGCCGCGGTCGAAGCCTTCGTGCATGCGGATTACGATCTCGACGCCGCCGCCATCTTGTTGTGCGAGAGCGACGGCACTCCCGAGGAAGTCGCCGAGGAGATTGCACGCATGGAAGAGGTGCTGGTCGCCGCCGGGGCATCGCGAATCGAGGTCAGCTGCGACGAAGCGCAGCGCCTGAAGTTTTGGAGCGGCCGCAAGAATGCCTTCCCGGCGTCCGGCGGCATCAGCCCGGACTACATGTGCATGGACTCGACCATACCCCGCAAGCGCTTGGCGGAAATGCTGCGCGCCATCGAGCAAATGCAGAGCAAGTACGGCCTGCGTTGCGTCAATGTCTTTCACGCCGGCGACGGCAATCTGCATCCTCTGATCCTGTTCGACGCGGAAGCGCCGGACGAGATGCGCCGCTGTGAGCTGTTCGGCGCCGACATCTTGGAGACCAGCGTGCGGCTGGGAGGCACCGTCACCGGCGAGCACGGAGTGGGCATCGAGAAACTGAATTCCATGTGCGTGCAGTTCTCGCCGTCGGAGCGCGCGCAATTTTTGGCAGTGAAGCGCGCGTTCGATCCGCTGGAGTCGTTGAATCCGGGAAAGGTCATTCCGACTCTGCAGCGGTGTGCCGAGTACGGCAAGATGCACGTACACCGCGGCATGCTGCCGTTTGCCGATTTGCCGAGATTTTGATGGATACGCGCGATCCCACGCTCGTGCGGCTGATCGACCAGGTCGAGGGTGCGCGGACGCATCGAACGCCGGTGGATATCCGCGGCGGCGGCACCAAGGTTTTCTACGGCGGGCCGCCCAAAGGGGAACCGTTGGAGGTGGCCGCCCTGTCGGGGATCAGTTCCTACGAACCGACTGAATTGGTCGTGACGGTCCGCGCCGGGACTCTGCTGTCGGAGTTGGAGGCCGCACTCGAGGAACAGGGTCAATGCCTGCCGTTCGAGCCGCCGCGGTTTGCTCCCGGCGGCACAGTGGGAGGGATGGTGGCGGCGGGCTTGTCGGGACCGGCGCGCGCAAACTTGGGAACGGTGCGCGATCACGTATTGGGTGTGACGCTCCTCAACGGACGCGGCGAGGTTCTGACGTTCGGCGGCCAGGTCGCCAAGAACGTCGCCGGCTATGATGTGTCGCGCTTGTTGGTCGGGTCTCTGGGCATTTTGGGTGTCATCTGCGAGGTGTCGCTCAAGGTCTTGCCGATTCATCGGGCCACCGCCACTTTGCGGTTCGATTGGGACGAGCTGCAGGCTCTGCGGCAACTCAATCTCTGGGCATCGCAGCCCTTGCCCCTGACTGCCAGCGCCTGGCACGACGGGCGGCTGCATGTACGGCTGGCCGGCGCGGCCGCAGCCGTGAGTGCGGCGTGCGGCAACCTCGGCGGCGCGGTGCTCGACCCCGGCGCGGCGCCGGCGTGGTGGCGCAGCGTGCGCGATCAGACCGACGCTTTCTTTTCGTTGAGCGCGGCCGAGTTGGCCGGCGGCCACTGTCTCTGGCGGCTGTCGCTGCCGGCCACCGCGGCGCCCGTCAAATTGCCCGGCCAGCAGTTCATCGAATGGCACGGCGCCGAGCGCTGGTGGCGCACCGCCGCCGATCCCCGGGAGATTCGCGCGGCGGCCGCATCGTCCGGCGGTCACGCCACGCTGATCCGGGGTGCCGATAAATCCGGCGGAGCGTTTGCGCCCGTGAGCGATGTGCTGATGCGAATTCACCGCGGCTTGAAGCAGGCTTTCGATCCGGTGTGCATATTCAACCCCGGCCGTTTATACGCCGAGCTTTGAGGCCGCCATGCAAACGCATTTGAGTCCCGAATTCGCAGGCACCCCGGACGGCGAAGAGGCCCAAGCCATCATCCGCAAATGCGTGCATTGCGGTTTCTGCAACGCGACTTGCCCGACGTATCAATTGCTGGGCGATGAACTCGATGGACCGCGCGGACGAATATATCTGATGAAGCAGGTGCTCGAGGGCGGAGACGTCACGCGCAGCACACAGCAGCATCTGGATCGCTGTTTGACTTGTCTCAATTGCCAAACCACCTGTCCGAGCGGCGTCGAGTACGGGCATCTGGTGGATATCGGCCGAAAGCTCGTGGATGCGCGGGTGAAGCGCCCGGCGGCGGAACGGGCGGTGCGCTGGCTGCTCAAGGAGGGTCTGACATCGCCGCTGTTCGCGCCGGCGATGCGCCTCGGTCGAGCGCTGCGCCCGCTGTTGCCGGCCGTTCTCAGGAACAAGGTGCCGCAGCGATCCGGACAGGGCGCGACGCGCGATGCGGCTCGCGCGCATCCGCGCAAGGTGTTGATGCTGCAAGGTTGCGTGCAGCCTTCAATGATGCCGAACATCGACCGCGCCGCCGCCCGCGTGCTCGATGCGGCGGCCATCCAGACCGTGTATGCGAGCGGCGCCGGCTGTTGCGGCGCAGTGCGCACCCATCTCGGCGATCCGGTCGGCGGCCTCGAGAATATGCGCCGCAATATCGATGCCTGGATGCCCATGGTATCTGCGGGCGAGGTGCAGGCGATCGTCGCGTCCGCGTCGGCCTGCAGTCTCGCGATCAAAGAGTACGGGCATGCGCTGGCCGGCGACCTCAAGTACGCCGCCAAGGCGGCGCGGATCAGCGCGTTGGCGCGCGATTTGAGCGAGTTGCTGCCGGAGCTCGTGCCCGCTCTCAAGGATAAGATACGGCTCGACGAGTTCGGGCGGCTGGCATTTCACCCACCCTGCACTTTGCAGCACGGCCAGCGACTGCGCGGCGGAATTGAAGTTCACCTGCGCGCGCTGGGATTCGAGGTCAACGTCGCGGGCGCTGAAAGCCACCTCTGCTGCGGCTCCGCCGGGACCTATTCGATATTGCAGCCGGATCTCGCCCGGCAATTGCGCGACCGCAAGCTCGAGCACTTGGCGGGCCTCGGCGCGCAATACATCGTCTCGGCCAACATGGGCTGCATTCAACACTTGCAGTCGGGCACGCTCACTCCGGTGAGGCATTGGGTCGAAGTGCTGGACGAGGCTCTCGTCTAATGTGTCTGGTTCTCGTCGTCTGGCGCATGCATGCGCAGTATCCCTGTCTGGTGGCGGCGAATCGGGATGAATTCCACGCGCGGCCGGCGGCCCGCGCCGAGTGGTGGCCGGACCATCCCGCGATTCTCGCAGGTCGCGATCTCGAGGCGGGCGGGACCTGGCTCGGCGTCACTCGCACGGGGCGATTTGCCGCCCTCACGAATTACCGCGATCCGGAGCGGCGGCGCGCGGGTGCAGCGG
>Ga0137412_10000310_pt1 | contig 33476 bp, 30 predicted proteins | sample CZODoug2_1_16fun_FD_122160 | JGI IMG/M metagenome (GOLD analysis project Ga0137412, IMG submission 122160) | Vadose zone soil fungal communities from Angelo Coast Range Reserve, California, USA - CZODoug2_1_16fungal (Hybrid Assembly) | ecosystem: Environmental > Terrestrial > Soil > Vadose zone...
CCATTTTTCTTCGCGAACGCATCGCGCTTCTGCAATGGGCCGGTATCATCGCGATTTTCGCGGGGATTGTGCTCCTGGGCCGGTGAGTTTTGGCTCTGCTGGTACACTAACCAGCGCAATGTCCGTTCCGTTTTGCAATGTCGCGCTACCGGTTCCGCTGCGCACCACTTTCACGTACGCCATTCCTGAGGCGCTGCGGCTGGTCTTGCAGCCCGGCTGCCGTGTACTTGTACCGTTTCGCAAGAAGTCCTTCATCGGTGTCGTAGTTGAGTTGGTTAATTCGCCGCCAGCCAGCACAAAGCTGCGCGATATTATCCGCGTCATCGATTTAGTTCCCGCGCTGACGCCTGGACTCCTCGAACTCGGCCAATGGATTGCCAGCTATTACCTCGCCCCCGTTGGGGAAGTCTTTCGCTCCATGCTTCCGCCGCCAACGGAAATCTCATCGCAACGCGAAGTCCTGCTGACGGCCGCGGGGCGGGCTTTGGCCGCGGAGCAAGCAAAGAACTTTCTTTTGGCAGGAAACGTTGGAGATGAAGCGGGCGCGTTAGCCGCACTCGCCAAGAAAGGCAAAGCAATCTCGCTTGCTGCCGCCGTTAAGCTCGCCATCACGGCGGAGTTGCTGCAGCGTCTCCAACGAAGGGGCTTGCTCGAGATTCGTGAGACCGTCCGTGGACGCAAGCAACGAACGCAACGAATCATCGCGTGGAAGGGCAGCGACTCACCGGGGGCAGGCGACGCGGAAAAACTGGAGCGCCTCCGCGCGCTGCTGGAAACCGAGCGTGGCCCTCTGCCTTTATCGCAATTACTAAAACTCGCTCGCATGTCCAAGCCACTGATCGAACGCTGGATTCGCGAAGGCATTTTGACCTCGTGGGAGGAGCCGCTCGATCCTGCTGAGGATCCGTTCGACGTTGGATACGAACCGCCTGCGCACACGTTAAATCCAGCGCAGGAATCCGCGTTTGGAGCTATCCGCGCTCGTTTCGAATTGGGCGTGTTCGGCGTACAGCTTCTGCACGGCGTCACAGGCAGCGGGAAGACGGAGGTCTATCTCCGCGCCGTGCAAGATACGCTCGCCCGCGGCAAGACGGCGATCGTCCTCGTGCCGGAAATCGCACTCACGCTTTGGATGGGCCGCCAATGCCGCGCGTGGTTCGGTGCGCAGTTTGAAGGCGTAGTGGTGCTGCACTCGGCCCTCAGCGATGTCGAACGCTCGCGTGCGTGGTGGCGTGTGCGGCATGGCGAAGCGCGCGTCGTCGTCGGCACTCGTTCAGCGGTTTTTGCGCCATTAGAAAACGTTGGGCTCATTATCGTCGATGAAGAACAGGAGTCCAGCTACAAGCAGGAAGAGACGCCGAGGTATCATGGGCGCGACGTCGCGATTGTCCGCGCGAAATCGGAGAACGCTCTCGCGCTGCTCGGCTCGGCGACACCTTCGCTCGAAACGTATCATCACGCACGGGAAGGGAAGTACGAGCTGCTTACGATTGCAGCGCGTGTTGCCTCGCGCCCGCTGCCATCCGTTGAGATCATCAGCTTGCGCGATGAATTTCAACAGACGCACAAAACCAGTCCCGTCTCATCGGCGCTGCATGTGGGAATCGAGCAATGCCTTAGCAACGGAACGCAGGCGTTGATTCTGATCAATCGCCGCGGGTATTCCTGGTCCGTTCTTTGCCGAAGTTGTGGCGCGTCGGTCCAGTGCGAGAACTGCAGTATCTCGATGACGCATCACAAGAGCCGCAACCGCCTCGAATGCCATTACTGCGGCTCGATTCAGCAAATTCCGAAGCAGTGCCCGAAGTGCCAGTCGAAATATGTCTATTTCTTTGGCGAAGGCTCCGAGCATCTCGAAGAACGCCTCCGCAAAGACTTTCCCCGTGCGCGCATCGCGCGCCTCGACCGCGACACTGCGCGAACCAAACGCCAGTTTCAAGAAACGCTCGGCGCCTTTGCCGGTGGAGCGCTGGACATTCTTGTGGGTACGCAAATGCTGGCAAAAGGACACGATTTCCATCGCGTAACGCTCGTGGGTGTTGTCGGTGCCGATGCGTCGCTCAGCATGCCGGATTTCCGCGCCGCCGAACGCACCTTCCAACTGCTTACGCAAGTTGCCGGGCGCGCCGGCAGGGGCGAACTAACCGGCCGCGTACTGATTCAAACCTATTACCCGGACCACTACGCGATTCAAGATGCTGTGAAACAGGACTACGCCGAGTTCTTTGAACGCGAGCTGCATTTTCGTCGCGTTATGGCTTATCCGCCGTTCACTTCGCTGGCAAACGTCATCGTGCGCGATACGAGCCTGGAGAAAGCGATTCAATGGTCACGCCAGATTTCTGAATACTTTGCGCCGTACAACAATGAAGCAGTTCGCGTGCTAGGCCCCGCCGCCGCGCCCCTCGCGAAGTTAAAGCGCGAGCACCGCTTTCAATTCCTCCTAAAATCAAAAAGCCGCGCAAAATTGGCCAACGTGCTCTCGGGTGCAATGTCCTTCTGCGATGCCAAGGAAATTCCTCAGACGGCAATTCTGGCCGACATAGATCCGCTGTCTCTGCTGTGATGGAGTAGCCGCCGAGCGGGCAACAGCCAAGCCGGCTTAGAGTTGGTCTGGTTCTTCGAAAATAATAGACTTGTCCATATCCAGCATCTCTCTTCTGTAAGTTCTCATCCCGACATAGATACCGATGAGCGCGGGCAAGAACCACAACATATCCCACCGATTCATCAACGCTTGCGACTCTAATTGCGGAACGTACGTACCAAAAAGCATAAATCCAAGAAGATATGCCGCGAGAATAAGCGGAGAATGGCTCTTGTAGGATGGAAATGCACAGGTGAAGGGCACCTTTCTGTATTTCAGGATGACTGCTTCAATCAGAAGCAATGCGCATGCTCCAAAAAACAGAGTGTGTATAAGGCCAACGCCCCAACCCCACAACCAGACCGAGTAGGCCAGGGTAAGCGGTATTAGCCATGACAGGCATAGCGCATACATGACGCGACGGACTATCGGTCTGGCTCGTTGTTCCGCTGGATCCAGCCAAAATCTGATAGTCCAATTGGCTCGAATGTCCACGGGAATTTCAAAAGCCAAGCGCAGGCCAGTGAGAATTAGAAACCCAACGAGAAACGGTACAGAGAGAAGCGCATCGTAACCGCGAGCTTTTTCCGAGACTGTATGAGCGACATACAAATCCGACACAAGCTTTGCGATCGAGACCGCGCACAGTGCAGCGACCGCCAGCATTAGTTGGATATGCGTGCTGCTTCGAAACACGGTCCGAAGCGCAAAGTGATAACACGCGCGAACTGCATTTGTAGCAAAGAATGTTTCCATTCGCCGAAGCGCGAAGTTCGACGAATGACGCAAGAGAGGCAGCGTGCTGCGCTCCGCGAACTCCGGGATGCGCTGGAAAGATTTGCGAAAGCCCATCCAGTATGTGATCAACACAAGAAAGAACAGTGTTCCCGACACGCTCACAGCTCGCCGTGCCATTTCCGAAACGAAGGCGTTAGTCGTGTGGCCCCACAGCGTTTGGGCGAGCCCCAGCATCCACACGGTAGGTAAGTATCCCAGCTTGGAAGGCGACGAATAAACTCCTCTGGCAAGAATATCGGGTACCGTGCCGCCCAACACAAGCAGAACCAGAAGCGCGAGGGCAATGAGGAATTTTGCTACGAGCGAGGCCCTTCGAAACACGTTGTAAGGCAACACCGCCATGAGCGCGCCAAGCACGGCGAAAATTCCCAGCGCCATAAACACGCTGGCGGCAAAAATGGTCACAGCATGGCCCCAAGCAAAGCGAAAAAAATCCCTACTTACTCCCCCCGACTCGAAAACCGCAACCGGGAAGAGGATGCATGACGCGAAATTGGTTACAACAGCCAATAGCAGCGCGAAGATCCCGATTGCCGCAAGATTTCCCAAAAAGATCCGGCTCAGTGAGATAGGAAGGTGTACAAGGTTCTGGAAATCCCGCTTGTCTGGAAAGATTGTGTCCCATCGCCACAAAATCACTGAGCCAACCGTACCCATGGATAAGACAATGAAGAAATACTCATCCGGAATAGTTCCTACGAACGGATCAAAGGCTCGTTGGCCGCGCAGAAAGCGAATCAAGGACCCATACTTTTCGAGCAGAAGCAGGGAAACAAGTATCCCAGGCATTGCCAATAGGACGAGAATAGCCCAGACACTGGCGCCGGCTTCGTTGCTGTCGGAATCTCCGCCGCTAAACATACGCAGCGTGAATAGAAGAACCAGCTTCACCCACGGATGCTGCTGCGCGGTCGTCCACCTTTGGTTAAGGCGCTCCCTCAAGATACACATCAGCGTTTTGTAATTACGTCCACAATATCGTTTGCGATCCGCAAAACATCTTTTTCCGCCACCACCTGCAGGAAGATATCCTCAACGGTAGACTGCCCTATCTGCTGCCGCACGTCGTCTATAGACCCGTGCGCAATAGCTTCCCCTCTTTGCAAAATGAGCAGTTGCGTACAAACCTTTTCCACGACTTCGAGTACGTGGGAGCAATAAAAGATGGCTTTGCCTTTGGAGCAAAGACCTTGAATCAGGTATCGGAAGATCAGGGAGGAAACTGCGTCCAAGCCGGATAAAGGTTCGTCCAAAATCAGAATTTCCGGGTCGTCCATCAACGCAGCGATCAGCAGAATTTTTTGCCTCATTCCCTTGGAATACGAACTCATTGGAACACTGCGTTGCGACGTCAACGAGAACAATTCCAATAGCCCGTCCACCCGTTGGCTCAGAACGGGGGAGGGCATTTCGCGAAATGTCCCTACCATTTCGAGGTACTCTTCACCTGTCATGTATCCGTAAAGATTCGCTTCCTCCGGCACATATCCGAGCCGTTTTCGATAAGACACCAGATCGTCGTGGATATTCTTGCCCGAGAACAGGACCTGGCCTCGGGTTGGCTCCAAAATCCCGGTGAGTAGTTTTACGGTGGTGCTTTTCCCGGAGCCGTTCGGCCCGAGATATCCAAGAACTTGGCCGGGTCCGATATGAAAGCTCACATTCCGGAGAGCCGGCACAGAACCGTAGTATTTGAACAGACCACGTGCTTCCAGCATGACCCTGCGCTTTCAAGCAAACAGACTGGTGCCAGGCCCTTGCTTGAGAATTCGACACCGGAAGCTCGTCAAAGGTTCCATTCGACGGGAGCTAGGAACGATTTCGTTTGCCCGGGCCAAAGCGCCAGAAATAGTATGCTGGTATTCCCGCGGCCAGGAATGCCAGTGCTGCCAGTACATGCCGGAACTGTGCAGGATCAATCGTGGCTCGGTAGATCGCATTGCCAACGATTGCGATAGCCGACAGAACAAAAAGAATTGGCGTCCAGGGGTATCCGGGGACTCGATACGGCAGCGTTTTTCCGCCGAGCTTTCGCCGCAACGGAAAAATCGCAGCGCCGGCCAGGCCATAAAAAATCCAGCCCACGAAAATCACGCCTTCCACGAGTTCTGAAAATTTTCCAGCTTGCGTCAAAATCGCAGCCAAAACGCCGAGAGAAATCACCGACGCCGCGGGAGTTTGGAAGCGCGGATGAACTTCCGCCAATTTCTTGAAGAAAAGATCGTCTTTGGCCATTGCGTAAAACACGCGCGGCGCGGTCAGGATCACGCTGTTCGTGGAGCTGAAAACGGAAATCAGAATCGTCGCCGCGACGAATTTCCCCGCCCATTGGCCCAAAACCGCTTTTGCCGCCGTTGCGGCGATGGCGTCTGTCATGGAAGCTGCGGCCGGCCCGAGCGCAACCAGATATGCCAGCACCGCCACGAGATACAGCCCCATAAGGAACAACGAACCCAAAAGAAATGCCTTCGGAAACGCGCGCTCTGCGTCCACCACTTCTCCGGCGCTGTATGTTCCGAATTGCCATCCCTCGTAAGCCCATAACGCGGCGATCATCGCTAAGCCAAAACTCGAAAGCAGCGAGAAGCCATGCAGATCGATCTTAATCGCCCCGCCAAGCTCGCGGCCATGATGACCCGCAGAAAACAGCGCCACGCTGAGTAGAACCACCAACCCGGCTTTGATCGCTGTCGTGATGTTCTGCAAATTGGCGCTCTGGCGTGTGCCCCAGACGTTGACAACAGTGACCAACAGAATCATGCCAATCGAAATAGCGTTTGATTGCCATTCTCCCAATTGCACGATTTCGTTCAAATATTTTGTGAACGCGCGCGCGAGCGCCGCGATGGTTCCGCTTGCGATCACGACGAACAGGCACCAGCCGTACAGGAACGCCGGTAGCGCGCCAAATCCATCTCGGATATAACAATAGAGCCCGCCGGCTTCCGGGTTTGCCGCAGCCAATTCCGCATACGTTAGCGCACCGAGCAGCGAAAGACCGCCGCCAACGATCCAAACCAGCAACGACAGCGCGACGGAGCCATGCACTTGACGAAGAATCAGGCCGGGCGCGATGAAAATCCCGGACCCAATGACGGAGCCAACGAAAAGGTACAGAAGATCGCGCAGCCGGATCGTGCGGACGAGGTTGGTCATTTACGCGCAACGCAAACAGCAACTGAGCAGCGCCGCGCGCAGCATCATAGCTTTATGGTTCAGAATTGTCGTTTGAAAATTGAAAAGGAGAGCGTTGTCGCCGCGTAGGCTCAGCCTTCGAGGCCCTGCAACTCTTTGCCCGGTTTAAATCGAACCGCTTTTCCCGGCGGAATATTCACTTCTTCGCCGGTGCGTGGATTGCGGCCAATGCCGGTCTTGCGCGGACGCACGCTGAATACGCCGAAGCGCCGCAGTTCAATGCGCTGGCCTCGTCCCATTGCGTTCTTAAGCGATTCAAACACCGTTTCCACAGCCTGTTCGGCCTTCACCCGGCTTACCGCCGCGCCTTCGAGCTTCAGCAGCACCGCGTTCACAATGTCCAGCTTAATCACGCAACCCTCCGCTAGTTACCGTCGCCCGATGCTAGAGGCACTGCCGCGGGTTGTCAAGACGCAACGCCCTGCCATACACTGACTGTCTCGTCGCTCAGCTTTCGCACGAAAAATTTGCGCAACACCAACGCAGCACGCAAAACAGGAGGCGTGGATGTCCGTTAAGCCAGACCGCTGGATTCGCAAAATGGCGCTCGAACACAAAATGATCGAGCCTTTCACCGACCGCCAGGTTCGCGAAGGTGTCATCAGCTACGGGGTTTCGTCTTACGGCTACGACATTCGCGTCGCCGATGAATTTCAAATTTTCACCAACGTCAATTCGACCATCGTCGATCCAAAGCATTTCGATGCGCGTTCGCTCGTCGCCTACAAGGGCGACGTCTGCATCGTGCCGCCGAACTCCTTCGCGCTCGCCCGCTCCGTCGAATACTTCCGCATCCCGCGCAACGTGCTCACAATCTGCCTCGGCAAATCCACCTACGCGCGCTGCGGCATCATCGTCAACGTCACGCCGTTCGAACCCGAATGGGAAGGCTTCGTCACACTCGAAATCAGCAACACCACGCCGCTCCCCGCAAAAATTTACGCCAACGAAGGCCTCTGCCAGGTCCTCTTTTTCCTTTCCGACGAAGACTGCGAAGTCAGCTACAAAGACAAAAAAGGAAAATACCAGGCCCAATCCGGCATCGTCCTGCCTCGCCTTTAGTTGTCTCGACGCAAAGGCTTCGTTTGGGTCTTTAGTTAAACCGTCGAAGGTTCGCGCTTCGGCTCATCGGGCGCTGTGTTTTGCAGCGGAAAGCCCGCCTCGCGCCATCCATCCAACCCGCCTTGCAGCGGCCGGATGTGCTTCACGCCTTGTTTTCTCAGGAGCAGCGCCACACGGGCGCTGGTAGCTTCGTTTGGTCAAGTACAGTAGAGGATGACCTCGCGGTCCGGCGGCAACCGGTCGCTCTTCTCCTCCAATTCCTTCACGTCCATGCGAAACGCGCCGGGAATCGTTTCCGGGTCCGCTTCAAAATCGAGCGAGTGCCGCAGATCGACGATCACCAACTCTTCGCCGACGTCGATTTTTTCTTTCAATTCTTCCGGCGTAATCCGTCCGATACGCAATTCTCGCAGAAATTTTTGCCGGCCGATGAATTTCCACGTAATGTAGCCGCCGAGCGCGCCAACGATCAGCACCATCAACCCGCTGCCAAGCGACGCCGCGCGCTCCGCAATTCTTTCAATCTGTCCGCTGAAAATGTATCCGGCGAGCAGAAACGCCCCGGCCCAGAGCAACGAGCCAAGCGCATCCCAAAGCAAAAATCTCCGCCCGCGCATGTGAAAGATTCCGGCGAGCGGAGGCGCCGCCGTGCTCAGCCCAGGAACGAATTTTGCAACGAGCAGGGAACGCGCACCTTGCTTGGCAAAGACGCCTTCCGTCCGCCGGACGCACGAATCCGGCTCCAACGAAATGCGGCAAAGAAATTGAAGAACCCTGATGCCTTTTTTGCGCCCGAGCTGATACCAAAGCCCATCGGCAAGAACTGCGGAAATGGCCGACAAGGCCAGGCAGAACCAAAAACTCAAATGCCCGCGGCCTGCCAGCGCGCCTGCACCAAGCAAAAACGGCGTCGCCGGAAAGGGAAGCCCTACTTGTTCAGCAAAAACCAAAGCTGGAAGCACGACGTATCCGTGTCGCAGCAAAAATTCCAGCGTGCCGTGCATCCCTCCAAGTTGTTCCCCTGTCATCTTCCGTCCTGGGCGCGCCGGTTTCTCTACGAAGGGCTACTACTTCGCGAATTCAGCAGTATGCCCCCATTGCCCGCTCATGACAAATTCATGAATTCGCTTCCTGCTTCGCGGAGCTTTTTCTCTACTCTGGAGCGGCTCCGGCAGGGAAGCAGCGTCGCCGGGATACCCGATTGCCATTGCTGCAATCGGCTCCCAGCCCTGCGGGATGTCGTATGCCTCCCTGGCCGTTTCCGGATCGAATCCCGCCATCTGGTGTACGACCAGTCCTCTCGCGGTGGCTTCGATCGAAAGTTGTAGGCTCGCCGCTCCCACGTCGTATTGCGCATTACGATTCGGTGCATTGTTCTTGGCAAACGCGAGTTGCGCCACGGCAATCACCAGCACCGGGGCTTTCTTCGCCCAATTCGCGTTGAACTCCACCAACGCCCCGAGCGACTTCTCAAAATTCTCCGCGTCGTCTTTCGTTGCCACGATATACGCCCACGGCTGCTCGTTGCTGCTCGACGGTGCCCATCGCGCCGCTTCAAACAGGCTACGCAGCACTTCCTGCGGAACCGCTTTGTCGCTGAAGGCGCGCGGGCTCCAACGGTTTTGGATCAGTTCGTGTACGGGAAATTCCACCGGTGCGGGATTGCTCATTTTTGTTCTCCATGGAAAACAGGCTGCGTTATTTCGCAGCCTGCTTCACCATCTCCAGGTCGATCGTGATCGCCACACTGTCGCTGACGACGACTCCGCCGCCATCCAGGTTTGCATTCCACTTCACGCCAAAGTCCTGCCGGTTCACGTGAGTGGTTGCACTTACTGCGGAGCGCGTGTTGCCCCAGGGATCTTTTATCGGAGCCGTCGGGCCTTCCGCATCGAGCACAACTTCCTTGGTCACGCCGCGAATCGTCAAGTCACCTGTAACTTTCAGTTTGCCCGCTCCGCTTGTTTCCACTTTTTTCGAGACGAAGGTCATCGTCGGAAAATTCGCAACGTCGAAGAATTTATCGCTCTTCAGGTCCTTATCGCGCGCCTCTTCACCGGTGTTCACTGTCTTCGCGTCGATCGTCACGTTTACTTTGGACTTCGTTAAATCCTGGTCGTCCCAGATCACCGTGCCGGTTACGTTCTTGAATTCGCCCCGCACCGTGGAAATCATCATGTGCTTTACGGCAAACTGCGCCGCGGTGTGCGCCGGATCGATCTGCCACGTCGTGGTTGCCGCCGTGGCTTGCAGCGCCATCGCCGCCGTCAAAATTACTGCACCTGCGAACTTTCTGATTGCCTGGCCCATTGTCGTTCTCCTTTTCGGTCTAGAGTTGAGACTTAAGATGCTTTGGACTTCTCGTTAGGTGCGGATTTTTGGCAAAGCTCAAGCAACTCCGCAAGTTGTTTGAGCTTTGAAGCGCTCAAGTGCGCGAAATGCTTTTCGTGTATTTCACGCACGGGCTGATCGAGTTTTTTCAATATCTCCAGCCCGGAAGCGGTGATTCGCGTCTTGACCACGCGGCGATCGTCCTTCTGCCTTTCACGCACAATCAATCCGCGCTTTTCCATACGGTCGAGCAGGCGAGTCATGTCCGGATCGTGCGAAATCATCCGGTCGCCCACAACCCTGCAGGGAAGGCCTTGCGGCCCCGCTCCACGCAGGATTCTCAGTACGTTGTATTGCGTTCCGGTCAGCCCGTGAGACTTCAAGAGTTGTTCGCCTTGCTGTGCCACAAAATCCGCCGCGCGGAGAAGCAGCACGGCGATACGCTCCTCGATCGAGGACTGATAACGGAGGACGGAATGAGATGAACTCATGCGCTCAATATAGTCGTGATAACGACTATTGTCAAGAGGAAAATTATGCCCGCCGCGACGGCCTCACATGCACCTCACTCACAAAGCTCTGCGGCCCTTGCATCGCGATCATCGCCACCGCGTGCGCCACATTTTCCGGTCTCAACACTTTCGTCGCATCCTTCGGTCCACGCCCGGCGAATTCCGTCGCCACGCTTCCCGGACACACTGTGCTGACTCGAATGCCATGCTCGCGCAGCTCCTCCGCCATACACCCGCTCAGTCCTTGCACGGCCCATTTCGAAGCGCAGTAAACCCCGCCACCGGCGAACACGCTTTTTCCCGCCAGGGAGCTGATGTTGATGATGTCTCCGCCGCCCCGCTCGATCATTCCCGGAATCGCCGCTCGCGAGACAAGGAACACGCTCTTTACATTCGTATTCATCAGCTCATCCCATTCCGCTTCCGTTTTTTCGTGCACCGGGCCGAACGATCCCATCCCGGCGTTGTTAACGAGGATAGAAATCGGACCCAAGGTGGATTCCACCTTCTCGACGAGTTTCGTCACATCGTTCTGTTGCGTCACGTCGGCGCGCAACGCAATGGTTCGCACTCCCAGCGCGAGGATTTCCCTTTCCGTTACCGCCAGCTTGGCTTCGTCTCTTCCGCAAATCGCCACGGCCGATCCGATGCTTGCTAACTTGATCGCGATAGCGCGCCCGATACCGCGAGTCCCGCCTGTTACGAGCGCAACTTTTCCGGCAAGCGGTGTGTTATTACTAATTTCCCTTGCATTTGTTTCGCTCATACTTGCCATAAGAATTCTTCTCTCCTGGGCCTCTTTTTCTGTGCGAAACTCATCATATTCTCAGGGCACGCGAGTGGCAAAAGCCTTCCCGCGGCTTTCGCTGGACTCGGCAGTTGAAGGCGAGGAAATGGGATTACCTGGCGTCTCTTCCGACTCGCACGATTCTGGCCGCAAGGCCTGTTATAACTTGCTACACCGTTACGGCTTGCGGTTACGCGCTCCCTTTTCTTATAATCCCAAAGTTTTCGTAACGGACGAACATACTGACTGACGATGAATTGTTGCGCTCGCCGGACTCTTTCTACGGCGCAACGGAGTCTAATCTTCCAGGTTCCTAGCGAGGAGAATCGGAATGAACGCAACACGACGATTGACAGGGTTGGCCGCACTCGTAGCCCTGTGCCTTGTTCTTGGCAGCGCTTCCAGCGCATATGCCCAGGCCGCCGCAGCAGGCAGCCAGGATCCAGGGGCCAAGCAGCCATATACGATGGCGGAGTACAACTCCTACAAAGCTTGCGCCGACGACAAGGTTCCCGCTTCGCAGATTAAGTGCTTCGACGATTTCGTTTCCAAGTACCCCAACTCCGCGCTTCTTCAGTACGTCTATCACGACTATTACCAGGCATACGGTGCGCAAAAGAACTACGCAAAGGTCATCGAAAACGCGGACAAGCTGATCGCGCTCGGCGACAAAGTGGATGCGGCCAATCGTTCGCAGACGTTCCTCCAGGCTTATAACGTCCGCGAGGGCGCATGGACCACATTGCCCCCAGCCGACCAGACTGCGGGTGCCGCCGCAGCCCGTGACGCCGCGAGCAGGGCTCTGAAGGCCCTGGACGACATCAAGAAGCCCGATAACGTCTCCGACGCTGATTTCACGAAATCCAAGCAGCCCTACATCATTTTCTTCAACAACACCGGGGCGCAGGCTTCCGTCCTCCTCAAGGACTTTGCTGGTGCGATGAATTTCTACAAGGCGATTCTCGCGTTGAATCCCGATGAGCCGGTTACGCACTACAACATGGGCAAGGCTTATCTCGCTATGGCTCCGCCGCAGTCCATGGACGGCTTCTGGCACATTGCGAAAGCAATTACTTCCAAGTCCGCAACGGATCCACAGAAGAAGCAGCTCACGCCTTATTTGAAGAAATTGGTCCTTGCCTATCAAGGCGGCACTGTTTGCGATGCGCTTACTGATTCCGAATTCAACGAACTGCTCCAACTTGCAGGTACCTCGGCCGACCGTCCGGAAAGCTACAAACTCTTCAGCACCACTGACCTCGACGCAGCGCGCAAGGACATGACCATCGCTTCCGTGATCGCCGACCTGAAAGCCGGTGGCGACAAGGCCAAACTCACGTGGTTTGCTTCCTGCGGCCTCGAATTTCCCGACGTCCCGGGCAAGCTTTTTGAAGTGATCGCGCCGGCAACCGACGCGGACCCAGTCGTACTAAAGCTCGCGTTCGTCTCAAACCAGGCGGAATTTGACGCGGCTACCGCGCCAGACATGGAAGTGAAGGTGATGGGCCAGCCCGAAGCCGCCAGGCTTAACAAGGACGAGACGCCGGCGCCTCGCTTCACCGGCACACTTGAGAGCTATGATCCGGCCCCCGCGTTGATGCTCCACTGGGATAAGGCCAAGGTGAATGCAGAGGACCTGCCCAAGGGAAAAGAAAAGCCCGCACCGAAGAAGCCACCCGTTCGCCGGCCCAGGAAGCCAAGCAACTGACTCAGCTAGCTTCTGAGCGCAATCGAAAAGGCCCTCCGAACCACTCGGAGGGCCTTTCACTTTAGGTCTTGAATTAACTGACACCCGACAACTGACGAATGGTGGATTTTGCGCTATCACCGCGCCCTTCGCCCGTCGGCCAACTTATACTCCCCAATCTTGCGGCTGAGCGTATTCCGATGGATCCCCAAAATTTTCGCCGCGCGGCATTGATTTCCCTCCGCGCGGTCCAGCACGCTCTTGATAAACCGCTTTTCAAACTCGCCCACTGCTTCGTCAAACATGATTCCGCGATCCACCATCTGCATGACCAGTCCTTCTAGTTGATCTCTCACGATTCCACGCTCCGCAGTAGCCCTTCGTCAGGCCGATCGATTATTTGCTAATCCAACTCGCGGCCCACCAGGATGCGATACGCCTCCCGGTATTTCGCACGCGTTGCTGCCACCACATCCGGAGGCAATTCAGGGCCTGGCGGGGTTTTCGGCCACTGGATCCGCTCCAGATAATCCCGAACAAATTGTTTATCAAACGACGGCTGCGCTCCGCCCGGTTTGTACTGCGCCGCGGGCCAGAAGCGCGAAGAGTCCGGCGTCAAAGCCTCATCAATCCAGATCAGCTCGCCGTTCAGCAATCCAAATTCAAATTTCGTGTCGGCCAGTAAAATTCCTCGCGGCGCCGCGTATTCCGCGGCTCGCTTGTAAATTTGAACGCTGACCGCGCGCACTTTTTCGGCAAGCTCCTCGCCGATCATTGCCGCCGCGCGTTCGAACGAAATGTTTTCGTCGTGACCGCTCGTCGCTTTGGTCGCGGGCGTAAAAATTGGCTCCGGCAATTTGTCGGATTCGAGCAAGCCCGCCGGCAGAGGAATGCCGCAAATCGCGCCGGTCGCCTTGTAATCCTTCCAGCCCGAACCGCTAACGTAGCCGCGCACTACGCACTCAATTGGCAGCGGCTGCGTTTTCTTCACAACCATCGAACGGCCGGCTAGTTCCTCGCGATGTGCATCAAACGGGGCAGGGAATTCCGTCGCGCTCAACACATGATTTGGAATCACGTCCTTCAACAAATCGAACCAGAAGAGCGAAAGCTGTGTCAGTACTTTTCCTTTGTCAGGAATCGGCGTCGGCATCACCACATCGAACGCCGACAACCGGTCCGTCGCCACAATCAGCAGCTTGTCGCCCAGATCGTAGATGTCGCGCACTTTTCCGCGAGCGCTCGGCGTCAATCCGGCGAACTGGGTTTCCCGTAAAGTTTTCATGGCAGGCGCAGGAGACACAGGCAACAACCCCTCGACTAAGTTCGCACATTCTAGCGCACGCCACCGCCCTCGCCAAGCTGCCGAAAGGCCTACACCTGTGAATTTTTCTTGAAAACTTTCTGGCGTGGAATCTGGCGAATTCATAAAAAAAAGAAAGGGCAGTTTGATGCCCCTTCTTCGCTTCGAAATAAAACCTCGTTACGCCGCAGCGGTCCGCGTCTTCTTCTTTTCCGGAGCTTCGTCGCCTTCCCAACGCACGCTGACGATTTTCGAAACGCCCGGCTCCTGCATCGTTACGCCGTAGAGCACGCTGCCCGTTTCCATCGTCTTGCGGTTGTGCGTTACGACGATGAACTGCGTCTGCGCGCTCATTTCGCCGATCAATCGCGTAAACCGCCCGACGTTCGCTTCGTCCAGCGGCGCGTCGACTTCGTCCAAGATACAGAACGGGCTCGGCTGATACCGGAAAATCGCAATCAACAGCGCCAGCGCTGTCATTGCCTTTTCGCCGCCCGAAAGCAGCAACACGTTCTGCAGTTTCTTTCCTGGAGGCGAGGCGACCACGTCAATGCCCGCGTCGCCGCTGCTGTCTACCTCCGTTAAGCGCATTTCTGCCATGCCGCCGCCGAAAATCGTATGGAACGCGGTCGAGAAGTTCGCGTTGATAGAATTGAACGCCAGCTCAAACTTTTCCCGCGAAATCAGGTCGAGCTCCGCAATCGCTTGCTGTGTGTCCGCAATCGATTGCAGCAGGTCATCCCGCTCCCGCGTCAGGAACGTGAACCGCTGGTCGCACTCGTTGAACTCTTCGAGCGCCATCATGTTCACCGCGCCCATGTTCTCGATGCGCTGCTTCATTTCGCGATAGTTCGCTTCGGCCAGCGCCAGCTCGTCGCCGCTCATGAACGCCGTCTCGCTCGCAATCAAGTCTTCCGGCTGCGCGTTCACTTCGCTCATGCACGTCTCGCGCAAATGTTGCGAGTCGCTCTCGTTCTTTGCGCGCGCGACTTCCGCGTGGCTACGTTGTTCGCGCATCTCTTGAAGCGATTGGCGCCCCATGCGCAAATGATCTTCCATCTGCGTCAGTCGCGTCCGCGCCGCTTCCCACTCCTGCTCCAATTCTTGCTGCCGCGCGGCGAGCCGCGTCTTTTCCGCGAGCAATCCTTCGAGCTGGCGTGCCAATTCCTGGCTCTGCGCCGTCAAAGTCTCCGTCTCCGCCGCAATCGACGTTTCCTGCTGTCGCAGCGCCATCTCGCGCCGTTCCAATTCCGCTCGCTCTTCCGCCAGCCGACTCGCCAGCTCTTCCGCCGCGCTGAGCCGTTCAGTTCGCGCCGCCAGTTCTGCCCGGCCCGCCGCCAGTTCATCCTGCTCTGTCTGAACCGAACCGCGCAATTCCACCAGCTCTCCGGCGAGCCGCACACTTTCCGCTTCTGCTTCGGCACGAGTCGCCGCCGCCGTCGCGTGTTGGCTCTTCGCCATCGTTGCGCGTTGCTCGGCGCCAGCAACCTCCTGGCGCAACCGCGAAAGCTCGCTCTGGCAAATCGTCAACTCCAATCCGAGCCGTGCCAGTTCGCTCTGTGTTCCCTGATGCTTGTGTGTGGCGCTGATGACTTTGCGTTCCGCTTCGCGCTGTTTCGCTGTTACGCCATCGATGCTCTCTTCCGTTTCTTTCAGCGACGCTGCGATGCGCTCCATCTCTGCTTGCATTTCTTCCATCCGCGCTTCGAGTTGCATCACCTCCGCATCGAGAGCCCGCAATTCGCGCTTCATGCCGAGTGGCCCAGCCTCGTCCGGCCGTCCGCCCGTCACCATTCGTCCCTGATAACAAGTCCCATCCGGAGTCACGAAGGCATACTGCGCATGCTCTTTCGCCAGCCGTTCCGCGGCGGTCACGCTCTCCGTCAAGTACGCCGCGCGCAATCTCGGCAAGAACTGCTTCGCCGCGGCGCCCAATGGATCGCGAAACTCCACCAGCTTGTCCATCCGCGAAATTACACCGTCTTCCATTCGAAACGGAATAATCGGCTCGTAGTCCTCCACCTTCATGTTCTTCGTGGAATCCACGAAGAACGTTGCGCGTCCGCCCACTTCATCCCGCAACATCGAAACGCCTGCCCGCGCGTGATCAAAAGTCTCCACGACGACGTATTCCAATTCATCGCGCAAATATTGTTCAATCGCGCCTTCGTGCGCTTCCGGCACTTCCGCGTAATCCGCCAGCACACCTACCGCGCGGAAATCTTGCCCACCGCCGCGCTCGTTCGCTGCAAACAGCTTCTGCACCGCGTCCGCGGTGTATGACCGATCGTTCAAAATTTGCGTAAGCGTCGCGTGCCGCGCCCGCACTCCGGCCAGCGAATCCCGCAGCCTGTCGGCTTGCTTCATCGAAGCTTCCCGCTCTACGCGCAAACTCATCATTTTCGCCTGCAGCTCACCCGCCTGCTGCTTCAACACGTTCAATTGCGTGGTAGCGGTTTCCAATACATGCGCCGCTTCTTCAGCATGCGCGCGCACGCCCAGCGAGCTCTCCAGCAATTCGTGCTCGCTTGCCTCGCGCCGCCGCAAAGCTTCGCTCTGATGCACCAGCGCTTCTTCCGCCTGCTTCTGCTCGCCGTGCAGACGCAGCAAACTGTCTCCAGCCTGCGCTGCCGTCATGCGCAACGATTCGATTCGCCTCTCGGCATTTGTGATTTGTGTCGCCCGTGTCGCTGCTCGCGTCGAAAGTTCCTCTACGCGCGCCGCCAAGCCCGTCGCTTCTTCCTTCAACATCGTCACGGTCTGCTGCTGCGAAGCGCTTCGCGTCTGCCATTCGCCCGCTTGCGCGCTCACCTGACTCATATCCGCGCTCAATTGCCCGCGCCGCGCCGCAAGCTCTTCCGCTCGCTGCGTGTTAAACGAAATCCGGTTTTCCGCGCGATCCGCTTCCAGCGCCGTCAAATTCAATTGATTCTGGTTCTGCCGGATGTCTGTATCCAGCTCATACACGCGCTGATTCAACCGGTCCTGCTCGCCTTCCTGCTGCTGAATCGCCGTCGCATGTTGCAGTTCCGCCGCCGCAAACTCTTCGAGCGCCTTCGTGATCCGCGCAGCTTCGCCTTCCATCTCGCGCGCTTTGCCCGCCAGCATCTGTCGCACGATCCCGCGCATCTGCTCGCGAATTTCCGAATATCGCCGCGCCTTGGCCGCCTGCCGCTTCAGCGAACCGAGTTGCTTTTCAACTTCCACCACAATGTCATTCACGCGTGCCAGATTCAGTTTTGACGATTCGAGTTTTGCCTCGGCCAGCCGCTTCTTCGTCTTGAACTTCGTCACGCCGGCCGCTTCTTCGATAATCGCGCGCCGCTCCATCGGTTTCGTCGAAAGAATCTGCCCGATACGTCCCTGTTCGATTATCGCGTACGAATCCGGCCCAAGCCCAACGCCCATAAACATTTCTTGAATATCGCGCAGCCGCGCCACGCGTCCGTTAATTAGATATTCGCTCTGGCCGCTCCGGTAGAGCCGGCGGCTCACCACAACTTCGCCCGGCTTCGTGACCAACTCCGGCTTCTCTGCCTTCTTCTTTTTTTTACCCTGAGCTTCGAAGGGCTTGCCCTTCAAGAATGCCGGACCATCCGAAACTTCCGCCGCTTCCGCCGGAACCGCTTCAACTTCCGGAGCAGTTCCGTCAGCCGGTGCATCCGTCAGCGAAATAATCTCCTCATTGGGGGCCAAAGAAAGCTCGGTGGTTTCAACACCTGCTGCATTAATTCCTTCGCCGTTTTCCGCGCTCTCCATCACGAACCGTGCCGCCTCGGCCAACTCCGGGTCTTCCATCGTGATCGTCACTTCCGCCAATCCCATCGGTGGCCGCTTCACTGTGCCGTTAAAAATGCAGTCGCTCATCCGCCCCGCGCGGAGACTCTTGTGGCTCTGTTCGCCCAGCACCCAGGAAATCGCGTCCACCACGTTCGACTTCCCACAGCCGTTTGGCCCGACGATGCATGTCGTTCCCGTTCCGCTGAACGTCACGATCGTCCGCTCGCAGAACGATTTAAAGCCGGTGATTTCGACTTTTCTTAGCTTGAGCAAGGTATCCCCTTTGGTCTCTTCACGCCTTCCAATACGCAAGGGGCCGGACACGCGCGCGCGAAGAGAGACGGCTTCGTATTCCCCAGTTGGAGGTGTCTTTTCGCAACAACCCAACCGGGTTCCGGTTGGCTGTCCGCTTCAACCCTAACTCGTTGAAGGGACACACGTTTGGCAGGTTCTCTATCAGAGGCCCAGCCGCCTGGCGCATCAGATGGCGGTACGGGTAAAAAATGTATCACTCCTCACTATCCCTGTAAAGCCCTACTCTACCTATTGTGGCCTGTTTGAGGTCGCCGCAAGTCATTTTTTCTGCTTTTTTTTGATCCCTCTCTGGTTATCCTAAAGCCTTGAAAGACACCATGTCAGGTATTTACCTGACATCGGAGTACAGGGTTCACTTTATTGAGCTAGGGGAGTTTTACTTGCATTCTCGTCCATAAGTACTATGCATTCATCGACGTGGAATCCTTCCACCGTCCACGTGTTTGGAGAGTTTGTACATGGCTAATCGTCAAAGTGCGCCTCGGAAACCCATGGAAAGTGAACTCGGGCAGCCGGAAATACCGCGCAATGAAGCGCCGCCGGAGCTTCTACGCGAGCTGGTTGCTCACCTCAGGCAAAACCGTACTCATCTTCGCGAAGAATGGCTCCGTAGAATTGCGGAAACGCGGCTCCTCACCGCCATGACCAAAGAGGAAATCTTCGCGGAAGCTACGTCGGTGTACGACAGCTACGTGGAAGCGCTCGAGACCGGCACGTTCGAAGCCCTCCAGGCTTATGCCCGCAACCTCTCCGAACGAATTATTCCTCGCGGCGTTGAAACTCACGAAGTCATCGGTATCGTGCTCCTCCTCCGTGACGTTCTCGCTCGTTCTCTCTTCGCTAAATACCAGGCCGATTCTGAAAAGCTCAATCGCATTCTTGATGCCTATGAACCCGCCGCGAACCGCATCGCCAACACCGTCGCCGTCGGTTTCGTTCAAGAACGCGAACGCGTCATCCGTCAACAGCAGGAAGCAATTCGCGAACTCTCCACGCCAGTCTTGCAGGTCCGCGAACGCTTGCTCATTCTCCCGATCATCGGCGTCATTGACCCACAACGAGCTCGCCAGCTGACGGAGCAGTTGCTTCGCGGCATCCGCACCAATCGCGCGAAAGTCGTCGTCATCGACATCACCGGTGTGGCCGCAATGGACGTTACCGTCGCGAACCACCTCGTCCAAACCGTCGAAGCTTCACGCCTCCTCGGTGCGACCGTTATCGTCACAGGCCTTTCCCCGGAAATTGCCCAGACCCTCGTCACCATCGGTGTGGATCTCGGAAAGATGAACACCGTCGGTGATTTGCAAGGCGGTATCGAACAAGCTGAACGCTTGCTCGGATATAAGGTCGTGCCTTTGTCTGATTCGCGAGAGGCCGACTAGAAGAAGGTTCATTTGGAAGTTCCTATTCTTAAGCAGGGCGAGTTTCTGATCGCCACAATTCAAGCCGCGCTGTCGGATGCCGACCTGGAGCATCTTCGGTTGGCGCTCGTTCAGCGTGTCGTTCGCTTCCGTTCTCGTGCGGTGATCGTCGATGTAACCGCCATGGATGTGATGGACTCATTCGCGTCTCGTACCCTCCGCGAGATTGCGCTGATGATCCGTCTGCGTGGCGCGGAAACTGTCATTGTGGGTATTCAGCCGGAGGTCGCTTTTGCGATGGTTCAGCTTGGCCTGACCCTGGAAGGCGTTGGCACGGCCCTCGATTTGGAAGAGGGGCTCGCCTTCTTGAATCAAAAGTTCAAGACCATCAACTGAAAGAGAGCCGCAGTGTTTGCAGGGGAACTACGGGTGCCCATCAACTCAGATCAAGACATCGTCCTTGCTCGCCAAAAGGGCCGAGCCCTCGCTGCCGAAGCGGGGTTTTCGGCCGTTGATTGCACTCTCGTTGCAACCGCCATTTCCGAACTGGCTCGCAACATCGTTTCCTATGCAAAGAACGGCGAGATCTCCTTCCAATTGGTCCGCGATTCCCGCCGCAGCGGTATTCTTATTATTGCCTCCGACGATGGCCCCGGCATCGCCGATCTCCGCCTGGCCCTTCGCGATGGTTTTTCCACTTCGGGCAGCCTCGGACTCGGACTCCCTGGAGTTAAGAGGCTCGTTGACGAATTTCAGATTTCCTCTTCGGCCGGCCAAGGCACGGTCGTGAAGGTCACCAAATGGCGTCTAGACCATCGAGAAAGGTAGCACCGCTTGATTTCGGCATCGCCTCCTTCGTACCGGAGGAGCGGGTCGAGTCGGGAGATCTGTCTGTCGTGCAGTGCACGCCTAACCGTGCACTCATAGCCGCCATCGACGGCATCGGCCACGGCACGAGTGCCGCCCATGCCGCGCGCATCGCCGCTGATATCCTCGAATCTTCCGCGGACGATACCGTCATCGAACTCGTTCAAAAGTGTCATGACGCCCTTCGTCTCACGCGAGGCGTTGTCCTCAGTCTTGCCTCGATTGATCTACGTCGCAATCTGCTTACATGGATTGGCATTGGCAATGTTCAGGGCGTCTTTCTTCGTTCCAACGGCAACGGTCACTCATCCTCCGACGCCCTTCTTCTCCGGCCCGGTGTCGTCGGTTCGCAACTTCCCAACCTGCAGGCCGCGACACTTCTCATTTCTCCCGGCGACACGCTTGCCTTTGCCACCGATGGCATCCGCAGCGACTTCTCCAACGACCTCTTTCCCTACGAATCTCCTCAGAGATCCGCCGACAGGATTCTCAATAAGCACTGCAAGGGCAGCGACGACGCTTTGATTTTTGTCGCACGCTTTACGAGGCGTTCCTCATGAGATCCGCTTCCGTAGTACCGCGCAAACGTACGAGTTCCTTTTCGGAGACTTACGCCGCCGCTCTCGCCGCCTACCTGGCCCATCCGGATGAAGCCGCCCTCGGCCAAGCCTATGAACTTGGCCGCGATTCCATGGCGCGTGGTACAAGCCTTGTTGAACTCGCCATCGTCCATCAGGAAGTTTTCGCCGCTCTGTTGTGTAAGAGTCGCGCCCGCTCCCCTGAAGATCGCCTGGTCCCGCTCGCCGCCGAATTTCTGGCTGAAGTCCTGTCCTCTTACGATATGGCCCAGCGCGGCTTTCAGGATGCCGTTTCTGCTTTGCGCAGAATGAACGAATTGCTCGAAGAAGAAATCAAACGAATCGCTTACGCCGTTCACGACGAGGCCGGCCAGATTCTTGTCGCCGTCCATCTCGCCCTGTCGAATGTCGAGCGCCGCTCGTCTCCCCAGCTTCACGACGATTTTCAGAACGTCTCGCTGCTCTTACGCCAAGTCGAATCGCAGCTCCGCCAGTATTCGCATGAGCTCCGTCCCACCATTCTGGATGACCTCGGGCTCGTATCCGCCGTGCGGTTTCTCGCTGGGTCAGTTTCCAAACGTGCCGGCGTGCCTATTCGCGTCTCCGCTGAATTCGAGGGCCGCCTGGCTCCTGCCGCCGAAATTGCTTTCTATCGCATCCTTCAGGAAGCCCTGACTAACGCCGTTAAACACTCGCGCGCATCTTCCGTTTCCGTTCAGTTCCTTGTCGAGAAAACTTCGCTCGTATGCAAGGTGGAGGATGATGGTATCGGCTTCGATCCTTCCATTGTGCACAAACCAGGTCGCATCGGCCTCGGCCTCCTCAGCATGCGCGAGCGCGTCAACGCTGTCGGAGGCACTTTCGAAATTGTGTCTTCGTCTGGCCGCGGCGCTTGTTTGATTTTTCGCGTCCCAATGAACTCATTCGAGGTGAACAATGCCCGTACGAATCCTTCTCGTTGATGATCACGCTCTCGTCCGTCAAGGACTCCGCTCACTTCTGGCCCAGGAAGGTTTCTCCGTCGTCGGCGAAGCCTCTGACGGCCTCGAAGCCATGGAGAAAATCCGTTCCCTGTCGCCGGACATCGTCGTCATGGATATCAGCATGCCCGCGCAGAACGGGCTCAATGTCGCTCGCGAGGTCCACAAGTTCTTTCCCCAGGTGAAGGTCATCCTTCTCAGCCAGCACACCGAGGATATGTACATTGCCGACGCGCTCGAAGCATGCGTTGCCGCATATGTTCTCAAATCCCAGGCTTCCAGCGACCTCATCCACGCCATCCATCAGGTCTCGTCCGGAAAGGTTTATTACAGCCCGGATATTTCCGCTGCGGTCCTGGCAGCCTATAAGGCAAAAACCGACGACAAGCCGGATTCCCTCACCCTTCGTGAACGCCAGGTCTTGCAGTTGATCGCCGAGGGCAAAACCACTCGCGATGTTGCTTCACTGCTTTTTATCTCCGTTAAGACCGCCGAAACTCACCGCACCAGGCTCATGCAGAAGCTCGATATCCACGAGACCGCGAGTCTCGTCCGCTATGCCATACGCCGCGGTTTAGTCCAGCCATAGCTCCCCGGCCAATATCCTGTATCGGGTCTTTACCCGACTTCTTTGTACACTGTTCTCCTTACCTGCATATAAAGCGACGCCCCGATTTCCTCTTCTAACGTTTTTGTTATTTTTGTCTTTGAGTACTGCCGGGACGTTCCGGAATCCGGTTGGCCACCGAACGCAAGAGCCTGTACAACCGCCAGCCGGCCGGGACTTTCCGGCGCTCCGTTTCAAAGGGGTTGATATGTCTACGATGGTTTTTCCTGATTTGCCTAACGGCATTCACCCGAAACATTCCGAGACCCTGGGGATCGGAAGGCGCCCCGCCGCCATAGCCCTCGCTTCCTCCCTCTGGCCGTCTTCCAGCGAACTATTTACTGAGGACTTTCTTACCGATTCCCTGGATGAAGACAGCAACGAACTCGGAAACCTGCTCGCCCAAATCGAAGCGTTCTCGGGGTCCGTGCATTCGGGCGCGTCGGATCTTTTCAAGTTTCGCGAGCTCCTCTTGGAAGCGGCTCACTCCGTCTTCATGCGGTGGAAAGTTCTTCATCAGTTGCGCACCATGGCGCTTACCGATGAACTGACGAGCCTTTACAATCGCCGAGGTTTCCTATTGCTCGGAATGCATTATCTTCGCCTCGCGCGTCGCACTGCTCCGCTCTCTCTTTATTTAGCCGATGTGGATGGCCTGAAGATCGTCAACGATTGTTGCGGCCACGTGCAGGGAGATGCTCTGCTCGTCGCCTGCGGCGAAGTCTTGAAAACGACCTTCCGTGAATCGGATATCATTGCGCGTATTGGTGGCGACGAATTCGCCGTGCTGGCTCAGGGCGGTACAAGCGAATCGCGCGATGCGGTGCTTGGCCGCCTGCAATCGTCGATCGACATCATGAACCGCGATGTGCTCGCGTCTTATCGGCTGTCGTTAAGTGTCGGCGTTGCCAGATTCGATCCCTTGAATCCCATCACGTTAGGAGAGCTTCTCTCTGTGGCCGATCGTGAGCTGATGGCTTGCAAGCGTTCCCGCCCGCAACATCGATGTGCTGTCTCCCCAAGGTAAAGCGAGACGGCAATATCTGACTAGCCGGCCCTCTGCGCTAACCCGCTACGCTTAACTCTTATAAGCGGTAATTCGCAGTCTCCGGTAATCCAGCACCCAATCCCCGTCTTGGAACAGTTCCGCCCGGCACTGCCGCTCCACTTCGTGGATCCACTTTGCAGCCGCCTCCTCACCCATCTTCTCCACGAATGTCTGCCGGAACAGGCGAATCCAGTTCTCCAACCCCTTGCTCCCGTGTTCCAGCACCGTTGGCCGCTCAAACAGCGATGCGGAGCGCACTTCCACTCCGTGTTTCTCCAACAGCGCGGCATACTCCGCAATTCCTGGATAGAACCACGGGCTGACGTCCTCCGGTTCACTCATACCAAGCCCGGCGAATGCCCGGTGAAAGGCCTTGACCAGCGTCTGAATGTTTCCTTTACCGCCGAATTCCGCCACAAACCTTCCCCCGGGTTTCAGCGCCCGTGCAATTCCCCTTACGACTTGTTCCGCTTCAGGAATCCAATGCAGCACCGCGTTCGAGAAAACCGCGTCAAACTCTCCGTCAAATTCCATCTTCGTTGCATCCACAACCTCAAACTTCAGGGCAGGGAACTTGCTCTTCGCCTGTGACACCATTTCTGCGGACCGGTCGATTCCGAATACTTTCGCACTCCTCATCGCTATCTCCGACGTCAGCACGCCCGTCCCGCAACCCAGGTCGAGAATCCGTTCACCAGATTTCGGCGCCAGCAGGTCCACCAGCCCCTTCGCCTTCTCATACACAAACGCATGCTTCGCGTCGTACTCTCTCGCATTCCACCGATTCGTTATCTCTGCCATGGCCTCGCCCGTTCCGTAGAAATTCCACTCGCTCTGTCCAGTCTAACGAGCTACGTGCGACGTTATCGCACCTTCAGCCCTACTCCCACTTCCACCAAATCCCAAAAATCTCCCGCCAGATCTTGTCTCCCAGTTTCACCGCCCCCGCACCGAACAACAATGCGAGAACTAGTGCCGCCGAAAAAGTCTTGGCATTGTTTCGCAGCAAATCCTCGGCAAAAATGAGCCCGATGAACGCGCCGGACAGCAGACCGCAGATAATCCGAACCGCGTACTCCACGCGTTTTTCGATCAAGGCGGCTTCTGCATCGCTGAGGGCCCGAAGGCCGCGCTTCTCGCGCGCACGAGGACCTGGTTTCTCAGGCGAAGCTTTCGGCGCCTGCCTCTCCTCGTGATACCGCAACGGCGCATTCTCAATCAGGGCGTAAGCCTCATTGAGAATCTTCGTCATTACCATCGCTTCCGCCGCCGTCGCTGCTTGCGTTGTAGGACGGTCCGGATGCCACCTCTTGATCATCTTCCTGTAGTTGGACTTAATCGCCAGCGCAGACGCTGCCGCCGGCACATCCAACACCTGGTACGCCTTCTTCAGGTGCTCGACCGCTTGCCCGTCATTCGTCATCGGATTGAATCAGACCTGAACTCGCTTGCCAGGCTTTCACAAATTCTCACTTGCCGCTCGTCGCCGGAGCCTGGCCACTATTCTTCACATACTTCTCCAACCACGCCACCATCCGCCTCTGCATATCCAACCGATGTTTCATCTCCTGAAAGCCATGCGGCTCTCTCGGATACAGCACCAAATCCGCTACGACTCCGTATCGCTTCAGCCCGCGGTAGAGTTCCTGGCTCTGTCCCATCGGATCGACCGTGTCATTCTCGCCCTGCAAAATCAGCGTCGGCGTTTTGGCTTTCTTCAAATACAAGAACGGCGAGTGATTCAAGAATCCTTCTGGCCTTTCGTACGGCACGCCCCAGAACCATTCGTCGTACGCCGGCCCTCGCTCCGTGCCAAATTCAGAAACCAGGTTCGCCATTCCCGCGCCGCTTACCGCTCCCTTGAACTCATTCGTCTGCGTAATCGCCCACTCGCTCATGTATCCGCCGTACGACCAGCCCGCAATTCCCAATCGATTTCCGTCGGCAATTCCACGATTCAACAAATCATGCACGCCGGCCATCACGTCCTTGTAATCCGCGCCGCCCCAGTCCGCGCGATTCATCTCCGCGAATTTCTGGCCATATCCAATCGAACCGCGAATGTTCGGCATCAACACTGCAAATCCCCGCGCCGCCAACAACTGCGACCAAGCGTCGACCGCATCTTCCCACGCGCCTGTCGGTCCGCCATGCACATACACCACGAGCGGCAATTTTGTTTTTCCGTCCCAGTCGGCCGGCTTCACGAGCACCGCTTCAATCTCCAATCCATCGAACGATTTGTATTTGTAAATTTCTGGCCTCACCAGCGCATGCTTTGTCCAGCCGTCGTTCAGATGCGTCGCGCGCTCCGGCGCGTCCTTCCTGTTCCAAATCCACAGCTCGGCGGCCTCCGTGGCCGTCTCACCCACAAACGCGACGTTTCCGTTTGCGCTCACCACGAACGGATGCGGGTTGCTCACGAACATCGGTGTGTCATTACGGCTGCCGTCGCTGCCATAGCTCACGAAGCGGGAATGGAATCCATCGAGCACATCCGCGAGAATCGCCCCATCCGCCAGCCAGTGGAAATCCATGATCTGTCGGTCCAGGTTCGCGCCGGACAAATTCTGTGCCGCGGGATCGCCGACGCGCAACACCATCAAATCGTGCGGGTTCGGCCCGTCCTCGCGGCACCCTCGAAATGCAATTGCCGTTCCTGACGGCGCAATTTGGATGTCCCCGAATCCTCCGCGCGGCGCCAGCAATTGCTTCATCTCTCCGTCCGTCGCGCCGACCGCGAACAAACGGTCCGTCTCGCTGTCCGATTCCGGCTTGTCCGTCGCAATAACGACCAGCGACTTACCGCGCGGCGACCACTTCACCTCTTTCACTTCCCAATTCGGCCCTGTCAGCGCGCGCTCTTTCTTTGTCGCAAGATCCAGAACCCTCAGTCGCGCGTGCCGTTCATCTTTATCGGCCACGTGCGAATCGTCATTTTCCTTTTCCTTCTTTTCCAGTTCTTCCGATTTTGCATCTGCCGCCAGGAACGCGATCTCCTGTCCGTCTGGCGCCCATTCAAACGCGCCGATGCTCTCTTTACTCTTAGTCAGTGCCGCCGCCTCGCCGCCGTCCACGCGCATTACGAAAATCTGCTCTTGGTCTCCTCCGCGTCCAGAGAGAAACGCGAGCTGCTTTCCATCCGGCGACCAACGAGGCGAAGTCTCCGACTTTTCCGAGTACGTGAATTGTCGCGTCGCCTTGGACTTCAGGTCATAGATCCAGATATGCCGAGTGCGTTTCTGCCCCGTCAGCGGATCGGTTGCCACAAACGCCACGCGCGTTCCGTCCGGCGAGAATTGTGGGTCCTGTATCCCGCGCAATTGGAAAAAATCCTCCGGCGAGAGTGCGTTGCTCTCCTGCGTGTCTTTTTTCTCTTGTCCAGTGAGCGCGCCGCTCGTCACCAGCAATACCGCCAGCCCAATGCCGAAGTTCTTACGCATCATCGCCAACTCCTGTTTTCCCAGCCAGAAGGACTCTAACCACCGTCCGCGGCAGCGTCAATTGCTGCCGTTCGCAACTTTCGCTCAATGCGTTTGCCCCGTTTCGCAAGCCTCGGCTACAATCATCCACTTGTTTGGTTGCTCGCGGACCTGACAAACGGCGCATGAACGAAATTCGGCTCCATAACACGCTCACTGGCAAGACCGAAGCCTTCGTCCCGCAAACTCCGGGCGAAGTGAAAATGTATACCTGCGGGCCCACGGTCTACGACTACGCGCACATCGGAAATTTTCGCACGTTTATTTTTCAGGACATCCTTCGCCGCTTCTTGAAGCTGCGTGCTTTCAAAATGGCTCACGTCATGAATCTCACCGACGTGGACGATCGCATCATCGCCAATGCCGCGGCCGCAAAAATAAGCATCCGCGAATACACGGAAAAGTTCGCGCAGGCTTTTTTCGACGATTGCAAAGCCCTCAATGTGCAATCGCCCGAACACTGGATCCGCGCTACCGACCACATTCCGGAAATGGTGCAACTCATCGAGCGCCTGCAGAAGAAATCTTTCACGTACGATAGCGAAGGCTCCGTCTATTACCGCATCACGAAATTTCCCGAATACGGAAAGCTTTCCAAAATCGATTTGACCGGTATTCAAGCCGGTGCGCGGGTCGACAACGACCGTTACGAAAAGGAGAGCGCGCGCGACTTTGCTCTCTGGAAGGCGCCAAAGCCCGGCGAACATTTCTGGGAAACGGAAATCGGCGCGGGCCGTCCTGGCTGGCACATCGAATGTTCCGCCATGGCCATGAAATATCTTGGTGAAACGCTGGACATTCATACCGGCGGCATCGACCTCGCCTTCCCGCATCACGAAAACGAAATCGCGCAAAGCGAAGCCGCGACCGGTAAACCCTTCTCACGATATTGGTTGCACGCCGAACATCTGCTCGTCGAAGGTGAGAAGATGTCCAAGTCGGTCGGCAATTTTTATACGCTCCGCGATCTTTTCGCGAAGGGGTACAAACCCTCTTCGTTGCGTTACGCTCTTTGCAGTGTTCCGTATCGCCGCCAGTTGAATTTTACGTTTGACGGTTTGCAGCAAGCCGCAAGTTCCGTCGAGCGCCTCCGCACGTTCGCGGACCGCCTCAAGCAGGGAAAATTTCCCGCCGGCAGTAACACCGCTATGGTCGAACGCATCACCAAGGCCGCCAATGACTTCGACGCCGGCCTTTCCGATGATTTGAACACTGCCGTCGCTCTCGCCGCGATGTACGACTTCGTTCGTGAAGCCAACATCGCCATGGACAAAGGCGAATTCAAGCAAGCGGAAGTAGCCGCCGCGCAGCATTTTCTCGGCAGTTTCGACCAGGTCTTCGCGGTAATTCAAGATGACGATGCCGCAAAGCTGAAAGCGCTTGGCATTGCCGCCGCAGAAGGCGCGTTGAGCGACGAAGACGTGGAAAAGCTGGTCGCCGAACGCAACGCCGCTCGCGCCCGCCGAGACTTCGCCACCGGCGATCGCGTCCGCAAAGAGCTTGCCGATCGTGGTATAATCATTGAAGATTCTCGGGACGGCAGCGTCCGCTGGAAACGCAAATGACCAACCTCCATCGCCCACGCATCTACGCCTCGCCCGCCGAAGTTCGCCCCAACCTCTACGGCGTCGATTAATAAACTCCTGTTTGGCAGAGCGCCCTGGGGAGTAGTCCGCCCGCGCGCGAAAAAAGTCTGCCCCGCGGCCCCTACACCACAATAACCGCTGCCCAATCAATAGGTTGGCCAACAACTTGGAGGATTCATGATCACCGCAACGGAAACAAAGACGCCCCGGCTCATCACCGCTCTGCCCGGGCCCAAAGCAAAAAATATCGTCGAGCGCGATGCTAAATTCATGTCGCCCTCGTTCACGCGCGATTATCCGCTCGTCGCCAAGAGCGGCCGCGGTGCAATGGTCGAAGACGTGGATGGAAATGTGTTCCTCGATTTCGCCGCCGGCATCGCGGTTTGTTCCACCGGACATTGCCATCCCAACGTGGTCGGCGCGATTCAGAAGCAAGCCGCGGAATTGATTCACATGTCCGGAACCGATTTTTATTACGAGAGTTTGCCGTATTTGGCCGAGCGGCTCGGAAAAACGGTCGGCGGCGCGGAAGACAAGAAAGTTTTCTTCTGCAATTCCGGAACGGAAGCGATTGAAGGCGCGATCAAACTCGCGCGTTATGCCACGAAGCGCGACAAAATGATCGCGTTTTATGGCTGCTTCCACGGCCGCACGATGGGTTCGCTTTCGCTGACGGCGTCGAAGTCGACGCAGCGCAAAAACTTTGGGGCGTTGCTCAGCGGCGTTGAGCATATTCCGTATCCGTACGCATATCGGTGCGCGCACGGACACGGGCCGGAAACCTGCGGCGAAGAAATTCTCGAGCAGCTCGAGAATCAGATTTTCAAGCGGCTCTTCGAGCCGACGGAAGTTGCCGGAATCATTATCGAGCCGATTCAGGGCGAAGGCGGCTACGTTCCTGCGCCGAAGTTTTTCCTGCAGGAATTGCAGCGCATCTGCCGGCAGCACGGAATCATGCTGATCTGCGATGAAGTGCAATCCGGCATGGGCCGCACCGGAAAAATGTGGGCGCACGAATATGCGGGCATCGAGCCGGACATTCTGTGCAGCGCGAAGGGAATTGCCAGCGGCATGCCGCTGGGCGCCATCATCGCGCGTTCCAGCGTAATGAACTGGAAGCCGGGCGCGCACGGCACGACTTTCGGCGGGAATCCGGTTTGCCTCGCGGCGGCAATTGCCACGCTCGATTTGCTCGAAGGCGGGCTCATGGCTAACGCAAAGAAAATCGGCGACTACATTTTCGCTAAGACCGCCGACTGGACGAAGAAGTTCAAAATCGTCGGCGACGTTCGCGGCCGAGGCTTGATGATCGGCATCGAAATCGTGCGCGATCAAAGAACCAAGGAGCGCGGGGCGGATCTGCGCAACGCGATTGTGGATATGGCCTTCCACAAAGGATTGCTGATCCTTGGCGCGGGCGAAAATACGCTTCGTCTTTCGCCGCCGCTGGTCATCGACGAAGAACAAGCCGACTTTGCGGTGCGCACGCTCGAAGAGTGCATCCGCGAAGCGGAAAAGAAAATCTAATTACTTCCCGAGCGCGAAAATCCCGCGGTCGCCGAAGAATAATTGGCGCTCGCGGGTTTTCTGTTTTATAGTGCGTGGAACTAATTGGAGAGTAAATTCCCTTGCCACTCTTCTCCGCACTGGCGTACCAATTCATCCGCTGGAAATCTCGTCGTGGTCTGGGCGACGGGAGCGATGCGGTTGACGCAAACAATCGCACTCGCAAACAGCGGACAGGCGTGCGCGGAGAAACGTTTGCCTACTGGTATTTGCGAAGGTTGGGCTACGTTTTTGTTGCCCGCAATTACACGCCACGCGGCGGCGCCAAAGGCGAAGTCGATCTCATCGGCTATGACGGCGACACGCTGGCGTTCGTGGAGGTGCGCACACGAACCATTGGTGAGAATCTGACGGCGCTGCCGGAACTGAGCGTTACGGCAGCGAAGCAACACGTCGTCGCCCGCACCGCGCAACGATTCCTCGCCGAGCGTCATGTGAAAGACATTCCGCTGCGCTTCGACGTTCTCGCCATCGACAACATTCCCGGCAGTCCGCCCGAAGTGCGCCTCCACAAAGACGCCTTTAGTCCACAGATGTAACGCGATATGCTTCTGCGCGTTTGAATCCACCAAGCGAGTGAAACATGATTCCCAAGACTTCAGTCAGCGTAGTTGCCTGTGTATTGGCTTTGCTGTGCGGCGCAACGACTGGTTTGGCACAGGACGTTGCGAATCCGCGGCAAGTGTATGACGGGGCGATGACGCCGGACCTGGAAGTGCGGACCTTCGCTCGCAGCGATGAACTATTCCCGGTGCGATTGGTGGAAAAAGGGAACTCGGCGCGGCCGTTGCCGATGGCGAAGACGGCGCTGAAGAATGTGCAATTCGAGGCAGGCGGAAAGAAGTATGACCTGTTCGATTATTTGGCGCTCAATCGCGTGGCGGGACTTTTGATTTTGAAGAATGGCCAAGTCGTGCTCGAGGACTACGAATTGGGGACAGGGCCATCGACGCACTGGCCGTCATACTCGATGGCGAAGTCGGCTTCTTCGACATTGATAGGCGCAGCGCTGCAGGATGGCTTCATCGCGAGTCTGGACGATCCGGTGACGAAGTACGTGCCGGTGCTGAAAGGCAGCGGATATGAAGGTGTGAGCGTGCGGAACGTAATCCAGATGGCATCGGGAGTGAAGTGGGACGAGACGTACACCGATCCGAAATCGGACCGGCGCGCGATGCTCGAAATCCAACTGCAACAAAAGCCCGGATCGATTTTGGCATTTATGGCTTCGCTGCCGAAGGCCGGAGCGCCTGGAACGATTTGGAATTACAACACTGGCGAGACGTTCGTCGTGGGAGCGGTGATCGAGGGAGCGACGCGCAAGCCGCTGGCGCAATATTTATCGGAGAAAATCTGGAAGCCGTGGGGAATGGAAGCGGACGCGAAGTGGCAGCTGGAATCGCCGAATGGCGCAGGCTTTGCCGGCGGTGGCCTTGCCGCGACGTTGCGGGATTTCGGAAGGATTGGATTGCTGGTGCTCGCCGACGGTGTCATTGATGGCAAGCGGCTTGTGCCGCCGGGATGGTTTGACGAGGCCGGGAGCGGGAAAGAAGTCGGCGGAAAGCACGTGGACTACGGGTATTTGTGGTGGCCGGTGCCGAAAGGAGACCCGGCGCATGGAGGCGCGTTCGAAGCAGTCGGAATCTTCGGGCAGCATATGTATATCAATCGAAAAGAGAATCTCGTGGTCGTGGTGTTAAGTGCGCGGCCGAAGCCGACCGACTCGACCGTGGTGGATGATGATGCGTTTTTTGGCGCGGTGGTGAAGGCGCTACACTGAGGCGACTTGTGAGCAGCCAATACGCGAATCGGCAGGACGAGGTACAATGCGGCTGACGGAAAATAGAGCGTTCCGAAATCTGCGCGAAAAACCCAGGAGGAAGAGTTGCCGGAGTTAAGAAAAGATCCGATTACGGGAAGATGGGTGATTATCTCGACGGACCGCGGCAAGCGGCCGATGGATTTTTTGCGTGACGAAGTAAAGCCGGGCGATGCGAAGAATTGCCCGTTCTGCGCCGGCCATGAATCGAAGACGGCACCTGAGTTGCTCGTTTATGGAAGAAACGGCGGCGCGCCGAATACGCCAGGCTGGTCGATACGGGTGGTTCCAAACAAATTTCCCGCGCTGAAGATCGAAGGCGAACTGGACCGCGAAGGCGAAGGGCTGTTCGACAAGATGAATGGCGTTGGCGCGCACGAAGTAATTATCGAGGCGCCGGAGCACGACGCGACGATTTCCACGATTCCGGAGCGAGCATTGGAAGATGTCTTGTGGGCCTACCGCGACCGCATGCTCGACTTGAAGAACGACAAGCGCTTTCGCTATGTGCTGATTTTCAAGAATCACGGCGAAGCGGCGGGCGCGACCGTGGACCATCCGCATTCACAGCTGATTGCGTTGCCGATTGTACCGCGGCGCGTGCGCGAGGAAGTGGACAGTTCCTGGCACTACTACGATGAAAAAGAACGGTGCATTTTCTGCGACATCATCCGGCAGGAAATGGATACCGGCGAACGAGTGGTTGCGGAGAACGAGCATTTCATTACGATGACGCCGTACGCTTCGCGCTTTCCGTTTGAGATGTGGCTGCTGCCGAAGGTTCACGGTTCTTCATACGAAAACAATCAGAGCACCATGTACGCGAGCCTCGCGCGAATGTTAAAAGATGTGTTGATGCGGATGGATGCGGCGCTGGACAGGCCGGCGTTCAACTTCATGATTCACACTTCGCCGATCGGCGAAGAAATCAACGACCACTATCATTGGCATGTCGAGATTATTCCAAAGCTGACGAAAGTGGCCGGCTTCGAGTGGGGCACGGGTTTTTACATCAATCCGACTCCTCCGGAAGAGGCGGCAAGATTTTTGCGGGAAGCAAAAATCGCCTCTGCAGCGAAGCAGTAAGCGGCAAAACACGCGCTTGGCTGACAGTCTTGCGCAATTTGGCTATAATTTCAGATGGATGGCGCGGTACCCAAGTGGTAAGGGAGAGGTCTGCAAAACCTTTATGCGTGAGTTCGATTCTCACCCGCGCCTCCAAAAT
>Ga0137412_10000311_pt1 | contig 33436 bp, 23 predicted proteins | sample CZODoug2_1_16fun_FD_122160 | JGI IMG/M metagenome (GOLD analysis project Ga0137412, IMG submission 122160) | Vadose zone soil fungal communities from Angelo Coast Range Reserve, California, USA - CZODoug2_1_16fungal (Hybrid Assembly) | ecosystem: Environmental > Terrestrial > Soil > Vadose zone...
CATCGGGATCGGATTCTGCCGAAGGCCACCACGGATGGAGGTACGCATAGGGCAACCCGTCGACGCCGTAGCCCAGGATCTCGGTGAATGCGGCGTTGATCTCGATCACCGCCCCGTTCTCGTCGCAGACGAAGAACGCCTCCTGCAGAGAGTCGATCAGCGCGGTGCGCCAGCGGGCGTGGTGGTTGCGCAGTCGCGCGAGTTCGACGTTGGAACGCACGCGTGCGAGTAGTTCGGCGGCCGCGAACGGTTTCACCAGGTAGTCGTCGGCGCCGGCGTTGAGCAGGGCGACGATCTGCTCCTCGGCGTCGCGAGCCGTCACCACGACGACGGGCACCTTGCTGACCGCGCGCAGCATGCCGAGCAGCTCGGCGCCGTCCACGTCGGGCAGGCCGAGGTCGAGCACCACCAGGTCCGGCGGATCTTGCAGGACGTCGCGCAGGCCGGCCATGCCGGTCGCTGCCGAGCGAGTGGCGTACCCGTGCCCGGACAGGAATCGCAGCAGCGCGTCGCGCACCTCGGGATCGTCTTCCACGACGAGCACCTGCGGCATGATCAGAACCGTAGCCGGACCATTGACCGAACCGGGCTTGATCGTCGCGCCTTGTGGTCGCCTTAGCCCCGCCTTAGCCGGCCGTCGACGATGGTCGACGCCATGACACGACACGGATTGAAGCTGGCCACGATGTGGGCCGCCGCCGCGGGCTTGGCTGTCGCCGGTGGCACGAGCGCCGTCGCGCTCGCCGACACCGGGGGCGGCACGCACTCGCTGAGCCAGCACCAGGTGGCCAAGCAGCTCGCCGCCGCGAAGGCGGTTCCGAACGCCAAGCCGAGCCAGGCACCAGTCGCCAAGCCGTCGTCCCTGAGCGACCCGGTGGTGGTCACCACGAAGGGCGGCACCGAGCGACTCTCCTGCGACGGCACCGAACTCAAGCTCGACGATGTGACTACGGCCAACGGATGGCGGGCGCTGCTCTTCGCGACACCGTCCCCGCCGCCGACCGCGACGTGGCCGTTCCCGATGACCCAACTCAAGACCCAGTTCGTGCAATGGCCGCACCAAAAGCGCTACGGGATCCAGGTAGTGGCCCACTGCGAGGGCGGTCAGCCGAAGTGGACGGTCGGATCCATCGACCTGGACAAGCCGATCAGCTGAACCTTTGAATCGTGCAACTCTCGGCGCCCGGGGGACGCCGAGAGTTGCACGATCTGGGCGAGGGTGACTGGCTAGAAGGCGCCCGCTCCGTTCGGCGTGCCGAGACCCGTCGGGCCGTCGTAGCCCGCCTTGGCCGTGCACAGGTAGCTGCTGCTGCAGCTGCCGTTGGAGCCCGACGTCACGTCGAACAGCGCCGACGTGTGGCTGTACGGGGTCGAGCTGCTCAGGCCCGTGCCGGCCAACGCGTACACGCTCGCGATGATCGGCGACGAGGCGCTGGTGCCGCCGACCTGCACGTACCCGTCCGTGCCCTGGATGAGGCCGAGCGAGATCAGCAGGTCGCACACCGCATTGGTGCCGCACTGGTTGTACGTGTCGTAGACCGCGACGCCGGTGTTCGGATCGGCCACCGCCGAAACGTCGGCGACGGTGCGCTTCGCGCAGCCGGAGTCGTGCTGCCAGGACGGCTTGGCCTCGATGGTCGAGCAGCCCGAACCGGCCCCGCTCCAGGCGGTCTCGGTCCAGCCGCGCGAGTTCGACGCCTTGGCCAGCGACGTTCCGCCGACGGCCGTCACGTACTTCGACGACGCCGGGTAGCTCACGCCGTAGCCGGAGTCGCCCGAGCTGACCGTGACCGCGATGCCCGGGTGGTTGTAGAAGTGATCGGCGCCGGCCATCGAGCTGTCCTCGACGCCGCCATAGCTGTTCGAGATGGCGACCACGCCCGGCGTTGCTGCCGCCCGATTGACGGCCGCGCCGAGGTCCTCGAAGGAGGCCGAGTTGGCCGCGACGAACAGGATGTGGCAGTCGGGGCAAGCGGCCGAGACCATGTCGAGGTCGAGGCTGACCTCAAGAGCCCAGCCGTAGTCACCGGCCGGTAGCGGAGACGTCGCCCCGTTCTGATTGATCTTCTTGAAGCAGCCGTTCGCTGTCGTGCACGCGGGCAGGCCGAAGTGGCTGCGATACACCGCGAGGTCGGCTTCGGCCTTCGGGTCGTCGTAGGCGTCAACGATGGCAACGGTGCGCCCGCTGCCGTGCAGGCCGGAGAGCTTGTACGCCGAACGGATGTCGGCCGGGGCGAGCCCGGTGGGTGTCGTGGTGGTGAGCGGGGCGATGCGTCCGTTCGACGCGCGCTGGGCCCGCATCTTGCCCTGACACGTCAGCTGGTCGGCCGAGACCTTGGCCGCGCAGCCGAAGTTGGTGACGAGGCCCGAACTCGGATTGCGGGTGAGTGGAACGGGAGCCGCGCCGGCGGGGACGGACACCACCGCCGTCGCGATCAGGGCCACGCCGGCGATCAGAACGGCGGGCCGGCGCATTGTTGCTCGGACACCAAAGCGTCTTGCTGGAACCATGCCAACTCCTCATGGGGTGACTGGTGTCAGGCAAGGTTCAACTCAAGATGGCGAGGCACGTCCTTGTCCCCGTTACAAGGTTGGTTGCCTGTCACGCTGGCAATACTGTGAGTACCACGTGATCATCTTCGCTTCAACTTGACCACTCTTCTAGCTCACTGCGGCAAAACACCAGAGTGCGAGGTTTTACGCGCCTGACGGCCCAGTTTGCGTAGTCGGCCGAGAGTGCCCGGTGTGCAGCGATCGCCGCTGCTCGTCTTTATGGCGATTACGCATAGTCACCCTTCTGGTCAGCTCAACGAGCATGATCATCGACGGTTCGGTGCCCAAAGATGATCAAGCTGTTCGGGACGGTTCGGCCCTCGGCCGGCCACCGCGGCATTGATTTAGCGTCGTCAGGCTCTAAGCTTCGCCGCCGTGGCAGATCCGGTTTCGGTCGAGCGGTTGGTGCGGCTCGGGCTGACGTTGTACGAGGCCCGGGCCTACGTCGCGCTGGTGCGCCGGGACGCGTCGACGCCGGCCGAGGTGGCCCGCCTCGCTGGGGTGCCGCGACCGCGGATCTATGACGTGCTGGAGAGCCTGGTCGGCAAGGGGCTCGCCGCGGATCGTCCCGGGCGGACCGCGAAGTACGTCGCGACCCCGCCCGAACGCGTAGCCGCGCAGCTGATGCTCGTGCACCACGATCGGGTGGCCGCGCTGGACGACGACGCGCGCGACCTGGTCGATGAGTTGCGGTCGGCCTACCAAGCCGGCCAGCAGCACACCGACCCACTCGACTACATCGAGGTGATCCGGTCGCCGGAGGCGGTCGCCACCAAGTTCAACGAGCTGCAGGGCACGGTCGAGCGGGAGATGCTCGTGTTCTCCAAGGCGCCCGTGGCGGTCGGCGTCGACCAGAACGTCGTCGGCCTGGAGCTGGCCCGGCGGGGCGTGCTGCGCAGCATGTACGAGTTCTCCGTCCTCGAGGACGCGGCCCAGCTCGGCGGCGTCCGCGCGTTCCTCGAGGCGGGGGAAGAGGCGCGCTTCGTCGAGGAGCTGCCGATGAAGCTCGGCGTCATCGACGAGCGCACCGTGCTGTTCGCCATGCCCGACCCGATCGCCGGCCGCGACGACATCACGACGCTGGTGATCGAGAATCCGCACCTGGCTCGCACGCTCAAGATCGGATTCGAGTCGGTGTGGGCCACCGGCGTGACCTTCGCCGAGGCCTGCCAGCGTCTCGGCATCTAGCGCCCAGAGTCGGTAGCCGAGACGACGAAACATCCGGGATGGTCGGCAAGGTCGCTCGCGATTTAGGGCGTGTCGCCGCCTTGACCCGTTGCGTGAAGCGCGCGTACGGTCCCTGTACCACGCACAGTGGTAGCTACCGGGGAGCACCTCATGCGACGACGGATCGTCCCTGTCCTGACGTTCGTCCTCCTCCTGGGGGGTGCGATGGATTCGCCGGCCACCCGGGCGGATCCCGCACCAGCGGCGCCGGTGGCGAGCAGGCCCTACGCGGTCACGCTCGCCACCGGCGACCGTGTCGTGGTGGCTGGGGTCCCGAACACCGCCAACTACGCGGTGCTGCTGACGGCGAACTACCGCTCCGGCTACTGGACGGGGCGTTAGGTGCGGCGCGTCGCGCTGGCCTTCGTCCTGCTGGCCCCGCTCGCCACCGTTCCGGCCGAGGCGGCCCCGGCGCCGGCCACCACGCGGGTGATCGTTCACCTCACCGGAATCCCGGCCTTGACCGCCGGGACGCAGGCCAAGCAGCGGACCGCCGCTCTGCGGGTCGAGCACGCGAACCTCGCCCGGCAGGCCGACGTGAAGATCACCCACGATTTCACCCAGTCGCTGGACGCCGTCGCCGTCACCACCGATGCGCCCGGTGTGGCGCGGCTACGCGCGCTGCCGGGGGTGGCCGGCGTCTACCCGGACGCCGCCCTGCACGCCAGCGTCGACCCGGACGTGTCGCTGATCAACGCGCCGCAGGTGTGGCAGACCCGTGATCCACTCGGCAAGGCGGTCGAGGGCGGTGGTGAGACCGTGGCCGTCCTCGACACCGGCATCGACTACACCCATCCCGACCTGGGCGGTCGATTCGGCCGGGGCGCCAAGGTGGTCGACGGGTACGACTTCGTGAACGGTGACGCCGACCCCAGGGACGACAACGGCCACGGCACCCACGTCGCGGGCATCATCGCCGGCGAGGGCACGCGCACCGGCGTCGCCCCGAAGGCCGAGCTCACCGCGTACAAGGTGCTCGACTCGTCCGGCGACGGCTACGAGTCGACGGTCATCGCCGGCCTGGAAGCCGCCGTGGCCACCGACAATCCCCACCGCGCCGACGTCGTCAACATGAGCCTGAGCGGACCGTCCACAGTGGACGATCCGCTCGAGCAGGCCAGCGAGAACGCCATCCACGCCGGGGTTGTCGTGGTGGCCGCCGCCGGCAACGACGGTCCGGGCGAGAGCACCGTCGGCTCACCGGCCGAGGCGCCGGACGTGCTGGCCGTCGGCGCCAGCATCAGCGGCATCGACGTCCCGACGATCTCGGTGACGGCGCCGGTCCAGCACGCGCTCAGCGTGCAGCGGCTGGACCTGTCCGCGAATCCGCCCGCCACGCCGCAGAACCTCGATCTGATCGACGTCGGCAACGGGCAGCCGTCCGACTACGACGGGGTGGACGCCAAGGGCAAGGCCGTCCTGATCAGCTACAACACCTTCCAGCTCACGCAGGTGCTGCTGACCGCCGAGCAGCACGGGGTCGCCGCCGTCCTGCTCAGCACCCCGAACTACTACAGCGGCACCGGGGCGCAACCCGGGCCGCTTCCCGACGTAGCCGCCGGGACGCCCGACGACCCCGACAAGCTCGACCTCGTGGCGACGGTGATCAACGGCACCGACGCCACCGACCTGCACCAGTGGCTCGGCGACGGCGCGGTGCGCATCCGGCTCGGCGGTACCGACGCCACCGACGAGATCGCCGCGTTCAGCGCGCACGGCCCGGCCCCGCACAGCTACGCCCTCAAGCCCGACCTCGTGGCGCCCGGCGTCGAGATCGGCTCGACCTGGCCCGGCGGGCAGTACCGCGACGACAGCGGCACCAGCATGGCCGCCCCGGCGGTCACCGGCGCGGCGGCGCTGCTGCGTGAGGCGCATCCGACCTGGACGGCCACCCAGGTCGGCGCCGCCCTCACCGGCGGCGCCAAGGTGCTGCCCGGCTACGACGCCACCACCCAGGGCGCCGGCCGTCTCGACGTCGCCGCCGCCGACCGGGCCACCGTGCTGCCCGATCAGCGCATCGCCAACCTCGGCCTGGCCGACCTGCGCCACTCGACGCTCACCGCCACGACCACGGTCACGTTCACCAACGGGTCGACCAAGTCGCAACTGCTGCGCCTGGACGCCCAGCCGGCCGTCGGCAGCGCTGGGCACGCGATCGTCACGCCGGCCGTGGCCTGGCTCGCGCCGGGCCAGCGGCTAACCGCCCGGCTCACGGTTACCGGCCCGAAGCCCTCGGATCCGGCCGACCTGACCGGATGGGTCCGCGCGACCACGCCGGGCTCGTCCACCGTCTCCGTGCCGTACCTGCTCGCGGTGCGGCCGCTGGAACTGCACGCCGACCCCGACCCGACCGCGTCCGGTGCCACCGTCTACGTCCACGCCGAACCCGACGTCGTCGCCAGGCCGACCGTCACGGTCACCGGCCCCGCCGGACGCACGACGGCGACCGCCACCTTCGACCACGACGGGTGGTGGCGCGTCACGGTGCCGGCCGGCCCCGCGGGCACGTACCGGGTCAGCGCCGCCGTGGTGGCCACGAACGGGGCCACGCTCACCGGCACGACCTCGTTCGAGGAGCTCGGTGGCCACGGACCGGAGTGGCAGCAGGTCGGGCCGGACAACCAGGGCGCCTACGAGATGGCGTTCACGTCCCAACCCGGACGCATGTTCGCGATGCCCGGACGCTCACCGCACGCCGGGCTGTTCCGCACCGACGACGCCGGCGCCACCTGGCAGGAGCTGCGCCGGCTGCCCGTCGGGGACGGCGTCAACATGGGCCTGGCCACTGACCCGACCCAGCCCGGCACCGTGTACCTCGCGGTCGAGGGCGGCGCCGACCCGACCTACCAGGGCCGGGTACTGGTCAGCCACGACGCCGGTACCACGTGGACGACGCTGCCCTTCCCGGACGCCGCGATGCACGACCTGACCATCGACGCGACCGGGCGCATCCTCACCGCGCCGGCGTTCGACGGCAACGTCTACGTCAGCACCGACCGAGGCCAGACCTGGAACGCCTACGCGAGCCCGGGCGGCTACCCGCAACGCGCTCGCGTCGTCGGTCACGACCTCTACATCGCCGACGGGGCCGACCTCTACGTCGTCCGCGACGTGGACGGCTCGCCGCAGCCGGCCCAGAAGGTGTTCAGCGCCCCGGGCGAGTACCAGAGCGTGCTCGACGTCGTCGGCGACGGCAACGTCGTGCTCGCCCGCACCGCGCAGCAGGCCTTCGCCTCGCGCGACGGCGGGGCCACCTGGCAGACGCTGTTCACGCCTCCGAGCGACGATCCGTTCCTGTCGTCCGTCCAGATCGTGCACGGCGACATCTACGTCGCGGGCGACTCGCACATCTGGGTCGACCACGGCTCCGGCTGGACGACGATGCCCACCCCCGTCGGCCAGGACACCTTCTCCATCGGGACGTGGGACCCGACCGGTACCCAGCTGGTCGTCTCGGCCGAGAACACCGGCCTGTTCGTCACGTCCGACGCCGGCGCTAGTTACCACCGCGTCGGGCTCGCCGGCGCCGACGTCCACGCCCTCGTCGTCGACCAGAACGCCGCCGGCCAGACCGCGCTGCTCGCCGGCACCACGTACTCGGTGTTCTCGGCGCCCCTGCCCGGCAGCGCGGTGAACCCGGACTGGGGGATCACCGCCCAGCAGTCCTCGATCGGCACCCGCGTCGTGTCGCTGTCGGTGAGCCCGCGCGACCCGCGCACCGTCTTCTCCGTCGTGGCCAACGCGTTCTCGCGCATCAACATCCAGCGCTCGACCGACGGCGGCGCGACCTGGACCAGCGTCGAAAGCGTGCGGGCGAGTTCGCGGGGCTACCAGATTCTCGTCGACCCGGCCGACCCCGACTACGTCTACGTGACGATCAACGACGCGCTGAGCCCCGGCGTGCTCGTCAGCCGCGACGGCGGGCAGACCTGGCGCAAGAACGACCTGCCGTCGCTCGTGACGGCGATCGCCGCCGACCCGCACGACCCCTCCCGTATCTGGCTGGGTGGCCCGTCCGGGCTGTATCGGTCCGACGACCAGGGGCAGACGATGACCCGCCTGTCGAGTACGCCGGTGACGGCGCTCGCCGTCGACCCGCACGACTCGTCGCACCTTGTGGTCGGCGGTTCCGGGCTGTACACGAGCCGCGACGGCGGGCGGCACCTGACCGCGGCGTCAACGTCCGGGTACCGGCTCAACCTCAGCGCCCTCTTGTTCGGGCCGCACGGCACGGTCTACGCCGCCGATGCCGCGACGACGGACGGCGCCGGCCTGCCGCTGGGTGGCCGCGGGGTGCTCGCCAGCCGCGACGGTGGCCGCAGCTGGCAGAACATCTCGGCCGGCCTCGCGAACCTCGACGCGTCGAGCCTCGCGCTCTCGCCGGACGGCCGCTGGCTCTATGCCGGCACGGGCGGCGGCAGCGTGTACCGGACCCGGCTGGGCTGATCGTGGCGTCGCCCGGTCATTGATCGCCAACTACGCCAACTACGGCAACCGAGGCATAATCACCGGTGTCGCGGGGGGTGCGGTGACAGGTCAGACGCGGGCGGCCGGAGTCGTGGGGCGAGATCGGCAGCTCGCCGCTCTGCTGGCCGCGCTCGATGCCGTGGGTGACGGTCCGGTCGGCTGCACCGTTCACGGGCCGGCGGGCATCGGGAAAACGGCGTTGTGGCGGGCGGCGCTGACCGACGCCGCGGAGCGCGGCTACCGGGTGTTGTCGTGCCGGCCGGCCGAGTCCGAGGCCGGACTGTCCTTCGCCGGGCTGCGGGATCTGGTCGATGACGGGCCCGATTCGCTGCTCGCCACGTTGCCGGATCGGCAGCGCGAGGCCCTCGAGATTGCGCTCCTGCGCCGCGCGAGTGACGGCGCGCCACCCGGCCCGCGAGCAGTGCCGGTCGCGCTGCTCAGTGTGGTGCGCGCCTTGACGGACGCCGCGCCGGTCGTGCTGGCCGTGGACGACGCCCAGTGGCTGGATTCCCCTACGGCGCAGGCGATCGAGTATGTCGCCGGCCATCTGACCCGCGAGCCGGTGTGCCTGCTCGTGACCGCTCGCGGCGATGGCGAGCCGCCGTTCGGGTTGGCCCAGACCCTCGGCGCCGGGCGGCTTACCCGCATCGCTTTGACCGGCCTGAACGCCGACGCGCTGCACACGCTGGTCAGTACCCGCAGCCCGGCGACGCTGTCGCGCCCGTTGCTCCGCCGCATCGAGCACTACTCGGGCGGCAACCCGTTCTTCGCGCTCGAGCTGGTCCGCGCGGTCGAGCAGTCCGAGGAACGTCCCGGACCCGACGAACCACTTACGCTGCCCGACGATGTGCGCGATGTGGTCGCCGCTCGCATCCAGCAGCTGCCGCAGTCGGCCCGGCAGGCGGTCGAGGTCGTCGCCCTGCTCGCGGCGCCGACCGTCGACCTGGTCGTGGCGGTCCTGGGGGAGCGAGACGGCCTGCGGATCGCCGAGGAGGACGGGGTGATCGAGGTCGATCGGGGCCAGATCCGGCTCGCTCATCCGCTGTTCGGCAGCGCCGCCCGGCCGTCCGCGGCTCGGCGGCGACGCCTGCACGCGCGTCTCGCCGAGCTGGTGACCGACGTCGAGCAGCGGGCCTGGCACCTGGCGCTGTCCAGTGAGCTCCGCGACGCGCAGGTGGCCGATGCCCTGGACGCCGCCGCGGCCAAGGCCCAGGAACGCGGGGCGCCAACATCCGCAGCCCAGCTGTGGGAACTCGCCAGCCGGCGAACGCCCGAGATCGACTCGACGCTGGGCGCGACCCGGATGACGGCCGCCGGAGCGGCGCTGTTCCGGGCAGGTGACACGGCCCAGGCGCGCGGCCTGCTCGAGACGGCTCTGCAGGCGTTGCCGGCCGGGCCGGACCGGGCTCGTGCGTTGCTCGAACTCTCCGACGTCGCTTTCCACGAAGGGGGTTCGCAAAGCGCTGCCGCCTTGTGCGACCAGGCGTTCACGGAGGCGGAGGGGGCCCGGCTCCTGCAGGTTCTGGCCGGTGTGCGTCGAACGTGGTACGGCACCCAAGACCTGGCCGCCGAGCGGCGAGCGATCGAGGCGACCCTGCGGTTGCTGACCGACGACGATGTCGTCACCGACCCCGAGCTGGTCGCCTGTGCCTGGCTGATGGCCGTCGAAACGCGCTTCTACGACGGTCAGGGCATCGACTGGGATCTGTTCGAACGAGCCCGCGGGCTGCTGCGCCCGGACAGCCGGACGTGGGCCGGTGACTGGGGGCGGATGACCTGGCGCACCCTGGCCAAGATTTTCCAACGCGATCTGCGCGAGGTCCGCGATGCCTATGCGACCGAGTTCGACGTGGCCCGTGACCTGGGCGACGAGTCCGCGATGGGGACGTTGCTGACGCACCTGGCCGACGTCGACTGCTGGCTCGGCGATTGGGAGCAGGCCCGGGCCGAGTCGCGGCAGGCGATGGAGATCCTGGAGCAGCCGGGCTCGACCCGCATGCGGGCGTACGCCCTGCACACCGACGCCCTGCTGCTGGCGCACACCGGCGACCTCGACAACGCTCGGGCTACAGCCGACGAGGGCCTGGCGCTCGCAACCGGCCACGACGATGCCTGGGTGGCCACGATGCACCTGGCGGTACTGGGGTTCGTCGCGATCTGCCGCGACGATGTGGCCGAGGCCGATCGGCACCTGACCCGGGCGGGCGAGCTCCTGGATGGGATAGGCCTCGCCGAAGGGGGGCGCCATCGCTTCCACGGCGACCAGGTCGAGGCGGCGGTCGCGGTGGGCGACCTCGACCGGGCCGGCGTTCTGGTCGAGCGGCTCGTCCACCGGGCCGAGATCGCGCCGTATCCCTGGTTGGTCGCGATCACGGCCCGCTCGCGGGGCATCCTCGCGATGGCGCACGGTGATCTCGACACGTCGGCGGCCGCGTTCACCGAGGCCATGGCCGCGCACGACCGGCTGTCCATCCCGTTCGAACGAGCCCGGACGCAGCTGTGGCACGGCCGGCTGCTGCGCCGGTGCAAGGAACGGCTGGCCGCGAAGGTCGTGCTGTCGCAGGCCGCGCGAGCCTTTACCGAACTCGGGGCCGCGCTCTGGGCCGAGCGGGCCATCGCCGAGCTGGACCGCCTCGGCCTGCGCCGCGGAGTGACGGGCGAGCTGACCCCCACCGAGCAGCGCATCGCCGGGCTGGTCGCGAGCGGCTTGACCAACGCCGAGGTGGCCGCGGCCGCGTTCGTCACCGTCAATACCGTCGAGGCCAACCTGCACCGCATCTACCGCAAGCTCGGTATCACGTCGCGCCGCGAGCTCGCGGTCCACCGCTCCGACCCGTCGGGCTCACTGCACCCAGTCGAAGGTGCGAGTGACAGCGACCTTCCAGCTCGCGAACTCGGCGTCGCGTCGGGTGGCGTCGATGGTCGGCAGCCACTCGGCCGCCCGATGCCAATTGCGTCGCAGGGCGCCGAAGTCCGACCAGACCCCGATCGTGAGCCCGGCGGCGTAGGCCGCACCGAGTGACACGGTCTCCGCGACCAGCGGCCGCACCACCGGGCAGTCCAGCACGTCGGCGACGAACTGCATGAGCAGGTGGTTCGAGGTCATGCCGCCGTCCACCCGCAGGCTGCGCAGCGGCAGGCCGGAATCGGCGTTCATCGCGTCGATCACCTCCCGGGTCTGCCAGCCGGTGGCCTCGAGCACGGCCCGCGCGATGTGGCCTTTGGTGACGTAGGCGGTGAGGCCGGCGAAGACACCGCGCGCCTCGCTGCGCCAGTGCGGGGCGAACAGGCCGGCGAAGGCCGGGACGATGTAGCAGCCACCGTTGTCCTCGACCGTGCGGGCCAGCGTCTCGATCTCCGGCGCGGTGCGAATGAGACCGACCTGGTCGCGCAGCCACTGAACGAGTGAGCCGGCGACCGCGATGGATCCCTCCAGCGCGTACGCGGCCGGCTCGTCGTCGCGCTGATAGGCGACGGTCGGTATCAGGCCGCGCGAGGACGTGACCAGCTCCGTCCCGGTGTTGAGCAGGACGAATGCGCCGGTGCCGTAGGTACATTTCGCGTCCCCGGCGTCGAAGCAGGTCTGGCCGAACAGCGCCGCCTGTTGATCGCCGAGCGCCGCCGCGATCGGCGCGCCGGGCACGAGATCGACACACTCGCCGAAGATGTGCAGGCTCGGTCGGATCTCGGGCAACAGGGCCCGGGGGATGTCGAACAGGTCGAGCATCGCGTCGTCCCAGCGCAGCGTTCGGATGTCCATCAGCATGCTGCGGCTGGCGTTCGTCACGTCGGTGACGTGCACCCCGGTCGCGGGCCCCCCGGTCAGGTTCCAGATGAGCCAGGTCTCCATGGTGCCGAACAACAACTCACCCCGCGCCGCGCGGGCCCGGGCGCCCGGGAGATTGTCGAGGATCCACTTCAGCCTCGATGCGGTGAAGTACGGGGCCAACGGAAGGCCGGTGCAGGCCCGCACCTCATCGGCGATGCCGCGCTGGGCGAGGGTCTCGAGGTAGGCCGCGGTGCGGGTGTCCTGCCAGACGATGGCGGGGTGGACGGGCTGGCCGGTGCGCCGATCCCACACGACCGCGGTCTCGCGCTGGTTGGCGATCCCGACGGCCGCGACGTCTGTCGCGGAGACCCCGGCGTCGTCGAGCGTGTCGGGGATCAGCCTCTGCAGGTTGTGCCAGATCTCGGCGGCGTCGTGCTCTACCCAGCCTGGCTGTGGAAAGTGCTGGTCGTGCTCGTGTTGGCGGATCGCGAGGAGCCGGCCCGAGCTGTCGAACAGGATCGAGCGGGTCGAGTTCGTACCCTGGTCCACGGCCAGCACGTAGCGGGCGGTTCGCGACCGGTGGCCGCCGGGCGCGGTCATCGGCGTGCGGTCACGAGATCACGGGACAGCGAGTGCGCCGCATCGAGCAACTGCTCGATCAGATGTGGACGCGGAGCACCGCGGGAGTCGCAGACCTGATCCACCGCGCCGCCCAGCGAGATGGCGCCGACCACGCGATTGATCGCGCCCCGGATGGGCGCCGCCACCGCCGCCTCGTTCACCGTCTGCTCCTCGACCTCGGCGGCCCAGCCCTGCCGGCGGACCTCGACCAGCTCGCGGGCGAGAACCCGAGACGACGTGATGGTGTGCTGGGTGAACCGATCGAGCGGGCCCGGACGCACCGGCAGCGCCACCGTCCAGGCCAGCAGCACCTTGCCGAGCGCCGTCGCATGGCCGGGTATCGGCAAGCCGGTGTCCAGCACCTGATGCGAGTCGTCCGGACGGAAGACGTGATGCACGATCGTCGGCACGCGGTCGACGACGGCCGCGATCCGTACCGCCTCACCGCTGCGGACGGCCAGCGAGTCGGCCCAGTTCATCGCGTACGAGCGCAGGTCGTGCGGATCGAGGCGGCTGTCGGCGAGCTGACGCAGGCCCGTGCCGATCGAGTACCGGCCGCTGCCGCTGTCCTGGGTCAGGAATCCAACGTCGCGCAGCGTGCGGAGCAGCCCGTGCGTGGTGGCCTTGGCCAGCCCCACCCCGTCGGCCAGCTCGCCCAGCCCCAGCTCGCCGGGATGCTCGGCCACCAGCTGCAGCAAAGCGGCCGCCCGTTCGATCGATTGGATAGCTCCGGGCACGTGCCGAGGCTAGATCGAGCGGTCGACCATGTCGACCGGCAGCTCGGTGAGGATGGCCGTGGCGTGCCCGGGTTGTCGGACGATCGCCGGGCAAATCGGCGGCCGACGGGGCCAAATCGAACGACATAGTCGTACAGCGGGACTGTCCCTGGCCCGTCGTCCGTGCCTAGCGTCACAGCCAAGGTTTCGCGCAGGTTTCGGCGAACCACGACACACTCGTCCGAATCGGAGTGATCGATGGCGAATCCCGGCGAGTCCGGTGCCCGCCCGGCCGAACCCTCGGCCGGCCGGCCCGACCCCGAGGCCAGCCCGGTAAGACCGTACGTACCGAAGTTCGCCGGCGAGCTGCTCGCCGAGTTCTTCGGCACGCTCGTCCTCATCCTGTTCGGGTGTGGCGTGGTCGCGCAGGTGGTCGGCGGTGGGTCGGGGCTGGGTAACCACGACAGCATCGCCTGGGGCTGGGGCCTCGGCGTGACCATGGGCATCTACATCGCCGGTCGGATCAGCGGGGCCCACCTGAACCCGGCGGTCACCGTCGCGCTCGCCGTCTTCAGCGGGTTCTCCTGGCGCAAGGTCGTGCCGTTCGCGCTGGCCCAGTTCGCCGGCGCCTTCGTCGCCGCCCTGCTCGTCCGCTGGAACTACACCGAGGTGATCGCCAAGGTCGACCCCGGCCACACGATCAAGTCGCAGGGCATCTTCTCGACGCTGCCGGGTAACGGCTCGCTGCCGGTGAGCGATCTCGGCGCGCTGCGCGACCAGATCATCGGCACCGCGATTCTGGTCATCGTGATCTTCGCGATCACCGACATCCGGAACTCCGCCCCGCTGTCGAATCTCGCGCCGCTGGTCGTCGGCCTGTTGGTCGTCGCGATCGGGATGGCGTGGGGCACCGACGCCGGCTACGCGATCAACCCGGCTCGCGACTTCGGACCGCGGCTGGCCGCGTTCTTCACCGGCTACGGCTCGACGTTCCGAGATCAGTACGGGCATCTCTACTTCTGGGTCCCGATCGTGGGACCGCTGATCGGCGCGCTGGTCGGCGGTGGGCTGTACCGCGGAGTCATCTCGCGGTACCTGCCGACCGAGGCGCAGATCAAGGCCGGTGCGTAGACACCGGCACACACTATGCACGTTCGGCAACGTCGATCGAGGGGCCAGGCATGACTGATTTCGTCGGAGCAATCGACCAGGGAACGACGAGCTCGCGATTCATGATCTTCGACCACGAGGGCAACGAGCGTGGCCGGCACCAACTCGAGCACGACCAGATCCTGCCGCGGGCGGGCTGGGTGGAACACGACCCCACCGAGATCTGGGAACGCAGCAGCACCGTGCTGCAGACCGCGATCAACCGGGCCGGCCTGGCCGCCTCGGACTTCGCCGCGCTGGGCATCACCAACCAGCGCGAGACCACCGTGGTGTGGAACCGGCGCACCGGACGCCCGTACTACAACGCCATCGTCTGGCAGGACACCCGCACCGACCGGATCGCCGCCGCGCTCGACCGCGACGGCCGCGGCGACGTCATCCGCCGCAAGGCCGGCCTGCCCCCGGCGACCTACTTCTCCGGCGGCAAGCTGCAGTGGATCCTCGAGAACGTCGACGGCGTGCGGGCCGACGCCGAGAAGGGCGACGCGATCTTCGGCAACACCGACGCCTGGCTCATCTGGAACCTGACCGGCGGCCCCGGCGGCGGCTCGCACATCACCGACGTGACGAACGCCAGCCGCACGATGCTGATGAACCTCGAGACGCTGGACTGGGACGACGAGCTGCTGTCCTTCTTCGACATCCCGCGCGCGATGCTGCCCGAGATCCGGCCCTCGTCCGACCCGCGGGGCTATGGCGACCTCACCGTCCCGGGTGTGGCCGGCGGTATCCCGCTCAGCGGCGATCTCGGCGATCAGCAGGCCGCCACCGTCGGCCAGGTCTGCTTCGCCCCCGGCGAGGCCAAGAACACCTATGGCACCGGCAACTTCATGCTGCTCAACACGGGTGAGGAGTTGGTTCGCAGTCAGAACGGCCTGCTCTCGACGGTCTGTTACCAGTTCGGCGACGCGAGGCCGATCTACGCCCTCGAAGGCTCGATCGCCGTCACCGGGTCGGCCGTGCAGTGGCTGCGCGACCAACTCGGCATCATCTCCGGCGCGTCCGAGGTCGAGTCGCTGGCCCGGCAGGTCGAGGACAACGGCGGGATGTACTTCGTGCCGGCGTTCAGCGGGCTCTTCGCGCCGTACTGGCGCAGCGACGCCCGCGGCGCCATCGTCGGGCTGTCCCGGTACAACACCAACGCGCACCTGGCCCGGGCCACCCTGGAGTCGATCTGCTACCAGAGCCGCGACGTCGTCGAGGCGATGGAGCAGGACTCCGGCGTGCACCTGGAGGTCCTCAAGGTCGACGGCGGCGTCACCGCCAACGACCTGTGCATGCAGCTGCAGGCCGACATCCTCGGAGTGCCGGTCAGCCGGCCGGTCGTCGCCGAGACCACCGCGCTCGGCGCCGCTTATGCAGCCGGGCTGGCGGTCGGCTTCTGGGCGGACACCGACGAGCTGCGCGCCAACTGGAACGAAGCGCGGCACTGGGAGCCGCAGTGGTCCGACGAGCAGCGCTCGACGGGGTACGCGCAGTGGAAGAAGGCCGTCGAGCGCACCCTTGGATGGGTGGACGTATGACCGAGCAGAGGAAGGCCCCGCAGTGATCACTGCCCCGCTGTCCCCGCAGAACCGCGCCGACGCCCTCGCGGCGATGCGCGAGGCCCGCGAACTCGACATTCTGATCGTGGGTGGCGGGGTGGTCGGCGCCGGCGCTGCCCTGGACGCGGTCACGCGCGGGCTGTCCACGGCGATCGTCGAGGCGCGGGACTGGGCCAGCGGCACCTCGTCGCGGTCGTCCAAGCTGATCCACGGTGGGCTGCGGTACCTGGAGATGCTCGACTTCGCGCTGGTCCGGGAGGCGCTGCACGAGCGCGGGTTGATCGTCAGCAAGCTCGCTCCGCATTTGGCCCGGCCCGTGCGCTTCCTCTATCCGCTGACCCATCGCGGCTGGGAACGCCCCTACGTCGGCGCCGGAATACTCCTCTACGACACGATGGGCACCGCACTGGGTTCGGCCCGGGGCCTGCCGCGCCACCGACACCTCAGCAAGCGCAAAGCGCTGCGCGAGGCACCGTGCCTCAAGCCCGAGTCGCTCACCGGCGCCGTCACGTACTGGGACGGGCAGGTCGACGACGCGCGGCACACCATGACCCTCGTCCGCACGGCCGCCTCCTACGGTGCGTACGCCGCCAATCGCACCCGGGTACTCGACTTCCTGCGCGAGGGTGAGCGGGTCGTCGGGGCCCGGGTCGTCGATCTGGAGTCGGGCGAGAAGTTCGACGTCCGGGCCAAGCAGGTCGTCAACGCCACCGGGGTGTGGACGGACGAGACCCAGCGGATGGCCGACACCCGTGGGCAGTTCCACGTGCGGGCGTCCAAGGGGATCCACCTGGTCGTTCCCCGCGACCGCATCCAGTCGAACACCGGGATCATCCTGCGTACCGAGAAGAGCGTGCTGTTCGTGATCCCGTGGGGGCGGCACTGGATCATCGGGACGACCGACACGGACTGGAACCTCGATCTCGCGCACCCGGCGGCCAGCGCGCGCGACATCGACTACCTGCTCGGCCACGTGAACGCGGTGCTCAAGTCCCCGCTCGCCCGCGAGGACGTGCAGGGCGTGTACGCCGGATTGCGACCGCTGCTCTCCGGTGAGAGCGACTCGACGTCCAAGCTGTCGCGCGAGCACATCGTCGGCCATCCGGTGCCGGGGCTGGTGGTGGTGGCCGGCGGGAAGTACACCACCTACCGAGTCATGGGTAAGGACGCCATCGACGAAGCGGTCCGCGGGATGGATGCGAGGGTGCCGCCGTCGTGCACCGAGGACGTGCTGCTCGTCGGGGCCGATGGCTACGAGGCTCGACGCAACCAGAAGCACGGCCTGGCCGACACCTCCGGACTGCACGTCGCTCGTATCGAGCATCTGCTCAGCCGCTACGGATCGCTCGTGGATCAGGTGCTCGAGCTGATCGCCGCCGATCCGACGCTGGCCCAGCCGCTGCCTGGTGCCGACGACTACCTGCGCGCCGAGGTCGTCTACGGCGTATCGCACGAGGGGGCGCGCCATCTCGACGACATCCTCGCCCGCCGTACACGCGCATCCATCGAGGCCTGGGACCGCGGCGTAGGGGCGGCCGAGGTGGTAGCCGACCTGATGGCTCCACTACTCGGCTGGGACGAGCGGCAACGGCAGACCGAGATCGACCACTACACCGCGCGGGTGGCCGCCGAACGCGAGTCGCAGGACCAACCTGACGACGCCACCGCCGATGCCGCTCGGCTCGGGGCACCGGACATCGTGCCCGCCATCTAGCTCAGCCGCTGCACAACGCACCTGCCGAGCCGGTGCGGCAGACTCGGCCGAGTGCGTCCGTGGGTGATGGTGTCGGCCAGCCTCGCCCCGATCGCGCTGATCGGTGGCTGGTCGCTGGCCGCGGCTCGGCAACCACCGAGCTACGACCCGCTGCGCGACACCATCAGCGCCCTGGCCGCCCGTGGCGCGACCGACTCCTGGATCATGACGGTCGGACTAGCCGTCCTCGGCACGAGCCACCTGGCCACAGCGAGCGGGCTGACCGAGGCGAGCATCACCGGACGAGCCCTGCTCGCCGTCGGTGGCATCGCCACGATCGCGGTATCAGCCCTGCCGCAACCAGCGGCAGGGCACGCACCCGCCGCCACCGTCGGATTCGTTGCCCTCGCGCTCTGGCCCGCGGCGTCAGGTGTGCCCGCACGGCGGGCCGCCCGCATCGCCACCATCGGGCTGGTCGCCCTACTCGGCTGGCTACTACTCGAACTTCACGACGGCAACCTGCTCGGACTCAGCGAACGCGTCCTCGCCGGCGCGCAGTCATTGTGGCCACTAGCCGTCGCAGTCACGCTGAGTCGGCTGCGTCGATAGGCTGCGATGGCAGTCCGTCACTGCCACATGAGGAGCTGAATCACGATGGACGTGGCCGCGAACCGGCGCTCGCTGGCCGATGGCAACTCGATCCCGCTGGTCGGGCTCGGGGTGTGGCAGGTCCCGGATGGCCCCGAGTGCGTGAACGCCGTTCGGGCCGCGCTCGAGGTCGGCTACCGGCACATCGACACGGCGCAGGCCTACGGCAACGAACGAAGTGTCGGGCAAGGCCTGCGCGACAGCGGCGTCCCGCGCGACGAGGTGTTCATCACCACCAAGTTCTATCCCGCGCGCCGCGATCCCGTCGCCGAGATCGAGCGGAGCCTGCAGCGCCTCGGTATCGATCACGTCGATCTGTACATCATTCACTGGCCGCAGGGTGGACCGACGTGGGCGTGGCCGGCGATGGAGCGGGCTCGCGAACAGGGCTACGCCCGATCGATCGGCGTCTCCAACTTCGACGCCGGCGAGCTGAAGCAGCTCACGGCCACGGCGAACGTCCAACCCGTCGTGAACCAGGTGCAGTTCGGCCCGTACGCCTACCGCTCGGCGCTGCTCGACGCGTGCCGCCAGCACGACATCGCGCTGGAGGCCTACAGCACGCTCGGGACGGGGCGGCACCTCACCAGCGACACCGCCGTCCAGATCGCGCAGCGCCACGGCCGCACGCCGGCCCAGGTGCTGCTGCGCTGGTGCGTCCAACGTGACATCCCGGTCATCCCGAAATCGACCCACCGCGAACGCATCGCCGAGAACGGCCAGCTGTTCGACTTCGAACTGTCCGACGAGGACATGGCCCAGCTCGACGACCTCGACCGCACCGGCGGCACCGACCAAGCCCTCGAACGGAAGTGGTGGTAGCGCGTTGCCTGCGGAATCAACTCCAAGCCGGCCTCAGTGGCGCTCGTAGCCGGAGCGGAACGACCCGAGCCAGGGGATGTCGTCCTTGTAGCGTGTGGGCGGCGGTGTCGGTGCGAAGTTCGCCGCGTCGTCGGTGCTGCCGCTCCCGTCGTAACGTGCGACGGTCGGGTAGGGGTAGACCGGCCGGGTCCGTGCGACGGTGCCGTCGTCCTGGTACTTCGTGGCGACGAGCCGGTCGGGTGCGACGCCGTTCTCGACCCAGGCGAGGGTGGGGGTGAGCGCGTCGATCGCGTCCGGCCCCTGACCATCACCGCAGTGGGAGACGCCCGGCAGCATGAACAAGCGGGCGAACCGCTGGGTGGCGTCCGTCCCGCCCATGCGCTCGGTGAGGGCGTGGTAGTAGGCGATCGTCCCGTACGGCGAGATCGCCGGGTCCGCCCAACCGTGCCAGAGGAGGAGCTTCCCGCCCGCGGCGCGGAAGGCCGTCAGGTCGGGGTCGGTCGCGTCGTAGATGCCGGCCTGCCTGTAGATCTCGTTGAACGTCGCCGAGTCGTAGTGCAAGTCGCGCAGTGTCGCCGACGGCCGGGCGGTCGGGTAGGCGAGGTACTTCAACGCGTTCGTCGCGCTGCTTTCGGCCCCGGCCGGGACACCGGCGGCGGTCGGGGTGACCCAACGCGCCCAGTTCGCCTCCGAGCCCACGGGCTCACCCCCCGGGTACATCAGCCGGCCCCGCTCGTCGCGTGGCCCGGCGTACAGCTTGCGTACGGCGCCGATCTGCGCGTCGGTGAGGCAGTTCGCGCTGTCGGTTCCGGTCGGGCAGCGCAGGCTCCCCGGATCGAACGCGCAGGCCCGCGGGTCGTCGATCTGGCCGTCAGCCAGGCCGTCCCGTGCGTCGCACTCGCGGAGGACGGCGGCGTGCAGCGCGGGAAGCTTGGCGGCGGTCAGGATGGGCTGGCCCTGCGCGTCGGTGTTCGCCGTGGCGTGCCAGCCCGCGGAAAACACGAGGAGCGACGTGAGCACCGACGCCGGGGCTCCGGCGACGATGCCGTCGAAGTCGTGCGGGTAGCGCTGCGCCTCGGTCAACCCCTGGTGGCCGCCCTGCGAGCAGCCGTCGAAGTAGGAGTAGCGCGGGCCTTGTCCGTAGTAGAGCGCGATGAGCCGCTTGGCGACGAGCGCGACGACGTGGTCGGACCGGTAGCCGAAGTCGACCCGGAGCTGCAGATCGGCACCGAAGATGGCGTCGGAGCCGGAGACGCCGACGTGCCCCTCGTTGCTGGTGGCCAGAACGAAATCGCCGCGGTTCAGCGGCACGCACCCGTCCGACGCGTCAGCGAAGAAGTCGATGTTCCCGCAGAGCGACGAGCACCCGAGCTGCAGATACCGCTGTCGCCACGTCGTGGTGGGGAGGAACACGTCGAACTGGATCTGCGGCGCCACCGTTCCCTTGACCTCGCAGGACGCCGAGCCGTCCGGCGAGGTCGCCGCGGCCGCGGACCCGATTACCGCCGGAGCGCCGGGCGTCCCCGACAGGTCCTGCCCGGCGAGGGCCGCGCAGTCGATCTTCGGCAGCACCACGGGAGGGCCGGAGGGCGAACCGTCAGCCTCGGCGCGCACCACGGGTGCGGCCGTACGGGACGCGGCTTGGCCGCCGCCGGCCATCACGAGGACGGCCAGGGCGGCGAGTGCGACCGGTAATGCCCGGACTCTGGCGGCGCGGATGGCGCGTCCCGGCGTCCCGCCCCGTACATGAGCGCGCATGACTGTCCTCCCCGTTTCGCGGCGTACGCGTGATCGGGGGATCTCGGCGACGCCCGCGACCCCGCGATACGAGCACGGAAAGCTAAATATGGCCGCGAGCAGGTGTCAATACCGAACGCCGCCGTGCACCACTGGTGCACCACCAGGCGCCGATTCTAGCCCTGAAAATGACTGAAGGCCCGGGAATCCGGGCCTTCGAAGAGTGGGCAAGGGGGGAGTTGAACCCCCACGTCCTTACGGACACACGGACCTGAACCGTGCGCGTCTGCCATTCCGCCACTTGCCCGCGGCGATACCTAAACAGCGCCGCGAACCAGCCGCAGCAAGGCGCAAGATTAGCATGCGGGATCGCCCGCTTCGGTGGGCACGGGTCCGCTCAGGCCGCACGCAAGTACCATCATTCGAACGCGCAAGGTCGGCGCGGCGAGTTGCCATGCCGTGGCGACCAGCGACGACCAGGAACCGATACAGGAACCAGGCCCGACTGAGGGGCCGCGATACCTGCAGCAGGAGGACCGCGATGGACGAGCGCAGCACGCGGTCGCGTGGAGTGGGTGCGCTCGCCGCGATCCGCGATATCGGCGGCGAGGAGCAGTCGCCAGCGGCCGGCCACGGTAGGAGGCGAAGGCGAGTATGAGCTTGGCGCAGCGCTTCGAACGGCGTCTGGAGGGTGTCGTGGGCTCGGCGTTCGCCCGCGTATTCAAAGGGCAGGTCGAACCCGTCGAGATCGGCACCGCCCTGCAGCGCGAGGCCACCGACAAGCGCAACGTGATGCCCAGCGGCGAGGTACTGGCCCCCAACCGCTATCGGGTCACGCTCGCGCCGTCGGACTACGACCGGCTCGTGCCCTGGGAGCTACAGCTGACCAACTCCCTCGCCGAGCTGATCCAGGAGCACCTGGACGAGAACGGCTGGCGCACGGCGGGCGACATCGAGGTCTACCTCGCCCGCGACGACAGCCTGCACACCGGCGTCTTCGGGGTGGCCTCGCGGATGGAATCCGGGGTCGGCCCACGACGGCGGCCCTACGACTCGTTGTCGCTGCCGGCGGTGCCCGGGCACTCGCCCAGTGAGTACCAGCAGCCGTTCGGCAGTGCCCCTCCCCCGCCGCAGCAACAGCCACAACCGGAGTTCATGCCCGGGTTCGCCGGCGCACAAGGACAGCCGGCCCACGAGGTCGATCCCTTCCTGGGCGGCGCCCCGTCGCCGGCACCACCCGTGATGGCGCCGCCCCCATCGCCCCCGATGTACGGCGTTGCGGTCGCCGGGGTCGAGCACGCGGTACCGGGCGGCCCGTACCTGCCGGCCGCGCCCTACTCGCCGGACGGGGCGCCGATGACGCAGCCGTCCGCGCCTCCGCCGCCGCCTACCCAGCAGCAGGGTTACCCGCTGCCCCCGTCCGGGCCGACCCAGACCGGCGTCCGCGGGGTGCTGCTCGTCGACGGCACGACCCGGCGCTTCGAGCTGCGTACCGGCAGCAACCTGGTCGGCCGGGGCACCGAGGCCGATCTGCAGCTGCTCGACCAGGGCGTGTCGCGGCGGCACCTCGACGTGCAGTTCGACGGTAGTTTCGCGACCGTGTACGACCTCGGTTCGACGAACGGCTCCTCGGTGAACGGCCACGAGGTGAAGAGCCAGCTGCTGCGGCACGGCGACGTGATCCGGCTGGGCCATACGCGCCTGGTCTTCCAGCAGGAGCACGGGTGACCCAACTGAGTCCAGGCAAGGCAGCCCGGTGAATTCGCCGCTGGCCATCCAGCTGATGCGGTTCGGGTTTCTGGTCCTACTGTGGCTGTTCGTGTTCGCGTCGGTGCGGGTCGTCCGGGCCGACCTGCGCGCGAGCGGCCAGCCTCGGATCGCCGTCCCGCCACCGGCGCGACGCCGGGGCCGGGCGCCCGCAGGTTCGGCGCCGGGCCCGCGGCGTGCCAGCGTGCTGGTCGTGACCGAGGGTGGTCTGGCCGGCACCCGCATCGGCCTCACCGGCGCGCCGGTCCTGATCGGACGCGCCGATGACTCCACGCTCGTGCTGACCGACGACTACGCCAGTACCCGGCATGCGCGGATCAGCCAGCAGGACGGCGTGTGGTTCGTCGAGGATCTCGGTTCCACCAACGGCACCTACCTCGGCCAGCACAAGCTGGGCGGCCCGACGCCGCTCGAGGTCGGCGTCCCCATCCGCATCGGCCGTACCGTCCTGGAGCTTCGGTGACCCTTGCTCTTCGGTACGCGGTGCGGTCGGACCGTGGCCTGGTGCGTGGCAACAACGAGGACTCGGTGTACGCGGGACCTCGGCTGCTGGCTATCGCTGACGGCATGGGCGGGCACGCAGCCGGTGAGGTGGCCAGCAAGATCGCCGTCGCCGCTGTCGAGCACCTCGACGAGGACCGCCCCGTCGGCGACCTGCTCGCCGCGCTGCGCCGGGCCGTCGAGGACGCCAACCAGCGTATTTCCGACGCGATCAGCGTCGACAGCGAGCTCGACGGCATGGGCACCACGCTCACCGCGCTGCGCTTCACCGGCGGACAGGTCGGGCTGGTGCACGTCGGCGACTCGCGGGCCTACCTGCTGCGCGGCGAGCACCTCGCTCAGATCACGCACGACGACACGTACGTCCAGTCGCTGGTCGACTCGGGCAAGCTCACCGCCGAGGAGGCCAGCCACCATCCCCGCAAGTCGGTGATCCTGCGTGCGTTGATGGGCGCCGACGTCGACCCGGACGTCTCGATCCGCGAGGCCCGGGCCGGTGATCGCTACTTGCTGTGCACGGACGGGCTCTCCGACGTCGTCACCGCACCCACCCTGCTCGAGGCCCTGAGCGAGGGCGACCCGCAGGAGTGTGCCGACCGGCTCGTCGAGCTGGCCCTGCGCGGCGGCGGTCCGGACAACGTCACGTGCATCGTGGCCGACGTCGTCGACGCCGGGTTCGGCGACGACGTCCCGGTGATCGGGGGCGCATTCGTCGACCCGACCGAACCCACGCAGCGGCTCTCCGCCGACGACAGCCCGGCCGAGCGGGCCGCGCACATGACCCGCCCCGACGTGCCGCAGCATCTCGATGCGGTTCCCCGGCGGCGCTGGCTGCGCCGGCTGGTCATCACCGTCGGGGTCCTGGTGGTGCTCATCGGTGGTACGGGCGGCTTCTACGCATGGACGCAGAGCCAGTACTTCGTCGGCAAGTCCGGCGACGAAGTGGCGATCTTCCGGGGCGTCAACACCGACTTCGGGCCGCTGAAGTTCTACAAGGTATCGAAGAACACCTCGCTCAAGATCGCCGACCTCACCCAGGCGGCGCGCAGCCGGGTCGAGTCCGGCATCACGGCGCACAGCGAGTCGGGCGCGCAGGACATCGTCAAGAACCTGCTGTCGACGCAGTTGTTGCCGCCGTGCCGAACGCCGACGCCGACGCCGACCACGACCCCGTCGATCCGGGCCAGCGACATCCTCCCGTCGCCGCCCAAGACGCCGACGCACGCTCCCTCGAAGACGCCCACCACGAAGACGGCGGCACATCGGGTCGCTGCCCCCCGCGGTTCCGCGAGCGATGTCCCGGGTGCTGGCCTGGGTAGCCAGACCGGCGTCGGATCCGCCACGTCCCCGCCTCCCAGCGAGGGATGCCGGTGACGCAGACGACCGGCGAGATCCGGGTGCCGACGCGGCGCAGCGCCGAGCTCATGTTGCTCGTGTTCGCCATCGCGATCGTGTTCGCTGCCGAGGCGATCGTCGAGGCGACCCGCGACGGTCGGATCAACAGCCACCTGCTGACCGACAGCATCGTCCCGCTCGCGGCCGGCCTCATCGCCCACCTGGTGATCCGTCGGGTGGCGCCCTACGCCGACCCGCTGCTGCTGCCGATCGTGGTGTTGCTGAACGGCTTGGGCCTGGTGATGATCCATCGCCTCGACCTCGGCCTGAAGCAGCAGTCCGACGACGGCACCGGGCCGAAGTTCACCGGCGCCGCCGCGCCCACCCAGATCGTGTGGACGGCACTCGGCCTGGCGCTGTTCCTGCTCATCATCTGGTTCATCCGCGACCACCGGGTGCTGGCGCGCTACGCATACACACTCGCGCTCGCGGGCATGTTCTTCCTCGTGTTGCCATCGGTTCTCCCGGCCCGGTTCAGCGAGGTCAACGGGGCTCGGATCTGGATTCGGGTGGCCGGTTTCTCGATCCAACCGGGTGAGTTCGCGAAGATCCTGCTGACGATCTTCGCCTCGGCCTACCTCGTGACGAAGCGCGACGTGCTGTCCCTGGCCGGACGGCGGTTCCTCGGCATCGACCTGCCCCGCGGCCGCGACTTCGCGCCGCTGCTGGTGGTGTGGCTGATCTGCATCGGCGTGCTCGTGCGAGGGCACGACCTCGGCTCCTCGCTGATGTTCTTCGGCCTGTTCATCGTGCTGCTCTACGTGGCCACCGAACGCGTCAGCTGGGTCATCGTGGGTGTGCTGCTCTTCTCCGGCGGAGCGTTCCTCGCCTACCAGCTGTTCTCCAACGTCCAGACGCGCGTGACGGTGTGGCTGCACGTCTTCGACTATCCGGACGGCATCGGCCTGCAGGTGAGCCAGTCGCTGTTCGGGCTGGGGACGGGTGGGCTGTTCGGTACCGGCCTCGGCGGCGGCCATCCCGAGATCGTGCCGTTGCCGGCCACGGACTTCATCATCTCCTCGTTCGGCGAGGAGCTCGGCATCTTCGGCCTGGTGGCGCTGCTCGTCGTCTACGTACTGTTCATCGCCCGCGGATTCGCCGCCGCGCTCGCGGTGCGAGACACTTTCGGCAAGCTGCTCGGCACGGGGTTGTCGTTCTCGATCGGGTTGCAGCTGTTCGTGGTCGTCGCCGGCGTCACCCGACTGCTGCCCGAGACCGGCCTCACCACGCCGTTCTTGTCTTACGGGGGTTCCTCACTGCTCGCCAACTACGCCCTGCTGGCCCTGCTGCTACGCATCTCGGACGCGGCCCGCCGCCCGGCCGAACCAGGCCGCCATGCCGCCGCCGAGCCCATCACACCGCCACAGGCGGTGGTACCGGCATGACCGGGACCACCAACGCGATGAGCGCTCGCGCGAAGAGTCCGCCGGCGCGGCGCGCCCCGCGACGAAGGAGCGGTGCGGATCTCCGACGGACCCCGAGCGCAGCGAGTGGGTCCACGAGGAGATTCGCGGGAGGCGGGTATGAATAGGCCTATTCGTCGCGTGGCGATCGCCGTGGGCGTGCTGATGTGCGCGCTGTTGATCAACCTCAACTTCGTCCAGGTCGTGAAGAGCGACTCGTACCGCAACAACAAGAACAACCGGCGGGTCATCCTCAACGAATACGCCAATCCGCGGGGGTCGATCATCGTGCAGGGCACGCCGATCGCCGAATCCGTGCCCACCAAGGACGAGTTGAAGTACCTGCGCAAGTATCCGGATGGCCCGACCTATGCCGATCTGACCGGCTGGTACTCCCTGATCTACGACAAGAACGGTCTCGAGGACGCCGAGGACGGCCTGCTGTCCGGCAACGACAGCCGTCTGCTGGGCAGCCGCATCACCGATCTGCTCACTGGACGCACCCCGGAGGGCGGCAGCATCGAGCTGACCGTCAACAAGGCGGCGCAGAAGGCGGCGGTCAAGGGCCTGGGCGGGCGGCGCGGGGCCGTCGTCGCTCTGGATCCGCGCACCGGCGCGATCCTCGCGGCGGCCAGCAGCCCTTCCTATGACCCCAGTGTGCTCAGCTCGCACAACCTCGACGCGATTCAGGCGTCCTACAAGAAGCTGAACGACAACAAGGAGCAGCCGCTGCTACCCCGCGCGTTCCAGGCGAGCTACCCGCCCGGCTCGGTCATGAAGGTGATCGTGGCCGCTGCCGCGCTGCGCGACGGCAAGAAGCCCACCGACGTGATCCCCGCGCCGAACGTGCTGCAGCTGCCGAACGGCGGCACCATGCGCAACTTCAACGGCGAGACCTGCGGCAACGGCAAGACCACGACGCTGATCCAGGCTCTGACCATCTCGTGCAACACCGCGTTCGGCCAGCTCGGCGTGACCGTGGGGCAGCAGAAGCTCCAGGACGAGGCCAACCTGTTCGGCATGGACGGCCAGGACTTCAGCATGCCGCTCACCGTCTCGGGCTCGTCGATGGGGAAGATCAACGACGGATCCCAGCTCGCGCAGAGCTCGATCGGGCAGTTCAACGTGCAGATGACCCCGATGCAGGCGGCGATGATCGCGGCCGCCGTCGAGAACAACGGCACGCTGATGAAGCCCTACCTCGTCCAGCAGGAGCTGGCGCCCAATCTCTCGGTACTCAACAAGACCGACCCACAGGTGCAGAGTCAGGTCCTGCCGGCCGACCTCAACTCGGAGCTGCAGACGATGATGGAGAGCGTCGTGAAGAGCGGCACCGGCACCAAGGCGCAGATCCCCGGAGAGCGCGTGGGGGGCAAGACCGGTACTGCAGATAACTCGGACAAGAACGGTAAGGCCCTCGCCCCGCACGCGTGGTTCAACGGATACGCGGCCGATCCCGCGCATCCGATCGCCATCGCCGTCGTCCTGGAGAACGCCGGTGTGAGCGGCAACGAGAGTGCGGGCGGCGAGGCAGCGGCGCCTCTCGCCCGCGATGTGATGAAGGCCTACCTCGACGACACGAGCGGCCGATGATATGACCAGCGAAACCAGTAAGGACCCTCGATGACCCGGCAGCGCGCACGCCGTGCAAGGCTTGTGACCTCATGACCGCCACACCCCGACTGGTTGGGAACCGATACGAGCTCGGCGAGCTGATCGGTTATGGCGGCATGGCCGAGGTACACCGCGGTCGCGACGTCCGGCTGGGCCGCGAGGTCGCGATCAAGATTCTGCGCGCCGACCTCGCCACCGACCCGGCATTTCTCATCCGGTTCCGGCGTGAGGCCCAGTCGGCCGCCGGGCTGAACTACCCGGCGATCGTGGCGGTGTATGACACCGGCGAGGATCCCGGCCTCAACGGCAACGGCAACGGCGACGTCCCCTACATCGTCATGGAGTACGTCGAGGGACGCACCCTGCGCGACGTCCTCAAGGCTGAGGGGCGACTGCCGATCCAGCGGGCCATGGAGATCACCGCCGAGGTGTGCGGTGCCCTGGACTTCAGCCACCGCAACGGCATCGTGCACCGCGACATCAAGCCCGCGAACGTGATGATCACGCCGACCGGCGCGGTGAAGGTCATGGACTTCGGCATCGCTCGCGCGCTGTCGTCCAACGCGGTCACCGTCACCCAGACCGCTGCCGTCATCGGCACCGCGCAGTACCTCTCGCCCGAGCAGGCGCGCGGTGAGCCCGTCGATGCCCGCTCGGACGTCTACTCGACCGGCTGCCTGCTCTACGAACTGATCACCGGCAATCCCCCCTTCGTCGGCGATTCGCCGGTGGCGGTGGCCTACCAGCACGTGCGCGAGAACGCCCCGGTGCCCTCGTCGATCAACCCCGAGGTGCCCCGGGCGCTCGACTCGATCGTGATGAAGGCGCTGGCCAAGAACCCGCTGAACCGCTACCAGTCCGCGGGCGAGATGCGCTCGGACCTGCAACGCGCGCTCGCCGACCGTCCGGTCGAGGCCGAGGCCGTCATGACCGACGCCGAGCGGACGCAGTTCATCCCGCGCTCGCCGACCCACCTCGCCGGCGGGACGATCCTGCCGCCCGGCGACGGTGACGACGACGGTCGCAGCGAGGAGGACGAGCGGCGCCGCAAGCGGCTCATCTGGACGGCGATCGTCGCGGTGCTGCTGCTGGTCATCGGCGGCGCCGCATACGCGATCGTGCTGCTCGGCAAGTCCGACAAGCCGAAGAAGGTCGCCGTGCCGTCCCTCGTGGGCCAGACCTCGGCGACGGCCAACCAACTGCTCATCGCCAAGGGGTTCCCGCCCATGCAGTTGCCGGCTCCGACGACGCAGGGCCCGTGCGACGGCGGGGCCAAGGCGGTCGAAGGGCGGGTCTGCCAGCAGACGCCGGCCGCCGACTCCGAGCAGACCAAAGACACCGTGATCACCTTCAAGACCTACAAGAAGCCGACCAAGCAAGTGCCGCCGTTGACGAACCTGACCCAGGCGGCGGCCACCGAGGCCCTGCACACGGCCGGTCTCCCGGCTCCGAAGGTCGTCCCGCAGGACACCGACACGGTTGCGGCCGGCCTGGTCGTCAAGCAGGACCCGATCGCGTACACACCCGTCCCCGTCAATACCGTCGTGACGATCTTCGTCTCGACCGGCAAGTCCGGCGTGCCCAACGAGCTCAACAAGAAGATCCAGGACGCGTTGGCCGATCTGAGCAGCAAGGGCTGGACCAACGTCGACGCCTCCAAACAGCAGCCGACGACCGACAAGGCTCTGGACGGTCTGGTCAGCAACCAGTACCCCACGGGCGGCAGCACGTTCCCGAAGACGCAGCAGATCACGCTGACGTCCTGGGTGTACGTGCCGCCGACGCCTACGTGCACAACCGCGACCGGCACACCGACCGGCTCGGGGTCGGGTACCGGCACCGGTACCGGGACGCCGACGACAACCCCGCCTACGTCGCCGTCGGTACCCGGAATCATCGGCGGACAGCCGGTCAACATCGCGCCGACGTCGCCGGGCGGATCGACCACGCCGGCCTGCTGACGAGTGGCCTGGTCGCCGTGCGGGCCAGCCGTCGCGAGGCTGGCCGGCGTCGCCGGGCCGCTCAGTGCGGTGGTTCGGCGGCGATCGGCAGGGTGATGATCGCCCGCAGGCCGGGCTGGTTGTCGGCCAGCCGCACCGTGCCGCCGTGCGCGCGCACCAGGTCGCGCACGATCGGCAGGCCGAGCCCGGTGCCGCCGGACTCGCGGGAGCGTGAGCCGCCGACCCGGTAGAACCGGTCGAACACGCGCTGGCGCTCGTGGGCCGGGATGCCCGGGCCGTCGTCGGTGACCTCGATCTGGACCGTGGCCTGCCCGGCGGTGTGCCGCCCGGCGATGACCGCCACCGCGACGCCGGTGCGGGCGTGGCGCACCGCGTTGTCGATGAGATTCACGATCACCCGGCGCAGCCCGTCCGGGTCGCCGTCGACGATCATGGGCGCGGTGTGCACGGTCACCGGCACGCGGGCGCTCGAGTAGGCGGTGCAGGTGCGCGCCACCAGCACGTCGAGTTCGACCATCTCGCGCCGGCGCAAGGCACCGCCGGCCTCGTCGAGGCGCGCCGTGGCCAGCAGGTCGTCGACGAGCAATTCGAGGCGGTTGACGTCCACGAGCGAGTCGCGCAGCACGGCGTTCCAGTCCTCGGGCGGCAGCCGTTCGGCGACTTCGAGCTGAACGCGCAGGGATGCGAGCGGCGAGCGCAGTTCGTGCGCGGCGTCGCCCACGAACGTGCGCTGGCGTTTGGTGGCCGCGTCGATGCGGTCGAGCATCGCGTTGAGGGTGACGGCGAGGCGCTGCACCTCGTCCTGGGCGTCGGGCACGGGCAGTCGCTGGTCGGCCAGGCCGGCGGCGGTGATCTCCTCCGCCCCCAGGCGCAGCCCGGCGACCGGCCGCAACGTCCGGCCGACGAACCAGTACGTGGCCAACGCCATCACCAGGACGGCCAGCGGGCACCCGACCACCGCGACGGTGCGCAGCAGGTGCACGCTCTGATCGACGCGGCTGAGGCTGGTGGCGACCAGGACGGTCTGATTGCCGACGCTGACGCCGCTGACCCGCAGCTGCCCGTCGGTGCTGGCCCGGTTGCCGTTGATGGTGATCCGGTGCCCATCGCGGGCCCGGGCGAGCTCGGCCGGGTCGAGCATCGGCACGAACAGGTCGGCCAGCGGCGAGCGGGCCACGACCTGGTCGTTGATGCTCACGACCTGGATGAGGTCGACCCCGCTGCCGGCCAGCAGCGTCGCCGGCGGGTCGCCGCCACTGCGGCGCACGAGCGTGGCGACGTCGTCGCCGGTCTTGCTCGCCGAGGAGTCCAACGCCCGGATCAGGGACCCCTGCAGCACCGTGATGAGGACGACGGTGCCCGTGACGACCGCAATCGCGAACAGCGTGCTCGCCGCGATCGTGATACGGGCTCGGAGTGACCGGGCGCCCCACCATTCACCCAGCCAGCGAAATCGCGGCCAGATCATCGTTGCGGCAGACTACCCGCTGCTGGTCGACGCGCCGGGACTGACCGTCGGCGCGGCGCTACCGACGGCTGGGCTGGGCGTGGGCGTGGCGCCTTCGGCGGCGAGGCGGTAGCCGGCTCCGCGGACGGTCTGCACGCTCTGCCGTCCGAACGGAGTGTCGATCTTGCGCCGTAGGTAGCCGACGTACACCTCGACCACGTTGGCGTCGCCCTCGTAATGGGCGTCCCATACGTGATGCAGGATGTCGGCCTTGGACACGGCCTCGCCGGAGCGACGCATCAGGAACTCGAGCAGCGCGAACTCGCGCGGGGTCAGCTCGACGGTGCGCCCGGAGCGGATCACGGTGTGCGCCGCGGGGTCGAGCACGAGGTCGCCGACGGTCAGCGCGGCCGGGCGCGGGGTGACGCCCCGGCGCAGCAACGCCCGCAACCGGGCCAGCAGCACCACGAACGAGAACGGCTTGGTGAGGTAGTCATCGGCGCCGAGGTCGAGCGCGTCGGCCTCGTCGTACTCACCGTCCTTGGCGGTCAGCATCAAGATCGGCACCCAGTTCTGGGCCCCGCGCAGTCGCTCGATGATCCGGTAGCCGGACAGCCCCGGCAGCATGATGTCGAGAATTACCGCGTCGTAGGTGCTTTCCTGGGCGGCGTGCAGGCCGTCCGGGCCCGTGTGCGCGACGTCGACGGTGAATCCTTCGCCGATGAGGCCGCGCTGCAGCGCCGAGGCCAGGCGCACCTCGTCCTCGACGATCAGCAAGCGCACGAGCCGGTCCCTTCTCACTAGCGCACATCCGGTAATGGTGCGCGGGTTCTGGTTCAGACTGCCATCACGCTGAGTCGCGTTTCAGGAGCGCTCAGCCCCATCACAGTGCATCCGGCGCATCCTCGTCCAGGTGAGAGTTAGTTCAGTCTTCATCCGCCATAGGGCTCTGCGTTGGATCGTGCCGGTCGGGGTGGCCGGGGTGGTTGCCCTCGTCGCCAGCGGTGCCCTGACCGCCCAGGCCAGCCCGAACCTCCCGGATCGGACGGCCGCCCAGCTGCTCGCCGACATCGAGGGCGTCCAGATCGACGGCCTCTCCGGCACGATCGTCGCCAAGTCGTCGCTGGGTATTCCCGCCTTGCCCAGTTCGTCGACCTCCAGTGGCGGGTTGCTGTCGCTGTTGTCCGACTCGCACACCGCCCGCGTCTGGTACGCCGGAGCGGACCGCCAGCGCTTCGCCCTGCTGGACACCACGAGCGAGACCGACGTGTTCCACAACGGCCGTGATCTGTGGACGTATGACAGCACCAAGCGCGAGGCGACACACACGCTGCTGCCGGCGAAATCCGATCACGACGCCGCGCCGGATCCCGCGACGACGCCGACCCTTACGCCCGAACAGGCGGCGACGCAGGCGCTCAAGGCGATCGATCCGACCACGATCGTCAGCACCGACTCGGCTCGCCGGGTGGCCGGCCGAGCGGCGTACGAGCTGGTACTCGCACCACGTGACGCCAGCTCGCGCGTCGGATCGGTGCGTATCGCCATCGACGGCAAGACGAAGCTCCCGATCGGCGTGCAGATCTATGCGAAGGGCCAGGGCTCACCGGCCATCGACGTCTCCTACACCCGCATCAGCTACGCCGTCCCGGACCTGGACAACTTCACGTTCCATCCGTCCAAGACCATGAAGGTCAAGCAGACGCCGGTTACCCCGAACGCTCAGGGCAGCACGAGCGCGTCCGAGCCGACCACCATCGGCACCGGTTGGACGACCGTGGTCCGGGTCCAGCGCGCCGACCTTGCGGCGAACAGTGCCGAGCAGCAATACCTCAATCGGTTGCCCAAGGCCAGCTGGAAGGGCGGAACCGGTCGGCTGTTCGAGTCCAAGCTGCTGACCGCGCTGTTCACCGACGACGGGCGCGTGTACGCCGGAGCGGTCGACAAGGGCGTCCTGATCGCGGCGGCTGCACAGCACAAGTGAGGCTGACTCAGCCGCCGGCTGTGGTGACTGCCGTGGCGGGCTCTTCGCGTGAGCGCTCATCGCTTCGTGAGCCATCGTCCACTGTGGACAGTGGCGGGTCGGCTCTCGCGATCGAGAGTGATGGGCTCACCAAGCGGTTCCGTGGGGGCCAGGTCGCGGTCGATCAGGTGGCGCTGCGCGTGCCGGCCGGGGCGGTGTACGGGTTCCTCGGTCCGAACGGGTCGGGCAAGACGACCACGATCCGGATCCTGCTCGGGCTGATCTTTCCCACGTCCGGCACGCATCGCCTGCTCGGTGAGCCGTTCACCGAGAACGCGGGGCGCGTGCTGCCGCGGGTCGGCTCGCTGGTCGAGGGGCCGGCGTTCCATCCGTACCTGTCCGGACACGCCAACCTGGC
>Ga0137412_10000312_pt1 | contig 33434 bp, 28 predicted proteins | sample CZODoug2_1_16fun_FD_122160 | JGI IMG/M metagenome (GOLD analysis project Ga0137412, IMG submission 122160) | Vadose zone soil fungal communities from Angelo Coast Range Reserve, California, USA - CZODoug2_1_16fungal (Hybrid Assembly) | ecosystem: Environmental > Terrestrial > Soil > Vadose zone...
CTGATGGAGATCACCGAGGGGTTGTAGCGGGTGTCGTGAACGGCGGCGGCAATGGCATCGTAGAAGCCCTGGTCGGTGTTGGGGGCGAAATACACGGCGAGCGTCGATTTGGGCGCGACGGCACCGGCGACTTCGATGTCCAGCATAACCTCGCCGTCGGGTCCACCGGGATCCCCGGTGGGTTTGTTATGGCCGTGGTCGACGGAGATGGCTACAACTTTAGGCGGTGTTATCTTCAAAGTGGATTTGAAGTAGCTTTTAACGTCGCGCGCCCGGAAGCCGCCACCCAATTCGATGATGGCAATGCACTGGCCAGAGCCATCCGCACCTGCGGGGAAGTCATAGAGCTGGGCAACTTGCACCGGGGTGAAGGTGCCGGCGGGCTGTTGCTGTTGTGCGCGCGCACGTGGGGTCATGGGGGAGTGGTGGACGCGAAAATGGGGCTTCGCTTGCGGACGGTTGTCGAGACCAAGGACGGCGGTGACGATGCCGTCCAGTTCCGAGGGGATGTGAATGGGGCCGCTGCGGCCGCGGTACGGTCCGCTGGGAGACTCGTAATTCAATAACTCGACGTCAAAGGCTTTCCGGAAGTCCGCTACCGTGCCCGATAGCATTACCGAACCCTTCGCCTGGTGGGTATCGGAGATGCTCAGTCCGTACTCGTGAGCAAACTCTTCCACCTTTCTTACGTCTTCTTCCAAAGCTCCCCGCTGCGCCAGGAACTGTTCGCGCGTTAGATGCTGTCTTTCCGCAGCGCGCTTTTGCAACAAGGATTCCACGGCAGCTTTTTCGCCGTCCGTGGCCTTGGTGTTGCGCGCCTTGGCGTCTTCCGCTTGTGCCCGTGAACGCAAGAGCACCGTGACTTGAAGACTTTCATCGGGATTGGCCGAGCCAATCGCTTTAGCACCGGAAGCAACTACTCTTTCACTTCCCTTGAGTGGGACGTGTTCTCTGTAATTTGCCATAGGCTCCTTTCGATTCCGTGGGCAGGAATGGAAAGGGAGAGTTAGACAGGTGAGAAGGGGATGGGATCGGCGAATCTCTTGGGCTCAAGAAAAACGAGGCCCGGGCCTTCCCACTGTCGCGTGGGTTTACTACCCCGGAATTTCAGGAAAGGGACGGTAGCAAAGCGAAGGTATGTTGTCAAAGTAAATTTACCAGAGATTAGCAGTTGGGGCATTTCACAAGTTCAAGAATGGAAATGTCGAGGTCCATGCTGAATCATTCCGAAACGAACGACATTTAAAGAATCGGGACAGAGCTCAATATCTTGATAAATATCGTTTTGCGAAGATTGCTCGGGACATCCCGGGTTAGGAATGAAAAACGCTTCATTCTTCGCGAAGCGCTTTCAACGGGTCGATTTGAACCGATCTACGCGCCGGCACGTAACAGGCGAGCATGGCCACCGCTGCCAGCAGCAAGGGTGCGCCGACGAGCAGACGCGGATCGTTCGTGCCGACCTTAAGGGCGTCGACAAACATATTCGCGAGCGCAGAAACTATTTTCGCAAGCCCGATCGCGCCCAAAAATCCGAGAACCGTTCCGGCGGCAACCAGGGCCGCGCCTTCGCGCAGCACTAGCCCCAGTACCCGCGCCCTGCTTGCACCTAGGGCTGTGCGGATGGCGATCTCCTTGCGTCTTTGGGCAACCGAGTAAGCGGTGATCCCCGCGAGCCCAATGGCGGCCAACACCAAGCCAAAGACTCCCATTCCACCGTACGTTTGGACAGAGAACCGCATCGCAGACTGGCTGCGGTCAAGGTAAACGTCAAGAGTTTGCATATTGAGAATGTTCAGATCGGGATCGATGAGAGCGATTTCGTTCCGAATCGCGCTCAGCGCATCCTTTCCCGCATCCGACCGCACCAGAATGGTGATGCCGCCGGCCGGGGGCCGCGCAAAATTGCGTGGAGTCAGAGGCAAATAAATGATGGGTTGGCTGAATCCCAGCACATCCTTCAGGTCGCGGACCAAGCCGACCACTTCATAGGACTGCTTGTCATCCCTAACGCGCTTGCCGAGGGCATTTCCATTTCCGAAAAATCCGCGCGCGGCGCTCTCATTGAGTATGGCGGGCAAAGTCTGCGAGCCGTCTGCCTGCCTTCGTTGATCCGGTTCCGCGAACTCCCGGCCGGCCAGCACCGGCTCGCTAAGCGTGGCAAAGTAGCCCGCGCCCACGGTTTCCTCGAGGACGGGCCTCAGTACCTGCGAAGATCCCGGCGAATCTTCCGCAGACAGTTGGGTGCGTTCAACCTCGCTCGTAAAGGGCGGGTGCGCCGCCAGGGCGATGCTACGCACCGGGCCGGTTGTTTGGAGCCGACCGGGAAGTTTCTCGAACAGAGCTTGCGCTTTTTCGGGCGTGGAGCCGTCACGCACCGGGTCGAGAGAAAAGAGAACCATCGCGTTTGCGTCGAATTTGGTTTGGATGTTACTTTGCTTGCTAATTCCCATCACCAGGAACCCTGTCAATAGCAGCAGCATGAGCGAGGCCGCGACCTGGGCCACCATCAGCAAGTTGCGGAGACCAAAACGCCGGTAACCGGGTAACTGAAGCGCCGAGCCCTCTTTGAGAGCCGGAGTCAGATCGGTTCTCGTGGCTTGCAGGGCGGGCGCCAAGCTGAATCCGACGCCGCACACGATCGCGAGGCCAAACGCGAAAACGCCTGCATGCCAATCCAAATAGAAATCGGATTCTTGGGGCACGATCATGGGCGGGGTGAAGTGCGAGTTCAAGACCCCCAGACCGTACGCGAGAGCGAATCCTGCAATGCCGCCCAGTAGCGAAAGCAAAGTGCCTTCGCTCATCATCTGGCGGACCAGCCGGAAACGGCTGGCGCCGACCGCCAGGCGAATGGCCAACTCTTTTCGGCGATTAGCGCCGCGCGCGATCAGCATGTTGGCCAGATTCATGCACGCCAGGGTGATAACCAGGCCCATCAGCGCGACCAAGAATCCAGTTAACGCAGGCTTCACTTTCCTGGGTATCGGTATGCTGGTGCCGGCTGGAAGCAAGGTGACGTGTCTGCCTTTGTCAAGGCGCGCGGACGAGGAAGAACCCTCCTCGTCGAGACGACGAGTGACCGAGTCGAGACCCGCTTCCGCAGAGTCAATCGTGATGCCGGGCGCCAGACACATCATTGCGAGGAACTCCTTGGCGCTGCGTTGATGCAGCACGTCGTTGGCGAGCTCCGGCGCAAGAGCGGCGGGGACGGTGATAGGAACGAACAGCTCGGAAGGGTTGATGGAAAGGGCGCCATTGAAATCCTTGGGCGCGATTCCCACGATGGTCGCTATCTGCCCATTCAGGCGAAGCGTTTGCCCGATGGCGTCGGGAGAGGAATTGAGGCGATTCCGCCAGAAGCGTTCGCTAATCACGACAACGGGGGCATCACCGGGCTTGTCAAGTTCGGGGCTGAGCACTCGTCCAACCTGGGGTTGCACACCCAGCACGGAAAAATAATCGGGTGACACAAGCTGCCCAAAGACGCGCTGCGGTTTGGAATTCAGAGCGCCCTGGAACGTGACATTGAATGGAACACCGGTCTCGAAGGCAGCGACTCCGGTGAAAAGGCTCTTTTGCTCCCGAAACTGTTCGATGTAGTAGTACGACACAGCGGCGAGATCACCATCCGCCGACTGTTGAAGCATCACCAACTTTTTGGCATTCGCCGCGGCCGGGAGATCACGAAATAACACCGCCCATTTCGAACTGTAAACGTTGGTTGTCAGCCCAATTCCGAGTCCCATGGAAATGATGCCGACCAGCGCGAATCCGGGTGACTTGATCAGCGCTCGCCACGCATACCGCATATCGCCGCGCATTTCGCTAAGGTATTCGAGCGGGACGCGCATGGCGATGTCCGCGATTAGCCGGATCAGACCCCCGGCTCCATGCCTTTTGGCAATCTCTTCGACGACATCTTCCCCGAGTTGCATCACCTCTGGGCCATAAACCAATTTGAATTCGTGAGGAAAAGCTTGCGCCAGCCGCCGGTAGATCCACAAAGCGAAATTCATTCGGTCACCATTCCTTGTTTCACTCGAATTGTACGAACCAATTCCTGCAGGCGCTCACATTCGGCGTCAAGCACACCCCGGCCGAGGGCCGTCAGGCGATAGTAGCGGCGTCGCGCGTCGTCCAATTCCGGGGCGGGGCGGTCGTCGGATTCCTCGATCAGTTCCGCTTCGATCAAGCGCTTGATCGATCCATACAAGGTCGCCGGCCACAACCGCACTTTTCCGGTGGTGCGATTGAGAACTTCCTGCATGATTCCGTAACCGTGCTGCTCTCCGCCCGCAAGCGATAACAGGATGTGAAACCACTGGGTCTTCAGCGGAATAAACCCTTTGGGATCAATCTCGGTCATGTTGATATCTATATCACGCGATATCTATATTCGTCAATAGGGAAAAATCTTGGTGAAGTATGTCAGTTTGACAAACTCGCCCGCTACCGGATTGCGGGGCCTAACATACTGAGGCACTAGGACGTTGAGAGATTCCGTCTTGTGCGATTGGGCTCTTCAAATTTGTTGGCGCTTCCACCGGCCGCGCTTGAAGAGCACGACACTGACCGCGGCAATGAAGCCTTCAGCGATGACGATGGACCAGAAGACGCCGTTGGAGTGCATACGGGCGGGAATCGCCAGGAAGTAGGCCAGAGGAATTTCGAGGAGCCAGAAGCCAAAGAAATTCACAATGGTGGGCGTGACGGTGTCGCCGGCGCCGTTGAAGGCCTGGAGCATGACCATGCCGTAGGCATAGCCGATGTTGCCGTAGCTGAGAATACGCAAGCAGGAAGCGGCCAGCGGGACGACCAGCGGATCGCTGGTGAAGAGATGAATGACCGGTTCGGCGAAGATCACGAAGAACAAGCCGATGAGACCGAGAAAGATCATGTTGTAAAGGCCAGTGCGCCAGACGGAAGTTTCCGCGCGCTGGGGCTGCTTGGCGCCAAGGTTCTGGCCAACGAGGGTGGCGGCGGCGTTGCTGAGACCCCAACTCGGCATGAGGACGAAGATAAGAATGCGGATGGCGATGGTGTAGCCGGCGAGCGCGGCGGAGCCGAAGATGCTGACGATGCGCACGAGGCCGATCCAACTGGTATGCGCGATGAGGAATTGCAGGATGCCAGTGAGCGAGACACGCAGCAGGCGAAGCAAGACGCTGAAGTTGAGGTGAATCTGGCTGCGCAAGATGCGGATGCGCTCCGTGCCGCGGAGGAGACGATAAAACTGGTAAAGCACGCCGATGCTGCGTCCGGTGAGCGTAGCGAGAGCCGCACCGGTAACGCCAAGCTTGGGGAATGGTCCCCAACCGAAGATGAGGCAAGGATCGAGGACGAGATTGATGATGTTGGAGACCCAGAGCAAGCGCATGGCGATAGCGGCGTCACCAGCGCCGCGGAAGATGGCGTTGTTGAGAAAGAGCATCATGATCGCAGCGCTGCCGCCGAGGGTGATGCGTGCATAACCGGAGCCGACGGCAACAACCTGCGGGGAAGCACCCATCAGGCGAAGCAAATCCGGCCCGTAAAAGAGGCACGGAATGCCGACGAGCGCGGAGATTGCGAGGCCGATGGCGATAGCTTGAACGCCGGCAACGGCGGCGCCGGCGGGATCTTTTTCGCCGATGCGGCGAGCGACCATGGCCGTGGTGGAAAGGCTGAGGCCGAAGCCGATAGCCATAACGAGGCTGAGGAGCGATTCAGTGAGGCCGACGGTAGCGATGGAGTCCGCGCCGAGACGACCGACCCAGAAAACGTCGACGACAGCGAAAAGAGATTCCAGCACCATTTCCATGACCATGGGAATGGCCAGCAGGAGAATCGCGCGATTGAGATTGCCGGTGGTGAAGTCCTGGTGCGAACCGCGCAGAGCTTCGCGGACGGAGCTCCAAAACGCGGGCGGCGGCGCGGTGACAGCAGTTTGTTCCACTGACATAGAGACCTTTACGATCTGCGTGGGCGCTTCCCAGGATACAGGTGCGCTGACGCGGTTGCGGCAATTAAAGAGTAGAAACGGGAGAGAAGATCAGATCCGCGCTCGCGGCGGATTAAATGAGTACAGCGACTTGCGGGACGAACATGGGCGTTGTCCTTGGCGCTGTCTGTGCGTGACGACTGCGCCCGATGTCCGATTTCCACGGACAAAATTGGAAGAACGAATTGTACCTTGAACAGGTGCCTTGTAGCCAGAGGAATTAGCGGCGTCCAGGCCGCTATTCTTCGCGCAGGGTCTTGGCCGGGTCGATTCTTGCAATTCTGAGCGCAGGCACAGTTGTTGCGAGGAAGGCTACCAAAGAGAGGGTCAGGACGACGACCAAGATGGTCGGCAGGTCATACACCTCCACGCCAAAGAGAACGCTGCGCATGGCCCGGAGCGCGACAGCGGAGAGGAGCAAGCCCACGATCAATCCAAGAGCAGCGGCACCAACTCCGGACCTGCCAACGTGGATCATGACCTTTTGGAGCGTCGCGCCGAGAGCGATGCGGATACCGATCTCGCGGGTCCTTTGCGCCACCATGTTGGCGACCAGCGCGAAAATGCCGACGGCGCTGAGTAATAGGGCGAGCGATGCCATAGCAGCCAGCAGCGCAACCTCGATCCTTTGTGTTGCGAGCGTCGCAGCCATAAGATCCTTCATGTCGTAGAAGCCGGAAAAAGGCAGAGTAGGATCGGCGCTGGCCAAAGCACTCTGCATCTGAGCGGTCAAACCGGCCATTGGGCCGGCAGTGCGCACAATCCAGCTTGGCTGGAACCAGGCGTGCACGACGGAGAGGGATTTGCCATCGGTGATTTGCGCAGCAGGGAGATAGATGGCCTCTTCGCGCGTTAGCGGCGCCGACCCCGCGTTCAATTTGGAGGCGGAGGACAGGACGGTATCGGCTACGACTCCCACGATCAACTTATTCTTGTTGGCTTGGTTGAGAAACGGCAACAGCAGGGAGCGTCCCACGGGATTCGTCCTGTAGAAGAACTTGTGCGCGAATGCCTGGTTGATGATAACGACAGGCTGCGCATCCGGAGTGTCCGAATCGGCGAAGGCTCGGCCCGCCAGTACGGGAATTTGCAAAGTGTCGAAATAGCCGGGGGTGACGTACACCTCGTTTGTCGTAACTTCCTGGCCGGCCTCTTGGCCGTCACTGAGGATGACTCCCGAAAGCAGGGCACGCTCGTAGGGCAGCGACAGTCCGACGGCGGCGTTCCGCACGCCGGGAATCTTCCGCATGGCAGCCAGACTGGCATCGAGCAGCTTTCGGAAAGTTGCAGACTCGTAGTAGTGGACATCATCGAGAGAGGTTTTAGCGGCCATAACGCCATTTGGGTTAAAACCTGGAGGCATGGTTTCCAAGTGCACGAGGGTGCGGATCAGCAGCCCGGAGGCGGCTAAGAGCACGACAGTAAGCGCAACTTCTCCGGCAATCAATCCTTGCCGAAGGCGAACCTTGCCCCCGCCGATGACCGCGCGGCTTGCAAAAGAAGACCGCAAGTCGACTCTCCTAGTGGTAAGGGCAGGCAACATGCCGAAGAAGATGCTGGTCAACAAGGAGAGGAAAAGCGTGAACGCCAGGACGCGGCCGTCGAGAGGCACGTTCGCAACGGGCAGAAAATGTTCGGGCAGAAGCAACAATAGACTGCGCAGTGCAAGGAAACCCAGGCCTAAAGCTGCGGTTGCTCCCAAGAAGGCCAGCAGCAAGTTTTCAATCCAAAGCTGCCTCTGAATCTGCCAGCCAGATGCACCCAGCGCCACGCGCGTCGCTATCTCAGCGGTACGGCGCAGCATCCGGACCAGAGTCAACCCGGCGAGATTCGCGCAGGCAATCAGCAAAATGAAACCCGCCGCGAGCATTAGCGCCAGGACCTGAGGTTGCAAAGTATCCGTTTCACCTTTTTGCAGCGGCACCGAGTAGTAGGTGATGTTCGCGCCAGGATTGCTCTCGACAAAATGCTGCACCCGGAGGCTCCGGAACCACGCGCGATTCATTTCGGCATCCGCCTCTTGCCAACTTGCGCCGTCTCGCAGCCGCGTGATTGCTTGAAAGTTCGTTCCCACGCCTTCGCCTTCCCGGCTTGGCTGGAGAGCAATATATAGATCGGCGTTCAAAGGAGTGGTTGCGCTCTCTGGAAGCACACCAACAATCGTGTACGGCTCGCCCTTCAGCAGCATGGCTTGTCCCAGGGCATTGGGACTTGCGCCAAAAACCGTGCGCCACAAGGAATAACTTAGGATGGCTGTTTTGGGGCCGTGCGCACGATCCTCGTCCCCCGAGAAATTGCGCCCAAGAACCGGATGGAGTGCCAACACGTCGAAATAGTGTGCTGAAACGCGTCCCGCTTGAAGATATTGCACCTGAGACCCCGCCTGAAGATTCATCCCGGAGGTCCTTCCGTGGGAAACAGCGGAAATCAGAGAGGGCACGTTGTCACGCAGCAGCTCCCATTGTTCGCCGTCTATATTCCTTCTCATGTCGTAGGAGTCGGGCCCGGTAGTTCGGGCATAGATTGCTCCCATGCGTTCCGGCCGAGCGTAGGGAAGATCTTTCAGCAGGAGTGCATTCACAATCGAAAAAATCGCAGTGTTTGCGCCAATCGAGAGCGCAAGAGTGAGAATTACGGTAACGGTGAAGCCCGGGTTGCGCGCCAACATTCGCGCGCCAAAGCGCACGTCCCGGCCGAGGCGATCCGACCATAGCCAGCGGCCGGATTCGTAAAAGCGTTCTTGGGCTTGCATGATGTTGCCAAAGGAACGGCGCGCGGCGGCGCGGGCGTCCTCTTCCGTCAACCCCTGCTCGCGCAAGCGCTCGCTCTCCTGCTGTAGGTGTGCTTCGATTTCAGCGGTGAAGTCGTTTGCCTTTCGCTTGCGTCGGAACATCGCAGTAGTCCTCCCTTCAAAAACCTTCTTGCCGCATTACCGCCGCGATTCCGGCGGCACCAAGTTGTTCGCGCGGTAGTAAACGACCAGCTGGCCGAAGTGTTCGGTGCTGTGTTCGATGGCGGTGATCCAGATATAGGAGTTATGGACGACGTGCTTCCCAGTTTCCCACCCGAAGGGGGTCGTTTTGTCCAGACCGGCATCCCCTTGCTGTTTGATCACCGCCGCCCCGTCGGCAACCGCCTGCTCAATGAGTTTCACGACGTCGGCTTTTGTCTTGTAAGCCTCCCGGGACGGATTGTGCTTATCCTTGCCAAAGTCGGGGCCAAGGTTCGATCCGGAAACCCTGCTGATGAGATCGTAATCGACGGCAGCGACGTGCAGAAGGTTTTCGGCAAAGGTGCGCTGGTCTTTCTGCAGTTTGAAATCGTACTTGTCTTCGGGGAAATCCCTAGCCATGGCCATCAGCTTATTGCCAATCTGGTTCCACCACTCGAGCGTCTCGTCTGCCCGGGAACGCGCAGTGGGCGGGGCCTGACTCTGCGTCTGGCCTTGGCTGTAAAGACTCGTTCCGGCGACGGCAAGCAGCGCGACCGCAGCGAGTGCAAGCCCGGACCACTTCGCAGACTGCTTGGTCATAAATTCCTCCTGCGGGTTGGCCGTCAATTTGACTTTCCCCGGCTGGCTGGCGGCACAATTCCGTTCATGCGCAGATATTCCACCATCTGCCCGTAGTGATCATAGGCGTGGGCAACGCCAAACTCAGCCAAGTGCAAGCGCGTCGCCTTGCCGTTCCCGGCGGTCTGCAGCATGTTCTCCGCCGTCAACGTAGCAGCGGCTTGGTGACCCAAAGCAAAAGAATCCTTCAGGAACTTGATGATGTCGGCTTTGCTCTTTAAGTCCGGAGGACCATTCCCATCCTTTATGCTCTCGGGCACCTTAGCGCCGGTAAGCGGCGACCAAATAAAATAGTTGGAAGAGGCGACGTGCTTGACCTGCACGGCAAAGGTGCGCACACCCTGGTACTCGCTCCCTGGAATGTTCAAGCTGTCAGGAGAGAAGTTGAATTTATCTTCCGGCATGACTTCCGCGGCTTCCACAATCTGCTTTTCGACCGTGCTGATCTCGCGATCCACGATGGAAGCTAGGCTTGGCGAAGACTGCTGCGACTGTTGTGCCGGAACCGTACTCGCGCCTGCGGCGCTCCGTATGTGTTTTCCCGAGGAGGCCACGGTAAAGATGAGAACTGCCGGCAGCACAAAGATCCGCATTTGTTTCATTGGAGACTCTCCTGGCTTGCGTCCGAACATGGCCTCGCTTCTCTGCCATCGCGGCTTGAACTATTCGTGTCTCAGCGCGATCATCGGATCGACACGCATGGCTCGCCGCGCCGGAACGTAACATGCGAATAGAGCAACGACGACGAGGAGAACCGCAACTCCCGCAAAGGTCAGAGGATCTGTCGGCTTCACGCCGTAAAGCAGTCCTGCCATTGAGTGCGAAACGATAAGGGCGCCGACCAGCCCAACCGCAGCACCAGCGACGGCGAGTGCCAATCCTTGACGTACAACGATGCGCAGTATGTTCCGCCGTTGCGCACCCAGCGCGATGCGAATTCCGATCTCGTGAGTGCGCGCGCTTACGATGTAGGAAATCACTCCGTAAATTCCAAGTCCAGCGAGCAGCAAGGCGGTCAGAGCGAACAGCGCAACTATTTCCATCGAGAAGCGCCTCTCGGCGAGCGACGCGGATACGGTCTCGTCGAGCGTCTGTGCGCCGGAAACGGGAAGCGTCGGATCGACGGATTGCACTTGTTCGCGCACCTCATTGGGAATCGCAGCAGCGTCCAAATTTCCTCGTAGAAATATCGCCAGGCGTTTTCCTCCGGTCTGATACAAGTCTAGATAGATTTTGGGAACGCCCGCTTCCGCCAGCGATTCTGTCCTGGCGTTGGCGATCAGGCCGACTACGGTAATCCAGGGCGAATTCGCTTTGGCTTTCCTGAAACGCTTGCCGATAGGATTTTGGTTTGGCCAGTACGTCCGCGCGAAGGCTTCATTGATCACCGCGACTTGCGGCGCCGTATCATGGTCCGATTCGTCAAACGAGCGACCGCGCAGCAAAGGCATTTTCAGTAAATGAAAATACTCCGGCGTAACGCTGGACCGTTCTGCGACCGCGGGCTCGCCGCTCGGAATGTCGCGCCGCTCGACGGTGAATAAGAACTGGCCCTCGGATATTAGTTTTAGATCCCGCAGACTCTCGTCTAACGGAATAGACGCAGTATCTCCGAGGGCTGCTTCTTCGACTTTCGGCAGCGCTCTACTGCGGCGAAGTAATTCACGAAAGAACGGCGCCTCCTGCGCAGGGGTTAGGTAGGTGTCGGTTTTCGGATCATTGGGATCAGGCAGCCTTGTGCGGACGGTCATTACATTTTGCGGAGTGAATCCGAGCTGCACATTCACTAGGTCCCGGAAACTGCGCAGCAGAAGACCGGCAGCAGCCATCAGCACCAACGAGAGCGCAAATTCGATGACCACCAGAACGCGGCGAGTCCGCGCTTGCTCCCCGGAACCGCTCGAGCCGCGCCCTACCTGTTTAAGCATATGCGTCAGATCCAGGCGATCCGCTTGTAAAGCGGGCACCAAGCCGAAAATCGCGCCACTGACAACGGAGGCGCCGAGAGCGAAAAACAAAACGGGCGAGTTAATCGAAATTTCATTGAGCCGCGGCAGGCTCCCGGGCAGGAGCCGCAGCAAAAATCCTTTAGCGCAGAAAAGAATCGCCAAGCCGGCGATTCCGCCGAGCAGGGAGAGCAGCACGCTCTCCGTCAGTAGCTGTGACACCAGCCGCTTCCGCGCGGCCCCGAGCGCCTGGCGAAGGGCCATTTCGCGCCCTCTTGCGCTGGCGCGCGCGAGCAGCAGATTCGCGACGTTCACGCAACCGATCAGCAGGACCACTCCCACGGCGCCAAGGAGCAGAATCAGCGATCGCCGATTATTGCCGACTACTCTTTCCTTGAGCGGCAGCAAGCGCACCGTCCACGCGCTCTGCTTCGGATAATCCTCCGGGAATTCCTTCTGCAAAGCCGCGACAAGCGCGTCCAAGCGGCTTTGCGCCGCCGCAATGGTCAATCCAGGCTGCAATCGGGCGACGGCTGTCGGGAGGTTTCTCCCGCTACGCGGCGGGTGATCAGACATAGGCGGGCCGTAAAAACTAGTCGCGATCCAGGCCTCTATGTTCCTTTCTTCCGTGGTTCGCCCCGGCGCGTCGAAACCCTTGGGCATGACGCCAACGATGCGGTACAAGTCGGTATCGAGCCGCATGCTGCGGTCCAAAATATGCGGGTCGCCTCCGAACGCCCGCTTCCAAAGGCCGTCGCTAATGAGCACTTCCAGCAGAAGGCCGGGCGAGTGATCCTCGGGATTGAAGGCGCGGCCCAATTGCGGCTTGACGCCCAGCAGCGCGAAATAATTCGGCGCGACGATAAGCAAGCGGACGCGCGCCGGTTGAGATGAGCCGGTGAGATTATTTTCGTCGAACCACGTCGGCGAAACGTATTCGAAAATTCCTGAGCGATGGAGATCCTGCCACTCGGGCTCGGACATTCCCGCATCCCGCGCGCCGACGCCGGGTAGATCATCCTGGATACTTACGAGCTGCTCCGGTTGTGGATACGGCAGTGGATGCAACAGCGCGGCGTCCACCACGCTGAAAATCGCCGTTGTGGCTCCGATGCCTAAGGCAATCGTTAAGACGGCAATGGCGGTGAAGCCGGGAGACTTGCGCAGCATACGCAGACCGTAGCGGAGGTCCTGCCACAAGTGCTCGCACCAAAGCCACCGGCCGGATTCGTAGAAGCGTTCTTTGGCTTGCATGAGGTTGCCGAAAGAGCGGCGCGCGGTTGCCCGGGCATCTTCTTCGCTCAGCCCCTGCGCGCGCAAGCGCTCTATCTCGAGCTGGATGTGAGCCTCGATTTCAGAGCTGAAGTCGTCGAGTTTGCGTTTGCGCCCGAACATGGCTTCAGCTTGCCCGTTGCGCTCCTAGAATCCGCGCGATGGCTCCCGTCAATCGCTTCCACTTATTGGTTTCTTTGACCAGTTGTCTGCGGCCGGCTGCCGTCAGCAAATAGAACCGCGCCTTACGGTTGTTTGAAGAAATCCCCCACTTCGCGGAAATCCAGCCGCGCTCTTCGAGGCGCTGGAGTGCGGGATAGAGAGCGCCATGCTCGACGAGCAACTCTTTTTCCGAGGTTTCCTGAATGGCGCGTGCGATCCCTTGCCCATGCTGGGAGCCAAAGATCAGCGTGCGGAGGATCAGCAGATCCAGGGTGCCCTGGAGCAATTCGAGGCGTTCTTTGGTTTCTTGGGTAGACATATAACCTGAGTATGGAAACGTTTGGGTAAGATGTCAACCCAAAATATCAACGCGCAGGATCGAGGAGTTCCCTACGCGGCAGCGATGCGCCGGATTAAGTCTTCTTGCTCGGATTGGGATTCGGCGCCGATGGTGAAGGCGTCGAGCAGATTGAGGCCGAGTGCGAAATTGAGGGCTTCGTCCTGGCGGTGGCGAAGGTCGCCCTGGCCGAAAATCTTCATGCCAATGATGCCCTTACCGGCGGCGCGCATTTCACGCATGACGCTGACAACGGTAGTGGGGTCGGAGTCCATATAGGAACCGATGGGATTGATGCGCACGAGATGAACCTCGACCCAGGGAGATTTTGTGGCGGCGCGAAGCGCTTCGATGCTGTGGCAAGAGCAGCCATGAGCGCGAATGATGCCTTTTTCCTTGGCTTCGCTGAGGACATCCATCACGCCTTTGAAGCGCTCAGTCCAATCACCCTCGGTAAGGCAATGCATCAGGCAGACATCGATATGATTGGTGCCAAGCTCGCGGCGGAAGCGATCGAGATCGGCACGGGCGCTAGCAGCGTCGCGCGCCCAGGTCTTGGTGAGGATGGTGACTTTATCGCGGGGGAGGTGTTTGAGGGCTTCGGCAACGTGCGCGTGGCTGCCGTAAGAATCGGCGGAGTCGAAGAAGCGCAGGCCGTGGTCGTAGCCGTTGAGGAGCAAGTCGGAGAGCCCCTTAAGGCCGAGAGCAGTCTGGTGTGAATGATGGGCGACGCCGACGGTTCCGGTACCCATGGCGAGGCGGCTGGTCTGGATGCCGGTTTTGCCGAGTGTCACAGTGTCTGAGGCGCTGAATTTTCGCGGGAGGGGACTGAGCGCAAAGGCGCGGCGTGCGAACCCCGAGGCTTGAAGTGCAAGAGCGCCGGCTGTGCAAGCGGAGCGATGGAGGAATTCGCGGCGTTTCATGGAGCCTCCTTGCGACGGAGCCTCTCGGGCAGCTCGTGTCTCAATAGACGCACGGCGATGCCATTGGGTTATCCTGCCTCGCGCTAGAGTGAAGCTCGAGGAACTTCGTAGTAGAGGAATTGTACCCCCACGCCCGATTTGTCATTGGAAACTCCCAGCGGTTCGACATGCGCGACGCGGCCGGTGAAGCACCATTCAGCGACGTCGTCCCCAACCACTTCCCGAGGCATTTTCAAGTGCACTTGAATCAAGACCCCTTGGGCAAGCCTCTGGTCCGTGGCGAAATAAACGCCATGGTTGCAGATATTCATAGAGGCGGCATCCTGTTCAAGATCCTCAGGCGCTTGCACGGGGCGAAACTTCAAGGGGACTTTCATAATCAAACGACGCGCAGAACGACGCTCCGATGTCAGCATGCTTATCCTTTTGGACCTGGGAGGGACCAGGCTGAGTCTCGGGCGGGAGAAGTGCAGTCTTACGAATGCAGCCCGGAACGGTCAAGCTATTTCTATTATTGGAAAGGCGTTTCGCGACGATAAGCGCCGTTAATTCAGAATCGAGGTAGCGATTTCGTCTCTCCTTGACAATCTACCTATGAGCGGCGTATATATGTCGAACGTCTAGGAGGCGGGATGCCGATCGAGAAATCAGACCTGTTGCAGGGGACGCTGGACATGTTGATCCTGAAAATTGTCGCGCTCGGTCCCGTGCACGGGTATGGCATCTCGCAGCGTATCAAGCAGATCTCCAAGGAAGTGCTGCAAGTGCAGCAAGGGTCGTTGTATCCCGCGCTGCATCGCCTGGAAAAACGAGGATGGCTCGCCGCGGAGTGGGGCGAATCCGACAACGGGCGGCAGGCGAAGTTCTACAAATTATCCGTGAAAGGCCGCAAGCAACTGGCGAGCGAGGAATCGAACTGGCACCGCCTGGCCGGGGCGGTGGGGCACATTCTTCAGACGGCCGAATAGGAGTTCGCTATGTCCTGGTGGAAATCGCTCTTTCGTAAAGAGGCGCTAGACACACAACTCGATTCTGAGCTCCGCTTTCACATTGAAAAGCTTGCAAACGATAACGTCGCCGCGGGCATGACGCCCGAAGAGGCGCGAAGGCAAGCGGCGCTGGAATTCGGCGGGCGGGAACAGATCAAGGAAGAAGTACGCGACGTCTACCGTATCCGACTCCTCGACGCCACTGTCGCCAATCTCAAATCCGCCTTCCGCTTCATTCGTAAATCTCCCACATTTTCCGCCACCGTGATTCTTACCCTTGCGCTGGGTATCGGCGCTAACAGCGCTGTCTTCTCCGCCATCGACGCCATCCTCCTCAAGCCTCTCCCGTTCCCCGAAGCTGATCAGCTGATGCGCGTCGACCAATACAATCCGAAAACTTCAAGCCCGCTCCATTTGGTTGCTCCGGTCCGTCTCGAAGACTGGAATAGCCTCAATTCCACCTTCCAGGCGCTCACCGGCTATTACAGCGAAGATGTTTCCGAGTCCACCGGCCCTCTGCCGGAAAGGGTAACTCGCGCGTGGGTCTCTCCCCGTTTCTTTCAAGTCTGGGCCGTTTCGCCCATGTTGGGCCGTGAATTCACGCCTGACGAAGAGACTCTCAACGGCCCGGCCGCGGCCTTGATCAGCGATCGCTTCTGGCGCAGTCGCTTCAACGCCGATCGCAACATCGTCGGGAAAAATCTGCGCCTCGATGGGCATCTAACTCCGATAGTCGGCGTAATGCCTCCATCTTTCCTCTTTCCCAATCGCGAGGCGGATTTTTGGTGTCCTATTCCTGCCGGCCTTTCATACGGTCAAGCCCGGCAAAACAACTGGTTCGTCGTCATTGGACGACTCAAACCCGGCGTCACGGCCGCGCAAGCTCGCGCGAATCTCGCCACTGTGCAGGCACAGCTTGGCCGCCAGTTTCCCAAAACCGACGCGGAACTCTCCGTAGGCGTTGAGCCGCTTAAGGAAATCACTATCGGCGATTCGCGCCGTTCCCTCTGGCTGCTCTTTGGCTCCGTCACTCTGCTGCTGTTGATCGCGTGTACCAACATTGTGGCGCTGCTCTTGTCTCGCTCGACGCAGCGTCAGCACGAAATCTCCGTCCGTTTCTCCTTGGGCGCTCCTCGCGGCGCGCTCATTGCTCAGCTGCTTACCGAAACTTTTGTCCTGACCCTTATCGGCTCCGGACTTGGTCTGTTTCTCGCGGCGGCAGCGTCGGACATCTTCCGCGTACTGGCCGCGCAGCTTCCCCGAGTCGAAGAAATCCATCTCGACGCTCGCATCGTTCTCTATGCTTTGGCCTGCTCGGTGGTGGTCACGCTTCTCTGCGGATTGGTCCCCGCCGTTCGCGGCACGCGCCGCAGTCTCTCTGCGTCGCTTGCGCAATCCGGCCGTTCGCAAGTCTCGGGACGAAATCCGCTGCAGTGGCTGCTCGTCGGCATCCAGGTCGCCCTCGCTGTAACCCTGCTCGCCGGCGCCGGACTGCTTCTCCGTAGCTTTCAGGAACTCGGCCGTGTCAGCCCCGGCTTTGACGCCGCCAACATCCTCACCTTCCAGCTCAGCATGAATTGGGGCGAAACCGGCGACATGAAAAAATTGCGCCAGTTCACCGATCGCATTCTCGAAACGCTACGCGCGACGCCCGGCGTCGCCGCGGCGGCTATCTCCGTCGGCGTTCCCGGAGTTCCCTTCCGTTATCAAACCGAACTTAAGCTCACCGAAGGCCGCGCCGACACGGAGCCCAAAATCGTAGCTGAGAACCGTTTCGTGTCCGCCAGCTACTTTGTCACCATGCGCATCCCGCTGCTCGCCGGTGAAATCTGCCGCGAAACCGACGGCCCGCCTTCCGTCGTTGTGAATCGAGCCTTCGCGGACGCCTATTTCCCCGGCGCCCCTGTCATTGGCCATCACGTACAATCCATGAATCTGGGCTACTCTGGCGCTGCTGAAATCACTGGCATCTCCGGCGATGCCCGCGAAACGGGCCTCGACCATCTCCCCGTTCCCACCGTCTATTGGTGCGCTCCCGTCGCCGAGCCTGGCACCTTTTTCCTTGTCCGAACCCGCAATGCTCCCATGACCATGGCCGAAACCATCCGCCGGCAAATCCATGAAATCGAGCCCCATCGCTCCGTCTATGACGTTGCTCCACTCGAGCAGCACTTCTCCGATGCGCTCGCGGAAAATCGCCTCCGAACTATCCTCCTCACCTTCTTCGCCGCCACCGCCCTGTCTCTGGCCGGCATCGGCCTCTACGGCACGCTCAGCTATTCCGTCAATGTTCGGCAACGGGAAGTCGCTCTCCGCTTGGCTCTTGGCGCTCTCCGCGGCCAGATCGTTAGGCAATTCCTCTGGCAAGGCCTCGCCGTGTGCCTCGCAGGCTGCCTGGCGGGTTGGGCTCTTGCGGCCGCTTCCACCCGTCTTCTCGCCGGCTTGCTTTACGGAGTCTCGCCCTCCGACGTCCCAACACTATCCGCAGTGATTCTTCTGGTCTTGGTCATCGCCGCCGTCGCTTCTCTCGTACCAGCCGTGCGCGCAGCACGTACGGAGCCTATGCAGGTTTTGCGCGACGAGTAACGTAGCGCGCGGACTTGGACTTCGCACGATGCCAGCGCTTCCCCCCAAATTCGCTGAGTGATATCCTCGCGTCGGCATGAACAGGAAAAACCTTCAGTGAATATCTACCTGTTGCTACACAATCTTTGGAATTCCGTGGCCGAGGTGCAGAAATGAAAAATGAGAAGCGTGCCGATGGAGCAGTTGAAAAAGGATTGACCCGGCGTAAGTTTTTGGGACAGAGCACGGCGGCGATGGCGTTTTCGATTGTGCCGCGTCATGTACTGGGTGGGCCGGGTTTCGTGCCGCCGAGCGACAAGGTCAACATTGCCTTTATTGGCGTGGTCTCGCAGGGATTGCGCGGTATTCTGCACTTTCTGAAGGAACCGGACGTGCAAGGGGTTGCGGTGTGCGACGTGAACAAGAGCAGCGCGGATCATCCGCAGTGGGACACGCACGAATTCTGCAATTCGGTGCGGAAACTTCTCGGCGTGGACACCGGATGGGATTGGCTGAGCCCGGATCAGCCAATTCAGTTGACGCATTCGATGCGGGTGACGAGCGGAGTGGCGGGACGCGAGCCGTGCCAGCAGATTGTGAACGGGTATTACGGGTCCAAGCAGACATCCGGAAAATACAACGGGTGCGCGGCCTACAGCGATTACCGCGAACTGCTGGAAAAACAAAAAGACGTTGATGCGGTGGTGGTGTGCACGACGGACAATTTGCATGCCGCGGTATCGGCAGCGGCGATGAAGAAAGGCAAACACGTGTTTTGCCAGAAACCGCTGACACACACGATTTATGAAGCGCGGCGGTTGGCGGAAATCGCGCGTTCGACCGGGGTAGCGACGCAGATTGCGGTGGGGAACCAAGCGTCGGAAGCGACGCGACAGTTGTGCGAATGGATTTGGGACGGGGCGATTGGGCCGGTGCGCGAGGTGCACAATTGGTCGAGCCGTCCATACTGGCCGCAAGGCATTGAACGGCCGAAGGAAGCCCAGCCCGTCCCCGATGGGCTGGATTGGGACCTCTGGCTCGGCCCGGCGGCGGATCGTCCTTTCCATCATGCTTATGTGCCTTTTGTGTGGCGGGGATGGAGCGATTTCGGGTGCGGAGCCTTGGGCGACATGGGTTCGTACAGCTATGACACGATTTTCCGCGTGTTGAAGCTGGAGGCGCCGCTGAGCGTGGAGGCCAGTTCAAGCGAGCGCTACGAGGAGACTTATCCGATCGCTTCGATTATCCGATACAGCTTTGCCGCGCGCGGCGATATGCCAGCGGTGAAATTCATCTGGTATGACGGCGGATTGAAACCGCCGCGGCCGGAGGAATTGGAAGAGAACCGTCCCTTGACAGGGGAAGGTGAAGAAGAAGACGAAGGGCTGCTGTTTGTGGGAGACCGCGGCAAGATTTTGTGCGGGTTCAACGGTGCGCGGCCGAAATTAATTCCGCAAGCAAAGATGGATGCTTACAAGCAGCCGGCGCCGACGCTGCCGCGTTCGCCGGGGAACGAGCGGGAATGGCTGGATGCCTGCAAGGGAGGCAAGGTCAAGCCGGGAGGGAATTTTGAGTTTGAAGGGTTGGTCACGGAGACACTGTTATTGGGTAACGTGGCGGCGCGCGCCAGGCAAAGACTGAATTGGGATCGCGCGAGTATGAAGGTGCTTAACTCGGATGCGGCGCAGAAGTTTGTGGCTCCGGAGCGGCGCAAGGGTTGGGAACTGTAGTGGACCAGCAATTACACGGTGATTAGATTTTTGGGAACGTGGTGAGGCTTTTCCGGCTGGTCGTGATGGGCCCACCATTCACGCCAGGCTTGGGGATCCTTGCCGAAAGAGGCGCCGGTGATGGCTTGCAAGGCGGCATAAATCAAGTTCTGAGTCTCAATGTCGACGGAATCGTCATCCAGAAGATTCAAGAGCTGGGGAACAGCGGTCAAACGCTGCTCGCCGGTGAGCATACCGGAACGCGCGAGGTTGGTGGCGGCGCGTTCGCGAATTTGTTTCGCGGGATCGTGAGCGAGAATGGAAAGAAGCGGGTCGATAGATTCCTCGGTGCCCAGCATGGCCAATCCTTCAACAGCCCAGAAGCGGATCTGCTGATTCGAATCCTGGGAATAGCGTTGAAGCGTGGTCAAAACCTTGGAGGGCTCAACGCCGCGATTGCCGAGGGCACCCAGTCTCCACAGGGCGAGATAGCGGCTGTCCGGATCGTTATGAATTTGGTTGAGAAGTTTTGTGAGACTCTGCGGCGATTTCCTGAGATTGTTGGCGACCAGATCGACTTCCACGGCGGCGACGCGAACGCGCGGATCGTCGGAGTCGAGGGCCTGCAGAACGATATGGAAGAGCTGGTCTGTGTCGTGGAGGCGGCCGCGCCAGGAATCGAGATTCTTGTGGATCAAGCCGAGAGACTGGTCGGGACGATGGATAGCGAGTACGAGGAGGCGCTCGGCCTGCTCTTGAGGCGCCAAGTGACTGATGGCTTCGAGGTCGGAACTGGCGGCGCCGGATTCGGAAGCGGGCACGAGCGCGGATGACAGTTTTGCCGTGGACGCTTGCGACGGAGCGCCGTGGAGCCAGTTCGGTCCAGAAAACTCAAGGCATGCAACCTGGTAACCGGCGAAAGTGGAAAGCGCGGCCAGCAGCAAAAGAAACGCGGCGTAACGAGGCACGCGTTTCGGAGCGACCGAAGCGCGGTTAGTGGCTCGTTCCGCGTGTGGAGCGGGCTGAGATGCCCCGGTGATGTCTCTCGATGAGTCGATCATAGGTCGTCGCCGCGCAGTCTTTGGCGCGCGCTGAAGGCAAGTTAAGCGGAGAGAAAGTGGTCACCAATGGTACGGCAGGCCAGCAGGCCTAGTTCTCGCGGGCAACCCTTTTAATTTCAATGAATTGGAGCCGTTACTGGTACGCGGCACGCGATCGAATCCCGTCCGAAGGAACAGTAGGTAAATGGGCGGCCATTACGATAGCGAATGTTGCAGACGGTCCTAGGGGTGTGGACCAAGAGAAGGAGGCTGTGCGGAAAAACGTCCAGTGACGCAGACTGGGTGTCCGCAGAAAGGTCCGGGATACAAAAGGCGTACTTTGCCGGGAGTGGAGGGTCTGCTAGAATAAGGAGCTTGGTTTGGCGACATTTCGAGCAGGAAATCCAAGCCCAAATAAAAACTGAAGCAGGAACAAAAATGGCACTGAAGTGTGAGTTCTGCGGCAAAGCGCCGCATTATGGGAACGTGATCAGCCACGCAAACAACACGCGGCGGCGCCGGTGGAATCCAAACTTGAAGCGCGTGCGCGCGGTGGTGGCAGGCGTGAGGAAGCAAGTCCGTGTTTGCACGGCGTGCATCCGCGCCGGCAAGGTAAAGAAAGCGGCCTGAGTCTCCAGCCTTGAAATTGACCGTGGCGAACCAGTGTTCCGTGGGGCATCCGATGAAGCACTCTTGGGGAGTGAAGCGCGCGGTAGCATGGCTGCCGCTGGCGGCGATGGTTTTCGCCGCGAGCGCGGGCTGCAACAAGGAAGTGCAGCACGCGCCCGATGTGTGGGCAGTGGTGAACGGGAAAGAAATCAAGCGGGAAGAAGTCGACAAATACTATCGCACGCGGGTTAACCCGGAAGGGCAAGAGCCTTCGCTGGAAGAATCGCTGTCACAAAAGCTGAACGTGCTCGACGAGCTGATCTACAACGAAATTCTGCTCGAAAAGGCCAAGAAGCTGAACCTTGAGGCGAGCGACGGCGAAGTAGAAGACAAGTTCACGGAGCTGAAGAGCCCTTACACCGAAGACGAATTTCAGCGGCGACTGAAAGATCAAGCCATGTCGGTGGAAGATTTGAAACTTCAGTTGAGGCGGCAACTTTCGATTCAGAAGCTGCTGAACCGCGAAGTGGTGGCGAAGATTACCATCACCGACCAGGACGTCACTGATTTTTACAACGCCAATAAACCGCAGTTCAACGTGGCGGAACCGCAGTATCACATCGCGCAGATCGTGGTTACTCCCCGAAAAGAACAGCAGCTTCGCAACCGGAAGAACGACGACGCCAGCAACGAAGCCGAAGCCGAACGCAAGGTGAAGATGCTGATGGACCGGCTGAACAGCGGAGCGGACTTCGCACAATTGGCGATGGACTATTCCGAAGACATGAATACGTCTGGAACGGGCGGCGACCTGGGCTACGTTCCGGAATCGGCGCTGAACCAATCGGACCCCGCGCTGAAAAAGGCCGTGGTGGGATTAAAGGCCGGGCAAGTCAGCCAGCCGATTCAGGTGCAGTCGAAAGAAGGCGCGCGCGTCCTGATTTTGAAATTGATTACCCGTGAATCGCCCGGGCTGCGTGGAATTGCCGAACCGCAAGTGCAGCAAACCATCCGCGATACGCTGCGCAACCGCAAGGAACAGTTGCTGCGCCTCGCGTACCTGGCGATCGCCCGGAATGGGGCAATGGTGAAAAACTACCTGGCGGAACAAGTCATGGAAGCTGCGGGTAAATTGCCGGATGCGGCGAAGACCAACATGCCGCAGAAATCCATTGGGCACTAATTCTGAACTACAATTGAGTCGATGCTGTCAGGGTGATTCGTGACTGGTGACTCGTGACTGGTTCGAAGCAAGCCATATGCTTGTTCTCCTCCCCTGATCGTTGACTCCATTATTTTTGACCGCGAAGATGAATTCACTCTACGCGACGATGCAGAGAATTTCGCCAGCGTTGACGGGCTGGCCTTCGGCGGCGAGGACCCGCTCGATGATGCCGCTTTTAGGCGAGCGGATTTCATTTTGCATTTTCATGGCTTCGACGACCAGGAGGCCCTGTCCGGCTTCGACGGGGTCTCCTTCTCTCACGAGGATGCGCACGATTTTACCCGGCATGGGCGCCAAAATTTGCTGGCGGCCTTCGGCCTCGACCGTGCCGTGGCGGCGGCCGCCCCAGGCGCGCGGGTCGATGACTTCGGCAGTGAATTCGTGCGCGCCGGTCTGAAGTTTCAGTTTGCCGTCCGGAGATTGCGTCACACTGATCTCGAAACATTGACCGTCCAGCAAGATGGAGATGGTGTCGGGGGAGATCTCGACGGCGTCGACGGCCAGCGACCGGCCATCGAGCGTAACGCGCCAGCCGGAAGCATGGCGTTCGAGTTCAATGACACGTGATCGCTGCTGCGAGTTGGAAGACGCGAGTTGGACTTCATATCTCATGGCAGGCGGTCCAGTTGTTCGCGGCGGCCTTCCAGCTTCCAGCGGGAAGGCTGATCTGCGGAAGAAGTTGATTGAGAAGAATGTTTATCAGACTGATTCGCCTGCGAGATGGCGGCGGCGATAGCGGCGGCATCCGAAGCGGAACTCTGGCCAGAATTGTCGTTGGCAGAGGCCGCGGTAGAAAGCGGCCGGCGGAGCAACTCGTCGAGCCACCGAGTGTGAATTTCGCCGCGGAGAAAATCTGGTTCAAGCAGGATGCGGCGGAAAAGGCCGACGTTGGTTTTGATGCCGGTAATGGTGTACTCGTCGAGGGCGCGGCGAAGTCGGGCGATGGTTTCCTCGCGGCTATTGCCCCAGGCGATGAGTTTGCTGAGAAGCGGATCGTAGTCGTTGGGAACTGTCCAGCCGTCATAAACGCCTTCGTCCAGCCGGATTCCCGGACCGCTGGGAACGTGACGAGAAAGAATTTTCCCCGGTGAGGGGAAGAAATTGTTATCGGGATCCTCGGCGTAGAGACGAACTTCCATGGCGTGGCCGCGCGGGGTGATGGATTCCCAGGCGAACGGCAAGCGGTGGCCGGCGGCGATCGCGATCTGAAGCTTAACCAGATCGAGGCCAGTCACCTGTTCGGTGACGGGATGCTCGACCTGCAAGCGTGTATTCACTTCCAAAAAATAAAAATTGAGATTGGCATCGACTAGGAATTCGACCGTGCCGGCGTTGACGTAGCCGCCGGCGCGCGCGAGACGCACCGCGGCGTCGCCCATCTTTTTGCGCAGATCGGGCGTGATGATGGGCGAAGGAGCTTCTTCAATTACTTTTTGATGGCGGCGCTGGACGGAACATTCGCGCTCGCCAAGAGAAACTACGCGGCCGTGGGCGTCGGCGAAAATCTGGATTTCCACATGATGAGGCCGGTCGAGATATTTTTCGAGGTAGAGGCGGTCGTCGCCGAAAGCGTTCATGGCTTCGGAAGAAGCGTCGCGGAACGCGGAATCGAATTCGGCGTCGTTGTTGACGAGGCGCATGCCTTTGCCGCCGCCACCGGCGACGGCCTTCAGGAGAACGGGATAGCCCATGCGTTGCGCGAGAGCCTGGGCTTCGGCGAGGATTTCGATGGGGTCGTTGATACCGGGAACTGTGGGAACGTCGGCGCGGCGAGCGAGCTGGCGGCCGGCGGTCTTGGAGCCGAGCGCTTCCATAGCGTCGGCGGGCGGGCCGATGAAGGTGAGGCCGCGGTCCGTGCAGGCGCGCGGAAGAGCGGCGTTCTCCGCAAGGAAGCCGTAGCCTGGATGCACGGCATCGCAACCGGCGCGCCGAGCGACGTCCATCAGCTTATCGATCGAAAGATAGCTCTCGCGCGAAGGCGCTGGGCCGATGGGATAGGCCTCGTCCGAAAGGCGGACGTGCAGCGATTTGCGGTCCACCTCGCTAAAGACGGCGACGGAACGGATGTCCAGCTCGCGGCAAGCGCGCAGGATGCGCACGGCGATCTCACCGCGGTTGGCGATCAGAATTTTCTTGAACATAGAAAGTTGGGGCGAACCGCGAGTTTAGCACGCAGAAAAACGGGCGCCACGAATCCGAGGAGCGCTGGTTCCTGTGAGAAACTAATTCACGATCTTCTTCAAATCCTTCCACTTGACAAGGATGATGTGATTCTCCTCGAGCGCCTTCTTGAATTCGGAGCTGGTGACGGCATCGTAGTCGCGTTGGCGCCAGGCTGAACCGTAGCCTGGATGGTCCACCGTCACAGCTTGCAGTTCCGCATCGTCATGACCGAGGTGCACGATTATTTGGGTAAGGCCAGGTTTGAGGGTTTTCACCGCGTTGACATAAAAATCGCGCCACTCGTTCGCGTGCACTCTGGGGTTGACAATGACCACCGAATCCAGGACGACATCTTTTTCGGAAAGCGCACTTAGCAGTTGCGCAGGGGCGTCAGGAATCCGGACCGCCAGGAAAGGCAACTTGTACTCGTGCGCAACTTTGACGTACATGGCAAAAAGCTCCGGTGTGGAAAAGAGTACGCCCATGTGGCTATCGAGATGCGTTGGGTGAATTCCGAGACCTATGGCGCGCTCGACTTGGGCGCGGATTTCACGCTCGGCTTCCTCGGGCTTGAGGTTGCGGACCGCAGGAAGTGTTTCCGGCCAGAGGTACCCGGAGGGATCGGAGAGACTCGGAACCTTGTCCTTGGATTCCACGGACCCCCACCGGTATGTTTTCCACTCGCTGGTCAGGGCCAAGTGCAAGCCCAGGTCGGCATCGGGATGTGCTTTCGCGTAGGCCGCGACCTCGGTCAGCCAGGGGCCCGGCACGATGATGCTCGCAGACGTCACCGCGTTCTTCTCCAGCGCGTCAAAGCTGGCGGCATCCTCGGAGTGCGCGATGGCCAGATCGTCGGCGTGAACAATCAGGAGCTTTGAATCGGGGGGATAGCCCAAGCGTTCGGCTACGGTTTTACTCTGCGTGCATGCCTCGCCTGAGGCGAATGCCAGAAAAAAACCAACGAGTGCAAATTTTCGAAGGCGCATCGGAAGCCCCAGCAATCGAATTGAGCGCTAAAGGGTAGCATGGGCCTGGAAATGCCAGAAGCAGCAAACTCCTATAAGTCTGACACGGATTTAGCCGCCGAGGGTGATGCGCACCTCAAATTGCGCGGCGGCGGGGATGCCGCGGGGCACGACGGTGAGCGAGTTCAGCCGCGGAGTGTCGTGGATGATGTTAATGAGTTTGGTCAGCGTTGTGGCTTCGACCTGGTAACGGAGGGTGAGGCCGACCGGAATGGGTGAGCCATGGGGAAGAGCCGCGAAAGGCGTGATGCCATATTTGTTCTTCAAGCTGGCAACGATGCTGACGAGATCGGCGAGATTTTCTCGATCGATTCCGCCGTACTTCATGTATTCAAGCAAATAGTATTCGAGTGAATATTCACGGGCTGGGGTTGCCATGGGAATCTCCTATCCATCGGGTTCGCGGGGACTTCGCCTGAAGCGAAGGTGGGGAACTTCTGCCTCAGTATGCCGCAGCGGGAGCGTCTGTCAATCGGCGTATTACCGCGATAGCCAAAGAGAAAATCGGCAAATTCTGCCTAGACTTTAGTCCAGACGCACCCGAATCACCTGCCGGGTCAGAAAACTATAGCGGGATGTTGCCGTGTTTCTTGCGCGGATTTGTGTCGCGTTTGTTTTCGAGCGCGCGGAGAGCAGTGATGATACGGGCGCGGGTATCGGCGGGTTCGATGACCGCGTCGATGTAGCCGCGCTCAGCGGCGACAAAAGGATTGGCGAAGCGGTCTCGGAATTCAGTGATTTTTTCCTGGCGCAGTTTTTCGCGTTCCGATTCGGGAACTTTCGCCAAGTCCCGTTTGTAGACAATGTCCACCGCGCCTTCGGGGCCCATGACGGCGATTTCCGCGGTGGGCCAGGCGAAATTGGCGTCGGTGCGGATATGTTTGCTGGCCATGACGCAGTAGGCGCCGCCGTAAGCCTTGCGGGTAATGACGGTAATTTTTGGGACGGTGGCTTCCGCAAAGGCGAAGAGCAGCTTGGCGCCGTGCCGGATGATGCCACCGAATTCCTGCTGGGTGCCGGGAAGAAAGCCGGGAACATCCTCGAAGGTGATGAGCGGAATATTGAAGGCGTCGCAGAAACGAACGAAACGCGCGCCTTTCACGGAAGCATTGATGTCGAGAACGCCGGCGAGGAAAGCCGGCTGATTGCCGACGATGCCCACGGGGCGGCCGTCGAGGCGCGCAAAGCCAACGACGAGATTTTTCGCGAAATGTTCGTGGACCTCGAAGAAGAAACCATCGTCCACGATGGAGTGGATGGCGTCCTTGATGTCGTACGGCTTCTGGGGATCGGCGGGAACGAGGGTGTTGAGCGATTCGTCGCGGCGCGTCGGAGAGTCGGAAGTGGCGCGGCGGGGCGTATCTTCCAGATTGTTGGCCGGGAGAAAACTCATCAGTTCGCGAATCATGGCGAGGCAATCGGCGTCGTCGCGTGAGACGAAATGGGCCACGCCACTTTTCTCGTTGTGGGTCATCGCGCCGCCAAGCTCCTGCTTGGTCACTTCTTCGTGCGTCACGTTTTTGATGACGTCGGGGCCGGTGACGAACATGTAGGAAGTCTCGCGCGTCATGAAGATGAAATCGGTGATGGCTGGTGAGTAGACGGCGCCGCCGGCGCAAGGGCCCATGATGGCGCTGATCTGCGGGATCACTCCGCTGGCGAGCGTATTGCGCAGAAAAATATCAGCATAACCCGCGAGAGAGGCGACACCCTCCTGGATGCGCGCGCCGCCAGAATCGTTGAGGCCGATAACGGGGGCACCTGCGCGCATGGCCAGATCCATAATCTTGCAGATTTTCAGCGCGTTCGATTCAGAGAGTGACCCGCCAAAAACGGTAAAATCTTGCGCGAAAACATAGACTAGTCGCCCGTCGATTCGTCCGAAGCCAGTGACAAAGCCATCGCCCGCAGGCCGCTGCTCCTGCATCCCAAAATCGACGCAGCGGTGGCGTACAAATTTGTCGAGCTCCTCGAATGAGTTTTCATCAAGCAGCAGATCGACGCGCTCGCGAGCCGTAAGCTTCCCGGCTTTGTGTTCGCGCTCGCGGCGCTCGGCGCCGCCGCCTGCTTCAGCTTCCGCACTGAGACGCTGAAGGTCCTCCATGCGATCGTGGTGCTTCGCGTTGCCGGGCGCTGCCGGCTTTTTCTCAGGCAAGAGGCTCTCCGGGAGCGGCCGATTTATCTTTGTGGAAAATGCGCACGGCGAGATGCGTCGCCAGCCAGGTCGTGCCAAGAAGCAGAACCACGCCTAAGAGCATTTCCGAGCCGATGGCGATGGCGCGCTGTGCGGGGGCCTCGATAGAAGTGACATAAACGGTGGCGCGGACCAGTGTGAACATGGCGCCGAGGGTCATCGCGATGATCAGTGCGGTGGTAAAGATGGAAGCGAGAACCATTTTCATAAGAGGAAGCTCGCGGAGTGTACCATCCTCCGCAAGAAGAATAACGCAGGCGCCGCCAAATCAGAATGACGAAGCGCAACGGCCGTCGCTGAGAACCTCAGCGCAGGCCCGACCAATCGTCGGCGACGATGATGGAGTCGCTCGGATTTGACGGATCGTACTTGATGCTGGCGGGCTGGCCGGTGACTAGCCGCTCGAAACGGATCTGCCCCTCGAGCCCGGTAATGTCTTGAGCCGTGTGATACGTGACCCCGGAAATCGCATAGCTGTACGAAACCAGATGGCGGGGGCGCGTGTCGGGAATCGGCCGTGCCCGGGGTCCGAACATCCGTTTGGCCAGTGGTTCTTCGGGCGGATGCTCTACGAGTTCCACGACTTGGCCCTCGGCAATGCGACCGATCTGATTCAACTGGAGGCGCCGTTTACGCTCGGTCTCCTGGGGAGGTTCCGAAGGGCGAAAAAAGGCGTAGGCTACCATCGCAATCGCGGCAATTGCCGCCGCCCCCATCGCGACCGCGACTTTCCAATCAGCAATCAAGGTCTTCAACGAACGAACTCCCTCGGCATCGATGCATTTAGGCAGTGCTGAAGCCGCATTCCAGGCAACGGCCTTGTTCACTCTAATGCGGAAAGACGCGGTCAACCCGACCATCTCCCGCGAATGCGTATTTTAGCGAAAAGTGGCGAGAGACGCGCGTTACGCTTGCGTGCCATGCACCGGATTACGCAACACGCCGATACCTGCGACCGAGACCTCCACGACGTCGTCGGCCACCAACGGGCCGACACCGGACGGCGTGCCGGTCGAGATAATGTCGCCCGGTTGTAGCGTCATCATGCGGGAAATCCATCGCACCAAAAATTCGCAGGTGTAGGACATCAGGGAGGTGCTGCCCGACTGTCGAAGCGCCCCGTTGACGCGGGCTTCGACCAGAACGTTCGTCGGATCGAGATCGGTTTCGATATGCGGACCCACCGGACAAAATGTATCGAAGCCCTTGGCGCGTGTGAACTGCACATCAGTCTTTTGCAAATCACGCGCGGTCACGTCATTGACGCAGGTATATCCCAGCACGTTTTCCAAAGCGTCGTCCGAATCGCGCAGATGCGCACACCGGCGCCCAATGACCACGGCAAGTTCGGCTTCGTGCTCCACGCGTTGCGAGTAGACCGGCAGGACAATCGGCTCGCTGGCGCCGATGATCGACGAGGAAGGCTTAAGAAATATCATCGGCTCCTTGGGAACATCGTTCCCAAGCTCGGCGGCATGCGCCGCGTAGTTGCGCCCTACGCAAACAATCTTCCCCGGCGCAACCGGCGCGACCAATCGCACCTCCGCAAGCGGCCAGGTGTGCGCCGTGCGCGACCATTTTCCCCACGGCGGCCCCGAGATTTCGCACACCTCTCCGCCTTCTAGAAGTCCGAAGAGCGCAGTAGCGGGCCGCGCGACCGAAGTATCCAGCGGAACAAACCGGCAAAATTTCATAGGTGATGGTTAGAGTGCGAGACCCGATGACTCGACATGTGTGTTTCACGCGCTTTCCAGATGCACGTGCCGATCCAGGAAAGCGTCGCTAATATCATATACACGATCGCGCCTAAGGTAAAAATTTGCACCGCGCTATAGCGTTCGGCGAGCCCGCCGAAATGCATACTTAAGCCCCAGTACGTGAAGGTCAGGATGCTCCATGCGATGAGACTCGACACCAGCAAGCGCCCCGGCTGCCACATGAAACGAACCACCGGCACCAGAAAGAATAGCCCGAGCACTGCGGCGGCGATGACATTGCGCTCGAGGGCCACGCGTTCCAATGCTGGCACTCGATTGGCAACGAAGACCCAGGCAATGAAGCCGATGGCTAGGCCTACGCCGGCACAGAAACCCGTGCGAACTCCCGTATCGTGTAAAACGAGAGCCAATTCATTGCCTGGAAACCGATCGTGAACCTGCATCGCGGCGTGGCTTTCAAGTTCCAGCGAATACTAACCCGGGTCTACGAGGGATGTTGCGCGACGTCGGCAGCCACCGGAGGAGTGGGGACGCTCTCATTACCGGAGCGGTCGACGGCAGTCACGCGATACCAATACTGATGGCTGGCGGCTACAGAAGTATCACGATACGCGGGGGAGAGCAACAAGTCTGGCGTCACCAGTTGACCTTTATCGTTCTGTTGTTCGCTGCGATACACGCGATAGCCGGCGAAGTCGGGCTCCGTGTTGATGGACCACGAGAGATCGACTTCCAGAGATGTCGCCGATGCAGCGTTCGGATTCGCGACGACTGCGGCGACTACTCCTTGTGGTGTCGCGGGCGGGAAGGTGTCCGCTGGAGTCAGTACAAGCGCATCGGAATCGCTGGACTCCAGCGTAGTTCCTTCGGCTGTTGTGACTCCACGGACGATGTAGACATAGGTTTTGCCGAAGTCGAACTGCGTGTCACGGTATTCGGGAGCGTCAGAACGCCCAAGCAAAGCCAAAGGCGCAATCTGCTTTTCATGAAGAACATCCTTCACCGCGGGATCGTGCGCGCGAGGGTCAAGCTCGCCTCGATAGACGTGATATTCAGAGATCGCGATTGGTTCTCCGGCGGAGGTTCGCACGGAAGCCGGCCACTTCAAGTCGATGGACGTCTCGGTGACTTTGGATTCAACAGCAGCGATACGTTCCGGCACGGGGAACGCGCGAACAGTGACGGCGTTTGATTCAAGCGACGCCCGCTTCTTGGCAGCGCGACTGCGCACTCGATAGACCAGAGTGCCGCCGGGGCGTGCGCGGGTTTCGTTCGGTGCGACGTGACTTATGAATTGAATGTGGTCGTCCGTTTGATACTTCCCGGCGAGTGCGCCAGGAATCATCTCGACGACCCGGAAGGATTGCGGATCGGGCGAGCCGTCAGGTCTTGCGGAACCGCGTAGGACTTCGATCGCGGGAGGCTCGGCGAGGCGCTCGCCGCGAACTGTTTTTGTGGGCATCGTGAAGGTGAGCTGTACCCCGTCGCCTGCCTGGTGCGCGGATAGGTCGGAGATCGCTGTCGGAACGGGTGGCGAGGGCGCAACAGGGTCGCCGGGCGCGCCGCACCCTGCGAGGAGAACGACCGCGAAAAACGAAACTCGAAAATCAAAACTTGGCTGGCGGCGAAATTCCAGGTTGCGGCTTACGAAGTTGGAGAACCGATGAAGGATGGCGGACGAAAAGGAGATGCTTGCGACGGTGAGCTCGAACGGCATTCGCGTTGGCGCGGTCCGCGAGTTTCGATTTTCCATTTTCGAGTTTCGTCTTACAGGATGTAGCGGCTCAGATCCTGATTCTTCACGATTTCCGCAAGCTGCTTGTTTACGTAGGCCGCGTCGATCTTCACGTTTTTCTTTTTCAGGTCGGAAGCCTCGAAAGAAAGCTCGTCCAGAACCTTTTCCATGATGGTATGCAGGCGGCGTGCGCCGATGTTTTCAGTCTGCTCGTTGACGCTGGTTGCGAATTTCGCGATGGTTTCCACCGCGTCGTCGGTAATGGTGAGCTTGAGTCCTTCGGTTTCGAGCAGCGCGATGTATTGCTTGATCAGGGCGTTCTTAGGCTCGGTCAGAATGCGGACGAAATCCTCTTCCTTCAACGACTGCAGCTCCACGCGAATCGGCAGGCGGCCCTGCAGCTCGGGAATCAGGTCCGACGGTTTGGTGACGTGGAACGCTCCCGCCGCGATGAACAGGATGTGGTCGGTGCGGATCATCCCATAACGCGTGTTGACCGTAGTCCCTTCAATGATCGGTAGAATGTCGCGCTGCACGCCTTCGCGTGAAACGTCGGGACCATGACCGGATTCCCGGCCGGCCACTTTGTCGATCTCGTCGATGAAGATGATGCCCATCTGCTCGGCGCGCTCAACGGCCACGCGTGTCACTTGGTCCATGTCCAGCAGCTTGTTCTCTTCTTCCTGGATCAGATACTCAAAAGCGTCGGCCACGCTCATCTTGCGCTTCTTTTTCTGCTGCCCGAACATGCCGGAAAGCATGTCCTTGATGTTGACGTCCATCTCCTCGACGCCCTGATTGGAAATGATTTCAAACGAAGGCATGGAGCGTTCGCGGACTTCAATGTCCACCATGCGCTGGTCGAGTTTTCCTTCGCGGAGTTGCGCACGCAGTTTTTCGCGAGTGCGCTGGGTTTGCTCGCGCTGCTGCGCGGCATCCGCTTCCGTGGTGTTTGGCGCCGGCGCGGGAGAAGGTGGCAGCAGCAGATCCAATACGCGCTCTTCAGCGGTTTGTTCCGCGCGGTCGGCAACCTCGTCGAGCTTTTCTTCGCGCACCATGTCGATGGATGTTTCCACCAGGTCGCGCACCATCGATTCGACATCGCGGCCAACGTAACCGACCTCGGTGTACTTGGAGGCTTCCACTTTGACGAACGGGCAACCCGCCAGCCGCGCCAGGCGGCGAGCGATTTCGGTCTTGCCAACGCCGGTGGGGCCAATCATCAGGATGTTCTTGGGAAGTACGTCCTCGGCGATCTCAGGCGGAAGCTTTTGACGCCGCACCCGATTTCGCAGCGCCACCGCCACAGCGCGTTTCGCCGCGTTCTGCCCGACGATATATTTGTCGAGCTCCGCGACAATCTCGCGTGGCGTCATGTCGTCTAGCGCGGGAAGAAGCTCTGGCTCCGTGGCTGGCGCAGCGCCGTTACCACCGGGCATGTAAACAATCTCTTTGTCAGACTTGCTGGTCATTCAATCCTTCGATCTTCGTGCTCTCGACCGCCGGACTTCGTTCCTATCCGGATGCAGAAATCCGCCGAACAACGATTCGCTCTATAACTCTTCGACCGTAAAGTTAGCATTAGTATAGATGCAAATCTCGCTGGCGATGCGCATAGCTTCCATAGCAAGGTCTTTGGCGCCGAGTTTGGAATGTTTGAGCAGGGCGCGCGCGGCGGACAGCGCATAAGTGCCGCCAGATCCAATCGCGCAGAGCCCATCGTCAGGCTCGATCACGTCGCCAGTGCCGGACAGCAGGAATGTGCCTTTCGTGTCGGCGACGATCAGCAGTGCCTCGAGGTGGCGAAGGGCACGATCTTTCCGCCATTCCTTCGCCAGCTCGACAGCGGACTTCGCCAAGTTGCCGGAATGCTCCTGAAGTTTGCCCTCGAATCGCTCGAACAGCGAAATGGCGTCAGCTGTGGACCCCGCGAAACCCACGATGACCTTGTCATTGTAAAGTCGGCGCGTCTTGCGCGCACTATGCTTCATCACGTGATCGCCCATGGTCACTTGACCATCGGCAATCAGCACCACTTTGTTCTCTTTGCGCACGCACAGGACCGTGGTGCCGTGCATCTGTGCGCTCCGTTGGCCAGTTTCCATCCCACCATTATACAGCCGCAGGTGTGCCGGCCAAAGGTGCGAGCGGGAAATGCGCGCGGCGACGATGCTAGTTAACAATTTATGCCCACCCCCCCATCTTTTTTCGGATCTGCGGATTCTAAAGGACTTTAAGTGCTTTGTTTTTGGATCTGCGGATTGCAAA